>Ga0207426_1000156_pt1 | contig 178646 bp, 150 predicted proteins | sample AraplaMF_Cvi_mMS_FD_184265 | JGI IMG/M metagenome (GOLD analysis project Ga0207426, IMG submission 184265) | Arabidopsis root microbial communities from the University of North Carolina, USA - plate scrape MF_Cvi_mMS (SPAdes) (version 2) | ecosystem: Host-associated > Plants > Roots >...
GAGGGAAGTAACGAACAGCTTCATATCGGGGGTTTTAATTGGTTGGCGCACAAAACGTATAACTTTCTGATTTTACAATGGCTTCAGGGCACCCCCGATTATTCGGGGTCTTGCCGCGGCAAGCCGCCAGGAGTTCCCTGCCGGTTGACGGCCTCCCAAGCCCCGCCCACAGGGGCTTTGGCCCCTTTCAACGCATGCCGCCGGCATGCAAACGACCTTCAGGGACCGCCCGACCATGACCTCCGCACCGCCGCCCAAACCCGTTCCCGCCGCAACCGGCGCCCCCGATCCCAAGATTGCCATGGGCTGGCTGCACACGGCCAAGTTCCTCACCACGGCACCCGAACTCAAGCACCTGCCGCGCGTCGACGTGCCCGAAATCGCTTTTGTGGGCCGCTCCAACGCGGGCAAATCCACCTGCATCAACACGCTGACGCAGCAGCACCGGCTGGCTTTTGCCTCCAAGACACCGGGCCGCACGCAAAGCATCAACCTGTTCAGCCTGGGCAAGCAGGGTGTGATGGACGCGGTGCTGGCCGACCTGCCCGGCTACGGCTATGCGGCTGTGCCCAAGGAAGCCAAATACCGCTGGCAGCAGGTGATGGGCAACTATTTGCAGACGCGCGACAACCTCAAGGCCGTGGTGCTGCTGTGCGACCCGCGCCTGGGCCTGACCGAGCTCGACGAAATCCTGCTCGACGTGATTCGGCCGCGCGTCGAGGAAGGCCTGAAATTCCTGGTGCTGCTGACCAAATCGGACAAGCTCAACAAGACCGAGGCGGCCAAGGCCCTGTCCATTGTGCGACTGCAGGCCGGCGGCGGAGACGTCAAACTCTTTTCTTCGCTGAAGCGCCAGGGCGTCGAGGAAGTCGCCCAGCATTTGTGGGACTGGGCGCACCCGGCCGACAATGAAAAGCTGGGCAAGCCCACCAAGAGTGCGCCCGACGACCTGCCTGAAATCAACGATTGAGGCCGGCCGGCGCTTTCGGCCCCGGATAGAAAGCGTAGCGCCATGATTGAAACCCGTTTGCAGGCCCTGCCCCACGGCATCAGCCTGTCCTGCCGCACCAGCGGCGCCAAAGGCCGGCCCGCGCTGATGTTTCTGCACGGCTTTCCCGAAGCGGCCTTTGTCTGGGACGGCCTGCTCGAACACTTTGCCCAGCCCGAAAACGGCGGCTTCCGCTGCATCGCGCCCAATCTGCGCGGCTTTGAACAATCCAGCGCGCCCGCCGAGGCTGCGGCCTACCGGCCCAAACACCTGGTGCAAGACATCGCGGCGCTGGTCGCGCTGGAGGGCGGCCAGCTCGAATGCCTGGTGGCCCATGACTGGGGTGGCGCCGTGGCCTGGAACCTGGCGGCGGGCCACCCGGCCCTGATGAAAAAACTGGCCATCATCAACTCGCCGCACCCCGGCACTTTTTTGCGCGAGCTGCAGCACTCGCCCGCGCAGCAGGCTGCCAGTGCCTACATGAATTTCCTGATCCGCCCCGATGCCGAGGCGCTGCTGGCCGAGGACGACTTTCGCCGCCTCTGGGAGTTTTTCACCCACATGGGCGCGGCCGACGGCCCACACGCCTGGCTCACCGATGCGCTGCGCGAACAATACCGCGGCATCTGGCGCCAAGGCCTGACCGGCCCCTGCAACTACTACCGCGCCTCGCCGCTGCGCCCTCCCCGGCCGGGCCCGCCGCACAACGACCCGGCCGCGGCCGCCGTGACGATTCCGCGCGAGATGCTGGAAATCCATCTTCCCACCCTGGTGCTCTGGGCCATGGACGACATCGCCCTGCCGGCGGCCCTGCTGGACGGTTTGCAGGACTATGTGCCGCAAATGGAACTGCAGCGCATCGCAGGCGCGACCCACTGGATCGTCCATGAGCAACCGGCCCTGGTGGCGGCCTATCTGCGGGATTTTTTGCGCTAGCGGCCGCGGGCCCGCCAGCTCAATACATCGAAGGGTCGCCCTCGGGCCGGGTCTTGAAGCGCTTGTGCACCCAGTAGTACTGCGCCGGCATGGTTTCGATGTAATCGCGCAGCCGCTCATTCATGAGCGCGGTATCGGCCACCGGGTCTTCGCTGGGAAAATCGCCCCAGGCCGGCAGCACCTGCACCTCGTAACCTGTGGCGGTGATGCGCGGCAGCAGCGGCAACACCTTGGCGCGGCCCAGTTTGGCAAAACGCGAGAGCGAAGGCACGGTGGCGGTCGGCACGCCGAAAAAAGGCACGAACACCGAATCGTCGGGGCCGAAATCCATGTCCGGCAGCAAATACAGGGGCTGGCCTTCACGCAACGCCGCGACGATGGGCTTGACACCGGCCGCGCGGCCGAACAGCCGCAGGTTGCCGAAGCGCCGGCGCCCGCGCAATATCCAGCGGTCCACCAGCTTGTTGGACTGGTCGGTGTAAATCGTGGTGGAAGGCCGCGGCATCTGCAGCGCGACCGCGGTCCAGGCCGCGTCCAGGCCCACGAAATGCGGCAGGAAAATCACCGTGGGTGCGTTGCCCGCGAGTTCGTCAACCGCGCCCGTCAGGTGCACACGGCGCTGCACCCAGGCCTTGGGCGCGTGCCACAGCCAGGCGCGGTCCAGCCAGGCCTGGGCGAAGTACACAAAGGTCTGCACGTTCAGGCGGCGCCGCTCTTCGGCGGAAAGCGCCGGGAAGCACACGGCCAGGTTGGCGTCCACCACACGCCGGCGCGCGCCCACCACGGCATACAGCACCCAGCCGAGCAGCACGCCCAGGCCGCGTGTCCAGGAAAGCGGCACCAGGGCCAGCAGCTGCATAAAGAGGATGCCGCCGCGGGTTACGAGCCGGCTGGCCATCTGGCGGACAGTCTTCAAAGCGGTGCTTCCTTGCGTGGTGTCTTGTAGCGTGCGTAGCCCCACAGGTACTGGCCGGGCTGGCTCAGCACGATGGCTTCAATCGCGCGGTTGATCTGCGTCACGGCCTGCAGCAGCTCGGCGCGCGGCTTGCCGGCATCGTCGGGCTGGACCCCTTGGACCGCCGGCCATATCTTGAGGAAGTAGCCGCGGCCGTGCGGCAGGCGCTCGCAGCTCACCGGCAGCAGCACCGCCCCGCTTTGCAGCGCCAGCCGCGCCGCCAGGGTCATGGTGTAAGCCGGTTTGCCGAAGAACGGCGCCCAGACGCCCAGCCCCTCGGGCGGCACCTGGTCGGTCAGCAGCGCCACGGCCTGGTTGGCCTTGAGGGTTTTGTGCATCAGACGTATGCCGCTCAGGGAGGCCGGAACCACGGTGAGGTTGGCACGGTCGCGCGCCAAGCGCTCCAGCCGCGCCAGCCAGGCCTTGCGCGCGGGCCGGTAAATGGCGGTGATGGGTCCGTAGAGCTCGGCCAGCGCCTGCGGGCCCAGCTCGAAGCTGCCGCAATGCGGGCCAAAAAAAATCACGCCGCGGCCTTGCGCGAAAGCGCTTTCGGCATGGGCCTGGCCCTCCACGCGCACATTTCCCAGGCAGGATTCCGTGGCGGGCCGCATCCACAGCTTGGGCAGTTCGGCGATAAAGCGCCCGGCCTCGGCGATCGCCGGGCGGGCCAGCTCAAAGGGCAGGCCGGCCTGCGCCACGTGGGCCCGGAACTGCGCGCGGTAGCGCGGGCTCAGCGCCCAGACCAGCCAGCCCAGCGCCGCGCCCAGCGCATGCAGGGCGGCCAGCGGCCAGAGGGCGAAAAATCGGAACAACCAGGGCATTGATCAGGCAAAAGGGGTATTAGCGGGCCAAGCCGGCCCAAAACAGGCCGTCCTATAATGTGCGCTGTCGCCGAGTTATTGAACAACTTGCAGGGCGACATTAAACCAAACTGCTAAAGCGTTCGCCGAAGCACCCCAGCCGGCAACGCGCCGACAAACTTCATGGAGTGTACGCAATGGCGAACGATTTTCTCTTTACATCCGAATCCGTCTCCGAAGGCCATCCCGACAAGGTCGCCGACCAGATTTCCGACGCGATTCTCGATGCGATCTTCAAGCAGGACCCGCGCAGCCGCGTCGCCGCCGAAACCCTGACCAACACCGGCCTGGTCGTGCTGGCCGGCGAGATCACCACCAACGCCCACGTCGACTACATCCAGGTCGCGCGCGACACCATCAAGCGCATCGGCTACGACAACACCGAATACGGCATCGACTACAAGGGTTGCGCCGTCATGGTCTGCTACGACAAGCAGTCCAACGACATCGCCCAGGGCGTGGACCACGCCTCCGACGACCACCTGAACATAGGCGCCGGCGACCAGGGCCTGATGTTCGGTTACGCCTGCGATGAAACGCCCGAGCTGATGCCCGCGCCGATTTACTACGCGCACCGCCTGGTCGAGCGCCAGGCCCAGCTGCGCAAGGACGGCCGCCTGCCTTTCCTGCGCCCCGACGCAAAAAGCCAGGTGACCATGCGCTACGTGGACGGCAAGCCGCACAGCATTGACACCGTGGTGCTGTCCACCCAGCACAGCCCCGACCAGAGCGAAACCCCGCACAAGATGAAGGCCTCTTTCAACGAAGCCATCATTGAGGAAATCATCAAGCCGGTGCTGCCCAAGGGCATGCTGACCAAGGACACCCGTTTCCTGATCAACCCGACCGGCCGCTTCGTCATCGGCGGCCCGCAGGGGGACTGCGGCCTGACCGGCCGCAAGATCATCGTCGACACCTACGGCGGCGCCTGCCCGCACGGCGGCGGCGCCTTCAGCGGCAAGGACCCCAGCAAGGTGGACCGTTCGGCCGCCTACGCCGCCCGCTACGTCGCCAAGAACATCGTGGCGGCGGGCCTGGCCCGCCAGTGCCAGATCCAGGTGGCTTACGCCATCGGCGTGGCCAAACCCATGAACGTCACGGTCTATACCGAAGGCACGGGCGTGATCTCCGACGAAAAGCTCTCGGCACTGGTCAACGAACACTTCGACCTGCGCCCCAAGGGCATCATCCAGATGCTGGACCTGCTGCGCCCCATCTACGAAAAGACGGCAGCCTACGGCCACTTCGGCCGCGATGAGCCGGAATTTACTTGGGAAAGAACCGATAAAGCTGCTGCGCTTCGCGCTGCAGCCGGCCTGTAAGGCCGCCGGGCGTCAGCCCGGTATCGGTTCTTCAGCGCAGGCTCACTTCGCGCAGCGAAGTTAAGGGCCGAAGGCCCGCGCCGAAGCTAAACGACGGACAAGGCTGCTGCACTCCGCGCTGCAGCCGGCCTGTAAGGCCGCCGGGCAAGGCGGCGTCCTACGCTGCAGCTGACCAAACGCCAGCAACATAGAGCCACCTTCGGGTGGCTTTTTCATGCCTGGCCGAAGGGCCGGTTTCTAGAATTTCGGGCAGGTTGCGCCCGGCCGGCGGCACCATTTCGAGAACGCCATCACGAAAGCTCCCATGCGAAGCACCCCCCACAAAATGGCCGTCAACGTCGCCTGCGCCTTGATCGCCGTGCTCACCCTGATCGGCATCAGCGAGCTGTCGTATGACAAATCCATGGATGCGATGGACGAGGTGTCACAGGCCCACCTCACACGCAGCCATGTCCAGCGGCTGCTGCGCGACGTGCTCGACGCGGAGACCGGGCAGCGCGGCTACCTGCTGACCGGCGACACCATGTACCTGGAGCCCTACAAGGCCGCCATCGCGGACATAGGCCAGACGCAGGACCAATTGCGCGAGCTGCTCGCCGCCCGCCAGGACCAGGTCGGCACGCTGTCGCTGCTGGGGCGTACGGTGCAGCGCAAGCTGGCGGAGATGGACTTGTCCATCCGCATGAAGAACGAAGGCAAGGACGAGGCCTGGCGTTTTGTCCTGACCACGGAAGTGGGCAAGGAGCAAATGGACGCCATACGCAACAGCGCCGGCCGGCTCATCGATGAAACCAACCAGGACACCGCCAGGGGCTATGCGGAAGTCCGGCATTCGCTGCTGCTCACGCGCATAGGCATCACCCTGGTGGCGACCGTCGCCTTTGTGGCCTTCTGGCTGTATTTGCGCCAGACCGCCGCCCTGGACCAGGCCGGGCAGCGCCAGCAACTGGCCTTGCAGGCCGAGCGCGACCTGCTGAACGTCCAGGTCAAGGAGCGCACCAGCCGGCTGGCCGAGCTGGCCACCCACCTGCAGCAGGTCCGGGAACAGGAAAGAGAGCACCTGGCGCGCGAACTCCACGACGAGCTCGGCGCGCTGCTCACGGCCGCAAAGCTCGACATCACGCGCATCAAGGCCAGGCTGTCCGGCGAAAACGGCGACTTGCCGGCCCGCATCGAGCACCTGATTGAAACGCTCAACAGCGGCATCGCCCTGAAGCGGCGCATCATCGAAGACCTTCGCCCTTCCTCGCTGTCCAACCTCGGGCTGCTGCCGGCCCTGGAAATTCTGACGCGCGAATTCGCCCAGCGCTCGGGCCTCGCCATCGTCACCAACCTGGAGCCGGCGGAACTCGACGACACCATACAGCTGACGGTCTACCGGCTGGCCCAGGAGGCCCTGACCAATATCACCCGCTATGCGCAGGCGCAGAACGTGGAAATCAACCTGCTGAGCTACAAGGACTACATCATCGTGACCGTGCACGACGACGGCCGGGGCTTCGATCCGCAGGCCGTGCAGGCATCCAGCCACGGCCTGCAGGGCATGCGCCACCGGGTGGAGGCCTCGGGCGGCCACCTGGAGATCGACACCACCCAGGGCACGACCATTTCGGCCACGCTGCCGCTGCTGGTGCGGCGGGCCGCGGCGGCGCATGTGGCCGGCGGCGCGAACGAAGGCCCGCCTCAGCCGCGCGTGTAAGGCGTCTTCCCGACATGCGGGGTATGGCCCAGTTCCTCGGAGGGCTGGCCATCGGCCTTGGGTTCGGGGATGGTTTTGTTGCTGCCTTCCCGGCCGAAGTCATCGGAAGATGTCTTTTCGGGCCGGGCTGCGGGCGTTTTTGTGCCGCCGGCCCGGCGGCTTTCCGGCGTGGCGCTGGTTCTGGGTTTCATCGCCCGTCCGTTCGAATCCATCAGGTGACAAAACTGCTGGCGGCCGCCATGCAGCCGGGCCCGCCCGCCGACTGGGGTTTTGCCGATGCCGCCGGCAGGCCGAAATCCTTGCCGGACACCGGAAAAGGCCAGGGATGGCGCGAGCGGGCCGGCTCGGCGGCCGGCTCGCGCGCCGGGCGCACGGCGCGGCTGTCCTGGGCTTCTTCGCGTGGAAAACTGTCTAGAAACATGTTGATGCCGGGCCCTGAATGAAGAAGATTTGACTGTAGGGGCCGGCATGGGTGGCAGTTCGTCAGCGGCAGAGGAATTCCGTGTAGGACAAGCCCGGATCGGGCGCATGGCCGGCATCCGGGCCCAGCCCCCTGGCACGGCCCGCGCGGCCGATGGCGACGGTGCCCAGCCCACGCCGCGGCCTTGCGCTCCACGCTTGGAAACAGGATTTTCCAGCGCGCCGCCTTGAAAACACCCCGAATTGCCCCTATGATTAGCACTCGATGGTATTGAGTGCTAACAAAGCCTCGTCAAACCACCAAAGTTAACAAGCACCCACTTTACGCGGGTGCTTTTTGATTCCCAAAACCCAGTGTTCTCAAACAAGGAGCTCTCATGAAACTTCGTCCTTTGCACGACCGCGTGATCGTCAAACGCGTGGAAAACGAAACCAAAACCGCTTCCGGCATCGTCATTCCCGACAGCGCCGCTGAAAAGCCTGATCAAGGCGAAGTGCTGGCCGTTGGCCCAGGCAAGAAGAACGACAAGGGCGAACTGAGCCCCGTGGGCGTGAAAGTGGGCGACCGCGTGCTGTTCGGCAAATACAGCGGCCAGACCGTCAAGGTCGACGGCGACGAACTGCTCGTCATGAAAGAAGAAGATTTGTTTGCAGTGGTCGAGAAGTAATTCTCCGCCGCACCAAACCCTTAATTAACTGAATCTGGAGAATTAAACATGGCAGCAAAAGACGTCATTTTCGGCGGCGAAGCCCGCGCACGCATGGTCGAGGGTGTGAACATCCTGGCCAACGCCGTCAAGGTAACCCTGGGCCCCAAAGGCCGTAACGTGGTTCTGGAGCGCTCGTTCGGCGCCCCCACGGTGACCAAGGACGGTGTGTCCGTCGCCAAGGAAATCGAACTGAAGGACAAGCTGCAGAACATGGGCGCGCAGATGGTCAAGGAAGTCGCTTCCAAGACCTCCGACAACGCCGGCGACGGCACCACCACCGCCACCGTTCTGGCCCAGGCCATCGTCCGCGAAGGCATGAAGTACGTTGCCGCCGGCATGAACCCCATGGACCTGAAGCGCGGTATCGACAAGGCCGTGCTGGCCCTGACCGAAGAGCTCAAGAAGGCCTCCAAGCCCACCACCACCTCCAAGGAAATCGCCCAGGTCGGCTCGATTTCCGCCAACTCCGACGAATCCATCGGCAAGATCATTGCCGACGCGATGGACAAGGTTGGTAAGGAAGGCGTGATCACCGTGGAAGACGGCAAGTCGCTGCAAAACGAACTCGACGTCGTCGAAGGCATGCAGTTCGACCGCGGCTACCTCTCCCCTTACTTCATCAACAACCCCGAAAAGCAGTCCGCGCTGCTGGACAACCCCTTTGTGCTGCTCTACGACAAGAAGATCAGCAACATCCGCGACCTGCTGCCCACCCTGGAGCAAGTCGCCAAGGCCGGCCGTCCGCTGCTGATCATCGCCGAAGAAGTCGAGGGCGAAGCCCTGGCAACCCTGGTGGTGAACACCCTGCGCGGCATCCTGAAGGTTGTGGCTGTGAAGGCTCCCGGCTTCGGCGACCGCCGCAAAGCCATGCTGGAAGACATCGCTGTCCTGACCGGCGGCAAGGTCATCGCTGAAGAAGTCGGCATGTCGCTCGAAAAAGTGACGCTGGCCGACCTCGGCCAGGCCAAGCGCATCGAAGTGGGCAAGGAAAACACCATCATCATCGACGGCGCCGGCGCCGCTGCCGACATCGAAGCGCGCGTCAAGCAAGTGCGCGTCCAGATCGAGGAAGCGACCAGCGACTACGACCGTGAAAAACTGCAAGAGCGCGTGGCCAAGCTGGCCGGCGGTGTTGCCGTGATCAAGGTCGGCGCTGCCACCGAAGTCGAAATGAAGGAAAAGAAGGCCCGCGTGGAAGACGCGCTGCACGCCACCCGCGCAGCCGTGGAAGAAGGCATTGTGGCCGGCGGCGGCGTCGCGCTGCTGCGCGCCAAGCAGGCTGCTGGCGTCATCAAGGGCGACAACGCCGACCAGGACGCCGGTATCAAGCTGGTGCTGCGCGCCATTGAAGCCCCCCTGCGCGAAATCGTCTACAACGCAGGCGGCGAAGCCTCCGTGGTGGTCAACGCGGTTCTCGGCGGCAAGGGCAACTACGGCTTCAATGCGGCCAACGACACCTACGGCGACATGATCGAAATGGGTATCCTGGATCCCACCAAGGTCACCCGCACCGCACTGCAGAACGCCGCTTCCGTGGCGTCGCTGATGCTGACGACCGAAGCCATGGTGGCCGAGTCTCCCAAGGACGAAGCACCCGCCGGCGGCGGCATGCCAGGCGGCATGGGTGGTATGGGCGGCATGGGCGACATGGGCATGTAATGCCCGCCTGAGCTTCTCGCTCCATCAAAAAGGGCCGCTTTCGCGGCCCTTTTTTTATGCTTGCTTTTTTTATTGCTCGCCTGCCGGGCCGGCGGGCACACCCGGTGCGGCGTCTTCGTCGTACTGGTTGGGGCCTTCCGAAGGCTGGACGCACCAGTACAGCAGCAACAGGCCGACCACCGGAATCAGGCCGATCAGCAGCAGCCAGCCGGTCTTGCCGATGTCATGCAGGCGGCGCACGCCCACCGCGATTCCCGGCAGCAGCATCGCCAGGGCGGCAATACCGTACAGGATGTTGCTGATCATGCCGGTGACGATCAGGACGATGATCTGGAACAGGAAGAACCACCAGAATTCCGGACGCGATGCCCGGCCGGTAAACGTGACGTACTTGGAAAAGCAGGTGGAAATGGCTTGGCCAAAATTCATGACAGTAATCCTCCTCACAAGGTGTTAACAGGGTGAATTCCCTGCCGCATGATAATGCGGCGCGCCCCGCGGGGCTACCGCGGCGTCCGGGCGGGCGGCACGGCGGCCGGCTTGGCCGGCCAAAAGCGCATTGCGCGCATCCGTACAAACCTTGTACGAAGAACGTTTTCAATCGATAAAACCCGTTGCGTCTGCGCTTCATCGCCTGGGCAAAAGCCCCACGCAAGCCAGCGCGCACAGGCGCTTGCCGCTACTATGACCATGGACACAGATCTCCTGGATGAACCGCCAACACCTTCAAACAGTCACCCAGCCACATCACCGGACTCGCCATGCTCCTTTCCAGACAACACCTGATTGCCGCGGCCATCATGGCCTCGTCCACATTCCCCGCTCTCGCGCAACAGGCCGGCACCTGGTCCTTCTCGGCCGGCGTCACGCGCATCAAACCTTCCGTGGACAGCGGCACGCTGACGGGAAACATACCCAATGTGCGCGTGGGCGTCAGCAACGACACCCGGGTGACGGGCGCTATCAACTACATGGCCACCGAGCACCTCAACCTGCACCTGCCGCTGGGCCTGGGTTTCCGTCATGACGTCACCGGCGACGGCACGCTCGCGGGTTTCGGCAAGGTGGCCGACACCCGGGCGCTGCCGGTCACGCTGATAGGCCAGTACCGCTTTTTCGAGGCCGAGGCCCGGTTCCGGCCCTACCTGGGTGCCGGCCTGTCGTATGTGCGGTTTTACAAGGAGCAGGGAAGCGCCCTGCTGACCGCCCTGACCAATCCCGGCGGCCCTCCCACCGGCGTGTCCTTCAAATCCAAGCTGGCCCCCTCCTTCCAGGTCGGGGGCGTCTACAAGCTCAATGACAAATGGTTTTTGGAAGGCAGCTACACCAAGACCCTGTTGAAAACCCGCGGCACGCTGAGCACGGGCCAGACGATCGACGTGGTGCTGGACCCGAACTGCTTCACCCTGCAACTGGGCTACAGGTTTTGAGCAGGGCCGCCGCCCCGCGTTGAGCGGGCACTGACGCGGCGCTACTTGCTCGCGACGGCAGACGCCGAAGCGGGTATGAGCTTGAGCGGCCCGTAGAAGGCCTGCAGCTGGCCTTCATTTCTTTCACCTTCGGTAAAAACCGCGAAGCTCAGCAAGGCGCCCGGGTCTTCGCCAAAAGCCTTGCGGTAGTCGGCGCGGATGTCACGCTCGTAGCTGCGCCATTCGTTGTAGCCGTGGTCGCCCGAGTCGACGACGATCTTGCGGATGCGGTCGGTGCGGTCGTTGACGACGACTTCGCCGGGCTGCTTGACCCGCGACCACGAATAGACCAGGGTGGCAAACGGCATCTCCTCGCCGGTCAGCAAGCGGCTCAGCTCCGACAGCATGGCGTTTTTCATCGACAGCCGCGAGCGGTCGCCTTCGAAAGCAAGCACCACCCGCACCGGCACATCCTCGAGCTGCGGCAGCGCGGCGTTGGCGCCCGCGCCCGCATTGGGCACGTTCCAGGAAAAGCGCACCAGGCCGATCTGGTCCGCCTCGATGCGGTGGCGGTGGCGCAGGATGCTGCCGGAGGCCTCGGCCTTCGCGAGTACTGCGTCGCGGCCTTCATGGCGCACATAGCTGTAGCTGGCCGGCTGCTTGCCGGGCACGCGGAATATCTCCCAGCGGAGGTCGTCGGGCTTGAGTTCCCCGGCTTTGGGCGGCGCCGACATCGCGGCCCAGGCCGTGCCGGTGACACCTTCAGCCACACCCACGGTGCCGCCCTGGCTGACGGGCTCCTCGGCGTCGGCGTCCTCAGCATCGGGAGCGCGCGTTGCGCAGCCGGCGGCCAAAACCGCCGCGAAGAGCGCCAGCGCTGCGGCGAGCTTTGAAAAATGGAGGGACGCGCGGTCGGGCGGAACGGGGATGGACATGATGCGAAGTCATCGAAAAAATCAGCGAAGCGGCAAGTTGACCACGAAACCGCGCGCTCCCGTCAGGGAAAAAAGCACGGTTTTGCGCAAATCAGCCGGCAATTTTGCGCAGCAGGCCGGCCGTCGAGCCGTCAAGGCCGGACAGGTCGCTGTTTTGCAGGCGCGGCTCTATGTCCCTGGCCAGCACCTTGCCGAGCTCGACGCCCCACTGGTCGAAGCTGTTGATGCCCCAGATAGCGCCGCTGACGAACACCCGATGCTCCTGCAGCGCGACCAGCGCGCCCAGGCTGGCGGGCGTGAGCCGCTCCAGCAGCAAAAAAGTGCTGGGCCGGTTGCCGGGGAAATGTTTGTGGCCGCCCACATCGCCCTTGCCCTGCATCAGCGCTTGCGCCTGGGCCAGCGCATTGGCCAGCAGCTTGTCATGATGGCCCGGCAGGGCATGCCCGGCCTTCTTGACGGCGACAAACTCCACCGGTACCACCGAGCTGCCCTGGTGCAGCATCTGGAAATAAGCGTGCTGGCCGTTGGTGCCGGGCTCGCCCCACAGCACGGGCGAAGTCGCAAAAGGCAAGGCCTGGCCCTCGGCGTCGACACGCTTGCCGTTGCTTTCCATTTCAAGCTGCTGCAAATAGGCCGGCAGGCGCCGCAAGGCGCTGCTGTAGGGCGCGATGCTGCGGCTGCTGAAGCCATAGAAATTGCGGTACCAGACGTCGAGCAAACCCAGGCGCACCGGCAGGTTGCGCGCCAGCGGCGCCGTGCGGAAGTGTTCGTCCATGGCATGCGCGCCGGCCAGCAGCTCGCGAAAGCCGGCCGCGCCTATGGCGATGGCAATCGGCAAACCTATGGCCGACCAGAGCGAATAACGCCCGCCCACCCAGTCCCAGAAGCCGAAAGTCGTCTTGATGCCGAAAGCATTCGCCGCCGCGACGTTGGTCGTCAATGCCGCGAAATGCCGGCCGACGTCCGTGCCGCCTTGCGACTCAAACCAGCGCCTGGCCGAATGCGCATTGGTCATGGTCTCGGTGGTGGTGAAGGTTTTGGAGGCCACCAGGAACAGCGTGTTTTGCGGCTTTAGCCCCTGCAGCACGCCGGCCAGCTCACCGCCGTCGACGTTGGAGACAAAGTGAAAACGCTTGCCCGGGATGGCGAATTCAGCCAGCGCCAGCACAGCCATCTGCGGGCCGAGGTCTGAGCCGCCTATGCCGATGTTGACGATGTCGGTGATGGCCGTGTCGGCGCGCAGCTGCTCGGCATAGGCCAGCATGGCGTCCAGGGTTTCATGCACGCGCGCGAGGTCGCCGCCCATGCCGGAGGCGGCCGGGCTCCGCAGTAAAAAATGCATGACGACGCGCTGCTCGGTGCCGTTGATCAGTTCGCCGGCAAACATGGCGCTGCGGTGCTGTTCGAGCCGGCATTGCGCGGCCAGATCCAGAAGCAGCGCCTCGCTGGAGGTGTCGATCAGGTTTTTGGAGAGATCGGCAAAAACATGCGGCGCCTCCTGGCTGAAATGCGCAAAGCGCCCGGCGTCGGCCGCGAAGGCCTGGCGCAGGTCAAGGGATTTTCCCTGGGTGTCGAAGCAGGCCCGCAGCGCGGCCCAGGCCGGCGTGCGGTCGCAGCGGGGTCTTGGCTGCACGGCCATGGCTCAGGCCGCCAGCATCAGCTGTTCGAGCTTCACGGCGTCGGCCGCGAAGGCGCGTATGCCCTCGGCCAGCTTTTCGGTGGCCATGGCGTCTTCGTTGAGCGCGTAGCGAAAACCCGCTTCGTCGTAGTTGACGGAGGGCAGGTCCAGCGCGGCTGCCGCCTTGGCGTCCAGCGCGCGTGACAGCGGCGCCTCGGAAGCCGCCAATTGGCCCAGCAGCTCGGGGCTGATGGTCAGCAGGTCGCAGCCGGCCAGCGCGGTGATCTGGCCCACGTTGCGAAAGCTCGCGCCCATCACCTCGGTGGCGATGCCGAAGTGTTTGTAGTGGTTGTAGATCTCGCGCACCGACTTGACGCCGGGGTCATTGGCACCGGCCATCGCGGCCTCGTCCCAGGCCGCGCCGGCGGATTTTTTGTACCAGTCGTAGATGCGGCCGACGAAGGGCGAGATCAGCTGCACCTTGGCCTGGCCGCAGGCCACCGCCTGGGCGAACGAGAACAGCAGGGTGAGGTTGGTATGGATGCCGCGCTGCTCGAGCTTTTCGGCCGCCTGTATGCCCTCCCAGGTGGCGGCGACCTTGATCAGCACACGGTCTATGTGTATGCCCTCGGCCTGGTAGAGCTCGACGATGCGTTCGCCGCGCGTGTAGGTGGCGTTGGCGTCAAAACTCAGGCGCGCATCGACTTCGGTCGAGACGCGGCCCGGGATGATGGAGAGGATTTCGCAGCCGAAGCGCACCAGCAGGCGGTCCATGGTTTCGTCGAGGGCGCGCCCCTTGAAGCGGGCCACGGTGTCCTTGAGCAAGGGCTGGTAGTCGGCCTTTTGCACCGCCTTGAGGATCAGCGAGGGGTTGGTGGTGGCGTCCTGCGGCTTGAACTGCCCCAGCTGCTTGAAATCACCGGTGTCGGCAACCACGGTGGTGAACTGTTTGAGGGCGTCGAGTTGGGTCATGGCGGGGATGCTGGGCAAAAACGCGAAAGTGGTCCGGATGAAACACCGCGGGAGCACCTGGAGGCGTGCATCGCGCGGGTTCAGGGTCGAGTTACCATTATGCCCATAGAATATGAAACTTAATTACCAAGACACTTTTTTACCATGAGTTTTGACCTCATCCTTTTCGGCGGCACCGGCGACCTGGTGTGGCGCAAGATCATGCCGGCCCTGTTCCAGGCCTTTCGCCACGGCTCGCTGCCGGCGGGCGGGCGCATCGTGGGCGTGGCGCGCGACGATTTGTCCGACGACCAGTACCGTGCCTTGATCAAGTCCCGTTTCGACAACGTCGAGCTGGCCAAGCGCCCCAGCGAAGAAGAGTTCTCGCGCTTTGCCGCGCTGCTGGGTTACCTGCGCATGGATTTGTCCAACCCGGCGGATTACGCGGGGCTGGCCGCCCGGCTGCAGCAGCGGCCGGCCGATGTGGTCGTGATGTATGTGGCGACGGCGCCCAGCCTGTTCACCACGGTATGCGAGCAGATCGCCGCCGCCGGCCTGAACGGCCCGCAGACCCGCGTGGTGCTGGAAAAACCGCTGGGCCACGACCTGGCCTCGAACCGCGCCATCAACAAGACGGTGCGTAGCGTGCTCAGCGAGCAGCAGATCTTTCGCATCGACCACTACCTGGGCAAGCCTTCGGTGCAAAACCTGTTCGCGCTGCGTTTTGGCAATTCGCTGTTCGAGCCGCTGTGGCGCCGCGAGACCATCGCCAACATCCAGATCACGATCGCCGAGGACCTGGGCGTGGAAAAACGCGGGGCCTTCTACGACAGCACGGGCGCGCTGCGCGACATGGTGCAGAACCACGCGCTGCAGCTGCTGTGCGCCATCGGCATGGAGCCGCCCATCAACTCGCATGCCGACGCCATCCGCGACGAAAAGCTCAAGGTGCTGCGCTCGCTCAAGCCCTGGACGCCTGAAACGCTGGGCCAGCACGTGGTGCGCGGCCAGTACGCGGCCGGCAACATCGACGGCGAGGCCGTGCCCGGCTACCGCGACGAAAAAGGCGTGCCCCCCGACAGCCGGACCGAAACCTTTGTTGCCCTGCGCACCGAGATCGCCAACTGGCGCTGGGCCGGCGTGCCTTTCTACATACGCACCGGCAAACGCCTGGCCGGCCGCGACGCGCACATCGAGGTCAACTTCCGGCCGGCGCCGCACGCGATTTTCAAGGCCTCCACCTCCGGCTCCAACGTGGCCAACCGGCTGGTCATCAACCTGCAGCCCAAGGACGGCCTGGAGCTGCACCTGCTGGCCCAGGGCGCCGACCAGCGACGCGGCACATCCTCGCTGGCGCCGGTGCAGCTGGACCTGGATTTCGACAAACGTTTCGGCTCCGAACGCGTGGGTGCCTATGAGCGGCTGCTGCTGGACGTGATCGACGGGCGGCTCAACCTCTTTGTGCGCAGCGACGAACAGGAAGAAGCCTGGCGCTGGGTGGAGCCCATCCTGGACAGCTGGAGCAACGATTCCGGCGCGCCGCGGCCTTATGCCGCCGGCAGCTGGGGGCCGAGTGCGGCGAGCGCGATGATTGCCAGGGACGGTTACTGTTGGTCGGAGGAGTGCTGAGCATGCTCGACCGAATCAAGGCGTCTCTTTCCTCCTTAGCTCCCGCCGAACAACGCGTGGGCCGCCTTGTGCTGTCCGACCCGCGGGCTTTTGCCAACCTGCCGATCACCGAGCTGGCCGGCCGCTCGCATGTGAGCAAGCCCACCGTGGTGCGCTTTTGCCGCAGCATGGGTTATGACGGGCTGTCGGACTTCAAGCTTAAGCTGGCGGGCAGCGTCAGTGAGGGCGTACCCTTCATCCACCGCAGCGTGGACGCCGACGACAAGACCGCCGACGTGATGGTCAAGGTGATAGACAACACCGTGGCGGCGTTTTTGAAGTACCGCAACGATGCGAGTTCGGTGGCCGTGGAGCGCGCTGCCGACGCCTTGCTGGCGACCTACAACACCGGCAGGCGCATCGAGTTTTTCGGCGTGGGCAACTCGGGCATCGTGGCGCAGGACGCGCAGCACAAGTTCTTTCGCCTGGGCATCACCAGCATCGCCTACAGCGACGGCCACATGCAGGTCATGAGCGCCTCGCTGCTGGGCCCGGGCGACTGCGTGGTGGTGATTTCCAACTCGGGCCGCACACGCGACCTGATGGACGCCTGCGACATCGCGCGGAAAAACGGCGCCACCACCATCGTCATCACCGTCACCGGCTCACCGCTGGCTGCGGCCGGCAACATCCACCTGGCGGCCGACCACCCCGAGGGTTATGACCGCTACAGCCCCATGGTGTCGCGCCTCATGCACCTGATGATCGTCGACATCCTGGCGACCTGCGTGGCGCTGCGCATCGGCAGCAAGCTGCAACCGCTGCTCAAGGAAATGAAGAACAACCTGCGCAACAAGCGCTACGCCTGAGCTCAGGCCAGCGGCAGCGAGCGCTCCACAATGCCCGCGAACAGCGCCGAGCCCAGCGGCAGCACGCTGTCGTTGAAGTCATAGCAGCTGTTGTGCAGAAAGCGGCTGCCCACGCCGCCCGTGGTGCCGCCCTTGCCGTCGGGCAATTGTTCGCCCTGGCCCAGGCGCAGGTAGGCGCCCGGCTTGACGCGCAGCATGAAGGAAAAATCTTCCGAGCCCATGCTGGGTTCAAGATTGCTCACCACGTTTTCGGCGCCCACAAGCTGGTCCGCCACGGCGGTGGCCAGCGCGTATTCGGCCGGCGAATTGATGGTGGCCGGGTAGATGCGTTCGTACTTCACGGTGGCGGTAGCGCCGAAGCCCTGGGCCACGGCCGCGCACAGCTCCTTGAGGCGGCGCTCGACCTGGTTCTGCACCTCGGGCTTGAAGGTGCGCACCGTGCCCACCAGCATGGCTGTTTCGGGCACCACGCTCATGGCGCCCAGGTCGCCCGCCTGCACGGCGCAAATGCTGATCACGGCGTTGTCCATGGCCTTGACGTTGCGCGACACAATGCTTTGCACCGCGGTGATGATGTGAGCGGCCACCAGCACCGGATCCACCGTCAGGTAAGCGTGCGCGCCGTGTCCGCCCTTGCCTGTGACCTCGATGGTGATGCGGTCGGCCGCAGCCATCATGGGGCCGGGATTGATGCCTATGGTGCCGGGCTGCATGGCGGGCCAGTTGTGCATGGCGTAGATCGCCTGCACCGGAAAGCGCTCGAACAGGCCGTCCTTGATCATTGCGTCGGCCCCGCCGCGCCCCTCTTCCGCGGGCTGGAACACCAGCACGGCGTCGCCGGCGAAGTTGCGCGTCTCTGCAAGGTAGCGGGCGGCACCCACCAGCATGGTGGTGTGGCCGTCGTGGCCGCAGCCGTGCATCAGGCCGGCCTTGGAAGACTTCCAGCCGAACTCGTTGTGCTCGGTCATGGGCAGCGCATCCATGTCGGCGCGCAGGCCCACCATGGGCCTTGCACCCGCCTTGGCGGGCTGCTGGCCCTTGATGACGGCCACCACGCCGGTCTTGCCGATGCCGGTGTGCACCTCGTCGACCCCGCACAGCTTGAGCGCATGCACGACGCGGCTGGAGGTGTAGACCTCTTCGAAACCGAGTTCGGGATGGGCATGCAGGTCGCGCCGGAAGGCCGTCAGCTCGGGGTGGTACTGCACGATCTGCGCGAAGGCACGGCCGCTGGCGCGCAGTTGGGGCGGCCGGTCGGGACTGTCGACGCTGTCGGCCGCGGTGGATGGGAGGGAGGAAGCAGCTGGAAGGCTTGGAAGGGTGGCCGGAGCGCGCATGTCAGTGAGGTTCCGAGTTCAGCAGTTGAATACTAGTCTTGAAGGGATGGCGGTGCAAACGCGGGGCTTTGTGAAACCCTGGCCGACGCGGCGGTCATGCCGGGGGCGGCTGCGGCACTCAAGGGCTTGCTCATCAACCTGACGGGGCCATACCATGCCGAGGCTTTTTGCCGTGTGTTGTCGCTGTCCGTCATGATGGCAATGCCGACCAGCGCACCCGGCGCTTCGCCGAAGGCTTTTTCATAATCGGCGCGGATGTCGCGCTCGTAATCGAGCCATCGGCCCAGCCGCGCGGGGCCGGACTCCAGCACCAGCTTGCGAATGCGGTCGGTGCGCGGATTGATCACCACGCTTTCCGGCGCGCTGTGGGTGCCCCACACATACATGAGGGTCGCATAGGGCATGGGCTCACCGGTCAGGGCCAATGCCAGCTCGGACAGCATGGCGTTCTTGGCGGAAAACCTGGAACGGTCGCCTTCGAAAGCCAGCAGCACGCGCACCGGGGAGTCATCGCTGTCGCGCTGCGTCATGTCGGCGCCGGAAATCATCGTGGGCACCTTCCAGGAAAAACCCAGCTTGCCCAGCTCCGAAGGCTCGACCCGCAAATGCTGCCGCAGCATGCTGGCGGCGCTGTCGGACTCGCCGAAAACGGCATCGCGCCCATCCAGGCGAACCGCCCGGTAGCGCGTGGATTTTTTACCCGGAAATGCGCAGTGCTGCCATTTCACCGTCTCGGGGCTTGAAAGAGAGCTTGCATTGGAGTTCAAGGGCGACGCCGAAGTCCAGTGCACATCCTGGCTGGCCGCGGGCGCGCTTGTTTCAATTCCCGCACAGGCGGCCAGCAAAGACAGGCAACTAATGACCACCAGGGTGCGCAGCGCGCTCGAGGAGAAAGAAGGCGATGTGGTCATGAAAAAAATGGCAGGTATTCGGGGAGGCCGCCAGGTTTTCAGGCTTGGCGCATCTGGAAAAACAAGGAAGCAGATAACTCAACGCGACGGGCGCGGAAAAGTTTCAAGAAATCGCGCGGCTTTTTCCATAAAAAAAGCCGCCTCGGGTTTCCCCGAAGCGGCTTTTGGATTCTCATAAGAAACTGGCTTACGCCAGCTTCAAATTAGAACGTGTGGCGAATGCCAGCTGCGTACGTGGTGGTACGGGTGATGCTGCTGGTAGGAGCGATCACCATCGTGTTGGCAGCCACGTTCGAGTAGTTCTTCGTGCTGACGGCACCCGTGTACAGGGTGGTGCGCTTGCTCAAAGAGTACAGAGCCTGGACGCCCCAGCCGGTGCTGGAACCCAGATCGTCACCCTTGGAACGTGCATAGCCAGCGCTCAGGGTCGTTGCGCCCAGAGGCACTGCAACGCTCAGGCTGTACTCTTTTTGTGCTGCCAGTTCGTGAGCGGCAACTGCAACGCCAGTTGGGCTGAACGTGGTGATGACGTCCTTGAACTTGGCGCGGTTGGCACCGAAGCCGACCTTAGCGACGCCGAAGTCATAAGAAACGTTCAGCAGCGTGTTGGTCAGAGCAGGCTTGGTCGTGGCGGTGCGAGCTGCACCTTCAGACTGGTAGCCGCCGGAGATCAGCAGAGGGCCGTTTGCGTACTTCAGGTTGGCAGAAACCGTGCTGCTTGCGCCGACGGTGGACGTCTTGTCTTCGCCGAAGGCGTACATGAACGAGCCGGTGAAGCCGCCGAAGTTAGGCGAAACGTACTTGATGCTGTTGTTGAAGCGGGTGTTGAAACCAACCCAGGTCACGTGAGCGCCAGAGCCGTTGCCGTTGTGGTTCAGCAGAACAGCGTTGCCAGCCAGGGTACCGATGGCACCAGCTTGAGCGGTGCTGAAACCGTTGTTGGTGTTCGAAGGATCGAACAGGGTAGCGCCCATCATGGCGTGGTCGCCGGACACGTCGTCGTAGGAGCTGGAGTTGCGACCGATGGTCACGGTACCGAAGCCGCTGGAGATACCCACGTTGGCGCGACGGCCAAACAGCAGGCCGCCTTGGCCGGAAGCACCGGTATCAAGGTTGAAACCGCTTTCGAGGTTACCGATGACAGCCATGCCGCCGCCGATGTCTTCGCTCACGCGAATGCCCCAACGCGAACCGTTCAGGCCGCCGGCGTCAATTTTGGACTGGCTCAGGCCGGAGATTGCGGCACCGTTGACCTGGTTGGTCTTGTAGTTGCCGATGTTGGCGTCGAGCAGACCGTAGATGGTCACGGTCGACTGAGCTTGTGCTGCACCAGCCATCGCGCCGAGTGCGGCCAAAGCGATAAGGGTCTTTTTCATTGAGAGTTTCTCCAAGGTTAAACATAGGGCTCCGGCACGGGGACCATTTCGGACTTGCGTCTTCATGGCTCCACCAGAGACCCGGGCCAACCCCCTTTCGGGAAGTTGGCTCTATTGCACCAGACTGGGCTTCAATTCGCAAAGGAATGCCCGAAAAAACAGGCAACCCGTTGTGCTCAAACCACAAACAAAGGGCTGACAGTGGAAAAGAAACAACGCCCGCGCAAACCGGGTATTCCAGTCCGCCAAAACCCGGTTTTTGGCGGATTTTGGCCGACCCAACAAAAAAAGCCGCTTCAAGGAAGCGGCTTTCCATGCAACCCCGCACCAGGGCGGGGTTGCTCTGAAGGCTCAGGCTAAACCTGGATCAGAACGTGTGGCGGATGCCGACGCCGTAGGTGGTGGTCTTGCGATCAGCCACGCCGGAGTTGGTTTCCTTGCCGCTTTGCACGCCAGCGTACAGGTTCGAACGCTTGGACAGCGCATACAGGCCAGCCAGACCGTAGCCGGTGCGCTTCAGGTCAGGAGCGCCTGCCAGGCGGGTGCTCTTGGAGCGGGCATAGCCGCCGGACAGCGTGAAGGTGCTGGAGACAGGGAAGTCCAGGCCGATCTGGTATTCCGTGGTCTTGTCCGTTGCCAGGCCGGTCACGGGGCTGGCACCGTTCTTCACGTTGCCGTATGCGCCGAGCAGCTTGACCACGCCGAAGTCATAGGAACCGTTCAGCTGCGTGTACTTGACGGCGGTGGCAGCGGCAGTGGCTTTTTCGCTCTGGTAAGCCAGCGAAGCGCCGATGGGGCCGTTCGCGTAAGCAACGTTAAAGCTGATGATTTTGCCGGCGCCGACAGTGGCGGTCTTGTTTTCACCGAAGCTGTACATACCGGCAGCGGAGAAGCCGCTGAAGTTGGGGGTCTCGTAGTAAATCGAGTTGCCGGGACGGTCCGAGTAGTTGTTGCTGGCCCACACGCTGGTGGAAGGCGCGAACAGCAGCGAGTCAAAGCCGGCAGCGCCAGAACCCTTGACCATGTCGTAAGGGGTCCACATCTTGCCGAGCTTCAGTTCACCGAAGCCGCCGGAAACGCCAACCCATGCCTGACGGCCGAAGACCGCGGTGGAGGTCGCGCCGGTGTAGGGGTTGGTGTAGTTGTTGGCGGCGCCGGTGCTGGGGTCAAAGCCGGCTTCCAGCAGGAAGTTGGCTTTCAGGCCGCCACCGAGGTCCTCGGAGCCCTTCAGGCCGAAACGGCTGGTCTGCAGACCACCGCCGCTGCCGGAGAAAGGATGTGGAACGTTCACGCCGGACTGGCTGAGGTTGTTGTCCTTCACGGTACCGATCCATGCATCCACCAGACCGTAGATGGTCACGGTGGACTGGGCGGATGCCACGCCGGAAACGGCCAGCACTGCCAGGGCGACTAGGCTTTTCTTCATCATTAAAAATCTCCAAAAAGGTGGGGAACACATGAACACATAAAAATTGCGAACATTTAAAGGGCTTTCTGACTACCCCAGGTCGATTTAAATCGATCTGTCACAAATCACACAAAGCCCTTGCCGCTCTATTAGCAACTTTCACGCCCGATTGTTGGTCTGTTGCGACACATCGGGTCTTGCACCTTGCAGCAGGGCATCACTTTGGCCAGACATGCCTCTTGATGTCGCCCGAACACACCAAAATGGCGCTTTTTTCAGGGAACGCATCGTTTTGGTGAACACGCGCCAGCAAACCGCTTCGGTTTCCCGATCTTGCACGCCAATTCAAGGCAAGGCGGCAAGCAGCCCTCGCCAAACTGCCTCGGTGGTTCACCAGAATGTGGCTCACTTACCACGGGCCGGCCAAAATAGAGCCCACGCCCTAAGCCGCATTCAGGCATCGGCCGATACGGCGCCGAACCAGCCCCAGCGCGGATGCGAGAGCCGCCGCCACAGAGGGAATGCGCGGGAAACGGCGGACTTGCCGGGCATTTTTTCGGGCTTTGCCAGAAGGGCAAAAACCTCGGGTTTTCCCCTGTCGCGAAAGTGATACCCCCCGTAGTGGCACTCTTTACGGTTCACCCCATCGCCATTAATCTTTCCTTCACAAAGACGGCCTGCAGGGTAAGGACGGGCGTCAAAATTTTCCCGCCATTCAGCGCTTTTTTATTTATTACAAACTCCTGGAGACTCCATGAAAAAACTGACCCTCGTTGCAACTGCGATCATGGGACTTTTGTCCACCTCGGCAGCCATGGCGCAAAGCACCGTGACCGTCTACGGCATTCTTGACGCAGGCTATAACCACGTCAGCGGCCTGCGCCAAGGCTCCGTGAGCACGATCGCCAGCGGCATCATGGAAGGTTCGCGTTTCGGCCTTCGCGGCTCGGAAGACATCGGCGGTGGCTACAAGGCCATCTTCACCCTCGAAAACCGCCTGGAACTGGACACCGGTTCCGTGACCAACCGCCCGAACTCCGGCACCCAGATGCCTGACCGCGTCGCCACCTCGGTGGCCGCCGGTGTCGCAGGCCTTCCGCTTCCTGTTGCAACCCGCGACGCGATCATCACCAGCGTGAACACCACGCTCGCGACCGGCGCATTCGGCGTGAACCTGGCCGGCAACCTGTTTGACCGCCAGGCCTATGTCGGCCTGGTGACCCCCGTCGGCGCCTTCACGCTCGGCCGCCAATACACGCCCGGCTACCTGGTGGCCGCGCAGTTTGACGCTTCGCAGACCCAGTCCAGCCTGGCCGCCGGCCAGGTTGCCAGCCTGCCCGCCGCATTCGACATCCGCCTGAGCAACACGCTGCAGTACGCGATCCAGACCGGCGGCGTCACCGCATTGCTGATGTACGGCGCGGGTGAAGTCGCAGGCAGCAACGCCGCAGGCAGGTTCTGGGGTGGCATGGTCACTTACAAGGGCGACGGTTTCTCGGTGGGCTATGGCCACAACGGCAAGAACAATGAGCTGGGCCAGAAATCCCTGACCAACGACCTCATCGGCGCCACGGTCGACGTCGGCCCCGGCACGCTGTACGGCCAGTACGCCACCATCAAGGACGACAACCCAACCGGCATCTCCTCGATCGCCTCTTCGGTCACTACCTCCACGGGTAGCGCGGTTGTCGGCGCAGCGTTCCAGAACGCCTACAACGCCGCTTTCCGCCAGGATGCCCGCCTGATGCACATCGGCTACCGCCTCACCACCGGCCCACACACCTGGGTGGTGGCCTTCAACCGCCTGGATGACAAGCGCACGGTCAATGCCGATACCGACTCCTACGGTTTCACCTACACCTACGCACTGTCCAAGCGCACCAACCTGAATGCCGTGTTGACCCGTTTCAACAACAAGGGCCAGGGCCAGGTCGCACCCGGCGGCAACGGCTTCCTCGGCGGCGTGACCTCGTCGGCCGGCGTGGGCTCCACCAACATCGCCCTGGGCATCCGCCACACGTTCTAAACCGGAACCCCGCCCGGATTCCAACCGGGCCGGTCACGCACAAAAGCCTCCTCACGGAGGCTTTTTTCATGGGCATTCGCCATAGCCGGGGCCCGGCGCTAACATGGCGCCATGACCACCGCACTCGACACCGCCCTGAATGCCGCCGACGGCGCATTGCGCACCCTTTTCGCCGCCCCGCGCGCCAGCCGCGCCTGCCCCACCGTGCCCGGTGAAAAAACCGAGCTGGCGCTGCAGGACAAGGCCCTGTCCGGCGCGCTGATGCGGGTCAACCATGTGGGAGAGGTCTGCGCCCAGGCCCTGTACGCGGCGCAGGCGCTGGGCACGCGCGACCCGGCGCTGCGCGAGCACTTTCTGCAGGCCAGCCGCGAGGAAGGCGACCACCTGGCCTGGACCAAGGCCCGGCTGGACGAGTTGGGCGCGCGTCCCTCCCTGCTCAACCCCCTCTGGTATGCCGGCGCCTTCGGCCTGGGGCTGGTCGCCAGCCGGCTGGGCGACCGCCTGAGCCTGGGTTTTGTCGTCGAGACCGAGCGCCAGGTCGAAGCCCACCTGGCCGGCCACCTGGAGCGCCTGCCGCAAGGCGACCATGAGTCCCGCGCCATCGTGGCACAGATGAAGGACGACGAGGCCCTGCATGCACGCGAGGCCGAACAGGCCGGCGCCCTGCAGCTGCCCGAGCCGGTCAAGGCGCTGATGCGCTCGGCCGCGCGCGTCATGACCACGACGGCGCACTACCTCTGAAACGGCAGCGCCCCCGTCCGGGCTGCTTAAACCTCCTGCACCTCGAAGCTGGTCGTGATGTCCGCGGTTTTCGCCAGCATGATGGTGGCCGAGCAGTATTTGTCGTGGCTCATGGCCACGGCGCGCTCCACGGCGCTGGCGGACAGGCCCTTGCCCGTCACCACGAAGTGCATGTGGATCTTGGTGAACACCTTGGGGTCCACGGGGGCCCTTTCGGCGCTCAGCTTGACCGAGCAGCCGCGCACATCCTGGCGGCCGCGCTTGAGGATCAGCACCACGTCATAGGCCGTGCAGCCGCCGGTGCCCGCCAGCACGGTCTCCATGGGCCGGGGCGCCAGGTTGGCGCCGCCGTTTTCGGGCTTGTCCGCGTCGGGCGCGCCGTCCATCACCAGGGTGTGGCCGCTGCCGGTTTCGGCAAGAAAGCTCATGTTGGAGCGAGACCCCGTGATCGTGCTGTTACCCGTCCAGCTCACTGTGCATTCCATAAACCCCGCTCCTTATGCATAAAATTTATAACTGAAACCGTGAAAAATGTGGAGTTTGTGCCACAAGAGATTGTGCAGCGCAACATTGCTCCGCTATACTGAAATCATCGCACCAATACTGATGCCCCAGGCGTCCCAAGGTATTTTGTGCACTGGTTGTCTCCTCCACCTCCTCTAAGGGTGGATTTACAGGCCCAGACCGCAAGGTCTGGGCCTTTTTTCTTGCCGGCGCGGCTTTGCCGCCGGCTTCTTGCGGCGTTTCTTCACTGGTTTCTCGCCCCACTATGATGTCAGGCTGCGAGAAAAACATGCCCACCCCGACCAAACCCGCCTCATCCCGCCCCAAAACCGCCCCGTCTGCCAAGCCCGGCAAGCCGCTCAGCCCCGCCGACTACCTGAAAAAAATTCTCACGGCGCGTGTCTACGACGTGGCCGTGGAATCGAATCTTGAGCCCGCCAGGAACCTGGGCCTGCGCCTGAAAAACACCGTGCTGCTCAAGCGCGAGGACCAGCAGCCGGTGTTCAGCTTCAAGCTGCGCGGCGCCTACAACAAGATGGCCCATTTGAGCCCGGCGCAGCTCAAGAAAGGCGTGATCTGCGCCTCGGCCGGCAACCACGCGCAGGGCGTTGCACTCAGTGCGCAAAAGCTCGGCACCAGTGCCGTGATAGTGATGCCCATCACCACGCCGCAGCTCAAGGTCGACGCCGTCAGGGCCTGGGGCGGAAATGTCGTGCTGCACGGGGAAAGCTACTTCGATGCCTATGCTCACGCCGTAGTGCTCGAGAAAAAACAGGGCCTGACCTTTGTGCACCCATTCGACGACCCGGACATCATCGCCGGGCAAGGCACGATCGCGATGGAAATCCTCATGCAGTTGCAAAGCCTGGGCTCCAGCCGGCTGGACGCCGTGTTCGTGGCCATAGGCGGCGGCGGGCTGATCTCCGGCGTGGCCAACTACATCAAGGCCGTGCGGCCCGAGATCAAGGTCATAGGCGTGCAGATGAACGACTCCGATGCCATGTTGCAGTCCGTCGATGCCCAAAAACGCGTCACCCTGAGCGACGTGGGCCTGTTTGCCGACGGCACGGCCGTCAAGCTGGTGGGCGAGGAAACCTTCCGCATCAGCCGCGAACTCGTCGATGAATTCATCACCGTCGACACCGACGCGGTCTGCGCCGCCATCAAGGACGTGTTTGTCGACACGCGCAGCATCGTCGAGCCCTCGGGCGCGATGGCCGTGGCCGCCGTCAAGCAGTACGTGGCTACCCATAAGACCAAGGGCGAGACCTACGCCGCGATTTTGAGCGGCGCCAACATGAACTTCGACCGCCTGCGCTTTGTCGCCGAGCGCGCCGAGGTCGGCGAAGAGCGCGAAGCCCTGTTCGCCGTGACGATTCCCGAAGAGCGCGGCAGCTTCCGGCGCTTTTGTGAAGTCATAGGCGAGCTGCCCGGCGGGCCGCGCAGCGTGACCGAGTTCAACTACCGCATCAGCGACGACGCCAAGGCCCATGTCTTCGTGGGCCTGACCACCTCGGCCAAGGGCGAGAGCGGCAAGATCGCCGCCAATTTCTCGCGCCATGGCTTCAAGACCCTGGACCTCACGCACGACGACCTCGCCAAGGAACACATACGCCACATGGTGGGCGGGCACAGCGCCCTCTCCAGGGACGAACGCCTGCTGCGCTTCATCTTTCCCGAGCGCCCCGGCGCGCTGATGAAGTTTCTCTCCAGCATGCGGCCGGGCTGGAACATCAGCCTGTTCCACTACCGCAACCAGGGCGCCGACTACGGCCGCATCCTGGTGGGCCTGCAGGTGCCCAAGACCGACAACAAGGCCTTCAAGGAATTCCTCGACACCCTGGGCTACCCCCACGTCGAGGAAACCGCCAACCCGGTTTACCGGCTCTTCCTGCAAAGCTAGGGCACGCCGCCATGAACCCGCAAGGCGCACCCTCGGCTAGGCCCGCATCGGCCAACACCTCGGTGTGCCCGCGCTGCGGCGCCGGCCTGCGCTGCGGCATGGTGGCGGGCGATGCCGAATGCTGGTGCGTGCAACTGCCGCACGTCATGCCTGTCCCTGGTGAACGTCCCGCGCGCTCGGAAGCCAGCGCGCCGTCCTGCTACTGCCCCGCCTGCCTCAAGCTGATCACCGATGAACGCACCCGACTTTCCACCTCTGCTCCTGCCCGCGATTGAGCCCATCGCCGACGCCTCGCTCGAGGCCAGGCTGCGGCACAAGATCGCCCACAAAACCAAGCCGCTGGGCGCGCTGGGCCGGCTTGAAGACCTGGCGCTGCAGCTGGGGCTGGTCCAGCAAAGCGACACCATCACGCTGCGCGAGCCGCAAATGGTGGTGTTCGCGGCCGACCATGGCATCGCCGCCGAAGGCGTTTCGGCCTACCCGCAGGCCGTCACCGTGCAGATGGTCGGCAACATGCTGGCCGGCGGCGCCGCCGTCAATGTCTTCGCGCGCCAGCATGGTTTTGCCCTGCGGGTGGTGGATGCCGGCGTCGCGGCCGAACTCGCGCCGCACCCGCAGTTGCTGCCGCGCAAGATCGCGCACGGCACGCGCAACAGCCGCCACGAAGCCGCCATGACGGCCGCGCAGGCACGCGCCGCCCTGCAGGCCGGCATGGACATCGTGGGCCAACTGCCCGGCAATGTCGTCGCCTTCGGCGAAATGGGCATTGCCAACACCTCGGCCGCCGCCCTGCTGTTCGCGCGCCTGGCCGGCGTCGGCATTGACGACGCCACGGGCCGCGGCACCGGGCTTGACGATGCCCAGCTCGCGCACAAGCGCCGGGTGCTGGCGGATGTCCTGGCCTGCCACGCCGGCGCCACCGATCCTCTTGCCGCGCTGGCTGCCCTGGGCGGCTTTGAAATCGCCATGATGGCCGGTGCCATGCTGCAGGCCGCGAGCGAGCGCCGCGTGGTGCTGGTTGACGGTTTTATCGCCGGCGCGGCCGCGCTGGTGGCCCGGTCCCTGGTACCCGCCGCGCAGGACTATATGGTGTTTTGCCACCGCGGCGACGAACACGGCCACCGCCTGCTGCTGGCCCACCTGAAAGCCAGCCCGCTGCTGGACCTGGGCCTGCGCCTGGGCGAAGGCACGGGCGCGCTGCTGGCCTGGCCGCTGCTGCAGTCGGCGGCCAATTTCCTGGGCGAAATGGCCAGCTTTGAGTCCGCCGGCGTGAGCGGCAAGGAAGGCGCGTAAACCACCATGGGCGCCGCATGACCGCCATTGCCCAGTTCGTGCGCGAGTATTTGCTCGCCGTGCAGTTCTTCACCCGCATCCCTATCACCGGGCGGCTGGCCGAATGGGTGGGCTACAGCCCCGAAATGCTGCGCGCCAGCGCGGGGCACTTCCCGGGCATAGGCATCCTGGCCGGCGCCTTCGCCGCGGCCGTGTACGCCCTGGTGCAGGCCCTGTTGCCCGACACCACCTTCACGCCGCTGGTGGCCGCCGTGCTGTCCACCGCCGCCACCGTGCTGCTGACCGGCGGCTTTCATGAGGACGGCCTGGCCGACACGGCAGATGGCCTGGGCGGCGGCCACGACAGGGAGCACGCGCTGCAGATCATGAAAGATTCGCGCGTGGGCGCTTTCGGCGCCATGGCGCTGGTGCTGGCCGTGCTCGCCAAGGTCTCCCTGCTGGCCATACTCGGTTCGGTCGAAGGCGCGCCCACCGGCTGGGAAGAGGCCCCCTTTGCCGGCTGGTACATCTGCGCCGCGCTGTGGACGGGCCACGTCGTCTCGCGCGGCCTGCCGCTGCTGCTGATTTACCTGCTGCCGCATGTGGGCGACACGGCCGCCTCCAAATCCAAACCGCTGGCCGACCAGATTGCGCCGGGCGCGCTGCTGGTCGGCTTTGCCTGGTGTTTTGTGGCGCTGGCCCTGGCCGCCCTGGCGCTGGACGCCCTGAACCTCATCGTCGCCTGCAGCTTTGCCCTCCTGGCCCTGCTGTGGATGGGGCGGATGTTCAAGCGCCGGCTGCAAGGCTTTACCGGCGATTGCCTGGGCGCCACCCAGCAGGTCTGCGAAATCGCCTTCTATTTCGGCCTGGCCATCAGCCTATGACCCTGGCTGGCGCTGCTGCCACAGCACGTCCAGCACATGCTGCGTCGCGCGTTCCACCGGGCCGGCCCGGTGCGCAATGCCCAGCGACCGCCACAGCGCGGGGCGCAAGGGCAGCATCCGGATGCGCGGGTCCAGCGGCGCGCTGGACGAGGCCTCGTGCGGCAGCAGCGTGGCGCCGTAGCCGGCGGCCACCAGGCTCTTGATCGCGTCGTTGTAGTTAAGCTGGATGCGCGCCTTGGGGTGTTCCCCCGCCAGCGCGAACCACTCAGCGCTCAGCCGCGACAGGCTGGTGCCCACATCATTGAGGATCAGGGGCTGGGCCGCCAGCCACTTCGGCGTCACACGCTGGGGCACAGCCCAGGGCGACGGCACGAAGGCCATCACCGGATCCCGCCGCCAGGGCTCCACCTTCACCCCTTGCACCGCCGCCTGCGGCAGCGCCACCAGGCCCAGGTCTAGCGACCCGTTTGCCAGGCGCGCCATGGTGTCCTGCGAGGTAAGCACCGCCACCTGCACGTCGATGCCGGGATGGTTCCGGCCCAGCACCTCCAGGGCCTGCGGCAGCAAGTGGGCAATCGCGCCCGTGGAGGCGCCCAGCCGCACCCGGCCCGCCAGCCCCTGCACCTGCCGCTGCACCACCTCCATGGCCTCGTCCGCATCGGCCAGCAGGCGCCGCGCCCGCTCGACCAGCGCCTCGCCCACGCCCGAGGGCCGCACTTCGCCGCGCTTGCGCACCAGCAGGGGGGCGCCGCACAGCGCTTCCAGGTCGGCGATGTGCAGGCTCACCGTGGGCGCCGCCAGGTGCAGCACGCGCGCGGCTTCGGCGAACGAGCCCAGTTCTGCGATGGTGACCAGCGTGCGCAGCCGGTCCAGGTTGAGTTCGCGCATGACGTTCAGTAAACCTGATGTTGGTGTTTATGAAATTCAACTTTTCAAATTTTACGGTGTCGCGGAAGATTCGCCTTCTTTCTTTGGCTTGAGCCATCCACCCCACCAGGAGCAACACATGGGCGCACCCCTTGTTTTCATCGACGGCGACCAGGGCACCACCGGCCTGCAGATCCACGAACGCCTGCAGGGCCGAAACGACCTGCGCCTGCTCACGCTGCCCGGGCAGGACCGCAAGAACCCCGCGCGCCGCGCAGAAGCCATCAATGCCTGCGACATCGCGCTGCTGTGCCTGCCCGACGGGCCTGCGCGCGAAGCGGCGGCGTCCATCGTGAACCCGGCCGTGCGCGTGATCGATGCCAGCTCCGCGCACCGCACCGATCCGCAGTGGGTCTACGGATTCCCGGAGATGAGCGCGCAGCAGTCCCGGCGCATCGCCGGCGCGCGGCGCGTCAGCAACCCCGGCTGCTACCCCACGGGCGCCATCGCCCTGCTGCTGCCGCTGGTGAAGGCCGGCCTGGTGCCCGCCGGCCATCCGCTGGCCATCCATGCGGTGTCGGGCTATTCCGGCGGCGGCCGCGCGCAGGTGGATGCGCATGAAGGCGCGGCTGCCTCGCATGCGGCCATGTTCCAGGTCTACGGCCTGGGGCTGGCCCACAAACACACCCCAGAGATCCAGGAGCACGCAGGCCTGACGCAGCGGCCTTTCTTCCTGCCGGCTTACGGCTCCTTCCGCCAGGGCATCGTGCTCACCATCCCCTTGCTGCTGCGGCAGCTGCCGGCGGGCCTCACCGCCGACCAGTTGCACGCCTGCCTGCAGCAGCACTACGAAGGCGCCGCATACGTGGAGGTGATGGCACAAAAAGACGTTGAGGCCGTGCAGCACCTGGACCCGCAGGCACTCAACGGCACCAACCAGCTGCGGCTGGCCGTTTTCGCCAACCCGCAGCATGGGCAGGTGCTGCTGGCCGCCGTGTTCGACAACCTGGGCAAAGGCGCCTCGGGTGCGGCCGTGCAAAACCTTGACCTGATGCTGCGGCACGTGGCTTAGCACTTAAACAGCACGGCAGGTTCGGCAAGGGATGCCAGCTTCCCGCAAGCAGTTCCAGGGCTGGCCCTGCAGTGGCGCAAGGGCTTGCCGTGCCAGTGCCGCTCTAGAATAGGCCATGGGCCATGGCGGGCCCGATCGCACGGCACGCACTGCCTCACGCCCCAGCCCTAGCAGCAGCCCCTTTCCATGACCACCGCATCACTTCCCTCCATGACCAAGGCAGCCAGCAAGCCATGAAACTCTGGCTGGCCCGCCACGCAACGCCGCTGGTTGACGCCGGCATCTGCTACGGCAGGCGGGACGTGGCGGCCGACGCCGCGGCGACCGCCGAATGCGCACAGGCGCTGGCACAGCGGCTTCCCGCCGGCATCCGCGTCAGCCATTCCCCGCTCAGTCGATGTACGCAACTGGCGCAAGCCTTGTCTGGACTGCGGCCCGACCTGGCCCTCACCAGCGACCCACGGCTGCAGGAGATGGACTTCGGCGCCTGGGAAGGCCGCGCCTGGAACGACATCGCCCCCGCCGAGCTGCAGGCCTGGACTGACGGCTTTGCCGGATATGCCGCGGGCGGCAGCGGCGAAAGCACCAGCCAGTTCATGGCGCGTGTCGCCTCGGCCTTTGACGAATTGCAAGGCCGGCCCGACACGCTGTGGATCACCCATGCCGGCGTCATACGCGCTGCGGAACTGATTGCGCGCGGTGTGCGTCAGATCAGCCATGCCAGTGACTGGCCCGTGGAAGCACCGGCGTACGGCCAATGGTGCACACTCGAACTAAAACCCCACTCCTAAAACCCAGACAAGGCACAAAAAAATGGCAGCATCCCTGGATGGTCAGCTCGTGGTGGCGATCTCGTCACGCGCGCTGTTTGATTTTGAGGAAGAAAACCAGGTCTTTGAAAGCGGCATGGCGGCCGCGCCGCCGCCCGGCGTCAAAAAAGACGCGGCTTATATGAAGCTGCAGCTCGAACGCCTGGACGTGCCGGCCAAGCCCGGCGTGGCCTTCTCGCTGGTCAAAAAGCTGCTGGCCTTCAACGACGCGCCCGAAAGCGCCGGCGAGGCCGCCAGCCCGGCGGCACCCGCGCAGCGCGTGGAAGTCGTGATCCTTTCGCGCAACGACCCGGTATCCGGCATGCGCGTGTTCCGCTCGGCCCAGCACTACGGCCTCAAGATTGAGCGCGGCACCTTCAACCGCGGCGAGGCGCCCTGGCGCTACCTCAAGCCGCTGCACGCCAACCTGTTTTTGTCGGCCCACCTGAGCGACGTGCGCGACGCGCTGGCCGCGGGCGTGCCGGCCGCGCAGGTCTACCCGCATTCGGTGCGCGCCAGCGACGCCCATCCCCACGAAGTGCGCATCGCCTTCGACGGCGACGCGGTGCTGTTCTCCGACGAGGCCGAGCGCGTATTCCAGGCCCAGGGCCTCTCCGCCTTCCAGCAGCACGAGCGCGACAAGGCCTCCCAGCCGCTGCTGGCCGGCCCCTTCAAGCCCCTGCTTGAAGCGCTGCACCGGCTGCAGCAGGTCGGCACCTCGCACATGCGCATACGCACCGCGCTGGTCACCGCACGCAGCGCCCCGGCGCACGAGCGCGCCATACGCACGCTGATGGAATGGAACATCGAGGTCGACGAGGCCATGTTCCTGGGCGGCCTGGCCAAGGGCGAGTTCCTGCGCGAATTTGAACCCGACTTCTTTTTTGACGACCAGACCGGCCACGTGAATTCCGCCGCCCAGCACGTGCCCTCGGGCCATGTGGCCAGCGGTGTTTCCAACCAGCTTTCCTGAACCTCGAACAACAAAGAACGCCCGCCATGAACCAGACGCCCCCTTCCGGCCTGCTCGCCAAGTTCAGCGCTTTCAGACAGTTCAGCGCAAGGGTCTGGGCGCTTTCAGCGCCCTACTTCCGGTCCGAGGAAAAATGGAAGGCGCGCGGCCTGCTGCTGGCCATCGTTGTGTTGAACCTGGGAGTGGTCTATATGGCCGTGCAGTTCAACGACTGGTATCGCGTGTTTTACGACGCGCTCCAAAACAAGGACCAGCCCGTGTTCTGGCAGCAGCTGGGGCGTTTTACCTATCTGGCCTTCGGCGCCATCATCATCGCGGTTTACAAGTTCTACCTGACCCAACTGCTTGAAATGCGCTGGCGTTCCTGGATGACCCGCGATTACCTCGGCCGCTGGCTGTCCAACCGGGCTTTCTACAAGATGGAGCTGGCCCGGTATGCGCCCACCGGCAAGGACAAGGAGTCCGTCGCCAATACCAGCCCGGACAACCCCGACCAGCGTATCCAGGAGGACCTGAATCTTTATACGCACTACACCATCTCCCTCAGCATGGGCTTGCTCAATGCCGTGGTCACGCTGGTCAGTTTTGTCGGCATCCTCTGGACTCTGTCAGGTCCCTTTGCCTTCACGCTGGGCGGCGGCAGCTATGCGATCCCGGGCTACATGGTCTGGGCGGCGGTCGCCTATTGCCTGGTCGGCAGCGTGCTGACCCATTACATCGGCAGATCCCAAATCGGGCTCAGCTTCCAGCAACAACGTTATGAAGCGAATTTTCGCCATCACATGGTGCGGGTGCGCGAATACAGTGAATCCATCGCGCTCGACCGTGGCGAGTCCGTGGAGCGCGGCCAGCTCGAAGGCCGGTTTTCCACCGTGCTCGCCAACTACCTGAACCTGATACGCGCGCAGAAGCGGTTGATCTGGTTCACCAGTTTTTTCGGCCAGGCTGCCGTCATCTTTCCGTTCTTCGTGGCCGCGCCGCGGTTTTTCAGCGGCGCCATCCAGCTCGGCGAATTGATCCAGATTTCTTCGGCTTTCGGCAAAGTCCAGGACTCGCTCAGCTGGTTTATCGACAATTACAGCAGCCCGCCGGGCACTCCGGGTTTTGCGGGCTGGATCGCCACCACCGACCGCTTGACCAGCTTTGAAGACAGCATGCTGGCGCAGACACAAGCCAACGAGGCATTGCTGACGACCCATTCGCCAGCGCTCGATTCGCAGGACTTGAATCTTGCCCTACCCACGGGCGCCGTCATTCTTGCAAAAACCTCGCTTCACGCCGGTGCGGGTGATCATGTTCTATTGAAAGGCCCTTCCGGCAGCGGCAAGTCCACGCTGTTCCGCGCCTTCGCCGGCATCTGGCCCTTTGCCAGCGGCAGCATCGCGCGGCCCGACGATGCGATGTTCATCCCGCAACGCCCTTATTTTCCGAACGGCTCACTGCGGGACGCGCTGGCCTACCCGGAGCCTGCGGCAAGCTACAGCGATGAGGCCTTGAGACAGGCGCTGGAAGAGGCCTTGCTGCCGCAGCTGGCCAAGCGGCTGGATGAAGAGGACGCCTGGAGCCAGAAACTCTCGGGCGGCGAACAGCAACGCCTGGCGATCGCCCGCGTGCTGCTGAAAAAGCCCCGCTGGATTTTTGCCGATGAGGCCACCAGCGCGCTGGACGAAGCGGCCGAGAAAACGCTTTACGAAAAGCTGCTGGCCCACGTCAAGTCGGTGAACGGCAGCATCGTGTCAATCGCGCACAGGCCCACAGCGGCGGCCTTCCACAACAAGCTCTGGGAATTCGAGAAGCAGCCGGAGGGATCACCCGCCCTGTACCGCCTCCAGGAGCGCACCGCACAGGAACCCCGCTGAATGCCCGAAGAAGCCAGTCCATCCCCGCCGCCACCCAGCCCGGCCGACCTCTCCGCCTGGGCGCCCATCAAGCGCCCGGTGTTCCGCATGCTGTGGAGCACCTGGCTGGTCGCCAACATCTGCATGTGGATGAACGACGTGGCGGCCGCCTGGATGATGACCTCCATGACCACCTCGCCGATCTGGGTGGCGCTGGTGCAGTCGGCCTCCACCTTACCGGTGTTCCTGCTGGGCCTGCCCAGCGGCGCGCTGGCCGACATCCTGGACAGGCGGCGCTACTTCATCATGACGCAGTTCTGGGTGGCCGTGGTGGCTACGCTGCTGTCCATCACCGTGATCTCGGGCGTGATGACGCCGCCGCTGTTGCTGGCGTTGACTTTCGCCAACGGCGTGGGCCTGGCGATGCGCTGGCCGGTGTTCGCCGCCATCGTGCCCGAACTCGTGCCGCGCGTGCAGCTGCCCGCCGCGCTGGCGCTCAACGGCGTGTCCATGAACGCCTCGCGCATCGTCGGCCCGCTGGTGGCCGGCGCGCTGATCGCCGGTGCCGGCACCGAATACGTCTTTGTGCTCAACGCCGTGCTGTCGGTGATCTCGGGTTTTGTCATCATGCGCTGGCGCCGCGACCACGCGCCCAGCCCGCTGGGGCGCGAGCGCCTGGTCAGCGCCATGCGCGTGGGCCTGCAGTTCGTGAGCCAGTCGGCGCGCCTGCGTTCGGTGCTGCTGCGCATCGCCATCTTCTTTTTCCACTCCACCGCCCTGCTGGCGCTGCTGCCGCTGGTGGCGCGCGGCCTGCACGGCGGCGATGCCGGCACCTTCACCTTGCTGCTGGCCTCCATGGGCACCGGCGCCATCGTGGCCGCGCTCAACCTGCCGCGGCTGCGCCAGATGATGCCGCGCGACGTGCTGGTGATGCGCGCCACCATGCTGCAGTCGGTCTCCATGGCCGTCATGGCGTTTGCGCCCAATGCCTGGGTGGCGGTGCCGGCCATGGTGCTCAACGGCATGGCCTGGATCACCTGCGCGAATTCGCTCAGCGTGTCGGCCCAGCTGGCCCTGCCAGACTGGGTGCGCGCCCGCGGCATGTCCATGTACCAGATGGCCATCATGGGCGCCAGCGCCGCGGGCGCCGCGCTGTGGGGCCATGTGTCCACCCTGAGCAGCGTCTCCACCGGCCTGCTGGTCGCCGCCGTCAGCGGCACGGTGGTAATGCTGGTGGCCCAGCGCCTGGTGTCCGACCTCAGCATCGAAGAGGACATGACGCCTTCGCGCCAGTTCAAGGCGCCCGTGGCCGAGGAACCGCCCGGTGTGGGCAATGTGGTGGTGACGATTGAATACCTGATAGACCCGGCGCGCGCCGACGACTTCCGCGCGCTGATGCAGGAAAGCCGCCGCAGCCGCTTGCGCCAGGGCGCGCTCGAATGGGAGCTGCTGCGCGATGTGAACAAGCCGGGACGTTTTGTCGAGCAGATCGTCGACGAATCATGGACCGAGCACCTGCGCCGCTTCGACCGCGTCACCGCGAGCGACGTGGTGCTGCGCGAACGCAAGCTGGCGTTTCATATCGGCGAGGAGCCGCCCGTGGTCACGCGCTGCGTCATAGACAGCCTGTGAGGATTTGACTCCTTCCCCGCTGGGGGAAGGAGCAAGAGGTTCAGCCTCCCGCGGCGTAACGTTCGAAGCCGCGAGCCCGCAACTCGCAGGCCGGGCAGCTGCCGCAGCCGTAGCCCCATGCATGCCGGTGCACCCGGTCGCCCAGGTAGCAGGTGTGGGTGTGCTCGATGATCAGCTTCACCAGCGCTTCGCCGCCTTGCGGCTGGCCCGATTTTTCGCCGATCTCGTGCGCGAGCCGCCAGGTGTCGGCCTTGTCTATCCACATCAGCGGAGTGTCGATCAGGAAGCGCTTGTCCATGCCCAGCGACAGCGCCAGCTGCATGGCCTTGATGGTGTCGTCGCGGCAATCGGGGTAGCCCGAAAAATCGGTTTCGCAGACGCCGGTGACCAGCACCTGCAGGTCGCGCCGGTAGGCCAGCGCCGCTGCCAGCGTCAGGAACAGCAGGTTGCGCCCCGGCACAAAAGTGTTGGGCAGGCCCGAGCTTTCCATCTTGAAGGCCACGTCGCGGGTCAGCGAGGTGTCGCTGACCTGGCCCAGCACCGCCAGGTCCAGCAAATGGTCCTCGCCGAGCTTGTGGGCCCATTGCGGGAACTGCGCCTTGATTTCGCGCAACACGTTGAGGCGCGCCTCCAGCTCCACCTTGTGGCGCTGGCCGTAATCAAAGGCCACGGTCTCCACGCGTTCGTATTTGGACAGCGCCAGGGCCAGGCAGGTGGTGGAGTCCTGCCCGCCTGAGAATAAAACGAGTGCCGATGTATGCATGCCAATCGCCTCCTTGCCGCGCTTAGATCAGCTTTCGCTTCGCCAGGCTTTGCATCAGCGCCGAGATGCCGAAGGTCCAGGGCGCGGCCTTGTCGGAGGTGGTCACGCGGTTCACCAGGCAGCCCAGCTGCGGCGTGGCCACCGTCACCACGTCGCCCACCACATGGGTAAAACCCTGGCCGGGGCCGTGGCGGTCCTGGGTGGGGGCGAACATGGTGCCCAAAAAGAGCATGAAGCCGTCGGGGTACTGGTGGTTGGCGCCTATGGCCTGGGCCACCAGGTCCAGCGGGTCGCGGCTGATCTTGCTCAGCGAGCTGCCGCCTTTCATTTCAAAGCCCTCGGTGCCGGTGACCGTCATGTTCAGGTCGCTGCGGCGCACGTGCTCAATGTTGAACTTGTCGTCGAACAGGCGGATGAAAGGGCCTATGGCGCAGGAGGCATTGTTGTCCTTGGCCTTACCCAGCAGCAGCGCGCTGCGGCCTTCAAAGTCGCGCAGGTTGACGTCGTTGCCCAGCGCCGCGCCCACCGTCTCGCCGCGCGAATTGACGGCCAGCACGATCTCGGGTTCGGGGTTGTTCCAATGGCTGTGCGGGTGTATGCCCACTTCGGCGCCCGTACCCACCGCGCTCAGCGGCTGGCTCTTGGTGAAAATTTCGGCGTCTGGGCCTATGCCCACTTCCAGGTACTGCGACCACACGCCCTGGGCGATCAACACTTCCTTGAGTTTGTCCGCCTCGGGCGAACCCGGCTTGATGCTGCTGAGGTTGTCGCCGATCACGCCGACCACGGCCTTGCGCACCGCTTCGGCCTTGCTGGCGTCGCCGCGCGCCTGCTCCTCGATCACGCGCTCCAGCATGGACGCCACAAAGGTCACGCCGGCCGCCTTGAGCGCCTGCAGGTCGCAGGGTGCCAGCAGCCAGGGCAATGCGGGCTTGCGCGCATCGGCCGCCGAATTGGCCAGCACCTCGGCCGTGCCCGCCAGGCGCGGCAGCGAAGGCGCGGCCGCGCGCACGGCCTTGGCCACGCCGGGCAGCTCGAGCAACTGGCTGGCCGTGGGCGCCACGCTGGACAGGTCGAACACCGACTCGGGCGTGACCAGGGCCAGCACCGGCCCCGTGCCCTCCACCCACACGCGCCCGACCAGCAAGGCGTCAGCGGCGTCAACAGGCAGGGCGGAAGCAAGGCTCAGGGAGTTTTTCATGGTGGTAATGAGAAGGAATGCGCCCAAAAACCGGGCTGAAGCCGCCAATACTACAGGGACTGCAAGAGGATGGGCGGCCGCCGGCGCCGCTACACTGAAATGCCCGTGCCCCGCAGGCCGCCCACCCCCCTCCTCTACCCGACACCCATGCCCCTCACCCCCGAACAGATCACACAAGCCGCCACGGAACTGGCCGCCCGGCGCAACAGCGGCAAGCCCGGCGCCCGCCTGCCCGAAAGCTGCCGCCCGCTGGAGCTCGAAGACGCCTGGCAGGTGCAGCTTGCCGTCACGCGCAGCCTGGGCCAGGCCGTGGGCGGCTGGAAGGCCTCACCGCCCAGCCCCGGCAAACTCGTGGTGGCACCGATTTACCAGCCCGCCATCAGCCGCGCCGCGCTGTGCAGCGTGGCGTTTCCTGCGGACAGGGAGCTGGGCAGCGTGAAGGTCGAGCCCGAGCTGGCCTTTGTGCTGGCGAAGGATTTGCCCGCGCGCGAGCAGCCCTATACCGAGGCCGAGATTGACGCGGCCGTGGGCAGCGTGCATGCGGCACTCGAGATTTGCGCCAGCCGCTATGCCGACCCCACGGGCCTGCCCTTTCCCGAGATGCTGGCCGACGGCCTGGTCAACAACGGCCTGTGGCTGGGGCCTGAACTGGCCGCGCCCGAGGCCGCGGCTTTTGAGCTGGGCTGGCAGGCCGGCGATGAGCCCCGCCAAACCGCCCCGGCCCAACACCCCAACGGCGACCCGCGCGCGCCGCTCTACTGGCTGGCGAATTTTCTGCGCGAGCGCGGCCTGGGCCTGAAGGCCGGCCAGGCCGTCATCACCGGTTCCTATGCTGGTGTGCTCACGGTGCCAGGCGGCCAGGCCCTGAAGTTCGAGTATGCGGGCCTAGCCCGTTTTGAGCTGGAATTCCGCAGGGGCTAAGCGGTTTTCCCAGGGCGTCATATATATAGGGCCGGAAATGGCCGGCCTAGGCGCCGCGCCTTGCTAAGCTGGCGGTCTACTCTTTTCCAGCGGAGACAGCCCCTATGCAAGCCCTTCACCACCAGCAATTCCTGAAACTCCACCAGGCCGGCAGCCTGCTGCTCTTGCCCAATGCCTGGGATGCCGCCAGCGCGAAGATTTTTGAAGCCTCCGGCGCCAGCGCCGTCGCGACCAGCAGCGCCTCGCTGGCCTGGGCCTGCGGGTATGCCGACGGCGGCGCGCTGCCGACTGAAGAATTGCTGCATGCCGTCGGCAACATCACGCGCGTGCTGAAAGTGCCGCTCACGGTGGACATGGAAGACGGCTACAGCGCCGACCCGGCTGAAGTGGGCCGGCTGGCCGCCGAACTTGCGGGCAAAGGCGCCGTGGGCATCAACATCGAGGACGGCAGCGATGCACCCGCGCTGCTGGCGGGCAAGATAGGCGCCATACGCGCCGCGCTCAAAGGCAAGCCGCTGTTCATCAACGCGCGCACCGACGTCTACCTGCGCCGGCTCAAGGTCGAGGGCAGCCCGGCCCAGGCCAGTGTGGAGCGCCTCAAGCTTTACCAGGCGGCCGGCGCCGACGGGGCTTTTGTGCCCGGCCTCACGGCCCTGCCCGAAGTGCAGGAGATCAGCGCGGCCGTCAGCATGCCGCTGAATGTGATGGCCATGCCCGGGCTGCCGGCGATTGCCGCGCTGCAGGCGGCCGGCGTGCGGCGCCTCAGCGTAGGCCCGGCCCCCTTCCAGGTGGCGTATGAACATGCCAAAACCAGCGTCGAGGCCTTGCTCCAGCAAGACCTGTCGCCACTGCTGGGCCCCAAACTCGACTATTCAGCGATGAACGCCTTGCTGGCGACCGACCGCTGATTCCAGCCGCCCTGCCGGCCGCCATCGCCTGAATCCGCCGGGGTTCAGGCGATTTTTCATTGAGGGGGCTTTTTTTGGGGGCCAGGCGTCACAAACGGCCAGGCAGGATCGTCAATACGGTGTGACACCCAGTTTTTAAACTCTTTAAAGGAAAACACCATGACTGCCAGCACCACCGCTACCACCGCCAACACCGCCCCCGTCCGTATCGACCTCGCCATTCCCGAGGTTTTCCCCGCCCTGCTCAAGGCCAGTGAAACCATAGGCAGCCTGGGCCTGGACAAAAAGCTGCACCACCTGATCCACCTGCGCGCCTCGCAGATCAACGGCTGCGCTTTCTGCGTGAAGATGCACCTGCGCGAAGCGCGTGAAGACGGCGAAACCCAGGACAGGCTGGACCGCCTCGTCGTCTGGGCCCATGTGAGCGACTTCAGCGAAGCCGAAAAAGCCGCGCTGGCCTGGACCGAAGCGCTGACCGTGCTCGACCACAAGACCGACTACGCCAGCCTGCGCGGCCGCCTGCGCGCCTCCTTCAGCGACAAGGAAATCGGCGCACTGACCGCTACCATAGGCATGATCAACCTCTGGAACCGCATCCAGGTTTCGGCTCACTAAGGTTCATCATGGCAAACATCGACCCGACCGCCGTGTTTGAAGAAAGGCGCAGGCATTTGTTCGGCCTGGCCTACCGCATCCTCGGTTCGCGGGCCGATGCCGAAGACGCCGTGCAGGACGTCTTCATCAAATGGCTGGCGGCCGACCATGCCAGCATAGAGACGCCGGCCGCCTGGCTCACCACCCTCTGCACGCGGCACTGCATAGACATGCTGCGCGACGCCCAGCGCAGCCGGGTCGACTATGTCGGCACCTGGCTGCCCGAACCGATCCAGACCCGCACCGACGAAACGCCCGAGACGCACGCCTTGCTGGCTTCATCCTTGAGCATGGCTTTTTTGCTGCTGCTGGAGCGGCTCACGCCCAAGGAGCGCGCCGCCTACCTGCTCTACGAGATTTTTGACACGCCCTACCCGCAGATCGCCGAGATGCTGGACATGGAAGAGGCCGCCTGCCGCAAGCTGGTGTCGCGCGCCAGCGTCAACATCGCCCAGGGCAAGGTGCGGCACGTGACGCCGCCCCAGGTGCAGGACGGCCTGCTCAACGCCTTTCGCGAAGCCATCACCGCGGGCAGCACCGAGGCGCTCGCCAATCTGCTTTCGGACGACATCGCCGTCTGCGCCGACAGCGGCGGCAAGGTCAGCTCCATCGAAGGCGTTTTTCAGGGCAAGGGCAGCGTGCTCACGCTCATCAGCACCCAGCTGGCGCGCTACTGGGCCGCCTACGAATGGCTGCCCTGCGAGATCAACGGCGGCCACGCCATCCAGCTGCGCGCGAGCAACGGCGAGATCGCCGCGGCCATCACCTTCGCCTACAACGAAGAAGGCAAGGCCACCAACATCTACATCATGCGCAACCCCGACAAGCTCGACGGCCTGGCTTTCGGGCCTGAAGCGCTGGCATGAGCCGCGCCCCCACAGGCTGGGCGGCCCTGCTGACCGGCGTCAACGCCGTGCGCACGCTGGCGCTGGTGGGCGGCGTGGCCCTGCATGCGATCAACCTTTACATAGGCACGACCATCCTGCCGTCCGTGGTGCGCGACATCGGCGGCTTGGAGTACTACGCCTGGAACACCGCGCTGTTTGTGGTGGCCTCCATCATCAGCGCCGCCACGGCAACCCAGGTGCTGGGCAAACTGGGGCCGCGCCTGGCGTATGTACTGGGCGCGCTGATCTTCGCCGCGGGCTCGCTGGCCTGCGCGCTGGCACCGTCGATGGCCGTCATGCTGGCCGGACGTGTGGTGCAGGGCTTTGGCGGCGGGCTGCTGCTGGCCCTGCCTTACGCCATGATCCGCCTGCTGTACGACGAGGCCTTGTGGTCCCGGGCCATAGGCCTGCTGTCGGGCATGTGGGGTGTGGCCACCCTGGTCGGGCCGGCCATAGGCGGCGTGTTTGCCCAGATGGACGCCTGGCGCTGGGCCTTTGGCGCGCTGATTCCCGCGGCGGCGCTGTTCACGCTGCTGGCTGTCTGCGTGATTCCCCGGCGCAATACCGCGACCAGTTCGCCTTCTTCGGTGCCGTGGGCGCAGCTCTGCCTGCTGGCCGGCGCGGTCTTCGCAGTTTCCGCCGGCAGCGTCAGCGCGCAGGTGGCCTGGAACGCCGGCGGCGTGGCAGCCGCGATCGCGCTCAGCGCCTTGCTGGTCATTGTCGACAAGCGCGCCGCCAACCGCCTCCTGCCCAAGGATGCCTTTCGCCCCGGTGCATTGGCCATGCTGTACCTCGCGATGGCGTTGCTGGCCATGACGGTCACCAGCACGGAGATTTTCGCGCCGCTGTTTTTCCAGGTCCTGCATGCGCAGACGCCGCTGGCATCGGGCTACCTGGCCGCCATCATGTCGGCGGGCTGGACCCTGGGCTCGCTCATCAGTTCCAGCGCCACGGGCGGCCGGGTCAGGCTGGCGATCCGCGGCGCACCCGTGCTCGCGCTGGCCGGCATGGCGGCCCTGGCCGTGCTGATGCCCGCGCCCAGCGAGGGCAGTTTGCGCGTGCTGGCACCCCTGTGCATCGCCATGGTGGCCGTGGGCTTGGCCGTCGGCATCGCCTGGCCGCACCTGAGCACCCGCGTGCTGCAGATCGCGCCGCAGGGCGAGGAAGACCTGGCGGCCTCCTCCATCATGACGGTGGAGCTGTTTGCCACGGCCATGGGCGCGGCCCTGGCCGGCATGGCCGCCAACCTGGGCGGGCTCAGCAGCCCCGGCGGTGTGCCGGGAACGGCGGGCGCCGCCCACTGGCTGTTCAGCCTGTTCGCGCTGGCGCCCTTGCTGTGCCTTTTCACCTCGCGGCAAACGGCCCAGGGCGCTAGCGCAGCCCTTCCGAGCGCGGCGAAATAAGCTTACTTGCGCGAAGCGCGCAAGGCGTCAATGCCCCAGGCGCCGCCACCCGCGGCGGCCATGAACAAAAAGACAAAGCAGAACAGCACGGCCGACTCGCCGCCGTTGAGCATGGGCGAGAGCACAAAACCCTTGGAGGCATGGCCGATGAAATAGGCAAATGCCAGCAGGCCCGACAAGACAAAGGCCACCGGCCGTGTGAACAGGCCGACCAGCAGCAGCGCGCCGCCAAAGAGTTCCAGGATGCCGGCAAAACCGATCAACGACAACACCTGCAGCCCGTCGAAATAGGCCACGAGGGGAAAGCCCAGCAGCTTGGCCGTGCCATGCTGAATCAGCAAATAAGCCGACACAATGCGAAGCACCGACAGCGCGCGCGACGTGAGTTGTGGGTTGTTGTTGGCAAACGCCATGGGAATCCTCCGTTAAAAGGATATGTGACGGGGCCAGGCTGAAAAAGTTCAGCAGGCGAGCCAGAAAGTTCCCAGCCGCCTCAGCGCGCGGCGGGCACCGCGCTTTTTTCGGCCAGCAGCTGCACCAGGTGCCGGCGTATCACCGAAGTGATGTGCTCGCGCTTGCCCTGCTCCAGCATGCCGATCAGCCGCGTCGGGGGCCGGCCCGGCAGCGGCAGCACGCGCAGCAGCGCGTCATTGGCCCAGTCGGCGTTCTTGACATGCGGCACGATGGTGACGCCCACGTTCTGGCGCACCAGCTCGATGATGGCCGACAGCGAGCTGAGCTCCAGGAAGTCCTGCGGGGCCAGGCCCAGCTTGCGCAAGGTCTGCTCTATGCGTATGCCGCTGGGCGTGCGCCTGTCAAAGCGCAAAAAAGGTTGCTCGCGCAGCAGTTTTTTGAAGTCGCTGCCCGGCGGCGCCACCTGCGAACTCGCGACCACCGTCAGCGGCTCGGTGTACAGCGGCGTCCAGCGCATGCCCTTGCGCTCCAGCGGCGAGTCGTCGACAAAGATGGCCGCATCGAGCTCGCCGCTTTGCACGCTGCGCGCCAGGCCGCTGGACTCCTGCATGACCAGGCGCACATTGAGGCGCGGATACAGCGGTTTCATGCGCACCACGGTGTTGGACAGCAGCCCCATGGCCGTGACGATGGAGCCCACCGTCACGGTGCCGGCGATCTCGCCTTCGCCCTCCAGGCCCTCGCGCATCTGGTCGTAGTAGCCGATGATTTTTTCGGCATGCGCGACCAGCGCGCGGCCGGCGTCCGAAAGCACCACGCCGCGCCCGGAGCGCTCGAACAGCACGGTCTTGAGCTCGGTCTCCAGCGCGCGCATCTGCACCCCGACCGCGGCCTGCGTCAGCGCGACCCGGTCAGCCGCCGCGGCGAAAGAGCCGCCGTGCGCCACGACCAGAAAGGTCCTCAGGAAACGTATGGTGCTCACGCGGGTTGGGCCTCAATACAAAAGAATAACTTTAGCATCTCAAAACATAATATAGATATATTTTTTAAACTGGATGGAGAACAATCCGCCTTAACAGGCTTGTGTGACGGACGGATGTCTTGCCCACCCATGCTTGCAGCGCGGCCTGCAACAGGCCGCTTTCGAGTCTTGTTTGTGGGTGATGATGTGTATGCCTGAAGTGCTCCCAGCGAATGCCGCAACGGCTTCAACCCTGTCTTTCGGTGAAAAACGGGCGGCGGCGATTTACGACCTGGGCCACAGCACGATTTTTGCGTCGCGCACCGACCCGCGCTTTTCCTATTGCACCTATGCGCCGCCGCATCTGCACGAGGCCAAACAGCCCATGCAGCTGGTGGTGGTGGTGCACGGCACGGGCCGCGCCTTCACCGAGTACCGCGACGCCTTTGCCGCCTTCGCCAAGTGGAACGACTGCATCGTGCTGTGCCCGCTGTTCCCGGCCGGCCCGCAGGGCGACGGCAACCGCGACGGCTTCAAACACCTGCGCGAAGCCGACATCCGCTACGACCAGATCCTGCTGAGCATGGTCGACGAGGTGGCGGTCAAGTTCGGCTGCGATTTCTCGAAATTCGCGCTCTTTGGTTATTCCGGCGGCGGCCAGTTCGTCAACCGCTTCGGCCTGCTGCATCCTGAACGCCTCTGGGCGCTTTCCATAGGCGCGCCGGGCTCGGTCACGCTGATAGACCCTGACCAGGACTGGTGGGTCGGCGTGCGCGACTTTGAAAAGCGCTTTGGCAAAGCCCTGAACCTGGCCGCGCTCAAGGCATTGCCGGTGCACATGGTGGTCGGCAAGGCCGACATGGAAACCTGGGAGATCACCCACCGCGAAGGCGGCAAGTTCTTCATGCCCGGCGCCAACGACGCCGGGCGCACGCGGCCCGAGCGGCTGGAAACCCTGCGCAAGTCCTTTGCCAAGGCCGGTGTCCAGGTCACCCTGGACCTGGTCGACAACGTCCCGCACGACGGCCTGGCCTGTGTGGACACGGTGCAGGACTTCTTCGCCACCGTGCTGGGCGGCATGCGCAAGCAAGCGCCGGATAACGCAACGGGTAAAGCCCAGTGATGCCATGGATGCACCGCGCGCCAGCCACTTCCCCACGCTGAGAGCCTGACCATGCTACGTTTTGCGCTGGCCCGCCTGGTGATGGCAATACCGACCCTGCTGATCGTGGCGGTCGCGGTGTTTGTGCTGATACGGCTGATTCCCGGCGACCCGGCCCAGTTGCTGCTGGGCGACCTGGCCGACCCGGTGCGCCTGGCCGACCTGCGCGCCCAGTTGGGCCTCGACAAAAGCTGGCCGGTGCAGTTCGGCATCTGGGGCCGCCACGTGCTGGGCGGCGACCTGGGCGTGTCCATCACCACCGGCGAGCCCGTGCTGCAGCTGGTACTGAGCCGCTTTGTGGTCAGCGCGCAAATCGTGCTGGTGGCGGTGTTCTTCGCCACCTTGGTGGCGGTGCCCGCCGGCATGATCGCCGCCTGGAAACAAAACCGCCTGCCCGACCTGGTGCTGGTCGGTGCGGCCACCTTGCTGGTCTCCATTCCCACCTTCTGGCTGGGCCTGTTGCTGCTGCTGTTTTTCGGCCTCAAGCTCGAATGGCTGCCCGTGGTCGGTTACGTCTCGGTCATGAACGACTGGAAGTCCGGTCTGCTTTACCTCTTGATGCCGATACTCACGCTGTTCCTGCATGAAATCGGCGTGCTGATCCGCATGGCCAGGGCCAGCACGCTGGAGGTGCTGCGGCTGGACTACATCACCCATGCGCGCGCCAAGGGCCTGTCCGAGCGTGCTGTGCTGGTGCACCATGCTTTTCGCAACTCCTTCGGCCCGACCTGGACCTTGATAGGCCTGGTGCTGGGCAACCTGCTGGGCGGCGTAGCCGTGGTCGAGACCGTGTTCACCATCCCCGGCCTGGGTCGCCTGCTGGTCGATGCCATCTTCGCGCGCGACTACCCGGTGATCCAGGGCTGCCTGCTGCTGGTAGCCGTGATCTACGTCATCACCAACCTGGTGATCGACCTCTGCTATCCGATCTTCGACCCCAGGGTGCTCGCGGAATGAAAAAGTTTCTCACCCCGCAGGCCCTGATCGGTTTGCTCATCATCGGGCTGATCCTCGCGGCGGCCGTCCTGGCCTTTTTCTGGACGCCGCACGAGCCGCTCAAGATCAACTTCATGGCGCGCCTGAAGCCGCCCAGCGGCACTTACTGGCTGGGCACCGACGAGTTCGGCCGCGATGAACTCTCGCGCCTCATGGCCGGCGCCTCCAACAGCATGTGGATCAGCTTTCTCACGGTGCTGTTTTCCATCACCACAGGCACGGCCATAGGCGTCTTGACCGGCTTTGTGCGCGGCTGGACCGACCGCATCATCATGGCCTTCATCAACGCCCTGCTGGCCTTCCCCGGCCTGCTGCTGGCGCTGGCGCTGCTGGCGGTGTTCGGCGCCAACAAGTACGGCATCATCCTGGCGCTGGGCCTGGCCTACACACCCTCCGTCACGCGCATCGTGCGCGGCACGGTGATGTCGCTGCGCGAAAAGGAGTTCATCGAATCCTCACGCGTGCTCGGCAACTCGGAGCTCTACACCATGTTCCGCCACGTGCTGCCCAACTGCGTGGCGCCGCTCACGGTACTGGCGACCTCGATGTTCGGCTGGGTCATCCTCGCGGAAAGCGCGCTGTCCTTCCTGGGCCTGGGCGTGCCGCCGCCGGCGCCGACCTGGGGCAATATGCTGGCCGCGGCCCGGCCCTTCATGGCGCAGGCGACTTACCTTTCCATCTTCCCGGGCCTGTGCATCGCGCTCACGCTGCTGGGCATCAATTTCCTGGGCGACGCGGTGCGCGACCTGCTGGACCCGCGCATGAGGGGCATCGAATGACGCAGCTGGTGGATGTCTCCGGCCTGAGCCTGTCCGTGGGCAAGGGCGGCCGCGAAATCGTGCGCAATGTATCGTTTACCGTCGCGCCCGGCGAAATCGTCGGCATCGTCGGCGAATCGGGCAGCGGCAAGACCCAGGCCGCGCGCGCCATCATGGGCCTGACACCGCCGCCGCTGGTGCGCAGCGCGGGCCGCATTTTTTTTGAAGGCGAAGACATGGCGGCGGTGGGCGACGCGCGCTTGCGCAAGCTGCGCGGCGCGCGCATAGGCATGGTGTTCCAGGAGCCCATGACCTCGCTCAATCCCTCGATGACCATAGGCCGCCAGCTCGACGAAGGCCTGGCCCTGCACCGGCCCGAGCTGTCGCCGGCCGCGCGCCGAGAAAAAGCCCTGGCCATGCTGGCGCGTGTCGGCATCAGCGACCCGCAGGCCGCGCTCAGCGCCTGGCCGCATGAGTTTTCGGGCGGCATGCGCCAGCGCATGATGCTGGCCTCGGTCATGCTGCTGGAGCCCGCGCTACTGATCGCCGACGAGCCGACCACGGCCCTGGACGCGCTGGTGCAGCGCGACGTGCTGGAACTCATGGTCGGCCTCACGCGCGAACACAACACCGCCGTGCTGCTGATCAGCCACGACCTGCCCATGGTGGCGCGCTACACCCAGCGCATGATCGTCATGCAGCAGGGCGAGGTCGTCGAGGCCGGCGACACCGCCGCCATGCTGGCCGGCCCGCAGCAGGACTACACACGCAAGCTGCTCGAGGCCATTCCGCGCCGGCAGGCCGCGCGCACCATTGCCGACGAACAGCCTGTCATCGAGGTGCGCAATCTGGTCGTCGATTACCCCGGCAAGCGCAGCCTGTTCGCCAAATCGGCCGCCAAGCGGGTGCTGCACGGCATAGACCTGGTGGTGCGCCCGCGTGAGATCGTCGCGGTGGTGGGTGGCTCGGGCTCGGGCAAGACCACCTTGGGCCGCGCGATTGCCGGCCTGCTCAAGCCCACCGACGGCGACATCCGTTTCCGCGGCCATGGCATCACCCGCCGCGACGCGGGCTGGCTGGACTACCGGCTCAATTGCCAGATGGTGTTCCAGGACCCGTACTCGTCCCTCAACCCGCGCATGAACATAGGCCAGCTGGTCGGCGAAGGCCTGCGCCTGGTGCCCGGCCTGTCTTCAGCCGAGAAGCAGGCACGCGTCGCAAAGATGCTCGATGAAGTCGGCTTGCAGCCGCAGCACGCACAGCGCTACGCCCATGAACTCTCGGGCGGCCAGCGCCAGCGCGTGGCGATTGCCCGCGCGCTGATACGCGAGCCGGCCTTTGTGATCGCCGACGAGCCGGTGTCGGCCCTGGACGTCACGGTGCGCGCCCAGGTGCTGGCGCTGCTGGCCGAGCTGCAGGAGCGCCACGGTTTTGCCTGCCTGTTTATCAGCCACGACCTGGGCGTGGTCGAGCAGGTGGCCGACCGCGTGGTCGTGATGCAGGCCGGCCGCATCATCGAACAAGGCAGCCGCGACCAAGTCTTCGACCACCCGCAGCACGCCTATACCCGCAAGCTGCTTTCCGCGATTCCCGCGCTGACGCCTACCGGCCAGGGCGGCATGCAGCTCAGGTGGCGTTTTGACGATGCCGACATGCCCGCGGCCATGAACCCCATTCCTGCCTGATTTTTAAGGAGCTTTGTATGCTTTCCCTGCGATTGAATTTTCTGGGCGCCGCCGTGCTGGCGGCCTGCGCCGCGGCCCAGGCCCAGGCGCCCGCGCAAATCGTGGTCGCGCAGCCGGCCGACATACGCTCGACCAACCCCGGCGTGAACCGCGACAACACCACCGACGGCGTGGTGCTCAATATCGTCGAGGGCCTGGTCGGCTACCACCAAAACGGCACCATAGGCCCGCTGCTGGCGCGCTCCATCGTCACCAGCCCCGACGGCCTGACCTATATCTTCAAGCTGCGCACCAACGTCAAGTTCCACAATGGCGAGCCCATGAGCTCGGCCGACGTGCTGTGGAGCTGGAAGCGCTACATGGACCCCAAGACCGACTGGCGCTGCCTCAGCGAATTTGACGGCCGCTCCGGCCTCAAGGTGACCTCGGTCACGGCGCCCGACGCGCAGACAGTCGTGATGCAGCTGGACCGCCCCTCGGCCGTCTTCCTCGACAACCTGGCGCGCACCGACTGCGGCATGACCGCCATCCTGAACAAAAAATCCGTCAAGGAAGACGGCAGCTGGGACAAGCCCATAGGCACCGGCCCCTTCAAATTCGAGGAATGGAAGCGCGGCGAGTATGTGACCCTGAGCGCCTTTGCCGACTACCAGTCGCCTCCCGGCGCCAAACCCGACGGCTACCTGGGCCTCAAGAAGCCGCTGGTCGAGCAGGTCAAGTTCCTGACCGTTCCCGACATGTCGACCTCCAAGGCCGGCCTGCAGTCCGGCGCCATCGACGCCGGCCAGATCACTTCCTCCGACGTGCAGGAACTCAAGGCGAATAAAAACCTCACCGTGGTCGGCGCCGTCGATGCCGGCAAGAACACGTTGCTGATGCAGACCAACGACCCGCTGCTCAAGGACGAACGCATACGCCAGGCCATCGCGCTGTCGCTGGACATGAACCAGCTGGTTGCAGCCTCGTCCGAAGGCCTGGCCAAGGTCAACAACTCGGCCATCCAGGAGACCTCGGCCTTCTACACCGCGGCCCAGAAAAAAGGCTACCGCTACGACCCGGCCAAGGCCAAACAACTGCTCAAGGAAGCCGGCTACAAGGGCCAGCCCATCGTGATCCAGGCCAACAAGCGCGCCCATGTGCCCAGCTTCTCGGTCGCGGTGATGAGCCAGGCCATGATGCAGGCGGTGGGCATCAACGCGCAGATCGAGGTGCTCGAGTGGGCGACCCAGCTGGACCGCTACAACAGCGGCAACTACCAGCTGAGCTCCTTCACCTATTCCTCGCGCCTGGACCCGGCCCTGAGCTATGAGCAGTTCTCGGGCAACAAGGCCAAGCAGCCGCGCAAGGTCTGGGACGACCCGGCCGCGCAAAAGCTGATCGACCAGAGTTTTGCCGAAGCCGACCCGAAAAAGCGCCAGGCCTTGTTCGACCAGCTGCACGCCATGATGATCGCCAAGACGCCGCTGGTCATCCTCTACAACGTGACCGACTCCTGGGCCGTGCGCAAGCGCGTGTCCGGCTTCACGGTGTGGGAAGGCAAGCCGCTGCTCTGGAACACCAAGCTGGCCGCCAAGTAAGCGCTCCAGCGTTCCCCATTTCTCCATCGCCTTGATGCGCGGGCAGCGCACAAGGCGGGGACAGGCACGCCTTGCGGCGGCCGTCATTCCCGTGTCAGGTCTTTTTTTCGGCAGCACAACATGGCAAACATCGAACAATTTCCCTTTATCTCGGTTTCCGGCAGCCCGCGCGAACGCGGCCTGCAGTACGGCCGCCAGGCCGCCAGCCGGGTGCGCGGCAGCGCCCGCCTCTACGGCCAGACCCTGGTCAACCTGGGCTACAGCGAGCAGGCGCGCACGCGGCTGATTGACTTCTTCGCCAAGGAGATAGGCGATTTCGCGCCGCACTACATCGACGAGATGCGCGGCATCGCCGAAGGTGCGGGCGTGGACTTCCAGGACATCGTGATGATCAATGCCCGCACCGAGGTGCTGGCCAAGGCGCGCGCCGAGAAAGTCCGGCAGGCCGACAAGGAGCCCGGCGACGGCTGCACCGGCGCGTTGATATTGCCCGAGCGATCGGCCAACGGCAACCTGCTGCACGGCCAGAACTGGGACTGGCGCGCCGAATGCGCCGAGACAGCCGTCGTGCTGCGCGTGCGCAACGACAACGGCCCCGACTTCCTGACCTTTGTCGAGGCCGGCGGGCTGGCCCGCAGCGGCTTTAACAGCGCGGGTGTATCGATTACCGCCAACTACCTGGAATCGGACCGCGACTTCAAGCAGTTGGGCGTGCCGCTGTCGCTGATACGCCGCAAGGTGCTGGAGCAGGAGATTTTTTCGCTGGCGATGAAGGCCGTCGCGGCCACGCCCAAGTCCTGCTCCAACAACCTCATGCTGGGCATGGCGCAGGGCTTCGGCATCGACTTCGAATGCACGACCAATGAATCGTTTCCGATTTACCCCGGCGCCGACAACCTGATCGTGCACGCCAACCACTGGATGAGCCCGGTGGCGCTCAGCAAACTGGTGGATATGGGCATTTCCCAGTCGCCCGACAGCCATTACCGCGACTGGCGCGTGCGCAAATTGCTGAACACCAAGGACAAGCTGAGTCGCCAGGATTTGAAGAACGCCTTTTTTGACGACTTCGGCCTGCCTTACTCCGTCTGCCGCCCGCCGCGCCTGGGCAGCCACGACAACCTCTCGGCCTCGGTGGCCATGGTCATCATGGAACCGGCCGCGGGCGAGATGGAAGTCGCGCCGCTGCCCGCGCTGAACCGCGTGTTCACCTGCTACAGCCTGACGCAGGAGCCGCGACTCTCTACCGCCTGATGACTAGAGCACAGCCGCCAGCTGGTCCAGGTCCAGCGAAGGGACAAACTTGGGATTGACATAGCGCTTGCGGATCTCGGCTTCGGAGAATTCCACCATGTCGGCGCTCTTGGCGCTGTCGCCGCCGCCGGCGATCCAGGCGCTTTCCCAGATGTGGGCCAGGTTGCGTATGCCCAGGGCCATGACTTTGGCCGTATTGCCGCCGAACTGCTCCCACAGGCCGTCTATCACCGCGCGTGAGGCGCCCTCGCCGAGCTCGATGTAGGCATCGCAGATTTCCGTGGGCGGGATCAGCCGGGCGACGTCGTCCATGAGCTTGACGGTGGCGATCGCGGCCTTGCGGCCTTCGTCAATCCTGGCCAGCGCGGCGGCCGGCTTGGCCAGCAGCTTGTCGATGGCCTCGAACAGCTCTTCGGCCTTGGCGTCGATCATCTTGGTCTCATAGATCGAATGCACGCCCTTGGCCGGCCAGTCTTTCTTCGGCTTGCCGGTGCTGGTGACGCCTTCGGTGGCCTGGTCCTGGTAGCCGTCGGCCAGGAAGGAGCCGTGCAGCGGCTGGCAGGCGTCGCCCACATAGTGCGCCAGCAGCCCCGCCGCGGCCACATAACTCGCGTAGTCCTTCTTCTCGACATAAGCGACCATGGCGTCGTAGAACTGCCAGACACGAAACGGCAGGCAGCCGCGCGACTTGGAGGCGATGGAGCCCACGCTGTCGTAAAAGCCTTGCCAGTATTCCACCGCCACCCTGTCCGTGTCCTGCATGCACAGCTCACGCAAGCTGGGCCCGTCGCCGGGGCCGGGTACGTCGATGTCGGCATAGTGCGTGGGGTGTTCCGGCCCGCTGTTAAAGCCGGTGTCGCGCCCGCCCTTGACCTTGCCGGGCTGCTTTTTCCAGATCACGTCGGGCACGTCGGCCAGGGCGATAAAACCCGTCGTGTCCTTGAGCGCCTCGTTGATCTTGCCGGGCGCGATGTCGGCGCGGTCAAAGCTGATGCGCAGCGCATTGGCCGCCAGCAGCTTGGCGAGTTTTTTGTCCTTGACCTGCCCGACCGCGACATTGCCTATGCTGTAGTGGCCGGTCGCGCCCCAATAGGGCTGGGCCGCCGTGTTGTGGGCCGAGACCAGCTCCACGTCCAGCAGCTTGCAGACATTGCTGAGGTTGGTCGCCAGCGCGAAGTTGTAGGCACCGCCGGCTACGCTGAAGGTCTGTGCGCCCCATTCCACCGCGAGCGGGCGGTAAACGGGCTTGCCGTTTTTCTCCTTGGCGTCCTTGCCGTCCTTGCTGTCTTTACCTTCTTCGACCTTGAGGTGCCAGACCGTGCCGGAATCGCCGGGCTGGGTCTGGTGGGCCGCGTCCTGCGGCGCGATCAGCAGATCGGCCACGTAGTCATAGCCGCCCACCGATTTGTAGCGGTAAAACAGCGCCTTGATGCGCCCCTCCAGGTGGCCGGAGGCCGCGCCGAAAGCCGACACCGGATGGTCTATCAGCTGCAGCCCCAGGTTCTGCTCATTGAGGTCGGCCAGCGCGCCCACCTCGCCTATGCCGTAGACGCTGCTGGTCCAGTCCCGGGCGTCGTCGACCTCGACCAGGCCGACGTCCAGGTTCAGATAAGTCTGCTTGCCCGCGAAAGAGGGATAGACCTCGGTAAAGGGCAAACGCGTGAGCTGGCGCTCGGAGGCATGGCCGATCTCGACCTCCTCGCCGCGCAGCCGCGCATGGACAGGCTCGCCGGGTTCGCCGCAGACGTGGCGGTTGGTCAGCGCATAAATCGTGTGGCCGTCGCTGACCAGGCAGCCGGCGCTGGCGCTGCGCAGCAGGCCCTGGTTGCGGATCAGCAGCGGAAAACCGCCGCCTATGGCCGCCTCGGGCCATATCCAGGAGGGCAGCGGCTTGCGGGCCGGGGCTTGCGGCTCGACCTTGACGACACAGACCGGCACCACGCGGCCGTCGGGCAGATAAAGCATCTTGGGCACCATGTCCTGCGGGTGCAGCTTGCTGCTGGAAAAAGCCTTTTCCTCTACCCATTCATCGACCATCACCAGCATGCAGGGCCAGGAATAGGGGCGCACCTCGGAGTTGGCGAAAGTGCGTTCCACCTTCTTTTTGCCTGTGGATTTTTTGACCGGGTTTTTTGCGTCGGGCCAGGGGTCGCTGCGCCGTATCAGGTACAAACCCACCGCCGTGCCCACCACGTTGCGCTTGTTGAGCATGTGCACGTGGAACTGGTTGCGCGCGTCCAGCAGGTCGCGCACGGAAAGGCTGGTATAGCTGTTCTGGCTGCTCAGGATGTCCATGGGTTCCTCCGTGTGGGTGAAGCGCAGCCCCGCCCGGCTGCGCCAAGCCTGCCTGCAGGCATTGTGCGCAGCGGAAACAGGCTGATCAATCCTCCAATAGGAGGAGAAAACAGCTTCACCGGGCTTTGTGACGCGGCTATGTCCGGGGTCGCCGCCCCGGCAAATCGATGCAAGCAATAAAACAAGCGATGCAAAAAAAACATGGCTAAAACAATGTCTTTCTGGCGACATTGCGAGATCATTCGAGCTACAGCAAGCCAAAGCCAGGCGCGCGACATCCGCGGCGCATGGCCTCTTGCGGTGTTCCAGACCGTGCGGGCCCCATGTGTGTCGTCGCTACCCGCTTCGATGCACGAGCCAAGCGAAAGTCAACTCCCGACGCCGGCAATGACGGCGCCGGGATAACCTCAACAGGGTGAAGGACATGGAAGCCATCAATGCCAGCCATGCAATGTCAATTTATCTGCCGCTCGCGCTGTATGTTGTGATCGCCGTCATCGGCTGGCGGCTCATGAAATGGCAGCGCAAGTGCAAGGCCCAGAGAGCCCTTTACTGGCAAGCCTGCTACATCAAGCTGGACAACCTTGCCAGGTCCCACCGCCTGCGGGCCGCGGAGTTCGAGATCCAGGCGGAGAAGTTTCGCCTGCGCTGGCAGCGCGAGCAGCGGGCCCTGCATAAAAAAAGGTTTGACGAGATGTTTCTCAAGCGATAGGCCTGGGCGCAACATGCCGGCCACCGCAGCCGGCCCGCCCTCGCCCAGCCGAGCTCAGGCGCGGCCAAAGACTTTTTTGCCCAGATAGCCGAGCGCGGCAATCCCCAGCAGGACACCCCACTTGGTATGCCAGGCGGCCCACCAGGGCAGCGCGCCCCCGCGAAGCGGGGATGGCGGCAGGTCCTTGGCGGCCCAGAAGTCCAGAGCCGGCCACCCGCACAGCCACAGCAGCGACAGCAGAACCGGCCAGACCGCCCGCGGCCCCAGGTGGGGGAAATCATCCGCCACCTTCCATGAGAGTCCCGTGAGCACCACCAGCACGGCCAGGCGTGCCAGCACCGAGCCGCCCGCGGCCATGTCCAGGCCCAGATAGGCCAAAAATTTCCAGGCGACAAAGGCGGCCAGCGCCACCACCACCACAAAAAGAAGCCAGCTGTCCTCGCTGTCGACCTTGCCCATGCCTACTCCATTTTTTTGTTATGGCTTTTTTTCATCGAAGGCCGCGAAGCGCGCGCATTGCGGGTCGGCCGCTTGTCAGGCAGGTGCGCCCTTCCTTCAAGGCATTGCCTGGATTGCCGAACAGGACGGCACTTTCCCGCAGCAAAAGCGCCCGGCGGGCCACCTTTTCCGCCTCCGCGAACGCGCCCTTTTGCAGGTGCACGACACGCGGGCCATGCAATGCCTCCAGATGGCGGCCGTCCTCGCGCAGCACTTCAAGGTAGGTGGCCTCGGCGATGTGCAGCCGGCCCTGCGGGTGGCCGGCCTGGGCCGACTGCAACATGGCGGAGCGTGAATACAGGGCTGGCACGGTAGGCATGCGTCCGCCAAATTCCACCTGGAAATTCCGTCAAAGCCGCCCAAACACCAGGTTCACACCAGGTTCAAGCCCGGGTCAATTTCCCCTGGCGGACAGTCCGGTCAGCAAGGTGAAACCCTGGGCCGTCAACTGCTTTTGCGGGTCCGGCAGGCGGCCGCCCTGCTCCACCTCCTGGTCCGGGCGTTTTCGCACCACAAATTCGATCGCTGATTCACCTATCGGTGTCAAGGTCTGGTCGAAGCGCGGCAAACCGTAGCGGAAAGTGGCGTCCATCAGCTCCGCCTTGAGCACCTGCGCGGCCGCGCCCAGGGTCTGCAAGAGCTGGAACACATTGAGCGAGCGCCCGCTCCAGGATTTTTCCTTCCACAAGGTGAAGGTCCATTTATGGTCGCCGTTGAAGGTGGACGGAAAGCAGCCTTGTTCGTACAGATCTTCGTCCGGCACCACGCACACCAGGTGGCCGCCCGGCTTCAGCACGCGGAACCAGTGGCGCAGCGCTTGCTGCGGGTTCTGCATGTGTTCCAGGCAATGTGAGGAATGCACAAAATCCAGGGAGGCATCCGGCACGCCTTCCAGGTACTGCGCGTCGCCGTCGGGCAAGTCCCAGTTTTTGACCGACCCCATGCGCGGGAACAGTTCCGCGTACAGGGAAACAGGGTCCGGGCCGCAGCCGACATCCATGCCCTGGCCCACAAAATAACGCGTGGCAAACCGGGTGTCGCCCAGGCGCCGCATCATCGCCTTGCTCGCTTCTCTCATCGCCGTCCTTTCAGGCCGCCGCGTTCAAATGTGTACCCAGGGCCCGGACCACGGGAGCCCAGTCACCGGGGCTGTCCTGGCTGAAAATCTTCAGGCTGGGGTACCAGGGACTGTCCTCGCGCGGCGCCATCCAGCGCCAGCAGGCGTCAAAGCGCGACAGCATCCAGGTCGGGCGGCCCAGGCTGGCCGCCAGGTGCACGCAGGCCGTGTCCACACTCACCAGGCCGTCCAGGCAGCTCATCAAGCCGGCCGTGTCGCCGAAGTCCGCCAGGTGGTGGCTCCAGTCCACGATGCAGCCCTGCCAGGCCGAGGTCGCGATTTCAGCCGCGGGCGCGCCCAATTGCAGGCTGTGCCATTGCACGCCGCGCACCGACAGCAAGGACTCCAGTTCGGCCAGGCGCACGTTGCGGCGCGGCGCCATGGTCTGCCCGTCGGAGCCGCTCCAGACCAGGCCCAGCTGCCGTACCGCGCGGCCCCGAACCACCCCCTTGGCCGAGCGCGGCATGGGCGCATAACAAAAGCGCGTCATGCGCTCATGCCAGACATCGATGCGCTCCTGGGTCACGGCCAGTGGCGCCGGCGGCGGCAGCTGGTCCAGCGTGCAGCGCAGGTGCAGCGGCAGGCTCAGCAGCGGCACATGCACGTCGTGGCCTTGCACGCGGCCGGGCAAGGCGTCTTCCGCAGGCATCAGCGCGATGCGCTCGCGCTCGGCCATCGCGGCCAGCACCGGGTGCAAAGCGCGGCGGCAGACAAACAGCAAGCCGGCCCGCGGGTGCGCAGCGCGCAGCTGCGGCAAAAAACGCGCGAACTGCATGGCGTCGCCCAGTCCCTGCTCGGCCCAGACCAGCAAAATGCGCTCACCCAGTTCGTCGCCCGCCCAGGCCGGGCCGTAGTCGCGCCAGCTGCCCTGGGCCTGCGACACCTTCCAGCGCCATTCATGGGCCGGCCAGCCGGCTTCAAAATCGCCCTCCATCAGCAGGCCCAGCGCGCGGCTGAACTGCGCCTCCGCATAGCTGGGGTCCACCTCGCAGGCCGCCTCCACAAGCGGCTTGGCGACGGGCCAGCGCGACTGCTCCAGCGCCACAACCCCCAAGGCGTTGTAGGCCCGCGCCTGGGCCGCGCGGTCGCCGGTGGCCAGGGCCACGTCAAGCTCGGGCTGCCACAGCATGCGCGCCTCGGCAAAGCGGTATTGAGCGCGAAGCAAGGTCGCCAGCTGGCGCAGCACGGCATCCTTGTCGGCCGGCGCCAGCGCCAGCGCCTTGCGGTACGCCGCCTCGGCCTGCGCCGCCAGCTCGGGCCGCTGCGGCTGGTCCAGGGCCGATCCCAGATTGAACCAATCGTCCGCGCCGCCCTCGCCGCCGGCTTCCTTCACCAACGCCAGCACTTTTTCAAACGCCGCCTGCGCCTCCTCCAGCCGGCCGCCCCGGAAGGCCAGCGCCCCCGCCAGCCGCAAGGCTTGCACCGAGGCCGGCTGCGCGGCCAGCACCTGCTGCACCAGGCGCTGGCAATCAGCCCAGCGCTTGTCGGCATAGGCGCGGTTGGCCGCGCGCAGCGGCGAATCTGTCGCCGGGTAAAGGGTTCGGACCTCGCCCATGTCAGATCACATTCGCAGTCATCAGGGTATTGACCAGCAGGTTGACCGTATGCCCGCTGTGCTGGTACTGGTACACGTCATAGGTCGACCCGCCAATGGTGACGTCGTTGGCCGAAGCATTGCCGGCCGCGGAGGCCACCACGTTGTAGGTGGTGCCGTCCACGTCAGTCAGGTTGCCGGTACCCGCCGGCAGCGTGCTCACGGTTTTGCCCAGGGCCTGCAGGTTCAACACATCGCCGGCCGCGCCGGTGATGCGCAAGGTGTCGGCCACGGTGTTGCCGCTGGTGAATTCGAGCACGTCGGCCAGGCTAATGGTCAGCGTCTGGTTGCCCGCGGTCAGCAAGCTCACGATTTCAAAGCCCGTGATGAGGTTGCCCGGTGTATTGAAACTCGCAAAATTGTAGGAAGTGCCGCTCAGCGCCAGGGTGTCCACGCCGGTCCCGCCTATGCATTGCATGGAAGCAACAAAGAAATTCGTACTCAAGGTGTCGTCACCCGAGCCCAGATCGATGACGCTGGCCGAATGAAGCCCTGTCGAACTGGTGATATTGACGGCGTCAGCCATGTCGCCGGTATGCACAATCGCCCCCCCCAGGTAGCTGCCGTTGACCGTGCCTATGGTTAAGGTATCGGCCACGCCGGCACCGGCGGTATAAGCATCATCGTCCGTCAGGCTACGGGTCGAAGATGCCGTGCCTGTGGTGAAACCGCTGTCGGTGGCGATTTGAACAGTCAATGTCTCCAGGGCTTCGGCGACGGCGTCATCGATGAGGACCACCGATACCGTCTTGACTACCTCGCCCGCGGCCCAACTCAAGGTCTGCCCCGCCACGGCGGTGTAGTCACTGCCCGCCGTGGCGGTGCCGCCATTGACGCGCCAGTAGCTGGTGCTGGCAATGCTCAGGTCACCAACACGCGTGATGGCGAAGTCAGCTATCTGGGTTGACTCGTAGACGCTGGCCGTACCCGACACCGTATAGGTGCTCACACCCGTAGGCGCGGTGTCGTCATCCAGGATATTGGCGCTGGCCGAGCTCAAGTCGGTGGTGAAGCCGCTGTCAGTGGCAATCTGGCCGGTCAGGGTTTCGGTGGATTCGGCCAGCACGTCGTCAGCCAAAGTCACAAGCACCTGTTTGGAGGTCTCGCCCGCGGCCCAGCTCAGCGTCTGGCCGGTGATGTTGGTGTAGTCAGATCCCGCGGCAGCGGTGCCGCCATTGGTGCGGAAGTAAGTGGTCGCGGCGCCGGTGGCGTCTCCAGTGCGGTTGATGGTGTAGGCCACGGCTCCCGCATTTTCAAACACGTTGTTGCTGGCCACACTGACACTATAGGCGCTGGCCCCGGCAGCGGTATCGTTGTCGTTCAGGGTGATCGTGCCAGTTGCTGTGCTGATGGCCCCGCCCGAAGCGTTGCGCAGGCCCAGTATCACGGTTTCACTGCCTTCGGCGACGGCATCGCCCAGCAAGGCCACAGAGACATGCTTGCTGGTTTCGCCGGCGGCAAAGGTCACCGCCGTTGGGCTGGGCGAGGTGTAATCGCTGCCAGCCGAGGCAGAACCGGTACCCAGGTCGTAATACTCGATGGTCTGCGAACTGCTCAGGTCGCCGCTGCGGGTAATGGTAACAATCACCACCGGATTGTCTTCGTTCGACGTGCCGCTCGAAATGCTGAATTGGGTGCGCGTCTGGTCGCTGGCGTTCATATTGACGGTAGCCAATGTGCTCACAATGCTGCCTGCGCTTGCATTCGAAATGAAGGCCACAAGACTCTCGATATTCTCGGGCACGCTGTCGTCGTTGATCGGTACCCTTATCAATTTGCTCATCTCACCTACGCCAAAGCTCAGCGTCTGGACAGCTGCGGGGTAGTCCACGCCCGCCACAGCGTTGCTGCCAGCGCTCACGTCAAACACAATGGTGGACGCTGCGCCGGCGCCCGTCCGGCTGACCGAAAAACTAGCTGCACTGCCTTCGCCCGCGCCGCTTGCGGCGGTAATAGTCCATAGCGACTGGTCATTGTCCAGCAGGGTGGCTGTGGCGGTGCCGGTGGAGACCATGCCACTGCTGGCATTGCCAATGGCAGCCACCACTGTTTCGTTGCTCTCCGCCACCGCGTCGTCGCTGACGGCCACATTGACGGTCTTGCTCAGCTCGCCGGCGGCAAAACTCAGCGTCACTGGCGCCAGGGCCGTGAAGTCGCTGCCCGGTGTGGCCGTGCCGCCCGCGGTGGCAAACTCTATTGTGGCGGCGGTGGCACTGCCGCTGCGGCTGACGGTGTAGGTGAGCAGGCCCGCGCCTTCGTCCACGTTGCCGGAGCTTGCCACAGTCCAGGATATTTGCTCATTGTCCAAGATGGAAGTAGCCGCTGAACTCGTTGCGATGGTGCCGCTGCTGGCTTCGCCGATGGCCGCGCCCATGGTTTCGGTGACTTCAGCGAGTACGTCGTCATTGATGAGCACGCTGACGGTTTTGCTCATCTCGCCGGCGGCAAAGCTCAGGGTTTGGTTGACCGCGGTGTAGTCGCTGCCGACTGAAGCGGTGTCGGATCCAGTGCCGCTGGAAAACAGGATAGTGGCTGCGCCACTAGCGCCAGTGCGGCTGACGGTATAGCTGACCAAGCCAGCGCCTTCGCTCACAACGCTGCTGACAGCTACGCTCCAGAGCGACTGGTCGTTATCCAGGATACCGGCGGCGGCACTGGACACGACGACGCTGCCACTGCTCGGGCTGCTGATGGTCAGGCCGACGCTTTCGGTCGACTCGACCTCCGCGTCATCGATCAAGGTGACATTCACGGTCTTGCTCATCTCGCCAGCGGCAAAGCTCAAAGTCTGGTCGAAGGCCAGGTAGTCACTACCCACCGTGGACGAACCACCATGGTTGTGAACCACGATCGTGGCCGCGCCGCTGGCGCCGGTGCGGCTGACGGTAAGCGGCGCCAGGCCCGCGCCTTCATCGATATTGCCGGGGCCGCTGATGCTCCACAAGGATTGGTCGTTGTCCAGGACGGTGGTGCTGGCTGTGCCTGTGACGATGGCACCGCTGCTGGCGTCGCTGATGACTGCGCCAACGGTCTCATTGCCTTCGACCACCGCATCATCGGCCACCGCAACACTCACGGTCTTGCTGACTTCGCCGGCGGCAAAGCTCAAAGTCTGGTTCACCATCGTGTAGTCGCTGCCCACCACGGCCGTGCCGCCCCCTGTGCTGAACACGATGGTGGCGGCTGCATTAGTGGCACCGCTGCGGCTCACGACGTAGGTAGCGAAGCCCGCGCCCTCATCTACGGTGCCACCGCCGCCCAAGCTCCACAGCGACTGGTCGTTTTCCAGGATGCTGGTGCTGACGATGCCGGTGGCAATGTTGCCGCTGCTGGCATTGCTGATGCTCGCGCCCATGGTTTCGTTGGCCTCGGGGTTCGCATCGTCAATCACCGCGACATTGACTATCTTGCTCATCTCGCCAGCCGCGAAACTCAGGGTCTGGTTGACTGCGGTGTAGTCGCTGCCGGCCGCTGCCGTGCCGCCGCCCGTGGCAAAAACGATGGTGGCCGCGCCGCCGGCACCGCTGCGGCTGACGGTAAAGGCCGCCGTGCCTGCGCCTTCACCCACACTGCCGGGGCCGGCCACGCTCCAGTTGGACTGCTCATTGTCCAGAATGGTGGCGCTGGCCGTGCCCGTGGCGATGCTGCCGCTGCTGGCGTCGCTGATGGCCATGCCCACGGTTTCGTTGGCCTCGGCCACGGCGTCATCCGTCACGGCAACATTCACGCTCTTGCTCATCTCGCCGGCGGCAAAACTCAGGGTCTGGTTGACGGCCGTGTAGTCGCTGCCGGCCGTTGCCGTGCCGCCGCCCGTGGCAAAAACGATGGTGGCCGCGCCGCTGGCGCCACTGCGGCTGACGGTAAAGGCCGCCGTGCCCGCGCCTTCACTCACACTACCGGGTCCGGCCACGCTCCAGAGCGACTGCTCGTTGTCCAGCAAGGTGGCGAGGGCCGAGCCCGAACCAACAACCGCGCCCGCCGAGGGGCTGCCGAGCTGCAGGCTGAACGTTTCGTTGCCTTCAAGCTGGGCATCGTCGCTGATGGCCACGGTAACGGTCTTGCTGGTCTCGCCGGCCGCGAAGCTGATGGTCTGGTTGACAGCGGTGTAGTCCGTGCCGGGTGTGGCCGTACCGCCCGCGCTTTGCACCACCACGCTGACAGCGCTGGTGGTGTTGCCGCTGCGGCTCAGGCTGAAGGTGACGCTGCCCGCGCCTTCGCTGAAGCTCAAGCCGGCTGCCGCGTTGTCCAGGCTGATGGTGGCGACCTCGTTGTCCTGGATGGTCGCGGTGACGCTGGCATTCGCCGCATCGATCAAATTGCCCGCCGATGCGCCGCCCAGCTGCAGGTTGAAAGTCTCCTGGCCTTCGACCAGCGCATCGTCGGCAATCGTGACCGCCACGGTCTTGCTGGTCTCGCCGGCCGCGAAACTCAGGGTCTGGTTGACGGCGGTGTAGTCGCCGCCCGACGTGGCCGTGCCGCCGCCGGAATTCAGTACCACCGTGGCCGCGCCGGTGCTCAGGCCGCTGCGGCTGACGGTGAAGCTGTAAGTGCCCACGCCTTCGGAGAAGCTGACACCCGTTGCCGTGCCGGCGATGCTGAACAGGCCGACCTCGTTGTCGACGATGGTGGCGCTGGCGCTGGCCGTGCCCAGGTTGCCGCCCACGGGGCTGCTCAGGACCAGGCTCAGGGTCTCGTTGCCTTCGATGTCGGCATCGTCGGTGGTGGCCACCGTCACGGTCTTGGTGGTCTGGCCGGCGGCAAAGGTCAGCGTGGTGCCGGCGGCCGCAGTGTAGTCGCTGCCGGCGCTGGCCGTTCCATTCTGGGTGGCATAGACCACCGTGCCGGTGCCGCTGGTGTCGCCCGAGCGGGTGACGGTGAACACCGCGCTGCTGCCCTCAGTGACATGGTCGCTCGCAATGCTGGCGCTGTAGCTGGTGGTGGTGCTGACCGGCAGGGTGATGACGGTGGCCGGGCTGGCACCGCCCGGCACGGCCTGCGTCACGCTCACGCTGGCCGTGCCCGCCACAAAGCTGGCACTGCCGCTGGAGGGTGTGGCCGTGGCCAGGTCCAGGCTGTAATCGCCGCTGGCATTGGCCGTGGTGGTGTAGGTGAAGCTGTTGCCGGTGGCCGCGTTGTTGTCCGGATCTATGGTGACGGTGACGGCGGCATTGGCCAGCGCTTTACCGCTGATGACGGACTGGCCGCTGAGGTTGGGGGCGGTGCTGACGTTGATGGTGGTGACGGCGCTCGCAATCCCAGGCGTTGTGGTTCCCGCGTCATAGCCGCTGACGGCCGTGATGGCACCGGTGGGGTTGGCGATGATCGCATTCTTGGCGTTGATCGTGGTGACGGCACCGTCGGCAAATACCAGCTTGTCAAAAACCACCGCCGTTCCTGCGGTGACCGTGACGCTTTCGGCATGCCCATCCACCGTGCGGGTGAACTGGATTTTGGTGTTGCTGGTGATCAGGGCCTTGGTGTAGTCGGCCCAGTTGCCGCGCAGGTAAATAAAGTCGGCGCTGCCGCCCAGCAGGGCGGCATCGACCGTGGCTCCATCGGCCACGTAGACCTTGTCTACACCGTTGCTGCCGTTGACGGTGAAATTAATGCCAGGCCGGCTGAGCGCAAAAGTCTCACCGGATGCATCCACCGCAAAAGCCTTGATGGTGGCATTGAGGCTTGAGCCGACGGCAGCCGCGCCCGAAGGCGCTGCGGAAGTCTCGCCTGCCGGTGTGGGCAGCGGCGTGGCGTTTTTGACCGCGTTGAACAAGGTGTTGGCATTGACCGTTCCATCGGCAAACACCAGGTTGTCGAACTGCACGGCGGTTCCGCCGGAAAGCACGACCGTTTCGTTCTTGCCGTCCACGGTGCGCTGCAGTGTCAGGTTGGTGGTATTGGCCGTTGGCGTATAGGCCCCCAGGTTGCCCGCGAGGTAGATTTTGTCGGCCCCCGCGCCGGTGAGCGTCAGGTCATAGACCAGGCCCGGCCGCACATAGATGGAATCCACGCGCGATGAACCGAAGAATTTTATTTCTTCGCCGTCCATGCTCAAGCTTCCATAGCTCAAGCTGAAGTCCATGAAGTTCAGATTGTCGGCGCTGGGCGTCAGGAAAAAATACTTGCTGGTTGTAGCCATGATGGTCTCTTTGGATTAGGTTAGGCTTTTAGTGCCGAGGAAGGGCCGGATCAGCCCTGGATGACCGGATCGGCCGTCCAGCCAAGTGCGGTTTTGACGCTCGGCAGGTCGGAATAAATGGTGTTGGCCGCGTTGCCTTCAAAGCCCAGAACGTAGTGGGCCGCAGAGCCGGACTGGCCGGACGCCATACCAAAATAAACCAGGTTCTGGCCCGCAACGCCACCGACGGTTGCACCATCGCCCATCAGGGAATAATCCAGGGCATAGCGCGCGGTGGCGCTGTTGAACTGGCTGTCGATGTACAGCACATCGTCCATGCCGAAGTTGGTGACGCCTATATTGGTATCGTTGGCAGCCACGCCGTCGGTGCCATTGCCGCCTGTACCGACATCACCACCGCGGAGGTCTTCGTAGTTTTTGATGACGAGTGCGTACTGGCCGCCACTGAGCGAGCCCAGGGCCGTCATGGAACCGGTGTTGTTGCCAATCCCTTCCACGTCCAGGTATTGGTAGCTGTTGGCCAGGGCGCCGGTCGCATCCATTTTTTGCGACATCACGGCCGCGCTGATGTTGTCGGTTGTTCCCGGCGCGACGGTGCTGAAGTCCATGGCCGTGACGCTGCTGACGGCGATGCTGGCCTGGCCGCTGGTGACACCATGGAAGGCACCGGCGTCGACGGTGATGTGGTAGTTGTTCGACAGATCCAGGTCGTAGGTCGGGTTCAAGGTGATCTTGTTGCCCACGATAGTGACCTGGCTGCTGTCCGTCACGTCGATATCGAAGGTATGAACGGTGCTTTCACCGTAGTAGCCGGTGCCGCCGGTGTTGACGATGTGAATGAACTTGGTACCCGCCGTGATGCCGGTAAGGTCCACGCTCTCGCTGGCCGTGAGCACGATGTTGGAGCGCACGTCGAAGTTACCGACCGCCGTGCTCTCGAACGCGCTGGTGATGGCGGGTGCGGAAATGGCATTGATCACGAAGTCGTCGAACACGCTGAGGTTGCCTGTGCCGCCGTCGGTGGCGGTGACCCGAACGGTCGTGGCGCCATCGACCGGAGGATTTCCGCTGAAGGTGCGGGTGCCCGCGTCAAAGCTGAGCCAGGCGGGCAATGCACCCCCACCGACCAGGGTTGCCGTGTAGGTCAGCGTGTTGTTGGGGGCGCCGGTGTCGGGGTCGGCAAAGGTGTTGGCCGCAAAGGTGAAGCTGTCGACCGCACCGCCCACCAGGAAGGTCTGGTCGGCGATGGCATTGGCCACGGTGGGCGCCTCGTTCACGTCTGTCAGGTTGACGGTGATAGCCTGGGTCGTGACATTGCCCGCCGTGTCGGTGGCTTGCACGCTAAGGTCGTAGACGCGATTGGCCCCCGCGTCGTCGGGTGCCTCGAAATTCTTCGCCCCTGCGAAGGCCAGCACGCCTGCAGCGTTGAGTGAAAACAGGGCGGCATCGATGCCTGACAGCGAACCCCATGTCACGGCGTTCACATCGGTGGCTGCCAGATTGGCGACGACGGTGCCGTTCTCATTTGCACTGAAGGAAACCTGGTTGACCACAGGTGCCACAGTGTCCAAGACATAGGCTTGGGAAAATACCGTACTCGAATTACCGGCGGTATCGCTGACACGCACCTGGAGGGTGTTGCTGCCCGTGAGCGTGGCGGCCAGCGACCAGGTGTTGCTGCCGACCGTGGTGGTGGCCGCATTCCAGGTGACGCCATTGTCGGTGGAGACCTGAACGACCTCGCCGGCCACCATGTTGGCACTCAGCGTGCCCGAGATGGTTTGCGCGGCCGTGGCGGTATTGAAGTCGCTCGCCGAGCTGCCGGTGTCTGCCGAGAAGCCGGCTGTGGCGGCAATGACTGTGGGTGCGACAGTGTCCAGCACGTAGGCTTGCGAGAACACGGCGCCTACATTGCCGGCAGTATCGGCAACACGCACCTGGAGGGTGTTGCTGCCCGTGAGCGTAGCTGCCAGCGACCAGGTGTTGGCACCGACCGTGGTGGTGGCCGTGGCCCAGGTCGCGCCGTTGTCGGTGGAGACCTGAACGATTTCACCAGCTACCATGTTGGCGCTCAGCGTGCCCGAGATGGTTTGCGCGGCCGTCGAGGTGTTGAAGTCAGTCGCCGAGCTTCCGGTGTCGGCCGAAAAACCGGCCGTGACGACGGTGGCCGTGGGCACGACAGTGTCCAGCACATAGGCCTGTGAGAACACGGCGCCTGCATTGCCGGCGGTATCGGCAACACGCACCTGAAGGGTGTTGCTGCCCGTAAGCGTGGCGGCCAGCGACCAGGTGTTGGCACCGACCGTGGTGGTGGCGGTGCTCCAGGTCGCGCCGTTGTCGGTGGAGACCTGAACGATCTCGCCAGCTACCATGTTGGCGCTCAGCGTGCCCGAGATGGTTTGCGCGGCCGTCGAGGTGTTGAAGTCAGTCGCCGAGCTTCCGGTGTCGGCCGAAAAACCGGCCGTGACGACGGTGGCCGTGGGCACGACAGTGTCCAGCACATAGGCCTGTGAGAACACGGCGCCTGCATTGCCGGCGGTATCGGCAACACGCACCTGGAGGGTGTTGCTGCCCGTGAGTGTGGCAGCCAGCGCCCAGGTGTTGGCACCGACCGTGGTGGTGGCGGTGCTCCAGGTCGCGCCGTTGTCGGTGGAGACCTGAACGATCTCGCCAGCCACCATGTTGGCGCTCAGCGTGCCCGAAATGCTCTGCGCGGCCGTGGCGGTGTTGAAATCCGTCGCCGAGCTTCCGGTGTCGGCCGAGAAGGCTGCCGTGGCAACCGTGGACGTGGGGGCCACGGTGTCCAGCACATAGACCTGGGAGTGCACGGGCCCGGAGTTGCCGGCTGTATCGGTGACGCGCACTTGCAGCGTATTGCTGCCCGTAAGCGTAGCTGCCAGCGACCAGGTGTTGGCACCGACCGTGGTGGTGGCCGTGGCCCAGGTCGCGCCGTTGTCGGTGGAGACCTGAACGATTTCGCCGGCCACCAAGTTGGCGCTCAGCGTTCCCGAGATGGTTTGCGCGGCCGTGGCGGTATTGAAGTCCGTTGCCGAGCTGCCGGTATCTGCTGAGAAGCCGGCTGTAACAATGGTGGCTGTGGGGGCTATGGTGTCGAAGGCCTGGGCGGCCGCGGATTTGACGATGCTGGTGGTCAGGACAGTTTGGTAGCCAATGCCATTCGGTCCCGAATTGACGCTGACGCCGATGTCCGCCCCCGTGGCGTTCGCCGTGGGGGTGACAACCAAGGTGTAGACCGTCGTGCTGACCGCAGTGAATACGCCCTTGGTGCCGTTGGTCACCGTGACGTCGGCCGCGTCAAAGCCGGTGACAGCCTCACTGAAGGTGAAGGTGTAGGTGACCGGTGCATTGGTGGGGCCGGAGGCGACGCTGTCGGCGATGGCCAAGGTGGGAGCCAGCACCAGTGCGGCGGAACCGGCATTGGGGCCGGTCTCAAAGCGGGCCGCGCCCTCATTGAGCAAGGTGACCAGGGTCGATGCGCGCACAGCAGGGTCCACGATGTTCAGCGCGGCCAGCAATTGAGCGAGGGTGGCGCTCACGCTGCCATTGGCCGCATCCAGGCCGGAAAGCTTGGCCAGCGCCTGGCCGTAGGCTTCGGCTGCATTGATGCCGTTGGCTTCCACGTAGTCGGCGCTGAGCACCGTGGTGACGGCGCCCAGGATGTCGGTCACGCCCAGGGCCGTGCCGACGGAGGCGTTGGTGGCGGTGACCGTGGCAGCGGAGGCCGTGGCGGCATTGGTGGTGATGCCCATTTTTTCGACGGCCAGCTCGGTGATAGGGCTGACGGTGATGCTCTGGTCGGAGCCTGTGGCCACGAAGGCGGCGCGCAGTGAAGTGCCGCCCAGGCTCGTAGCGCCATTGGTGGCTTCGTCACGGTAGTCGGCGGCGGCACCGTTGGCGTCGGAGATTGAAATCAGCAGGGCCTGGCCGGCGTAGGCGTTGCCCAGGTTGACGGTGATTTTCCCGGTGGCATCGGTCACGCCGGATGCCACCACATTTCCTGCCGCGTCGTAAATCTTGTAATTGAGCGCAGCGGTCACCGGGCCGGCCACTGCAGCGATGCTCACCGCAAAGCTGCTCGAACCCGCAGCAGCGGCAGTAACAGCAGCGGCGCCGCCGCCACCGGCGGCGGCAGCCAGGCCCAGCCCGACACCGGCGACGGGAAGCCAGGGCAGGCCGCCACCAGAAGCGGCAGCCGTGGTACCGCCGGTGGCTTCCGCGGGCGGAGGAGTTGTGCTTGTGCTGGTGTCGGCTGCGGCCACCTCGTAAGCGCTATCGGCTGACGATTCAGCGCCCTGTTCGCTCTCGAATTCACCCAGCCTTTTTTTGCGCAGGAGCTTGTCGGCCGCCTGCCGCGCCTGGTTGGAGGCCGCTTCCTGCTCCATCTGGATTGCGGCCGCGGCTGTGGGCGGCTTGGCGGCCGTCACGGGCTTGGCGGCCGTGGGCGCTTTGTAGGCAGCAGCCTGCGCAGGGACCGGCTGTGCGGCCGCGACAATCACCGGCAATTCTGCGTGTGTCGGAACCGCGTGGGCGGCAACAGAGGTATCGGCTTGGTGGGGCTGCTGGTTCATTACAAGTCTCCTGAGTGAATAAAAAAGAAAGAGAAAATCGGAAAAATCAACGCTCGGAAAAGGCTTCGGAAAAGGTCTTGGTGATGGGCTTTGTCAGGTAACGGAATATCGAGTGGCTGACGCCACGGACGTCGATGCTCGCGGTCATGCCGGGCTGGATCTCGATCGGCTTGTGCCCGGCGCCGTGCCGCTGCTGCGCCGGGTCAAGCTGCACCTGAACGCGGTAATAAATGTTTTCGCCCGCGCGCGTGTCTTCGGTGAGGGCGTCGGCGCTGACGTACTTCACGGTGCCCGACAGCACGCCGTAAATGGAATAGTCGTAGGCGTCGAGCTTGACGACCGCCGGCTGGCCCACGCGGATGCTGGCAATGTCGGCGGGTTTGAACTTGCCTTCGACCACAAGCTCGCTGCCGGTGGGCGTGAGCTCCATGACCACATCGCCTGCCTTGACGCGAGAGCCAAGGGTGGTAAAGCGGATGTTGCGCACGGTAGCGTCGGCGGGCGCGCGGATTTCAGTGCGCTCAAAGGTGGTGGCGCGGTCGGCGAGCACCTGTTCCTGGGTGGCCAGGTCTTCCTCGGCCTTGGTCATCTCGGCCTGGGCGTCCTGGAAGTATTTGTTGCGCCGGTTGGTGATCTGACCTTCAAGTTCCGCGACCTGCTTTTGCAGGCGGATGATTTCCACGCGGGAGATGTCGCCGCTCTTGAGCAAGGGCTCGCTGATGGAAAGCTCGTCGCGCGTGGATGCCAGCATGGACTGCAGCGCGGCGGCCTCCTGGTTGACGGCGCGCTGGCGGCGCTGGAAAAGCTCCGTCTGGTTGCTGACAAAAGCCGGGAATGCCTGGACCTCAGGCGGGAAGACCAACGGCCGGCCCAGGACTTCGGCGTGCAGGCGTACCAGCGCGGCCTTGAGGGCGGCAACCTTGGCGCGGCTGTCGCTGAGTGAAGCCAGCCCCTGCTCGCGTTCGAGCATGACGAGAACGTCGCCCTTTTTGACGTGACCGCCTTCGCGCACCAGGAATTTTTCAATGACACCGTCGTTGGCCGCCTGCACCAGCTGGGTACGCGAACTGGCAATCACCTGGCCGGTGCTGCGGGCGATCTGCTCGACGTCGAACCACAAGCTCCACCCCAGGAAACACCCGATGATGAGAATCAGCAAGGCGATGATGCGCTGTGCCGAGCGCAGGGCCGGCGGTTCAAAGGACAGGGATTTCTTCATGCGACGGCCTCCAGCGATGCACCGGAACGGGTGGCGGACGCCGGGCGGGGCCGGGTGGCAAGCTGCTGCAGCACTTGCGCCTTGGGGCCATCCAGGACGACACCGCTGGGCGACAGGATGACCAGCCGGTCCACCAGCTGCAGCAAGGCGGTTTTGTGCGTGACCAGAATCAGCGTCTGGTCGACCTGCACGCCGGCACGCAGCGCGGCGATGGTGCGCATTTCGAGGGGTTCATCCATGGACGCCGTGGGTTCGTCAAGCAGCCACACGTCGGGCGCGGCCAGCAACATGCGGGTCAGCGCGATCAACTGCTTCTGGCCGCCCGACACGCCGGTCCCGCCTTCGGCGATGGGCAAATCGAAACCCTTGGGGTGCGCGGCCACCACCTGGTTCAGCCCGGTGAGTTCGCAAGCAGCAAGAAGATGCTGCTCGGTCTTTCCAACAACGCCGGTGGTGAGGTTGTCGCGCAGTGTGCCGGCGAACAGGCGCACATCTTGCGGCAGGTAGCCCAGGCGGTCGCTCAGGTGGGCCCGCGAGATGTGCTGCAAGTCGATACCATCAAGCGAGACGCGGCCTTTGGAGGGCATGTACATGCCCGACAACAGCTTGAGCAGGGTGCTCTTGCCGCTGCCGACCGGTCCGAGCAGGCCGACCTTTTCGCCGGGCGCGATGTGCAGACCCTCGAGCTGCAGCACCGTGGGGTGACCGCGGTAGCCGAACTCGACCTTCTGGACCGCGAACCCGCCGCGCAGGCGGTCGATGACGAGCGGACGTTCGACGGTGTGGTTGTCCTGCTCCAGACTGAAGATGTGCGAAAGGCTGCGCATCGCCGATTTGGCATTGGCCCACTGGACCATGAGGCCGGGCAGCATGCCGGCCGGCGTCAGCACACGGCCCGAGATGATGGAGCAGGCGATGATGCCGCCGGCCGTGAGTGAAGTGGACGTAGACGCCACATAGGCGCCGGTGGCGACCAGCAGCACGTAGCTGATCTGCTGCAGGAAACCGGCGTAATAACTGGCCGACTCGCCCAGGTGGCGCAGGCGCATGTCTTCGTCGACGTTGATGCGGGTCAGGCCGTTCCAGCGCGCCAGGAACTGCCAGCCGGCGCCGCTGGCCTTGATGGATTCCGCGCCCTCCACCGCTTCGACCAGCAGGCCCAGCTTGCGGTTGGAAGCGGCCTGGCCGGAGAGCGCGTGGCGCTCCATGCCGCTGCGAAACAGAAAACCGACCGCCAACGCGACGATGAAAAACACCACCGGCACGGCGGCGACCAGAGGCCCGCCCAGCAAATAGATCATGCCCAGAAAGAGCAGCGCGAACGGCGTGTCGACCAGCAGGTAAAGCGTGACCGATGAGGCGAATGAGCGGATCATTTCGTAACTGCGCAGCTGGGCTGACAGGGTGCCGACGCTGGCGGGGAACTGGTCCATGCGCACGCGCAGCAGGCGCTCGAAGATGCTGTGCGAGAGGTCGAGGTCCATGGACCTGATCGAGTGTTCGGTGATGGCCGCGCGCGCGAATTTGGCGATCAACTCCAGCAAAATGCCGACGGCAATGCCGGCCGTCAGCGCGTAGAGCGTGGCCAGGCCCTGGGTGGGGATCACGCGGTCGTAGACCTGCATGCTGTAAAGAGAGGTCAACAGTCCGAACAGGTTGATCACCACCGAAGCGATGGCTGCGTGGAAGAAGTAGCGCCGGTTGTCGCGCAGCGCGCCGCGAAACAGCTCGCCGGCCGTGCGATGGAACTTGAGCCCCTCGGCCTGGCTTGTGTGGATTTCGGTATAGAGCGCGCCCTGGGGCAGCACGGTGACGTGCCTGCGGCCGTTGGCATCCTCCAGCAGCCAGCCACCGGAGGGCGTGTGCTGGTGCAGGATGAAGGCGCCGGCGTCGGGGTGGATGGCCGCGGCGGGCAGTTTGGCCGCCGCGTGGCCTTCGACCCAGGATTGCGAGCGCACGCCCATGGACCGGAAGGCGTAGTCGACGCAGTCCCGCAGGCCATCTCGGGTGACGCTTTTTTCCTGCAGGGCCATCAAGCGGCCTTCGAGTTCGGCCATCATGTGGGATTGCAGGGGCCGCAGGTCCTTGACGATGTCGGGCAGACGGCGTGCCAGCCACAGCACGCTGCGCGTGACGGTAGAGGCTGCGCTCTTGGGCGGTGAGGAATTCACGGAAGCTCGCTTTCTGGAGACCACATGGGGATGCCGAGCAACAGGCCCAGGCGGTAATAGGCACCGATACCGATGGCCCGGGCTTCGGCCTCGGACTGCTCGGCTTGCGCAATCTCGCGCACGGAGTTGAGCAGGTCAATCCAGCTGCGGCGGCCGCTGACGAACAGGCGCCGGTTGGACTCCAGCACCTCGACGGCGCCTTCGCGGCTGCGCTGCAGCTCCGGCAGGCGCCGTTGCGTCGATTCGAGGTCGCGCCACTCGGACTCGACGCGTTCGGTAACGTCGCGCTGGTGGGCTTCGGCGCTTCGCTGCACTGCCGACAGGCGTTGTTCGGCAGCCTCGATCTGGGAACTCAGCGACAAGCCCGACCCCGGCGAATACTGCATGGACACAAAAACGCGGTTTCCGGCTGCGGCGGAACCCAGGTATTCGCCGACCTGGCGCTCCAGCCGCAAGGACACCGTCGGCCACATGGCGGCGCGCGTTCGGTCTATCTCGATGGCGGCCAGGCGTGTGTCGATTTCAGCGAGGCGTACCTGGGGGTTGTCTTGCGCGGCGCGCTCAAGAAGCCGCGCGAGCATGGGCGGGCGCGGCGGAGCCGGCGGCATCTCGAGCGCGCCCGGCTGCAGGGGCCGCCCTATCGCGCTGCCCAGTTGCGCCAGGGCGGAATTCTCCAGTGCGCGGAAGGATTCGAGGTCGGCCTGGGCTTGCGCAAGCCGCGTGCGCACCATGTTGACGTCCGCGGTGGCGGAGACCTCCGCCCGGCTGCGCCGTTCGATCATGCGCAAGAGGTCGCTCAGTGTTCTCACGTTGCGCTCCTGGGCAATACGGCGGCCTGCGTTCAGCAGGTAAGACTGGGCGATGCCCGCCATGCGCGTTGCCAGCGTGATCTGCGCTTCTGAAATAGCTTCGCGGGCGCGCAGTTCGCGCAGCTCGGAGAGCCGCAGGTCGGCGGTCAGCCTGCCGCCCGTCCATAGGGGCTGGGTCAGGCGGAAGGTGGTCGCGCTGCGCCCGGACAATGAATCGTTCTGCACGCCGGGAGCGGGAAAGAACTGCTGGCGGGCGGCTTCGATCATGCTTTGCGCGGATTGCTGGTCAAAGCGCGCGCTGGCGATGGTGGGATGCGTCTCGATGGCCATTTGCAGCAGCTGGCGCAGGCCCAGGCTTTCGGTGGCTTGGGGGTCGGGTGCGGCCTCGTCGGCCTGTGCATGCAGCGTGCCGCAGGTGCTGCAAAGCGCCGTCATGGCGAGCCGGATGCCCGCGGACTCCGCAGGCCCAAAGGCCGGTACGGAGATCTCACTCTGCGCGTGTGCAGGGGCGCACAGGGCCAGGGACACAAACACCAGGGGGATCAGGACTTTCATGGGGATACGGGGAGGGCTGTCGGGAGAATCAGCCAACGATCCACACGGTTCGGACCACAAGGCACGCGGCTGTAGCGGCACAAAGTACTTTTTTCGCAGATGTTTTTTTCACAATGGCCGTCCCGTTCAACGAAAGTCTGAAAGACAAACAAGTTCATGGATAAATCGCTGAGCACTCCAGAAGACGTGTTGCATAGAGCGACTAAAGCCATAAAAGCAAGCAAGAAGCAAAAACAGGTTTCAGCTTATCGATAGCCCTTACGAAGTTTTTTCGAGATAGTCTTTCTGCGGACAATCTTTGTTGCTTACTTTGGAAATTGATTCGTTCCTGGTGCCATGGAAGGCCGATCTCTCCGCGCAGCCACGCCTGGCATCCGCGCAAACCTTCTTGCGCCTGCAGCAAAGGGCCCCAAAAAAAAGCGATCACCCGGCGCCTGCCGGTCCTGATTGCGGCATGGGCCACGATGCCGGGGGGCCAGCGAGGCGTCTACCCGCCAACCGCGAAGCGGGTGCGCGAGAGCGGCATGCGAACGGCTTGGAGCAGACCGCGCTTGTCGCCGGCTATGGCATCACGCGGCACGTCGGCGAGCACGCCGGTGATCACGCCGGGTATTGCGCCGGGTATTGCACCGCAGAGGGTGAAGGGAAAGTTTTCGAGCCTGACGGCGATTTCCTGGCCGGGACGCACAAAGTCGAGGGCCTCGCTCGCCGCATCGCCGCTGCTTCAAGGGGATATTCGCCGGGCCGGCGGCGCGGCTTCTTCTACTTCGCAGAAGACCGGCACGTTTTTTTGCCAAGTGCGTCCGCGATTGCCGGCCGCCCTTGCCGCCTGGCCTAATTCACTTCCAGATAAGCATCAACTTCGCCAATATTGGCTTCCCCGAGATTCAGTTTGACCGGATCCCAGGCAACGCTGGCGGCCCCGGTGTTGGTCGCCAAATCCCGTCTGCGAAATTTCCCAAACCGGGCATCCAGCCGTCCATCAATCAAGGTGTCCAGCTGCAAAGCAAGCTCAGAGGTGAGTCCCGTGATGTGCATGACATGCCGTTCAACAAGAACGTAGTGCCCCACCACGGCCCCGGGCCCAGTCGCGGGAACAGACCAGTTGTCAGTCTTGAAGCACACCCGGAGTTCGTGGGGCGAGCCATTGCTGTCCTGGTATATAAAGCGGTCTTCTTCCCCTGGCCCGCCCCCAGAGGGCAACGCCACCGATTGCGCAAGAAAGATATTGCTGAGCTGCGGCGCGCCGGGATTGTTGCAAAGCGGCACATTGAGCGCAGCGAGAATGCGATTCGTCGGCGTAGCAGGGGTATCGCCTGGAACAACGTGGGCAGTTGAGACGTAGCGGGAAAAAGCGCTGCTCCAGCCCATAATGAACTCGGAAAAAATCCTCTGCCCATGCGCGTGGCGCAAAACATCATTGCCGACCGTGATCGCTCCGACAATGACGGCAATGACGACCAGCACCATCGACATCTCGACCAGGGTAAAGCCCCTGGCGCTTGGGCGCGCCCGGCCGGCAGGCAGCCGGCGGCGGGGCACGCCGAGTGCGAGGAGCGCATGATTTTTCAATCGGGGAAAGGGTGACATCGCATCCTCCTGCACTTCTCTTGTCAGCCGCTGGTAATTGCCTGGATGGCCGCCTTGCATGCGGCACTATCCGGTTTCTGACAGGTCGATCGAAGATTCTTCTGGCGCTCTATGGCAGCCTTACATGCAGTACTCGTGATATTCGGCCCTTCACAGGCTGATTTAACAGTTGCCGCGCCCTGAGCTGTAGCCCCTGCAACAGCTTCCGCGTCCTCAGCCTTTTGATGAATTGCAATGCCCTGAACTAAAGCCTTACATGCGTCACTCTCCGGGTTTTGACAGGCTGATGGATATCGGCTCTGCATGGCAGCCTTACACGCGTCACTATCCGGGTTTTGACAGGCTGATTGAAAATTTTCCAGGCTCTGGGTAGCCCTGCATAGGTCACTATCCGGGTTTTGACAGGCTGATACAGGAGTGTCGCCGTCTACGGGGGGAACATTGTTCACGTTCCCCACATACCTGCCCCCCCCCAGCGCTCGTGCATAGCTGGCGGCGCCACGCCAAAGCTCGCCACCGTAAATCCCAGCTCTAACGGAAGCTGGCTGGACAGGGCCAATGGGCTGCTGGGCTTGTTCCGCCAGGAAAAAAGTGCTGGCGCTATTGAGCAAGGCATTGCGCCTGATTTCATCCTCAAGTGCCTGAGCTTTAAGCACCAGATGCTTGCTAATATCCCGATTCGCCCTTGCATTCACAAGGTTGTGAGAGAACCGCGCAACATTGGAAGTCAACGCGACCGTGTAGGTTGCATTTTGGACTACCGTAGCCCCAGCGATGACCGCGCCCGCCAGTGCTTTGACAGATTGCGGAACATTGTCAAACATGTTTGCATCCATCGAGGAAAGGGCACTCGTAAGCTTGACCGAACTCCTTAAGGATCCGTAGAGGGAATTTGCCGCAAACCATACGCCTTGGCCCAGATCCCAGCCATACAGGCCATAGCCAACGTCAAACTGAGTCCAGTAGTCTTGAAGGCTCCGGCGCGTCGTGGCAGCGGCGAGATAAGCGTTAAAGTGCGCGCGGCCACCAGCGGCCACCAGAGGCGCGCAGTGCAGCTGGCTGCGCAGCTGCGCGCGGCTGACAACGCGCGCCGCGTCAGTGCCGGCGGCAGAACCGGCTGATACCGGATGCGACTCCTCGGCCACGCCAAATGCCACATCTTCACTCGCGCCGGCCGCAGAAGCTGCCGTCGCTTTGACGCCAAGTGCAGCACAAAAATCCAGCAGATGGTCGGACGTCGGGGAGACAACTGTGTTCAGCGCTGTGGGAACAGCCACCATATTCAGTCCAGCCGTGGCGGGCATCAGAGCCTTAAAGGCAGGAGCGTTCGTCAAGGACGGAGCGTCCAGCGAAACGTGGTAGCGCAGCTTCCCCATGGCGGAATCCGTTGCGCCGGCGGTGATAAACGGAAAATTCCCATCCGAGGCGGCTACAGCGCAGTTCTCTATCCCCTGCGTATCAAGGGCTGGGCAAGGCAGCCTCCCGTGCAGTTGCGCATAGGCCGCCAGCGCTGTTTGGGCCCGCTGCAAGGATGACTCGGACTGCTGCTGGACCTGCTGGCGCTGCTGGAGCGCCACATACTGCCAGAGGACCAATGCCGCCACGCCCAAAATCACACAGGCCATCGCGGCTTCAACCATTGACAGGCCGGCCTGGTGCCGGCGAGAGCTAGTGTTTTTCATGGATTCAGCCCCTTGTTCTGAAGTTGATCGACCCGCAAGGCAGCCGCATTCCGGAGTGACTCGAGCTGGGCTTGATACTGCTGCGCGGTTGTCAAGGCGTCCTTTGCTGCCGACAGGCCATCCTCTGCCTTTGGAATCGAATCATCTGTATATTTAAGAAGTATTCCAATCCCCGAAATCGCCGTCGCCCACGCCGCCAGATTGGTAACTCCCGATGCCAGTGCAGCGGGTGATGTCCCCATCTGAACGATGGTCAATACCGTGCCCAGCGCATACGTTGCTATGCCGACACTCCAGTTTGCCTTTCTCCACCTCAGATTGGTCAGTGATTCTTCCGCGCCTTTAACGCCAAGCGCTTTGTATTCAACGCCCAGCTGGGCCAGCTTGACCAGGTCAGCAAGCACCGCGGCGGATTTGACATCTGCCGAAATCCGGGAAAGCTTGTCAAAACAACCGAGCTTTGCGGCCAGCTCTGAAAAACCGCGTGTGCGGGTATCCAGTGATATGTCGGCCGGCGGTGTTCCTGAGTCGCCGCCGCCCACCCATATCTGGGGCACAGCCTTGATTTGAGGGGTCGCCTCCTGTAGCGCAAACGCCAGCCGCATGCCCCCGGGAAGGGCCGTACCGGCTTGCTCTCGCGTGATCAATCCCAGGCAGAGATCCAGGCCATTGATATCGGCCCTGGCCCTGGCCGGGATGAGCCCTCCAGCCAAGTGAAGCGGATCAGCCTGATAGATGGCCGCTGGCGGATTGACCAGCGATTGATGGACCAGATACCGCATCGTTACCCGCTCCCCCAACAACGAGCGGGGAAACTGGCCTTCCACAAATCCGAGGCGGTTCGGGCTGGGGATTTGTTCGTCCGGTGCCGGGAGCCGAAAATGGGCCAGCGCGTAACCATAAAGTGCGGCTTCCGCTCGTGCGACGGATTGTTGCTCTGCATCAGCCGCTGTGGGTGTTTTACGCTGAACGGCTTGCATCGTCGTCCAGACTGCGACCAGCATAAGCCCCAGAATTGCGGTGACCGCCGCGGCCTCCAGCATAGCCCATCCTTTTTGCAGCCGCCCTTTGTAGGTAAAAGAGATCCTAGTCATCGTTTACCCCCTTTTGGTCAGCCGCTTGAAGTACCTTGATGGAGTCTGTCCATACTGGGAGGGCCTTTGCATCGCGTATAAGGTCATAGTAGGCTTTCCCATAGAAGCCCTCCACAAAGGTACTGACAACACCTCTCACCACGTTAACCGCGTTCCCCGCGATTGCGATACCGGCTTTGACTATGCCGGCGGAATATGTCGGGATTTGCCAGAAAAGGAATATGATCGAAGTGGCCTTCGCTAACCCTGCGGTGTTCGTGGTCAGACCGTAGATTCCATTGACCGTATCAATCGAATCTGCGACTGTGAAGGCTGCGTTGGCCGCGGTCAGCACCATTTCCAGATCGCCAATGACTTTCCCGGCGTCTTGGTTGCCTTGCTTCATGCCCGCCGCATCACCAGCCAAGGTTGTTGCGATCGCCAACGTATCCAGCGAAGCCATCACGGTGGAGCATTGCATGGAGTCGAACAAGGTCGAAAACTCCACCACCCGCACCAGGTCGGTGTAATGCGCGTTGTGAGGACGATCTGGAGCCTCCAGCTGAGGTAAGCCAATGTTGGCATTGATCCCGGATCCTCCAGCATTGGCACCGGCCACAGCTAGGCCATAAGCAATATTCCGCATGCCCCCACCGGCGAGCGAAGTATGCGCGCGGTCCGAGCGTGAAGCCCCGCTTAAACGAGGGGCCAGTCGCCACCGGGGACCCGAAATCAGGGCACGCAGTTTGCCGCAGAAGTCCACCCCATTCTTGATCGTGACTGGCACGGGAGTCCCCTCTACCTCCTTCCCCAAGATGGGCGGATAAGGGGGTACAAACGAACCACTAGCAGCCAGCTCCGGCCTGTAAACGTCATCCACAGCGCTTCCCAGATCAGGGTCAGGCGGCGTCGCCGCCATACCCGCGCCCCGGTAAACCACATAGCGCACATCCAGCCATGGCTTCCTGCCAGCCGTAGTCACCCTAAACCGTTCCAGGGCCTGGACCGGCAGCCATCCCTTTTGGCGGCCGCCGCGGCAGTCTTCGCTGCCGTCCTTTTCCTTTGCGGGACACGGAAGACGCCCGTACACACTGGCAAAACTATTGAGCAGCTTCTCGGCAGTGTCCAAAGTTTCCTGTTGTGCCTGGAGGTTGGCCTGGGGGTCTGCGGCACGCCGCGCCAGGTAAGCGCTGCCCAGCAAAATCCCGCTGAGCAGCAGCATGAGTGACGCGATGCCAAGTGCGGCAATGCCCGCCTGCCGCTTCCCGCTACGGGGCCTGTGCGAAAAAGATGGCTTCATAACTACCTCCAGGTGAAACGTTGGGGAGAAACGTTGGGGATCTAGCGCGGGCCGGACATCGTTTGCCGGACCAGGTCGTAAACCGGCAGCAGGAGCGCGGCAATCAGCAGCAAAAACATGGCGCCGGCGACCAGCACCACCAGGGGCTTGATCAACTCGGCGAGGGTGCCGACCACGCGATGCAGGCGTGCGGAATATTCCTTGGACAGGTAGCTCAATTGCGCGCCCAGGGTGCCGGACTCTTCACCGACGGCAATCATGCGCACCATCATCGCGGGGAAGCCTCCCACCTGGCGCATGGCGGACGAAATCCGGTCGCCGCGTTCGAGAAACTGCCGTATGGCAATCGTGCGGTCTTTGTAGTACAGGTCAAGAAGTGAACGGTCCAGAATCTGGAAACTGCTGACGACGTCCAGCCCGGACTTCGTCAGGATCGCCAGGTATTCGGCAAACATGGCAAGCCCGGAAGAGACCAGAATCGTCCGGGCAATGGGCATCTTGTGCAGGAAGTTGTACACGGAACGCCTGAACGCCAGGCTGCGCTTCCAGCTGGTATAGACCGCAAAAACCACCGCCACCAGCCCGATCAAAACATAAAGCCCGTTGGCATTGAGCCACTCCGAGGCCGCCAAAACATAGATGGTGAGCGGCGGCAGCTTGGCATTCATCTGCTTGAACATGCCCACCAGTTTTGGCATGACGTAAACAACCCAGAACGCACCCGCGCCGAAGATGGCCAGGAAGGACGACAGTGGATAGATCATGGCCTGCTTGGCATTCGACTTCATGGTGGTGATGCGCTCGATGTGGTCGGCCGCCTCCATCAGCATCAAGTGCATGTTGCCGGTTTCATCGCCAATCACGGCCAGGCCGCGGACAGAGTCCGGAAAAATGTCGGGCTGGCGCGCAAAAGCGCCGCTGATTGATTTGCCCGAATTCAAGTCTTCCATCAACTGCGTGCAGACACGGGCGACCTTGCGGCCGGATTCGGCATCCCGGTCTTCGGCGATGGACTGTATGGCCTCGAACACCGGAATGCCGCTGCCGGTCATCACGGCGATGTCCCTCAGCAGCCCCGCCAGTTCCTTGCCATTGAGCTTGCTGCGAAACAGCCAGCGAAAGCTGCCGTAAAAACCGGACAGCCAGTGCGGAAGCCGGTACAGCCGCACCACAATGCCATCAAGAAGCTTTTCCAGCCAGAGCACGGCGGAAGCGTCTTTTTCGACCGGGATCGACGCGATACCGACTTTGGAGCGGCCGGTGGCCAGCAATATTTCGTAGCAGTAGATATGGCTCATCGTGCAGGCCCTTCCCCGGTCACCCGGAAAACCTCTTCACAAGTGGTCTGCCCCAGCACAACCCGCCTCTTCGAAATCGCGGTGATGTCGTGAAAGCCCTGGCTGTGCGCCAGCGAGCGAACCGCCTCCCGGCCCGCGTCGTCCGCGATGGCATTGGCCAATTGCTCGTCAATCACCAGCAGCTCATAGAGCGGAAGGCGCCCCAAGAAACCCGTGTGCCGGCAACGCGGGCAACCCCGCCGCTTTCTGCCCAGCGCGCCTTCAGCAACGCCCAGCCATTGGCATTCGTTCCGGGTGAAGCTGGCTTCTTCGCTGCAGAACACGCAAAGCTGGCGAACCAGCCGCTGGTTGATCACCAGCTTGAGGTTTTCCGCAATCACCTGCGGCTGCAGGCCCATGGGCCGCAAGCGCGGCACCACGCCAAACACGGTCGTGACGTGCAGCGTGGACAGCACCAGGTGGCCCGTGGCCGCGGCTTCCAGCGCGGCTTGCGCCGTCTCCGGATCGCGCATCTCACCCACCAGGATCACGTCGGGGTCGTGGCGCAAAAAGTGGCGCAGCGCCGTGCTGAAGTCATAGCCCGCACGCCGGTTGACTTCGGTCTGGCCGGCCACGGGGACGCGGTATTCCAGCGGGTCTTCCACCGTCAGGACGTTTCTCTCGATCAGGTGCTGCATGCGCAGCCCGGCATGCAGGGTGCTGCTTTTGCCGGAGCCGGTCGGGCCGGTGATCAGGACCAGGCCCACCGGGCTTTCCATGGCGTGCGCCACAACGGACACGTCCTCGGGGAAAAATCCCAGGGTTGCCAGGTCTTTCACGTCGTGTGACTCGGGCAGCAGGCGCAGCACGGTGCGCTCGCCGAATTCCGTGATGATGACGGAAACGCGCACCGTGACGGCGGTATCCAGTACCGTGGCGCGAAAACTTCCGTCCTGGGGCCGCCGTTGCTCCGAAATATCCATCTCAGCGGTCAACTTGATATAACCGAGCAGACGGCTCAGCGACAAAGGCAGCGCGCGTATCGGTTGCAGCACACCGTCAATGCGGAACAAGACATGCAAGCCGCCGGGCCCGGGCGTGAAGTGAATATCGGTTGCGCGCTCCCGAACGGCCCAATGCAGCAAGTTGTCCAGCAGTAGCTCGGGGGTATAGACGTGGTCCACGTCTTGCGCCAGGCGGTCCACCTCGCGCGCCACCAGTTTTTCGGGCGGGTTCTTGGCGAAGTGGTAGGTGTTGCGGATGAGCTGGGTCACCAGCGAAAATTGCCCCTGCAAAAAGCTGCAGTGCATGCCCGTTCTGCGCATCACGGTCTGCGCCACATCGTCCGGCAAGGCGTCCCCCAGCAGAACCACCAGCGAGGTGGCGCGCCGCTGGAGCGGCAAAAAATTTCCGGCGAGGCAAAGATCCTTGTTGAACAGCGCGACGACGGCCGGGTCCGGCTCCTGCAGGGTTTGAATGTCGACAAATTCAACCTCCAGGATCGCGCTGAGTTCGCGGACGATTTTCTGCTCGCTGGCAAGCCCCTCTTGCAGCAGCACGCGCCAGAACAGCTCCTTCCCTATGGCCTGCTTCTGGCGTATGTATTCCAGCTGGACACCGTCGAGGATGCCCCGCCGCAGCAGCGCATCCCCCAGCGCTAGGGCCAGGGCTTCGGCGGATTTTCTTTCGGGTTTCATGGGCGCTTGAAGTGATGGCCGGCCGTGTCAGAGCACCCGCACCCTGATCACGACGACCAGTTCGCGATTGGTGTTTTGGCTTCTGGCGGTGCCGAAAAGCTTGCCGAGGCCGCCCATGTCCGAGAGCCCGGGGACACCCGAGTCCGAGGAGCCGTGTTGCTGGTCGATCAAGCCGCCGATCACCACCGTGTCGCCGTCACGGATATTCAAGGTGGTGACGATGCTTTTGATATTGACCACCGGCAAGGTGACCTTGTTGCCGGATCCCACATCCACCAGCGCGAGGCTGGCTGCTTCCGCTTGCGTTTGGCTGGGTTTGACAAACAGTTCGACAAAGCCATCAGCCTTGACCAGCGCGCTGACGCCCACCATCACCCCCGAAAAAACCGATTCCGTGATGACGTCGGTGGAGGTCGTCGAGCCGCCTCCCCCCGTGGCGGTGGTCGTGCTCGTCAGCTTTTGAACGTAGCGGACGTTGGTTCCCACACTCAGGTAGGCCGGTATGCCATTGCGCACACGAACTGTCGGGTTCGAGAGAACCTTGACGTTCCCGAAGCTACGCAGGGCATTGAGCACCGCGGAGAAAGTACGGGTCTGGAGTCCAAGACCGGCCCCCGTGGTTCCCGCCACCCCCACCATCTGGTTAGGGATGCTGACTACACGGCTATTCAAGGCATTGCCATCCGTCAAAGTCAAAGGCACCAGCGGATTGGGCACGATTGACGTGGCCCCGGCTCCCAACCGGCCGATGAGATGGTTGCTGAACAAGTTCCAGTCAATGCCCAATTCCGAACCATTGTTCAGCTGGACGTCAATCAGCTGTGCGTCAATCTGGATCTGCCGTTTGCGAAAGGTTTTTCCCTGCTCGATCAGCCTTTCGACAGAGAGCATCTTCGACGGCCTGGCACGGACAAAAAGTATCCCTCCGCTCCTGTCCACCGTCACGCGGGTCTTGTCTTTGTCCTTGCCCGTGCCGCCGGCCTGGCCGTCGGAAAGGACAGCTTCCACGGCCTTCACCAGGAAATCCAGTCCGTCACCCTTCTCCCCAAACTCTCCATTCAGGCTCAAGGTGTCCTTCAGCCCGCTTTCCCCCTGCTTCCCGCCTCCAAGCGCGTCCCCGCCGGTGTTGACGCCAAACGTTGTTTTGCCGATCAGGGTTTCCACATCAAACATGCGGTCTTCCATCATGCTGGCAACAAGAACGCCGTCTGGCCCCACTTTTCCGTAGATGTCGAATGTCGACAGGAGATGGTTCAAGGCCTGGCGCCCGGTCACCTTCTGCAAATGCAGGTTCGCCACCTGGGGCATGTCAAGAACGTCGGGCTCGACAGACAGGCTGATGCCAAACTCCGTCGCCAGTATCCACAGCAATTGGCCCACACGCGCGTTCTGCATGCTGATGCTGACGGTTTTTCTTGCGAGCGGATCGTCCGCCGCCGGTGCGGGTATCTCCGGCACCCTTGGCAGGTTTCGCTCAAGAACCAGTTGAAGTGCGTCGCGGTTGGCCCAGAGCTGGTTCGACGCATCCGCGACATTGGCCTGCATCGCGCCGAGCACGGAGGGGTCGACAGGCTGCAGCCGGTCCACACCCGTCCCTGTCGCACACCCGAGCAAAGCGAGGACGGCGACTGAAGCACCGGCCAGGCGGCCACGGGCCACGGTTCCCAGACAGGAATTTTTCATGATTGAACCGTTCGGTTGTCAGCCGAGGCTGCGGGGGAGAAAGTCTTTTCCATCTGTGCCTCAATCGTTTCAGCTGACTGAAAATGCGCCTGCCGGACTGTGCTCCGGCCTTGATCAATAAAGCCGGGATTGAATCCATCCCAGCAACTCCTGCCTTCCAACGGCCTTCATACCGCGGTTTGTTTCGTCTGAAAAACAGTTCTGCGAGCCCGGTGTTTCCTTGCGGAGTGGGGCCACCGCGAGCACAAATGCCGGGTTGTTCGCCACTACCGAGCAGTCCACGGCTTTTCCATTGGCATCGAGCCCTGCAACGAATGGTTGATTCGTGGTGGGCGCGGGGGTGACAACCGGGTCTGCAGCCATCCCCAAGTTGCGAAGGAAACGCGGCCCCCCATCGACGTCGGTGGCGGGAATCTGGTTCGTCCCCAGATCTGAACCGGCATGCCGCCATACGCCGTAGCGGATGACTCCACCGCCTTGCAGTACGGGGTTTTCCATTTGAAGCGTGTTGTAGGGAAGGCCTCCCACCCTATGCCTGGTGCCAGGTGCGGCCGCTGTACAACTGCCGTCTTCCCAACCCGTACCGGCGACATCCGGGCACGGAAGGCGCTTTTCCCGCAAGGCGAATGCCCTGATCTGCTGTTCGGCCGCGCTCAAGGCGGACTGTTCGCCCATTTCCTCGCGGAGTTTTTCGGTGCTTGCAAGCGCACCCAGGTAGGCCGTGCCCAGGCAGCCGAACACCACCAGGACAGCGCCCAACTCCACCATGGAATAGCCTCTTTGGCGCGCAGCCCGAACGCCGCCTTTGGGGGGATTCATTTGGGGGCCTCACCGGGCTGCATGATGTCGGTGCGCAACTGCTTCTGGAGCACCTCCAGTTGCGCAAGTTTTGCATCAAGTTTTGCGCGCATTGCGCCATTGGCTTCTGTGGATGCTCCAGCTTTCGGGGACTGCTGCAAGGTGTTCAGCTCCTCCGCAAGAACTTTCATTTTTTCAGCCACCTGCAGGTTTTCACGCAGCAGGTCCAGCCGGAGCCCCTGCAATACCGGCGAACCGTTTGCCCGCTCCACCTCCAGCAGTACGTCGCTGACCTGCTTGGGGTCTGTGACGCCGGCACTTTGCAGTTGCTGAAGGCGCTTGAGCGCCGCCTCCAGACGGGATTTCTTTTCTTCAGAGAGGACCGTACCGGCTGCGGGTGTCGCCGCCGCACTTGCCGCAGGTCCTCCGGGCACCGCGTCCTTAGGCAGCCAGGGAGGATCGGGAACCCTATCAGCTGGCGCGCTTCCTTGCCTTCCTTGCCTCTCAAGGCCCGGCGTTTTGGCCGGAGCTGGGGCCGCGGGAGGCGGGGGGCTTACCTGGCTGGACTGGCCGGGCTCATTCCGCGCGCCATTGTCATTAAAGTACAGCCAGGCAGCCGCACTCAGCGCGCAGGCGACCGCTGCGCCAACCATGATTCGATGTACGGGTACTGAGTTCATTTGACACTCTCCTTTTTGGGGTCGGGCCGCGCCGGCCCAAACCTGCTCTCCATACCGATGCGCCTCACATCTCCGCGCAAGGGCCTTAACTCGACGAAGGTGTTCCCAATCTTTTGAACAAGGTCGCCGCTCTCCAGTTTTTGCCCGGTACGCACCGTTCGGCCATCGATCACAGCCACCTTGCCCCTGGCGGTTTCCATCACAATCAGGCTGGACTGGCCGGCATCCTCCCCACTCTGGGAGATCCTGCTTGTCGGGCTGAGGGGCAGCGGCAATGCAAGAATGGGATCCGCGGCCGCCAGGCGTGGGGCCAATCCGCTTTCCCGGCGGCTGATGTCTTTCAAGTCGTTCATGGCGCGCTGGATGCTTTGGACCTCGACGCCGGGTTCCTCCGGCGCCGCGGCATTCTTCCGGTGAGGCAATGGCTTGCCGGCGTCCTTGTAAATATGCAGCGCGGCCAGAACCAGCAGCACCAGGACGCCCCAGGACAGCGCAGCGACATATTTGGGCGCCAAAAAGGTTTTCACGGCCGCACTCCCGGTGGCTCCGCCATTCGGGTCAGCCGGTATGAAAAGAGCCGGCTCGAGATGCTCGAGCCCGCTGCCGCCCCCTTGGTGTCGATCGGCTCCGCTTGATAACCCCGCTCCCTCAGCGCGCGGACAAAAACCGACAGCAACTTGCTGCCCTCCAAGGCCGCACCTTCGGGCAACACCCCGTCGACCACTGCGCTGCCGGCACCCTGCGAAGCAGGGCTTTCCATGTTCGCACCCGGTTGCGTGCTTCTCCCGGCCGGCCCCGTTGCCGCGCTTTCGGTCCGGACGCCCAGAATGCGGACTTCCCCACCGCTGGCCGCCTTCAGCGCCTGCAAAAGTCCGGCAGGATCATGGCCGGATGCCAGGCTGCGCATGGTGTCAATAAAGATCATCTGCCCGCTAAAACTGGACGGCATTTGCGCGGAGGCTTCAAGCGCCGCAACGCGGCTTTGTGCTTGGACCTCGCGCTCCTGCAAAGCCCGCAGTTGCCCGGAGTTTTGCCGGTGCTGGGCCAACCAGTTCGCGCTTAACAGCAGCAGGCCAAGGGCAAGCACAAAACTGGCCGCGGTACAGGCGGGAAGAAACCTATCCGCCAGGAACAATCCCTTGCTCGCGCTGGAATTGAGCGCCAGGCTGGCGCCGCCATGCCGTGCCAGCATCGGAATCGCGCTGAGGACGGGGGCGTTGTTCGCATCGGTTTGCCTGAACCGCTCATCTCGCGGCTTCACGGCCATGCCGCTGGAGGCGGTAAAGGCGGCGCTCAGATCCACCGAAGCACCGGCGGGCCCACCGTGGCACGCGCTCAACCACAGCACCTCCAGTTGAGCCGCCCGCTTGTCCAATTGGAGGCTGGACGCTTTCTCCTGCACCAGCTCACCCAATCTGGCGGCGGCGAACTGCAGGTCTTCGCCGCTGTCGCTGAAGGCGATGGTGTCAACCTGGACAATGCCCCCTCCCAGCATGCCCAGGAAGGTCATTTTTGTGGCGTGATGGAACACCATCGCGATGCCCAGCTTCTGCGTCTTCCAGAGCAAGGCGGGGCACGACAGCAGCAGGCAATGGTGCGGCTGCGCATTGGACCAGGCCAGCAAGCGCTGCCATTCGTTCAACGGGGCCGCAACATAAAGCGCCTGGTAGCCCTGTCCGATCTGCCGGACATGGTGGATAAAAACCTTGACCTCGCCCTCAATGCTTCCTTCGGACCTGAGGCGGCGCTCGATCAAGACGCCGGCGTGCCGGGCATTGCCCTCCAGCGCGGCAACACCCATCACCTCGCCCTGGGGATGCCACACCACGGCAACCGGCTCTTTCAGCACCGGGAATGCCTCTACCTGCGTGACGGCATCTTTCTGGAAAGCCAGCCATTTATTTTCAGAGGCGAAAATAATCATGGCTTGGCCTTGCCAGCCCGGGAAAGCAGGCTGCCTTTGAGAGACACCGTGACGTCCGAATCCAACTCCTTCGGCGTGGAAAACAGGCCGTCCTCCTGACGTTTGACGGTAATTTCAAACTCTTCGGCCGCGAACACCCCCCCCGGGGAACGCGCGATTTCATTGAGCAAGGCGTTCACGGCATCCCTGCTCATGGCCACCTGTCTCATGTTGAAGCGCCGCTCATCCCATTCGCGGACCGAAAAGCCCGCCGCTTCCGCCTCCTTCAGCAAGGTTTGTGCAAGCCTTGCGCGCTCCGCCCCCTTGACCGCCACAGCTACACGCTGCTCGATGTCGCTCAAACGAGCGCCCGCCGCAGCGAGCTCGGCCCGGGTACGGTGGGTCATGCCAGCGCTGAATTTCAAGACGGCCAGAGATGCCGCGAGGCACAGCATGCCCGCCACCAGCCACACCTTGCTCCGGCGCACAAACAGCCGAGGCGCGGGCCTGGGCTGAGCTTTGGGAATGGAGAGCTTCATACGCTTTGCGGAGCTGGTTTTTTTGAAGGACGAGCGCCACCCGGTTTTAAAAGACGTTCTATTGGTTCATCTTGTAGTGAGCCACTACCGTGGCCACTTGCAACTCGCGATCCCCGCCACCCGCCGCGCCGCCATTGGCGCCGATTTTGTTCGTGTTGTTTCCAACCCAGGGGAGCCCGTTGCCGTTGCCATTACCCGCCGCACCAACAGCAGCACCAAGCTGCCTGAAACTACCGCTGGTGGAATCGGAATTGCCCTTGATGGCGGCTGCCAGCGACCGGGCCAGGTCGGGGGTCAGGCCCGTAATCACCATCACGTTTCCGGTGCCGGAATTGGTGCCTGGCGGGTTCCACTGAAAGCAGACTTGCAGCTCCTGCGGGTTGCCGTTGGTGTCGAGGTAAGCGTAGCGGTCTTCCATTCCCACACCACGCCCCTGAGGCAACTCAATACCGGCTTGCAGCATGAGCGCGCGCAAGCTGACTGTCGCATCATGGGCTCGACCCATATCGGGCCCCCGAAGCCTCTCACATATAGCGGGCGGAGGGGTCAAGCCGGTCAGGTCCCCAGCAGCCGCGTTGATGTCAGCCATTGCGATTTTGGCGCCGTTGACCATGAGGCGAGGCGCCTGCATGTTGTCGCCGAGGGGCGCACCCGTGCGCTGGACGTAAGAGTTATAGGCAACCGCCCATTGGTTGACAAAGGTCTGTCGAATACGCAGGTATTCCGCGTTGCGTTGCGCGTCGCGGCCGATCATGACCGCGCCCAAAATAACCCCGACGATCACCAGGACCACTGCCATTTCCAGAATGGTGAAGCCCTGAACAGCCCGTTTGCCTGAACGGTGTGAGTTATGGCGTGGTTTCATCGCTGTCTTCATCACTATCTCCTTTGGTAAAACTGCCTTGCGGCGGAAATCCGGTGCTGGATTGCGTAGGGGCCGTGTCCCGGGATACAGAAGGACACAATCACCGAGTTACAACCTAAGAGTTACTTCACTTTTACGTTCATCTTCTTTTTTTCAAACTTTTTCAGTGAATTTCATTCAATCGATACCTCATTAGTGGTACATCTCTTTGGCCCAAGCATAAGGAGCCGAATAAAAGTTGGGGGGCGACATTGTCTTGATGCAGACAATTCCTTTTCGATTTATTCCAAATTCCGGCAGTGTTCCGACAGCGGTCGGTGGGGACACCTTGAAGGCCGGACGTGAAGCCGAGTGCAGGCCGCCCGGATCAGCGTTCGGGCCGCCAGTGATGGACACGCAACTCGTTGACGCAGCCGTTCAGGCGCGTGAGCAGCCGGGTCAACACATCGTTGAGGCAGGCCATGAAGGCCGGAGTTTTTGACGCCCTTGAGCGCGCGCCATGAGTGCATGTGCACATCAGGCAAACCCGCCGGGCTTGCGGCCATGGGGTTGCGCTGCCAATGCGATGAGCTGTTTTTTTTGCGCCGGCAACAGGCGCAGTGATGCCTGCCTCAGCAGGGGGCTAAGGCAAGGCTGCCTGCTGTATCAGCAGAATGAGCTCTTCCAGCGTGGGCTTGGTGATGTTCATGCGGGCTTGCCGGTGTTTGCGGGAAAAGCGCAGCCAAGTTTCCAGCGAACGCAACTCCAGCATGCCGTAGTTCACGCGCAACCAGCCGGCCGCGACGAGGTGATGCACGGCTTCGGAGAAAACACTGCGCGACACGCCGCAGACAGACGCAATAACGGTTTGCTTGACGGGAATCTCCACCGACGTGCCTTCGAGCCCATGCGTGGGCGGCCGTGAGGAGTTGTAGTACAGCGCCTCGGCGAACAGCGCCAGGCCCATGACCACTCGCAGCGGCGGGCTGCCCTGCTTCATGAGCACGATCATTTCCGAATGCTGCCGGCTGCGCCAGGCCATCAGCAGGGCGATGTAGCGGGAGAATTCCGGCTCGTCCTGGAATGCCGCCAGCGCATCGGTGGCCGGCACGCACACCGCGCGGACGGGCGCCAGGCACACATAGTCCAGGCACGAGGGATAACGATTGAGCAGGGGCTCTTCGCCGAACCAGGTGCGGGGGCCGTAGATATTGACCTGGATGCAGCCGCCCTCCTGCAGGGGTACGCTGGCGCCCACCAGCCCGGAGACGATGTAGGTCCAGGCGGCCACCTGGCCGCCCTTGGGCCAGATGACATCGCCGGCATCGAAGGCCGTCATCTTCACGCGGGACAGCATTTGCAGCGCGGACCGCTCGCCGATTCCCAGGCCCGTCAACAATTGATAAATATAAGCGCCAGACATCCCTACCCCCTTAACGCCGGAAAGCACTGGCAAGCACTTCCGTTTTTTTGATTTCACACGGAACACGAATCAGGGCAGCGCCTTGGCCGGCATGAAAGGCATGGGTGTCGTGTCGACCCACCCGCCCGGCCTGTATTGGGAGTTGCGATCTTTTTGTGGGACTGGCGACGGCCGGCCGGGCATGAAGCGGAGCAAGTCATTCAAGGCGGCCGCATCAGGCAGCACCGGCAAGGAAAGCACCGAGTCCCGCCGCCCCGTGAGCACAACGGTTTCGGCGCTGCATCCATCGACCAGGGATTTGAGTTGCCTCCAGTCCAGGCGCGCCGCGTTGATGAGCGTCACGTCGGGGCCGGAGCGGACATTGGAGCTATCCGCACGCCATTCGGCCCAATGCACGGCCTTGCCTTTGTCGCGCCCCATTTGCGCCCTGAGTGCCTGGAGCACTGCTTCGTCCTCCGCCAGGAACTGACTGAGCTCGATAAAGTACATCATGGTGGTTGCCCCTTTGAATGGCTGAGCAGGTTCATGTCCTGCCATCGATGTCCATCGATGGCGGTCGCCGGAAAGCGAAGAACCGAGCATAGGCCGCTCAAAAACAATTGGGCGCAACATTGTCCGCACGAAGGCAATCTCGGTGCCTTTTTGGAAATCGGCATGCCGCCCAGGACATAACCGATACCGTTGAACAGAAGCCAGCGGCCGCGGCATCATTCACGCAGCGGCCAGAAAGCGCTGCATGCCGTAGGGCGCAGCCTCGAAGGGCAAAGCAGCGCCGGTGAGCTGTGCCGCCAGCAGGCGGGCCGTGGCCGGGGCCGTGGTCACGCCCAGTCCTTCATGGCCGACGGCCAGCCACAGGCCGGGCTGGCGCGGATGGCGGCCGATGATGGGCAGGCCATCCGGCGTGGCGGCGCGAAATCCCGTCCAGGTGCGCACGGTGTTGAGGCCGGCCAGGGCCGGCAGGTAGTCCAGCGCGCGGCGCAACATGCGCGCGAGCATGGGCGCCTCCACCACCGGGTCCGTGGTGTCGAACTGGCGCGAGGAGCCTATCAGCAACTGGCCGGTCGGGCGCGGCTGCACGTTGAAGGCCACTGAAGCGCCGTCGCTATGGTGTGCGCTGCTGATGTAGCCGAGCTCGACCAGCTGGTGGTGCACCGTGCCCGGGTAGCGGTCGGTGATCGCGAGGTGGCCCTTCTTGGGGCGTATCGGCAAGTCGGGGCAAAGGCGGCTCGCCTCTATGCCCGCAGCCAGCAGCACGGCGCCGGCGCTGCGCCAGCTGCCGTCCGCCAGGCGCACGCGGGATCCTTCGATGGCGGTGACTTCGGCCTGCTCAAAAGCGATGGCGCGCGGTGTCTGCGCGAGCAGCCAGCGCGCGGCATTGGGCGCATACACCACGCTGTCGCCGCTGACCTTGAGCGCCCCCGCCAGGCCCGGGCGCAGCACCGGCTCCGCCGCGGCCAGTGCGCCAGCGCCCAGCAGTTCGCAGGCGACGCCGTGGGCCTGCAGGCAGCGCCGCTTGTCTTCGGCGACGGCCATCTCGGCGTCGTTGGCGGCCAGCCACAGCGTGCCGCAGGTGGCGAAAGCGCAATCGGCATTCATGCGCGGCGCCCAGTCATGCCAGAGCTTCAGCGATTCATGGCTGAGCGTCAGTTCCGCCGGGTTGTCGTCCATCACCACCAGGTGGCCCATGCCGGCTTGCGTGGCGCCGCCCAGGCCGGCGTCCAGCACCAGCACACTGAGGCCCGCGCGCGCAAGCTCATGCGCGCAGGCGGCGCCCACGATGCCGGCGCCTACCACGATCACGTCGGCATTCACAGGCGTATGCCCCAGGCGAAGGGGTCGCCGTCTTCGATCAGCAAGGTCGCCTCGGCGCTCATGTGGGCGCGCCCGCGCAAGGTCGGGATGACCTGGCCGTCCTCCACGGCGTAACTGGCCTCGAAGCGGCTGCCGATGATGCTCGCCTGGTGCCAGACTTCGCCGGGCGCAAGCTTGCCGTCGGCGGCCAGGCAGGCGATCTTGGCGCTGGTGCCGGTGCCGCAAGGCGAGCGGTCGTAGGCCTTGCCGGGGCACAGCACGAAGTTGCGGCTGTCGGCGCCGCCGTCATCGTCGGCGAAGAGTTCAATATGGTCTATCTCCGCGCCGCCGGCGCCCGTGATGCCCTGGGCCGCCAGTGCTTCGCGCAGCGACACGCTGTACGCGGTGAGGGCCTCCAGGCTGTCGCTGGCCACGCGCTGGCCGTGTTCGCTCGCCAGGAAAAACCAGTTGCCGCCCCAGGCCACGTCGCCGCGCACCGTGCCGTGGCCCGGCACGTCGACGGCGACCTGGTGCAGGTGCCGCCAGGCGGGCACATTGCGCACGCTCACCGAACCGTCGCCGTGCAGCGTGGCCGTGACGGTGCCCACCGGTGTCTCGATGCGGTGTTCGCCGGGCCTGATCAAACCCATATAGGCCAGCGAGGCCACCAACCCTATGGTGCCGTGCCCGCACATGCCCAGGTAGCCGGTGTTGTTGAAAAAGATCACGCCCGCGGCGCTGGCCGAATCCACCGGCTTGCACAGCAAGGCGCCCACCACTACGTCGCTGCCGCGCGGCTCCAGCACGGCGGCGGCCCGCCAGTCGTCATGCTGCTGCGCCAGCAGCGTGCGGCGCTCGGCCATGCTGCCCTTGCCCAGGTCGGGAAAACCATCAATCACCAGGCGCGTCGGTTCGCCGCCGGTGTGGGAGTCGATTATTTTGATTCGTTTCATGTTGCAAGCCTGCGGGTTGGTTCGGTGGTGAGCTTACTTCTTCAGCCGTGCAAGGCAGCGGCACTGCAAGCCTTGGCGCGCTTGGCGCTGGGTGGACGACGGCCCGGCAAAACCCCGGGCGCAGGATGAGTCAAGGAGGAATTTCTAAAACAAAGGAATTAAATTTAGCACATACAAATATATTAAAGAGATATTTAAATTAACTTTACAGGGTATCAAGCAGCTTGCCAAGCCGCCTTTTTTGCGCTTGGGGGTGAATGGGCAAAACCGCCGGAACGTCCGGCGACGCGCGCAGGGCCTGGGCGCGGACGCCCTGGCCTCAAGTCCCCGCGAGGCTCAGTTCCGCGGGAGCGTCCACCTTGGCGATCCTGCGCCGGGCAGGCCCCGAGAAAGCGCAGGCGCCCAGAATATGCAGGAGGTCGTCCTGCACAAAGGAAGTGTCCAGGTACATCGGGCTGACGCGGGAGAGGGGGAGATGGAAGTGGTCGATGAGCGCGCGCCGGCAAGTGATGGGTATGACGGTGACGGCGCGAAACGCCGCCAGTTGCGCCAGGAAGGCTTCCACCACCGGGCTGAGGTCGTCGCGCATATGCCGCTCGCGCAGGCGCAGAAAAACCACACCGTGCCGGAAGGTTTCAAACGTCCATGGCGCCCCCGTCAGCGGCGTGGCGTCTATGCGCGTGATCAGCCGCGAGGCGGACAGCATTTGCAGCCGGCTGTGAAAATCCTCGACGGCGAGTTCGTGGAACTCCACGAGCAGCACGCGAACCCCAATTCCTTTGTGCAAAGTATTGAATTCAAAAGACTCTGCGGCACTCATAGGCCTCCCCCCTGCTTCGCCGGGGCCTGGTGCGGATTTGCTAAGAGGATATGGGCGGCACCAGCCGGTCGGCGTCGCCGCAGTTTCTGCGAGAACGCCGGAATGTACAGGGGACTTTGTCTACGTGCGGGCAATGCTTGCCGGAAAACGCAACTATTTATAGATGTCCTGCACAGTTTCAGGCCGCGGGCGCCCGCAGGAATTTCCGCTGATCAACAACAAATGTCCGCAGAAACACATTGTCGGCTTGTCCGCGCCGGCACGATTTTTACAATGACCGCGACGCTCCGGCGTTCCTTGTTCTCATCCCAGACAAGGCTGCTGTCAAGCAGTTCAAGCCCCTGCAGTGCCTCTACTGCAGGGGCTTTTTTTTGGGGCGCCAACAAGCAGCCGACCAGCGGCCCGGCTAGGCCCTGTCCTTCCAGCGCTGCATTTCCCACGAAGGCAGGCCGCGCAGGTCGCCGACCCGGGCGCTCTGGAATTCCGCGAGCGCCGGTTTCGCGCCCAGCCTGTCATAGGCCAGCTTGACCACGGGTGCAGTCTTGACGAACACGCTTTTGACCTGCGCCCAATTGAGCGGCTCAGGAATGATCTTGGCGCCGGCAATCATTTTTGAGGTCGCGAGCAGGGACAGCGCGTCGCCCTCGGTCGACCATGCCCAGCCGCGGCGAAACACCACCTCGTCGCGCACCACCTTGGCACCCTCCGCCGGTGACAGGCCCCAGTAGGGCTTGACCAGCTGCGACACCACGCCGGGGTCCGACTCGCTGAGCACGGCCACGGCCTCCTGCTGCGCCAGCAGAAAGGCCAGCACCAGGTTGGGGTGCTTCTCCACCAGGCTGTTGTGCACGATGCGGAAGGACCGGTGCAGATAGTAGCCGTCCGGATAAAAAGGCGAGTTCTTCACCGAGGGCAGCAGGATGCCCGCGCCCTTGCCTTCCGGCCCGTCGTAATGGCCCTCCGTATAACCGTAGGAATTCATGATGGCCACCGTGCCGGTCGCCTGCGCCTTCAGGAAGGCCGGGTAAACGGCCAGCGTGGCATCCATCCCCGTCGGCACCTGCGCCGCCTCGGGCAGGGTCGGCAGGTGCACCATGCGTATGCCGTGGGCGGCCGGGTCCGGGTTGCCCAGCTCATAGCGCAGGATCTGCGTGAACGCGTTGTACGGGTCCGCGCCCATCAGCGTGCCCACCGTCTTGCCCTTGAGGTCCTGCACATTGCGGATAGTCGAATCCTTGCGCGTGCACAGCAAAAAGCGCAACCGCCCCTCCGCCACCGACACCAGGCTGAAAGGATGCTGCGCCACGATGGCGCGTATCGTCGGCGTGTTGCCCCACATCGCCATATCGAGCTGGCCCGCGGCCAGGGCCTCCACCTGCGGCGCGGCCGCGGGGTAGGTCCGGTAGTCCATGGTCAGGTCGTAGCCGAACTCCGCCGCGTGCTTTTCAATCAGCCGCTTGCTGATCATGTGTTGCGTGACCGGCGAATTGCCCGCCGCCCACGGAACCCAGCCATAGGACATGGTGAAGGGCCTGCCGGCCTGGGCGCGCACCAACCCGGCGACCCCGAGCGAGGCCGCCAGGCCGGCGCCCCGGCGCAGCCAGCGCCTGCGTGTCAACATCGGTACGCTGTTCATGAAGAACCTCTCTTTCAGCCTGGTGGAGACCCGCCGTGAAGCCTAGCCCACCGTCGCCGGCTCGCTCGCCCGGACGTGTTTCGCATCGGCTTCATGCACGATTCGCTCCACCAGTTCATACACCTCATGCAACTCTCCGCGCGGGCCCAGCGGCACCGTGGCCGCCAGCCGGAAGCGAAAGTAGCGCGCCGCCGCCAGCGCCACCGCGCGGCTGGCCGCGACGTTCAGCCCCAGCGCGTTCGCCTGCCGCGCCAGCGCGCGCGCATTGTCCAGCGGCGCGCCCACCGCGGTAAACGTCAGGTGGTCCCAGGTTCCGAAATTGCCCACCGTGGCGCTGCCGAAATCCAGGCCGAAGCATGGCGGCTTCACGGCCGTGTTCAGCCCCTCGGCCAGCGCCTGCATCGCATCCACCGCGCGCAGCGCCGCCTCGCAGGCATAGCCCGCGGGGTTCGAAACATTCAGCGGCGTGTTCCACAGTGCCACCGCCGTGCAGCTTTCATAACGGTCCATCATGCCCTTGCCCTGCGCCACCTCCACCGCAAATATCTGCAGGTAGTGATCGGCATGCGGCGACCAGCTCACCGCCGTGGCGTGCTGCTCGTCCAGCGCGGCGCACAGCACCGCCAGCTCGCGCTGCTCCACGCCGGCCTGCGGCGTCAGCCGGTTCGCGATGAAATGTTTCACCAGCGGCCGCGGCACATAACGCGAGAAACCCTGCAGCGCGATGCGCGCCATCGCCAGCGACTCCTGCAGGCGCCGCACTTCCGAAATATCGCTGTCCTGCGGAATGTCGCTGTCGAACTCGAACTCGCGGATGTGCTTGGCCGAACGCACCAGGTTCTTCAAAGGCGTCGCCAGCCGGTTGGCCATCCAGAACAGCATGGGCAGCAGCATCAGCAGCCCGGCCACGCCCACGCCCAGCAGCATCCAGCGCATGCGCCGCACCTGCGCCAGCAACAGGTTCTGGTCCGACACCAGTGCCACATAAGCCTTGTGGCTGAACACCCCCTCCATCGGCATCACCACCGCCGCGAAGCGCTGGCCTCCCGCGCCTTCGACCGAATGGATGGGCATATCCTGCGCCGCCCCCTGCTCCACCAGCTTGTGCAGCGAGCCATACAGCGGATCGCTCAAGGAAGAAAGGCTGAGCGGCGTGCCCGAACCCAGCAGGCGGCGCAGCCTGTCCGCTTGCGACCATCCCCAGACCCGGCCCTGCGCGTCAAACAAAATCAGTTCGGCCCGGCTTTCCTCGCCGCGCGCATGCAAAAAATCTGACAGGCCCCCCACGGTGAACATCGCCGCCGCAACCCCGCCCCGCGCGCCGCTGAGCGGACGCGACAGCGCCATGCCGAACTCCTCCGGCACCTTCAGCACAAAAGGATCGGTCGCCTGGAAAGTGCCCAGGTTCAGGTCGCTCGCACCCTGGTACCAGGGACGGTCGCGCGGGTCGTAGCGCTCGCCCCAGGGCCGCCGCTGGCTCGCAATCGCCGTCATCTGCTGGTCGTAAAACACCCATTCTTCGGTGCGCTTTTGCCGCTCGTCCACCCGGATGATCTGCTGCGCGTAACGCGCCTCCGGCAGCGACTTGGCCCAGGCCCGGTCGCGCGCGCTGCGCAGCACCATGTTTTGCTGGAAGCTGCCATCCGGGTAGCCGAACACCAGCGAGCCTATCTGCGGATAGCGCTGCTGCATGGACATCTGCATGCGCAGCACCGAAATATCGTTCTCGCCCTCCAGCCCCGCATGCGGGTCGTTGGCAGTCGCCTCCAGCCAGGCGCGCGCCGGCTCCTGGAAGCGCAGCAGCTGTTCCTGCGTGCGCCGGCCCAGCTGCTCCAGCTCGCGCTGCGCGCCGTCAAACACGATGCGGCTGGCCGCCAGCTCCGCCAGCGCCATCAGCGCGACCACCAGCACCGTCACCAGCGCGGCATAGGTCCAGAACAGGTGGGCGCGAATCGACCTGGCATGAAAGCTCGGCATCTTCATCACCGTTGTCTCCCTGCGGTGCTTGTTTGCTTTGCAAGATACGCCACGCTAATGGCTTTGACAAGGTGATTGATACTGGCTTTGGGGGTCGCAACCCCGCTTGAACAGTTTGTGACGTTTGTCAGGTGGGTGGGGTGCTGCGGAGCCTCCTGCAAATAGAGGAGGCTCATTCTTGTGAATCGGCCCGTATGCCGCGTATGCCGGCCTAAATGGGGTCCGCGCTTTGGGACACGCCTTCATCGACTGAATCCAATCGGCGCCTCACCTGGAAGAGGTGCGCTAACTTAATGTCACAAATCCCATAAACCAGTTGCCCGCGGACTAGCAGGATCTGACCGACATGGTTCAGGTTTGGATGGAAATTACTATTCCGACTGGAACGGATTTTGAGGGCGTTCCACAGCTGCCGCTTTAACGAGATTTCCTATTCTTATCGTAAACACGGCAAAGGTAATTGATTACCGGGTTTAAAACTCTGAGATTCAGAACCCGCCCCCACGGCGCGAGAATTGATGCGACGCGCCGAACAAGGCCCAAAACAAGCAAAGGCAGCAGGACAGTAAACAATACAGCCCTCCAAACAATCGTAAGTACATCCTCGGACGCCTGGATATGAATGGCACCCAGGATCACCGGTGTGGCGCGCATATACAGCAGCACCCAAACGAGCCAGGCGGTGAAGGCCACAATTTTCAGTCTTTCCTTCCATGCGTCAGTACGCAACCCACTCAGAGCGCGGATGGCAAAGCCAGCATATAAATCGTGAGCGAGGACGAAGAGTCCTGCAATAGCCATCGAGATCGGAATGCGCCAGTCGTTGGAGCGATAGGGTACCGCCACCAGCGTCAGGATTGAAATGGCGATTACGAGACGTGCCGATTGCCTCGCAGCCAGATGCATCAGGAGATAGGGGAAACCCAGAGTCAATCTGACTGCCAGGAGGAGCTTCGGATAAACCTCGTCCCACCCCTTTGTATTGCCAAGCAGTCTCTGCTGCTTGATGTTCTCAGATATCGCCAGCCACCGAGCTTCAATGCGGGAGCCATACCCTACGTAAGCCAGCCGAGCGAATAAGAACCACGTTATTCCGAGGCAAACGCCGGTCCAATGCAGCTCATTAACTTCAGGAAGAGAGTTGGCGCCTGCCACGCATAGCGCCAGGATCGCCAGCATCGAACCGGTTGCTCCCGTTTTCGGTCTCACAGTCAACGGAATAGCATTACCCAGAAAAGCGATCAGCGGCAAACTGAAAAAAAGAACCACTCCGCATATAACAAGATCGCGGGTTGTTCCCTCCACCGGACTTACGGACCGGAAATCCCGCTCGACGATCAGGCAGACAAGCGTACCGATGAGCATCCAAACTGGAAGAAACCAGTCGTGCTTGGTGGCGGGGTACATCCGTTGCTTCGCTGCTGCGTTTTCAACGGCGTCTGCTTCCCACCGGGATCCAGAGTCGTAGGCCAATGACAAGCCGGCCCCAATGATGCAGAAAAGCAAAACCCCGGTTATCCAATTGGATGTAGGGTAGGTATTAAGCCGCTGCAAGGCTAGGCACAGGGCTGCAATAACGAGAATCCGGAGCCAGCCGGCAAAATTGACTGCTCTGTTAAAGCGCACCCCCTGCTTCAAGCTAAAACCCAAAACGAGGCGCTGTTGCTGTGTCAACTCCGCCCATAGACGACTCACCTTACCAGCGGCAAGCGTCATGAGGAGATACAAACGAAAGCTACTCGGCTGCTGCGCCAAAAGCCCAAATGAAAGGACTTCTGCGTACCGTTGCCGCACCTCGGTCTTTCGCGCAAAACTTCCATCCCAGCGATTGAGCCGCTCCTCCAGTTCCAGATTGCGTTTCGATCCAAGCATCTGCGCCGATCGAAAATCGCTTCCCCAGCCAAAATAGTCTGTAAACCCTTCAACAAATTCCAACGGCAAGTCATCGGTATCGATCACAAACTGTGCACACAGTCGATTGGCTTCGGGGAGCAACGAGAGCGGCAGGCTGTCAAGTTCGGCTTGCACAGTCGCCCACTTTTCGTTGGGATCCTGATCATGCAGGCGTTCCGCGACACGCTTCACGATGTCGCGTGGATGCTCGAAGTGTGCGTCTGCGCCCTGCGCTTGCGGCTCGTCAGATTTGAGGGGAAGCGAGAAATCAGTTTCAAAACCAGTGTCTTCTGAAGGCTCAGTCTGCGTCGCATCAGGTGCCCATCCAACGGTTGGCACTACAGCATCAATATCCTCGTATGCTTGGAGACTCGCCGGATGCAATGCAAGCTCTGCCCCCACGTAGTCGGTAGAGCCAACTGCTTTGGCATGGTCAAGCGCGTACTCATAAGCTTCACGCAATCGCTGATATGCGATGGCATCATCATCCGGACGCGTGATTTTCAACTTCGCCGCATAGGCCTTTTTGATGACAATTGGGTCATGAGTGGGGTCAATCCCCAGAACTTGCCAAACCATCACAACACGAAGCTCTTGTCGATGCTGTCCAGATAGGATTTGAATTCCCGGTTATGTTGACGTATCAACACCTCGTCCTGAGAATCCAGTAGCGCTTCGAAACGCGTTAAAGCATGAGAGATATCCTGGCGCTCGCGACCGAGCCGGTCTTCGTACAGGCGCTTGGCCCGCGCAATTAGATACGCGTTTTCCTGCTTGTCGCGGGGATGAATTTTGAGTGCTCGAATTCTTTCAAGCGCGGCCTTGATCTCCGTCTCCGTCATGACGTCCGCATTACGCTGGATCACACTCTGAATCGTTTTCCCTGTCGCCGGAACGTGCGCTTCAACTTCAAGCAAGCCATTCACGTCATAAGAGAACCGTACATTTACCCCGATATGTCCGCGCGGCTTCGGAGGGATGGAGACCTCAAGTGTGCCTAGCAGGAGGTTCTCGGAGCCCAATGGTGATTCACCCTGGCGTACGTCCAGAATAATCAGGGTTTGTCCATCCTGCACCGTGGAATAGGTTTGTACACGCGATACGGGCACCGCCGTATTTCTTTCAATGATGGGGGAAAAACGATCGTCATATCGACGCCCGTCCACTTCCTCTGTAACCACCACACCCAGTGAGTACGGCATGACATCGGTAAGGACTACTTCATCAAGCGCCGCATCGCGGGCTTTTAGGGCCGCCTGGATCGCTGCGCCCCTCGCGACTGTCTCATCTGGATTAATGGTCCGCAAAGGAAGTCTTGCAAACAAACGCGTAACCATCTGGCGAATCATCGGCATGCGGCTGGCACCGCCGACTAGAACAATTTCGGTCAGGCTGGACGGTTCAAGCTTGGCATCCATCAAAGCGCGCTCCAGCGGCCGACGCAAACGCTGCAACAGCCCGGCACAGCGCCGCTCATATTCGACACGCGTCAATTCCAGCGCGACGCTTCGATCAAAACACTGCAGACGCATGGTCGTCATTTCATGCTCCGTAAGATCGCGCTTGGCCTGCTCGGCCGCGTGCCAAAGTGCGCCGTCCTCAGCCAAACCCGCTTTTTCCTTGGCATTCAGATCTGGAGCCGCTTCGATAAACCAATCCCGCAATACCTGTACAAAGTCTTCGCCGCCTAACCGCGTATCGCCCGCACTTGCGCGTACCTGAACAACCCCATCGAAGTATTCCAGTACGGATACGTCGAATGTGCCGCCGCCCAAATCGAACACCAGAAAGGTCGCGTGGTCCGTGCGTTCCTGCAGCCCATATGCCAGCCCTGCCGCCGTCGGTTCATTGAGCAAACGCTCTACTTTGAAGCCTGCCAGGCGACCGGCCGCCTGCGTCGCCTTGCGCTGTACATCATTGAAATATGCGGGCACGGTGATGACTGCTTCAGTCACAGACTCCCCCAGCCAGGCCTCTGCATCAGCCTTCAGCGCTTTGAGAACGAGCGCACTGAGTTCTTCGGCACGCATACTTTGTTTGCCCAACTTAATGTTGTGGTCAGTTCCCATCCAGCGTTTGAACGCAGTTGCGGTGAGATGGGAATGCGTTGCTTGCCTTTCACGGGCGGGAAGGCCGACCAGTATCGTTCCGTCGTCACGAAGGCTAACTGCAGAGGGCGTTAATACATGGCCCAGTGCGTTCGGGATAAGTTCAGTTTGACCATTCCTGAACACGCTGATCAAGCTGTTGGTTGTTCCAAGGTCGATTCCTACGATCATTTGATTCCTGTTACGTACTCGAATTGATGTTAGTTCTCAGGGTGCTGAATTGCGCTGAGGTCTGACCCGAGAAGGGTGCGGATATAAGCTTGGCTGGTTTCTGTCACTGCCACCAGACAACCGCGGGTGCGTTGAAAATAAGGTAGCGAGCTTGGGCGCTCATTGATCAGTAAATCCCCAATTGATTTCGTCAATGGGCGGCGCAAATCGTTCCTTGGGGTAGTCACGCAAACCCTGCAGGACCATAGGCAAGTCGCGCGCAACGGCCTCATATTCGTCGGCGGGCATGTGATAAGCGGCTTGGTAGCGCTGCAAATTAAAACTCTCCAGGATTGCCAAGGCCCAAGGGTGGAAGTTGCTGGGGACGTGATCCCATTGCAGGGCGCGTTTAGCTGTTGCTAGCCAACCTATTGGTACATCGGGATTGACAGTGCCGTAGGTTTTCCATCCTTCATTCATGACCCACCAGAGATTTCCTGTTCGCTGTATAGGACCGAAGCGATTCCAACGTTCAACTGCCTGTCGGTAGTCATACAGATCAGAAAAGTATTTCAACAGCTCCAAGTAAAGCGGCTCTCTCTGTGCAAATTGATACACCTCGTCGGAACAAAGGTCTTGCAGCTTGACATTTGGGAACATAACCTCTTCCTCTACTTTTAAAGTGAAGATGGGGTCACGTTTAATAACGTATCTGCTGCAGTGTTGAAATGAGTTTTGGACTTTCCGGGTCAACTGCGTAGACTAATTCTGGATAGTCTTGTGGAGTGGCCGCAATGAGTAAGCCCATTTTTCCGTCAAACTTCGCTGGCATGGAACCACTGTGGATGGCGCCAATCCGATACCAATCTTCCTGCACCAACTGGAATCGCAGGCTGCCGTCGGCGTTAAAGATAGCAGCGTTATTTGGATAGGGAAAATAGTCTGTTCCATCGGGCTTGAGATACTGACCGGGCTCGAAAATTGCCACCACACCTGTGCGATCAGGCAGGCGGTATGTCAAACCACAAAAGGGCAGCGCGACGCGTGTGCCATCTTCAAGAATGAGAAAGGACTCGATCTCTCGTTTGGGCGGTTGCAATTTTTTTAGATCGGCCGAAGCTTCAATTGCATTGACCGGACTTCCATCCGTAATCCACGTTGCACTTTTCCCATTGGCTCCTTGCCAGAGTGTTCCTGTTTGGGCTATTAGCGCACTCATTTCAACTCCTTGGATTTTGAGAGTGTTGAATTTCGCCGAAGCCTGGTCCAGTTTTTCCATCAAGTTTTGACCCCTGCTCAACGTGAAGAAGTGGGTGGAGCCTACGAGGGTCCCGCTAGGGTGGAAATTACTGTTCTAACCGGGTCAAATTTCGACAGGACTCAACAGACAACTATCACTCATCCATTTTCCCCAATAATTAAGAGGACAAATAAAGCCAATCCGTGCCGGATTCAATCCTCTCTTTTATTTCCACCAAGTCAGCGATCACACCATGATCGTTATCTATCAGAACCCTACCGGGAGGGCAGAACTTTCGGATGAAGGCTGTCGAGAACTTGTCTTCGCCATCACGTCCCTCAATCAAGAAAAAAGATGGATTTCGAATTCGACCTTTAATTGCCGCTAACTCATCCATTTCATAGTCATCTTGAATATTCTCAATAGGCTGAAATGCGATCCATCCGCCTTCCATGCCTGTAGAACTTTCAATCAAGAGTCGTCCGTTGGTCTCATACCTAGGTGTGCCAATTTCGGTGAAGACTTGGTAGACGTTTTCAGCAATCCGATCAAAATCGGAAATGATTAAAAAGGTGAACATCCTATAAACCTTTCGACTTGATGTACGACAGTAATTCGTCCAAGCTTTTAAATACTTTTGTGCCTGAACTCTCGATCCCCTTAACTACTGATGGCTTCAAGTTTGGTCCGTACACGATCACCTCGCCAGAATCCCCAATAATTTTTACCTGATTCGAGACTTGAGTAGTTGCACCCCTCCCGCCACCAGACTTCACTTCAATAACATCCCCATTTTTCAGCATGATGTCTGCGTCAGATGACAAGCCGATCCCCGGATTTTTTATGGGCACGTTTACATCTTTAACAGCACCAGGCAAAACTTGTTCAATTGTGGTTGCTGTTTTTCCAACGATTGGATCGTTGGATACAAAGACACGCGACGCTCCATTTTCCCCGTTCGTAATGCCGCGACCATTTCCTCTTGAGGGCACTACCGCACCCGGAACGGTTATGAGTGCTGCTCCATTTTGGGCATTTTCTCCCAACCCCATAACCAGAAGCCTTGCCGCATCGGCCAGAAATAGAGGGTCATTGGTTCGGCCTCTCAGACTGGCGATGGCGGTGAACAAGGGCAACGCGGCATACCGCGTGCCTGCACGGCAGGCGTCATCTTGGCATGCATGGTATTGATAGGCTATGTCCTGCCGATACTGACTTAGCTGATTGAGAGCCTCTTTGGAGCAGCTCAGATCGACGCAACTATTTGCGGACCTTACGAGATTTTCAATAGCGAGGTTGAACTCCGAGCGGTCGCTTGCAGTACGGTTGTATTGGCTGGCAACCTGCTCGCTGCAAACCTTGTTTTCGCCGCATACAGCAGTGGCCTGGGTTTTGGCGGCGAGTTCAGCCGTGGTGAGGCCGTAAAGCCCACTTCGGGCATCATTCGCATTGATTGCATCAAGTCGTTGATCGGGGCCGCTGTAACCGAATAATTGAGTCTCTGCCTTGGCTGCATCGTAGATTTTTCTTGCCTCAGCAAACTCTTGCGGATGACTACGCAAGTACTGTTCATCGGCCAGAAGCTCGGCTTTTACGGGGTCATTGTCTGATTTTCCGGCCGCACAATGCGTGTCCGCGCAAGCTATTTGTTCTAGCTGTTTCTCGAGCGCGAGATTGCCTTTGGCGAGCTTTTTGATTAAGTTCTTCTCGACTTGATGCAACTGCCGGTTATTGGCATCCACCGTCGCAGCAGTAGCCGCTCCCTGCGTGCCCCCCACGGCAGCACCAATGCCCGCGGCAGTCAGCGTCGCCACGGTTTGCGCCAGAGCCTTGGCCGCGCTGTCGCCCAGACCCGCGTCTACCAAACCTTGTTGAATTCCATCTTGCAGAGCGTTCATCAGATTGGCTGAACTGGCACTGGCGGCCGCTCCCGCCGCGCCGTCAAAGCCCCCGCCCAAGGCGCCCACGACCGTGTGAAGGGCGATCCGATAGATGCCGCCCTCATCCCATTTCTTGGCTTCGGTTTCGTTGTTTTGACTCCGGAGTTCAGCCGCCTGACTAGCGGCGAAGCTCGCTACCGCCTTCGGTGCTTCCCTCGTAAACGCCTGCGTGATCTGCATCTGTGCATTGATCTCACGCTGCACCTTGTCGGCATCAAAGATTTTTGCCAGCCCGGTTTCAGCGTCCGTGCTTCTGACGGCGGTGTTGCCCGCAATGCCGCTGATGCCCGCACTACTGGTGCTGCTGGCGTTGGCCTTGTCACTGCCAAGGCCCAAACCCAGGCCGCTCATGCCGAGTTTCCCCGTTGGCTGCTGGCTTGTCCCCACGCTGATGCTGACCGATTTGGCGTCGTAGCTCGCGCTGTTCTGGATGTCACTGATATTGAGCGTTCCGCCAGTACTAAAGCTGTTCTTGCCTTCGGTAACGGCTTTGTCTGTGCTCGCAATCACGCTGCCGTTCAGCGTGGTGTTGCCACCCACATTGACCTGGAACCCGCCGTCACCTGCCTTGATGCCGCTTTGTGCGCCTACGCTGTTGAAGTTGCTGTCGATATTGCTCTTGCTGGCGCTGACGCTTCCGCTCATCTTGCCGAAGCCCACGCTCACTGAGCCGCCCATGCTTTGCTGGCTGCTGGTGTAGGTGCTGCTGTCTTGCAGGCTCTTGATGAGCAGGTTGCCGCCCACATCGGCCTTGGCCTGCTCGGCCTTGACGACTGCACCTTGCAAGGTGGTGTCGCCGCCGCTGGTGATGCTGACCTGCTGGCCGGCCTTGACCTGGGTGTTGGTGTAGAAAGTATCTTCGCCGTCGGCCCTGCCTTTGCCTTTGCTGGCGCTGGCATTGACCAGGAAACCGTCGGTGCCGAAGCTGATGCCTATGCTGCCCGACTTGCTGCTGTTGGTGCTGTTCTGGCTCGCTGTGTTCTGTGCGGCGAGCAAGTTGACCTGGTTATCCGCCAGAAGCTGCACGGCCCGCTGGGCTTCTACGGTGCTGCCCTGGATAGTCAGGTTGCTTTCCTGCCCCGCACCCGTGGCGGCGATGATGACGCTGCCGCCGGCCGTGACCGTGCTGCCCCTGGCGGTGTCGCTTTGGCTTAAGGAATTGCTCTGGCTGCTGGAGCTGCCTATACTGATGGCGAGGTTGATGCCGCCCGCTTTGTCTGCCTCGGTTGAGTCGCGGCTGGCGGGCGTGCCGTCGGGGTTCGTGCCTCCCGTCGCGATCTGCCCATCTTTGCCATTCATCCTTGTGCCTTGGCCGGCTTTGACGGCGTTGGCGACATTGTTGATTGCGAGGGCGGAGTTGGCCGCGGCCAGGCCCTTCATCCGGCTATCGCTGGTGTTGTTTGCCGCCTCGCTCATCTGGCTCATGGTTTGCATCGCGCTGATGATGGGCGAGGTAACCTCGAACGTCAGCCCGCTCTGCTTGAACTTTTGCTCGGTCTCGCTGCGGCTGGTCTCCCGGGCTTCGACGATGTCGACCTTCTTGGCCACGATGGTCACGTCGCCACCCGGAGCCATAACGTCGCTGCCGACCTGTTTGTAAGCCTCATTGGCGACGAGGGTCACATTGCCGGTGATGCTGCCCACGGTGCTGGCGGCCGCGCTGGTGCCGCTGGTCTTTTGGTCAATGGACTGTTCGAGCGAGCCGATGGTGACGCCAGCGCCACCACTGCCCATGAGACCTTCCTCTTTGGTTTCCTTGAAGTCACTGGACTTGCTGGTGTTGGTGGCCGCCTGGATGGTGAGATTCTTGCCGGCGCTCAGGGTTGTGCCGGCATCGCCAATGACGCTGGAGCCGGTCACGGTCTGGTCGTTTCCAGCGACTGAGGTGATGGTCTTGCCGCCAATGCTGGAGCCCACCGCATTGCTTTGCTCGCCGCTGCGGCGCTCGGTGCTGCTGGTCGAGCTGAAGATATCCCCGTCATTGCTGGTCAACCCAAAGCTGGTGCTGTTGGTCTGCTGGCCGTTGGTGATGTTGATGTTGTTGCCGGCTACGGCCGTGAGGTCACCAGCCGCCTGCACGCTCGCAGCTTTGGCATTGAGGTCGCGGCCGGCGGCCAGGCTCAGGTTGCCCTGGGTGTTGATCTGGCTGCCGACGTCGGCGGTCTGGCGGTCTTCCAGGAAGTCGGTGCCCACGCCGCGCACCACGCTGGAACTGCTGCTGGTGCCTACGGTACCCAGGTTGAGGTCGCGCTGGGCGGTGACGGTGGTGTTGCCGGTGGCGCCGTTGTTGGCGATGACGCCGGCGATGATGTTGGCGTCACGCCCCGCGCTGGCCACAAGCGTTGTGCCGGTCTGGCTTGTGACGTAAAGGCCGGCCACACGGTCTATGCCGGTGAGGCTGAAGTGGTTGACGGTGGTGCCTTCGGTGTAGTTGCTGGCGCTGCTGGTGGTGCTGGCGATGTTGAGGTCGCGCCCGGCCGTCACATTGAGGCTGTTGGCGGCATCGATTTGCCCGCCTATGTTGTTGAGGTCGGTGCGCGCGGTGACGGCCACGGCATTGCCGCTGATGCGGCCGGCGAGGTTGTTCACATTCTCGGCCGTCAGGTTGACGATGGTGCGCCCGGCAATCGTTCCCGAATTACCGAGGTCCCCCGAAAGGTTGATGTTGGTGCTTTGCCCGGCCAGCAAGGTGCCTGCGCCGTCGATGTCGCCCGCCTGGGCACGTGCATAGACCTGGGGCACCAGGGCCTGGGTTTTGCTGCCGTCGGGCAAGGTCACGGTTTGCTCGACCAGCCAGACGATGTCGGCGGTGAGCGCGGCCATCTGCGTGGCGGTAAGGGCAATGCCGGGCCGCAGCTGGTATTGCTGGGCGAAGGTGGCGCCGGCATTCATCAATGCCTGGTATTGCGCTTCCTCGTTGCTGTAGCCGTCCAGGAAACGCCGGCCTGTAAGCTGCGCGACCTGCTCGTTGACCAGGCGCTGTTCGTAGAAGCCATCGCCCAGGCGTTTCTGTATGACCGTCGGGTCCAGGCCCAGCGCGGTGAGCATGTAGTCGCTGGAGAGCCAGCTACGGTAGTTGGCAAAGCGCGGGTCGGTTTCGATCAGGTAATGGGCCGCAGGGCCCGGATTGATGCGGAACAGGCTGGCCGTGGGCACGGAGAGGTTAGGCGTGACGGTGCGCACCACCGGGGAGGTGCCGCTGAGAGCGCCCGCGGTGGATACGATGGAGGTGACCTGCACAATCCCCAGGCTGCGGGCCGCCGCGCTGAGTGCGCCGATGGCGCCGGGCGCGGCGTTGACGCTGGCTGTGCTGGCACTGGCCAGTTGCGTGCCGGACGCCAGGCCCTGGCTCGCCGGCGAGAGCAGGCTCTGGCTGCGGGCGATGCTGATGGTTGTCGTTTGCGGCACATCCTGCACATAGGGCGCATCGCGGTAGGCGTTGTAGTTGTAGTCGCAGCCATCAAAGCCGCCGCAGCCTTCGTTGAAGTTGCTCCAAGCATAGGCCGTTCCGGTGCGTTGCGCATTGACGCTGATGGTGCGGGCGCGGTTGTCCACCGCCTGGCCGGTGATGTTGAGTGCGCCGCCTGCAACGATCTGGCTCTGGTCGTTGACGAGGGCTGTGGAAGCGTTCAGCGTCATGGCGCCGCTGCTCAGGATGCGGCCTGGGGTGCTCTGGGTGACGACAGCTGTCTGCGTTGTTGAGGTGTAGTCGCGAAAGCCCTCAATGGGAATGGCCGTTGAGGCAATCGTGGCGCGCGCGCCGTCCATCGCGGCTTGCAGGGCCAGCCATGGGGCGGCTGCGGCCTCCCAGGCGGCGACCGCCGCTGGGTCGGGGGGAATCCACATGGCATCGTCATGGTCACCGGTGCCGCAAGAGGTGCCGGGGCAAACCGGTTGCGGTTTCGCTTCCGTGGGCGGGCTGCCCGCGGGCATCGCCACCCCGAAGAGCGCCCAAACAGATGCAGCGGGGGGTACGACGACGGTCCCACCCGGTACCACGTCGGGCGTATTGAACATGGTCTTATAGATAGGCGCTGAATAAGTGCTGCCTGGCGGAATGACCATGGCTTGGCCATTGGGCCCGCGGCCCAGAAGCGTGCCTACCGTGACTCCCAGAAAAAACCCTCCTCCGCTCGGTATCCAGGTCAGCGTCTCCGGGCCCAGACTCCAGGCGCCGTTGGCACTGCTGTAGGTGCCCGAGAGGGTCACGAACTCCCGTGCGCTGCCGCCGCCGGCACCGCCGCCTTGCAAGGTGTAGGCAAAGTTGGGATTGGTGTTGTTGATTTGAGCAGCGCTGATCTTCAGCCCGCCCAATGCCTCTATCGTGCCGCCGGCGTTGTTGACTGCCTGAGCGGAACCAGCCGCGTTGCGGCTGGCATCCAGGCTGCCGCCTATGTTCAACGCATCGACCCCGGTACCGGCGCTGAAGATCAACGCGCCGTTGCTGTTGTTGAGGGTGCTCGCGCCTATGTCCAGCCGCTGGCGCGCGGCGATGGTACCGGCCGTGGTGACGCCGCCCACGGTTTCGGCGTCGTTGTTGAGGGTGGTGGCCGCGATGCTGAGGGTGTTGCCGTAGATACGGCCGGTGCCGATGTTGTTGAGCGTGACGGCGTTGATCTGGGTATCCACGCCGTCGATCAGGCCGCGGTTGATGAGGGTGTTGGCGGCGGTGGCGGTGATCTTGGTGGTGCTGCCGGTCATCTCGCCGGTGGCGGTGTTGTCAATCGTTGCGGCCGTCACGTCGAGTGTGGCGCCGGCCTGCAGCTTGCCGCTGTTGGTCAGGGTGCCGGCCACGGCTACCGTGTTGTTGCCGCTGGCGCTGAGGGTGCCGGTGTTGCTGAAATCCCCGGACAGCGAGAGCGACAAGTCCTGCTGCGACAGCAGGCTGCCGGCGCCGCTCAAGCTGGCGGCGCTGGCGGCCAGCGAGCGGCCGGCCACGATGGTGCCGCCGGCGTTGCTGATGGCCAGGGTGCGGGCGGCCGGGTTGGCGGCCGTGTCCTGCACGGTGGCGGTATTGCCCGCGCTGACCAGGCCGGCCGTGTTGTCGAGGCTGCCGCCGCTGGTCAGTGTGGTGTTGGTGCTGGTGCGGATGGCGCCACTGTCGTTGCTGATGGCACCGGCGGTGATGGCGACGTTGTTGCCTTCGATGCCCTGATTGGCGCCCAGGGTGTTGCTGTTGATGACGCTGCCCGCGGTGAGCGTGGCGGTGCCGGCGCTGCGCAGCAGGCCGCCGGTGTTGTTGATGACGCCTGCGCCGGTGCTGATGCCGGCATCGCCCAGGGACTGGACCTGGCCGCCGCGGTTGTCAAAGGCGGTGCTGGTAAAGCCCAGCGTGGACTCGCCGACGATTTGCCCGGCCGCCGTGTTGCTGACGGCGGCGGTGGTGGCCGTGAGCGCGCCCTTGGCACCTATAAAGCCGGCCGCGTTGTTGAGCGCGCCCGTGGTGAACGTCATCGCGCCCTGCGAAGTGATGCCGCCCGCGCCGCCGGCGTAGGCCGCGGCATTGGTGTTGGTGAGCGCCTGGCCATTGGTGTTGATGCCCAGCGCCGCGCCGGCCTGGACGAGGCCCGCGTTGTTGTTGAGCGCGCCGGTTTGCAACGTGGCGCCTTGCGCAGCGGCAATGGTGCCGAAGGCGTTGTTCAGGCTCTGGCCGCCGGTGTTGACGGTGATATTGCGGCCGGTGATGCTGCCGCCCGCGCTTTGGCCTGCGGCCTTGGTGTTGCTGAGGCCCGCGTTGGTGAGCGTGACGTCGGCTGCGGCTTCGATGCGCCCGCTGTCGTTGACGGTGACGCCTGTGGTGGTGACGGCCGCGTTGTTTTGCACGGATGCCATGACGCCGCGGCTGTTGTCCACGCTGGCGGCCGTGAGGCTGGCCGCGCCGTTGGAGGCCAGCAAGCCCTGAACGTTGGTGATGGCGCCGCCGGCGCCGGCCGTAAGGCTGCCGCCCGCGGTGACCTTGCCCCCGCTGTTGTTGAGCGTGCCGGTGTTAAGGGTGGCCGCGCCGCCGGCGGCGACCTGGCCGTTGGCGCTGTTGTCCAGCGCCGCTGTGGTGGTGAGCCCCAGGCTGGAAGCGCCTGTGGCCTGGATCAGGCCGCCCTGGTTGTTGAGGCTTTGCGCGCTGACAGTGGTGCTGCCGTTGCTGAGGATTTTGCCGGTGCTGTTGTCAATGACGCCGGTGGCCGTGACGCTGGTCGCGCCCAGGCCGCTCTGGCTGATCGTGCCGCCGCGGTTGCTGAGCGTACCCGCAGCCACGGTGAGGTTGTCGGCCAACAGCGTGGCATTGTTGTGGCTGAGGGTGGTGGCCGACAGACTGGCCGCGCCGGTGCTCACGATGCTGCCGCCGTCGCCGTTGAAGGTCGTGGCATTGACGGCCAGTGCACCGGCGCCCGCATGCTCTATCTTGCCGCCGCTGCTGTTGTTGAACGTGGCGGCCGAGAGCGTGAGGTTTTGGCTGTTGGTGGCAATGCGGCCCGCGCTGTTGTTGAGCGTGCCGGTGGGCGAGGCCAGCGCGATGCTGGTGTCACCCGTGCCGGTCTGGACGATGTCGCCGCCGGCGTTGGAGAGGTCTTTGGCCGTGAGGCTGAGCTGGCCGGCCGAAACGGCCGCGCCGTCGGTGCGCAGGGTTTGCGCCGCGCTGGCGCTCAAGGTGGCTTGCGCGTTGAGGGTGGCGCGGCTCGCGTCGATGTTGCCGGTGCTGGCTGTGAGTGAAATGTTCTGCCCGCCCAGCTTGCCGTCCGCGAGGTTGAGCTGCGCGCCCGAAACCGCGACGCTGCCACCCGCCAGGGCCTGGCCGTTGAGCGCCACGGCGCCGGACGCCGCCACGCCGAGGTCACCGGCGCTGCGCAGCGTGCCGTCGCTGTTCATGCCGGCCGCGATCATCGAGCCCGCCGCGGCGCTGATGGATGCACCCGTGGCCTGCAGGCTGGTATTGCCCTGCGCGGCGATGATGCCGGTGCCGCTGTTGCTGATCCCGCCCTGGCCGGCCAGCGTGGTGTTACCGCCGGCATAAACCGTGCCGCTGTTGTTGATGGCGCCCGCCGTGGCGAGCTGCGTGTTGCCGGCCGCCTGCAGGCTGCCGGTGTTGGTGAGCCAGCCGTTGGCCTGCAACACCAGGTCGCTGCCGGTGGCGGCTATGACGCCGGCATTGCGCACGCCCAGGCCGGTTTCCGTGCCTATCAGGTAAATCTTGCCGGCATACATGCCGCCCAGCTGGGCCACGTCGACGGCATAGCTGGGTGCTACACCCGTGCCGGCGATGGGCGCGGCGTTGTGGGCCGCGTCAATGTCGTTGGCGCCCGTGGCCACGCGCAGTTCCCTGGCCCAGACGCCGGCATTGAGCTGCACGGCACGCGCCAGGATGGCGGTGTAGTCGGCCGTAGAGGTGTCCAGGCCGGCGCCGCCCACGCTGACGCTGCCGCCCTGCACCCGAAAGCCTTCGAGCGCGCCGCCGTTCAGCACCGGCGTGCCGGTGGTCAGCGTGACGCGGTTGGCATTCAGAAAACCCCCGCCGTTGACGTTGATGCCGGCCGGGTTGGCGATGATGACTTCGGCGCGCTGGCCCGCGACCTCGACATAACCGCGCAGCTGGCTGGGGTTGCCGGAGTTCACCTCATTGAGGATGACGCGCGCCGGGCCGGTGGCCAGCCAGGGGTTGGCACCGACAAAACCGCCAAGCTGGGTTTGCACATTGGTGCGGCTGTTGTTGAGGATGGCGCCGTTTGGCTGGACGTCGAACTGCTGGTAGGTATTGCGGCTGACGCCGGCGGCCGAGGGTGTCTGGATGTTGACCTGCGGCAGGCCGTTGGCGGTTTGCAGCACCGTGGGGCGCTGGTTGGTGGGCGCGCCCGGGGCCGCGACGATTTGTGCGTGCAGGCCTGGCTGCCAACACAGGACCATGCCCAGCGCGGCGAGCACGGCAAAGCGCAGCGGGTGCAAATGCGCCGTGATGCCCGGCGCGGCCGCCGCGCCAGAAGTTTCACCGCCCGCGGCCTTGCCGCCGGCGCTGGCGGTTTCGGCCACCACCATGCGTTGGCCGCGCGTGCTGTTGAAGATGATGCGGTGCAGGTTCTTGTTCATGGCGGGGTGCGTGGTGCGGGGAATTCGGGAAAGACGGAAAGTGGGCTGCGTCAGAAGGAGGCGCTCAGGCTCACGCCCAAAGTGCTGCCAGGGGTGCGAAAGAGTTCGGGCTTTTTGACGGGCGCGGCGATAAAGATGTCGTACTGCAGCTTTTTGAAGCTGCCGCGCAGGCCGATGACCGCACCCGTCAGGCGCTTGCCGACCAGCAGCTCGCTGCTGGGGCCGCCGACTTCGCCGTGGTCCAGGCCGATGTAGACCTCCTGGCCGGTCTCGCCCAGCGGCGTGCTGAGCTCGTTGCGCAGCAGCCAGCCGCGTTCGGCGCTCAGCGAGGATTCGCCGTCAAAGCCGCGCACGGTGTAACGCCCGCCGATGGAGAAGCGGTCTTGCGGCGTCAGCGGCGTGCGGTTGTGCTGCAGGCGCCAGGCAGCGCTGTAGCGCAGGCCTATGCCGGCCAGCTTGAAGGGCAGTTGCAGGTTGGCATCGGCATTGATGAGCGCAAAGCGCGAAGTGCCCTCGCCAAAGCCTTCTTCAGGCGCGGGCAGCGAGCCGAAAGCGCCGGTGCCGCGTTTGTAGGCGAGGTTGCCTTCCAGCGTGGCTTGGCCTATGAACTCCTTGTGGCCGAGGCCGAACTCCCAGCCGCCGACCACGCGGCGCTGCACCTCGACCTCGGTGTCATCGATGAAGTTGTTGGAGCGGCGCTGGAAGGCCTTGAGGCTGAGGGTGCTTTTGCGGCTGGCGTCGCGGTACACCAGGCGCGAGAGCTTGATCTCGGCGTTGCTACTCGTGCCGCGGTAGACATAGTCCTGGGTGGCGCCGGCCACGCTCTGGAAGTAGCGGTTGTCGCTGACGGTGGCGCCCAGCGTCCAGTAGCCCAGGGGCAGCGAATAATGCACGGTACTGCCGCGCGTGCCGCGGCTGCCGGGCTCGCCGCCGCCCAGGTCGGTGTTGAGCGACACGTAAAACAGGTCGTTGAGCGTCCACCAGTTGTCGTAAGACAGCGTGATGCCGCCCTGGTATTTGCCGGTGGCTTTGGAGCCGCTGTCGTCGGCGAACACCGAGACGCGCAAAGGGAAACCCTGGCGGTAGCTGATCACCAGGTCGCTCTGGCCGGGTTTGGCGTCGTTGCCTTTGGCCTCTTCGATCTGGATGTCGGCCTCGGCCGTGGGCACGCGCTTGAAGTTTTCCAGGGCCTGCTCGATGTCGCGCAAATTAAGCAGATCGCCCGATTGGACGGGCATGGCCGTCCAGGCATTGCCGCGCGCGTCGCTGCCTTCTGAAAACCGGATGGCGCGTATGCGGCCGGGAACCAGCGTGAGCGTGAGCACGCCGGTGTTCAGGTCTTGCGGTTCGGCCAGGATGCGGGTGGTCACATAACCGCGGGCGATCACGGCGTTCTGCAGGCGCTTCATCACAATGGCGATGCCCTGGGTTCCGAGGCAGCGGCCCAGCGGCGCGTCGTTGGCATCGGGGCCTGCCGCCGCCTCCAGCGCCCAGGCGAATTGCGAAGCCAGTTCGGCCGGCTCGCCGGCAAGGGTGCGCAGTTTCAGTTCGCGGATGGGCAGGCAGGGTGATTCGGCGGTGGGCAGCCTGTCGGCTTCGGCCTGCGGCGGCGGCGGAAGGCGCACATCGGGTGCCCTCTCCTGCTGCTCGCGCAGCAAGCGCTCACGTTCCTGGGCGCGGCGCTGTTCCTGGTCGGCACTGCTGAGCGGCGCGGGCTGGGCCCAGACATGGCCGGCCAGCACGGCCATGGCCAGGCCGGCGCAGAGTGTGCGCGTGCCGCTGTGTGGTTTGACAGATGGTTTGGTGCGCCCTGGCACCGCCTCGAGTGATAAACCCAAGTCATCGTGTGGCTTGGCCAATCACGCTCTCCCTGCTTCGCTTTTTTTAATGCCTGGCCGTGTGCCTGACAGTTGCAAGCAAGTGTAATTTTTTAGTAGGCCGAAAGCTGTAACTTCGCCTTTTTGCGGGCAATTGGTGTTGGTTTTATCGGGAAACTTCGCTTAATTAGTAAGAGGGCTCAGCAAAACGCAGGTCAGCCGGGTGGGTGAGCGGTTTTTTGTATGCGCCTGTATCCACGCATTACTGGGATACCCGGCCATACGCACCGGCCCGGACAGGACACACCAGGGATACCTCGCGGCCTTCCAATGCCTGCATGGGCGGCTGGATTCCTTTAGCGCCGCGTTTCATCCCCTCACCACCAAGGACCCGACCATGACCGCTCGCCGCCAATTCCTGGCCACCGCTGCCGCCGCCACAGCCGCTGCCTTTGCCATGCCTGATGCCTCGGCTTTCTTTTCGCTGGGGCGCACGCCCACGGCGGCGCCCGAGTTCGCGGGCATAGACAGCTGGCTCAACTCGGCGCCGCTGCGCATGGCCGATTTGCAGGGCAAGGTGGTGCTGGTCGACTTCTGGACCTATACCTGCATCAACTGCCTGAACCACCTGCCGGCCGTGAAGTCCTGGCATGAGAAGTACAAAGACAAGGGCCTGGTGACGGTGGGTGTGCACACGCCGGAGTTCGCCTATGAAAAATCGACAAAGAACGTGAAGGCCGCGATGGAGCGCCTGGGCATACAGCATGCCGTGGCCCAGGACAACAGCTATGCCACCTGGCGCGCCTTCAGCAACAACTACTGGCCGGCGATTTACCTGGTCGACAAAAAGGGCATGGTTGTCTACAGCCACTTCGGCGAGGGGCGTTACGCCGAGACCGAGAAGGCCCTACAGGCTTTGCTGGCCCAATAAGGCCGGCCCCGGGAGCACAATGCCGGGGTCACGCATTTTTCCAGGACAGCCATGCAGCAGCAGCCCGACCACATCCTCATTGTTGACGACGACCGCGAGATCCGGGAGCTGCTGGGCAGCTACCTCGAGAAAAACGGCTTGCGCGTGACCAAGGTGGAGTCGGGCCGGCACATGCGCGCGGCGCTGGAGAGCGCGGCGGTAGACCTCATCGTGCTGGACCTCATGCTGCCCGGCGAGGACGGCCTGACCTTGTGCCGCGACCTGCGCGCCGGCAAGCACAAGGCCATTCCCATCCTGATGCTCACCGCGCGCAACGAGGAGGCCGACCGCATCCTGGGCCTGGAGATGGGCGCCGACGACTACCTGGCCAAGCCTTTCGCGGCGCGCGAGCTGCTGGCGCGCATACGCTCGGTGCTGCGCCGCACGCGCATGCTGCCGCCGAACCTGCAGGTGGAAGAAAGCTCCCACCTGCTGAGCTTTGGCGACTGGCAGCTCGACACCACGGGCCGCCACCTGCTGGATGCCAGCGGCACGCTGGTGCCGCTCAGCGGCGCCGAATACCGGCTGCTGCGCGTTTTCCTGGACCACCCGCAGCGCGTGCTCAACCGCGACCAGCTGCTCAACCTCACGCAGGGGCGCAACGCCGAACTGTTCGAGCGCTCCATAGACCTGCTGGTGAGCCGGCTGCGCCAGCGACTGGGCGACGGGGCGCGCGAGCCGCGCTACATCAAGACGGTGCGCAGCGAGGGTTATGTCTTCAGCGCCGCGGTGCAGGGCCGGCCGGAGGCCGCATGACGGAAGCCCGCCGGCGCTGGCCGCACAGCCTGTTCGCGCGGCTGATGCTGATCCTGCTGCTGGGCATACTGGCGGCCCAGGCCATGTCCTACCTGCTGGTGATGTATGAGCGCGGCCTGGTGGGCCGCGACCTGATGCTGGACAACCTCGAAAAAGACATCACGAGTTCCGTCGCCATCCTTGACCGGGTGCCGCCCGCCGAGCGCCCCAGCTGGCTGCCGCTGATAGACCGCAAGAACTACCGCTACCAGCTGGACGGCGGCATCACCGAGCAGGGCGGCGACAACGAGATCGTGGCGCGCGTGAGCGCATCGATTGCCCACGCGGTGGACAAGCGCTACCAGGTCACGGTCAATGCGATTCCCGGCGACACCAAGCGCGTGCATATCCACCTGCGCCTGGGCGACGGCGCGCCGGTGACCATCAACCTCTGGGCCGCGGCCACGCCGATCTCGCCCTGGCTGCCGGCGCTGCTGCTGCTGCAACTGTCGCTGCTGGCCGTCTGCGCTTTTTTTGCGGTGCGCATCGCGACCCAGCCGCTGCGGCGCCTGGCCCATGCGGCCGACGCGCTGGGCCCGGACCTCAAAGGCACGGCGCTGCCCGAAGGCGGGCCGACCGAGGTGGCGCGCGCCTCCAGCGCCTTCAACGCCATGCAGCGGCGCATCGCCGGCTACCTGGCCGAGCGCACACAAATCCTGGCCGCCATCTCGCACGACCTGCAGACGCCCATCACGCGCATGCGCCTGCGCACCGACCTGATGGACGACGAAGAACAGCGCGGCAAGCTGCAGCACGACCTCGACGAAATGGTCGCCCTGGTGCGCGAGGCGCTCACCTATGCGCGCAGCCTGCATGGCGCCGACGAGGCGCCGCGCAGGGTGGACCTCGACGCCCTGCTGGACACCCTGCGCTGCGACTACGAGGACGCCGGTAAACAGCTCACGGTGAGCGGGCGGGTCGGCCGCCCCGTGATGAGCCGGCCGCTGGCGCTGCGCCGCATCCTGAGCAACCTCAGCGACAACGCGCTCAAGTTCGGCAAGGAGGTCGAGCTGGCCGTGCAGGTCAACACTGACCAGACCATCGAGATCAGCGTGCTGGACCGCGGGCCCGGCATTCCCGAGGCCGAGCTCGAGGCCGTGCTGCAGCCCTTTTACCGCGTGGAAAGTTCCAGAAACCGCGATACCGGCGGCACCGGCCTGGGCCTGGCCATCGCGCAGCAGCTGGCCGCATCGATAGGCGCCCGCCTGAGCCTGGCCAACCGCACCGGCGGAGGGCTGGCGGCGCGGCTGGTGCTGCCCGCTTCTTCGCCCGCTGAACCCTGACATGAAAAAAGCCGGCCTGCCCGATCACTCAGGCAGGCCGGCTTGGCCGTGCGCACTATGCAGGCTTAGACCAGGTTGATCTCCACATCGATATTGCCGCGCGTAGCCTTGGAGTAGGGGCACAGCTGGTGGGCCGCATCGACGATGGCACGCGCCGTCGCGCTGTCCAGTCCTGGAAGGAGGACGTTCAGGCGCGCCTGCAGGAAAAAGGCCTCGCCGGCCGTGCCCAGGTCCACCTCGGCGTCGACGGCCACACCGGCCGGCAGGCTGACTTTTTGTGCAGCGGCCGCGCGCCCCATGGCGCCTATAAAGCAGGCCGACCAGCCGGCCGCGAACAGCTGCTCCGGGTTGGTGCCCTGGCCGGCGCTGCCGGGCGGGGAGAGCTTGATGTCCAGGCGGCCGTCGGCGCTGCGGGATTCCCCGTTGCGCCCGCCGGTGGTGTGGGTCTTGCCCGTGTACAGGACTTTGTCGAGAAGGTTGATGGCGGTCATGGTGTTTCCTTTGTGAAAGTTAAAGAAGATAAAGAAAGGATGCGTCGAGAAGAGCGCCCCTGGCGTTCGCGAAGCACAGGTGAATTACAAGGCGCCGGTTTGTCGGCGATATCTCGGCAACGCAATGTTCTGTACGCGCAAGGCCGCTGGACACACTGCGGTACAAATCTCCCGCACCCCTTGTGCGGCGATCAGCCTGGCTCGCGGCCCGCGCGCCACACGACCGCAGGCCGGGAGCTGATGCATTGGCAACTGAGCGGGTTGCGCAGCTCATGCGCAAATCCACCCGCCAAAAACGTCAAGGCCATCCAGAGTTTTTTCATGATGGTGAAAGTGGTTCAGCCAAAGGTGAAGGCATACACCTGCGCACCGGGGTCCAGGAACTCGATCTCGAACAAATGGTCGCCCGCCGAGGCCGGCAGCCTGACCAGCTGGTACAGCCGGTGCGCGTCAATCACGCCGCTACCGTCCGCCGCGATGTCGCTGCCGTGGTTGTGCGCCGGCGGCTTGCCGTCGACAAGCACACGAAAGCGCACCGGCGCCGCGCCGGCATCGCGGCCCAGCACCAGGTGCAGGTCGCGCGCGCGAAAGCGGTAAGCCAGGCGCGCGCCGGCCTGTACCGCGACGGCGCGTTCGGCTTCCACCAGCCATGGCCCGCCCAAGGTCCAGTGGTTCAGAGCCACACTCGCGGCCGGCTCGTAGCGCTGCGCGCGGTCGGCCTGCAGGCCGCCGGCGGGTACAAAGTTCACCGCGCGCTCATGGCCCACATAGGTTTCGCCCGACAGCACCTTGTCGCCGGGCGCGGCCTGCACGCCCTCGCCCTGCACCGCAACCAGGCCGGCATCGCGCATGCCCTGGCCGTTTCTTTCGGCCAGCAGTTTCTGGATCAGGCGCTCGGAGGCCTCGTACTGCCCTTCGCCAAACACCTGGTGGCGCACCCTGCCCTGGGCATCGACAAAATACAGCGCCGGCCAGGCCTGGTTGTCAAAGCCGCGCCAGATCGCATGCCGGCTGTCGATGGCGACGGGGTATTGGATGCCCAGATCCTTGACGGCCCTGCGCACATTGCTTTCGTTTTTTTCAAACGCGAACTCCGGCGAATGCACGCCGAGCACGACCAGGCCGGCCTCGCGGTATTTGTCGGCCCAGGCGCGGATGTAGGGCAGCGTGCGCAGGCAGTTGATGCACGAGTAGGTCCAGAAATCGACCAGCACCACCTTGCCGCGCAGGTCCGCGCCGGCCAGCGGCGCCGTGTTGATCCAGCCGGTGGCGCCGGCCAGCGGCGCAAAGGTGCTGTCCTGCCAGGCTGTGGGTGTGGATGCAGGTGCCGGCGCAGTTTCGGCTTTTGCGGCAGCGATCGGGAGGGCATCGGTCACAGTCAGTTGCCCATCGCGCGGCGCCTGCGTTTGAAAGACATTGATCAGCGTTTGTTCGATCCTTGAGGTGCTGCCCAGCGACAGCTGGCTCAAGAGCCCGGTGTCCAGCCCCGTGGCGATCAGCGCCACACCGGCCAGCACCGCCGCCCCCATGGCGCGCCTGGCCCACTGGCTCACACCCAGCGAACGCCGCAGCAGCGCATACACGCGCCCGCCCACCAGCAGCGCCAGCGCCAGCGAAACGGCCGCGCCGCCCGCATAGGCCAGCAGCAGCAAGGAAGTGCCCGCGTTCGCGCCCTGGATGGCCGCGCCGGTCAGGATCAGCCCCAGCACCGGGCCCGCGCAGGGCGCCCACAGCAAGCCGGTGGCCGCGCCCAGCACCAGCGAAGGCACAAAGGCCTGGCCCTTGAGCGCGCCGCCGTCGCTGGATTCAGCGATGCGCGCGCCCAGCGCCACCACAGGCCGGGCCAGCCGGTCGGCCAGTTCCGGAAACAGCAAGGTCAACGCAAACACAGCCAGCAAACCCAGCGCCGCGACACGGCCATATTCATTGGCCTGCACCGCCCAGCCGCCACCCACGGCGGCCAGCGTGGCCACCGCGGTAAAGGCCAGGGCCATGCCCAGCAGCATGGGCAGGCCGTTGCGCAAAAAGGGCTTGCCGGCGCGCGCCAGCACAAAAGGCAGGACCGGAAGAATGCAGGGGCTGACAATGGTCAGCACACCGGCGGCAAAGGCAAGGATGAGGAAGCTCATGGTTGGGCGGGTTCAGGAGTGGGCACCCCGTGATTGAACCGCCCTTGCGTATCCACGCTGTGTCGCCCGCACCGCCTCATGGCATGCGGCTGTATCCATGGCCGGCGCGGATACACAGGCATACAAAAACCGTGGACGGCCCCGCCCGGTGCGGCTGCGGCGGCCGCCCCACCGCACACAAAACTTACCCTCAGTTGCTGTGGGCTACCCTGTGGATAAACCTTTGCACAGGCCCGCGGAGCCGCGCCGGTACTGGCGCGCCGCCGCATGCCCAAATTTTGACCATCCTGGCGCCCGGCTCGGCCTGGGCACCGCCGGGGGGCCTCAGGCCGCCATCGCCACCTCCAGCGCGCGCGATGCGGCGGCGGCCGCGGCCGCCACCAGCGCCGGGCGCCCCTGGCCGCGCTGGGCGGCCTTGTCGCGGTTAGCGCGCTGCACCGCCGCCACGTCGATGATGAGCGCGACATTGCCGTCGCCCAGGATGGTCGCGCCCGAAATGCCGGGCACCTTGCGGTAATTGGTCTCCAGGTTTTTCACCACAACCTGGTGCTGGCCCACGAGCTGGTCGACCAGCAGCGCAAAGCGCGTGCCCTCGGCCTGCACGATGACGGCGATGCCCTGGGTGGGAACACGCACCGCGCCGGCCACGTCGAAGAGCTTGTGCAGCTCCAGCAGGGCCAGGTATTCGCCGCGCACATGCATGACGTGCTCGTCGGCGGTGATGGAGTGCACGTCCTTGTCCAGCGGTTGCAGGGATTCAATGACGTAGTTCAGCGGCAGGATGTAGACCTCCTCGCCGACCTTGACCGACATGCCGTTGAGGATGGCCAGCGTCAGCGGCAGCACGATGCGTATGGTGGTGCCCTTGCCCTGGACGGAGGCGATCTCCACATGGCCGCCCATTTCATGGATGTTGCGCTTGACCACGTCCATGCCGACGCCGCGGCCCGACACGTCGGTGACCGCTTCGGCCGTGGAAAAGCCCGGCGCGAAGATCAGCTGCCAGACGTCCTCGTCCGGCATGGACTCGCTGACGGGCATGCCCTGCTGCAAAGCCTTGGCCAGGATTTTTTCACGCACCAGGCCGCCGCCGTCGTCCTTGACCTCGATCACGATGCTGCCGCCCTGGTGCTGGGCCGACAGCGTGAGCCGGCCCACCGGGTCCTTGCCGGCATAGGCGCGGCGCTCCGGGCCTTCGATGCCGTGGTCCAGGCTGTTGCGCACCAGGTGGGTGATGGGATCGATGATGCGCTCGATCAGGCTTTTGTCGAGTTCGGTCTCCTTGCCGACCGTGACCAGCTGCACCTGCTTGCCGAGCTTGGCCGAGAGGTCGCGGATCAGGCGCGGGAAGCGGCTGAACACATAGTCCATGGGCATCATGCGTATGGACATGACGGATTCCTGCAGGTCGCGCGCATTGCGCTCCAGGTGGCCCATGCCGCTGAGCAGGCGCTCATGCACCACCGGGTCCAGCAGGGAAGCGGTCTGCGTCAGCATGGACTGGGTGATCACCAGCTCGCCGACCAGGTTGATGATCTGGTCGACTTTTTCGACGTCCACGCGTATCGAGCTCGATTCCTTGTTCTGCACGGCGGCGGCAGCAGCAGCCACCGCCGGTGCGCTGGCTACGGCGGGCGTGGACTGGCTTGCAGACTGCGGCGCGGCCGCTTCAACATGCTGCGCCGCCACCGGCTGGGCTGGCGCGGCGGGTGCGCCCTCCTCGCGGATGTCGATCTGCTCGGCCTCGATGATGAAACAGCAGACTGCGATCACGTCGTTGCCGTCGCAGCCGGTCTTGAGCCAGATCGTCAGGCTGCCCTCCTCCTGGGTCTGCGCCGTCACCTGGCCCAGGTTGGCCATTTCCTCGCTGAGCAGCTTGCAGTCGTTCTCCGACACCTTGGAAAAGCGCACCTTCAGGGTCCGCTCGGCCGCGGCCACGGGTTCCGCCAGCGGCTGGGCCACAGGTGCCGGCGCCGGTGGCGCGGCAATTACGGGCGGTGCGGGCGGCGCTGCGCCGGCTTCCAGCGCGAGCTGCTGCAGCACCGCGCAGATCTCGGCCACCATGCCGGCTTCGGGCTCGGCGCCGGCCCTGTAGGCGCTCAATTGTTTTTGCAACACGTCCTTGGTCTCCAGAAAGGCATCCATCATCTTGGTATTGAGTTTGAGCTCGCCGTGGCGCGCGCGGTCCAGCAGGTTTTCCAGCAGGTGGGTGGTGTCGGTCAGCGCGGCAAAACCGAAGGTGGCCGCGCCGCCCTTGATGGAATGCGCGGCGCGGAACACCGCGTTGAGGTGTTCGCCGTCGGGCGCCTCCAGGTCCAGGCCCAGGAACAGCTGTTCCATCTCGGCCAGCAACTCGTCGGCTTCCTCAAAAAACGTCTGGTAGAACTGGGTGATGTCCATAGGGGAAAGGTTTCTTTTGTTGGCTGCTGCGCCGGCCTCAGGCCCGCGCCGGCTTCATCAGGCTGCCCACCACGGCCAGCAGCGTGTCGGGCTCTATCGGTTTGCACAGCCAGCCGGTGGCGCCGGCCTGCCGCGCGTCGGCCTTGCTGGCCTCATTGCTCAGGGTGCTGAGCACCAGGATGGGCAGGGCCGCGGAGGTGGGCCGCGCGCGCAGCCGCCGCGTGAGCTCGCAGCCGTCCATGGGGACCATGGTCCAGTCGGTCAGCACCAGGTCCACGGGGGTGTCCGCAATCCGCTCCAGCGCCGCCTGGCCGTCGCCGGCCAGCAGCACCTGGTAGCCGCCCTCTTCGAGGACGGCGGAGTTGAGGTGGCGCATCACGGCCGAGTCGTCGACCACCAGGATGGTTTTTTTGCGCATCAGGTCCGGCTTTCTGGTTTGGTGGGGTTGGGGTTCAGCGCCTGCGGCGCGCCGGCCGGCTTGATCCCGGCACCGGCACTGTTGGCGGCCCTCGCGCCCTTGCCGGCCGCGAGAAAGGGCGCGCTCGCGGTCGCGGCATTGCCGTTTTCGATGTCGGCCTGGGCGCGCTTGTTCAGCACCAGGATGCTGATGCGCCGGTTGACCGCCGCGTAAGGGTCGTCGTTGTTCAAGTGCACGCTGGACGACACGCCCATGACGCGCAGGATCTTGCCGTCCTGCATGCCGCCGGCCACCAGCTCGCGCCGCGAGGCATTGGCCCGGTCGGCCGACAGCTCCCAGTTGCTGTAGGACTTGTCGCCCTGCGAGTACACGGTGGCGTCGGTGTGGCCGGACAGCGTGAGCTTGTTGGGCTGCTCGTTGAGCACCGGGGCGATCTCGCGCAGGATGCTGCGCATGTAGGCCACCACCACGGCGCTGGAGCGGTCGAACATGGGCCGGTTGCTGCTGTCCACGATCTGGATGCGCAGGCCCTCGGGCGTGATGTCGATCAGCAGCTGGGGCCGGAACTGCCTGAGCACCGGGCTGGACTCGATCAGGTTGTCCAGCCGCTCCTTGAGCGCCTCCAGGCGCTGGCCGTCGTCCGGGTCCTTGCCGCTGTCGGCGGCCGCCTGCCGGACTTCGCCGTCCGCATGGGTCGGGTCGGCGCCGCCGCCGGGAATCACGTTGGTGCTGGTGCTGCTTTTTTTGCCGCCGCTGATGGCCACTTTCAGCGGCATCTTGAACTGGTCGGCGATGCCCTCGAGCTGCTTGGGCGAGGAGATGCTCAGAATCCACAGCACCAGGAAGAAGGCGAACATGGCCGTCATGAAATCGGCAAAGGCGATCTTCCAGGCGCCGCCATGGTGGGCGGCCGCCTTCACGGGACGCCGTATGACGATGATTCTTCGCGCGGTCTCGCTCATGGAATTTCGCAGCTTCCGTTGACCGGCCGCCTCAGCGCGCCTTGACCTCGCGCACGTGGCCGTCCAGCTCGATGAAGGACGGCCGCTCGGTCGAGTACAAAATCTTGCGGCCGAACTCCACCGCGAGTTGCGGCGCATAGCCGTTGAGGCTGGCCATCAGCGTGACCTTGACGCACTGGTAGGCTTTGAGCGACTCCGCCACCTTGTGCTCTATCAGCGTGGCCAGCGGCGACACAAAACCGTAGGCCAGCAGGATGCCCAGGAAGGTGCCGACCATGGCATGCGCGATCAGCTGGCCCATCTCGGCCGGCGGCAGGTCGGCCGAGGCCAGCGCATGCACCACGCCCAGCACCGCCGCCACGATGCCCAGGGCCGGCAGCGCGTCGCCCACGCGCGCCAGGCTGTGGGCCGGGACTTCCGCCTCATGCTTGTAGGTTTCGAGTTCGTGCTCCATGAGCTGCTCGATCTCGAAGGGGTCGGTGTTGCCGCTCACGATCAGGCGCAGGTAGTCGGTCAGGAACTCCAGCACCCGGGCGTCGGCCAGGATCACCGGGTAGGGCGCGAACAGCGCGCTGTTGTGCGGGTCGTCGATCTCGGACTCCAGCGCCATCATGCCGTCCTTGCGGCCCTTGGACAGCAGCACGTAGAGCAGGGCCAGCAGCTCCATGTAGAGCGCCTTGTCGTGTTTTTTTGAGCTGGCCAGCAGCTTGGGCAGCTCTTTCAGGGTGGCGCGTATGGTGCGGCCGTCGTTGCCCGCGACGAAGGCGCCCACGGCGGCCCCGCCTATGATGAGCAGCTCCAGCGGCTGGTACAGCACCCCGAAATGCCCGCCCATCATGGCGTAGCCGCCAAAGACGGAGGCGACGACGACGAGGTAGCCGATGATGACAAGCATGGGGTTCTCCTGCGGATCTGAAAAAGAAAAGCCGCCCCGCCTTCAGGCGGTGCGTGAGCTGTTCATCACGTTGGCGAGCCACTGCGACGAGGAGATCGCGGGCGTGCCGCCGGCGGCCGCGGCGCTGCCGCCTTCGGCCTCCTCGCGCTTGGCGCCCGAGGGGCGGGTCTTGCCGGCGCGCGAGGGCGGGCGGCACAGCACGCACACGTAGTTGCTCTGCGAGTCATGGGCATGGGCGACAAAGAGGCCTGTGCAGCGCGTGCAGGTGCTCAGCTGCAGCATGTCGCTGTCGAAAAAGCGCACCAGCGTCCAGGCCCGCGTGAAGTCCAGCACCGGCTCGCCGCCCTGCTGCTGCACCTGCTCGATGTACAGGCGGTAGCTTTTGATGATGGCGTTGATGCGGGTGCAGCCGCCGTGGACCATCATGAAGCGGTAGATGTTGTAGAACATCGACGAGTGGATGTTGGACAGCCAGGTCATGAACCAGTCCGTCGAAAAGGGCAGCAGGCCCTTGGGCGGGGAGGTCCCCTTGAGTTCCTTGTAGAGCTTGATCAGCCGGTCGCGGCTGAGGCTGGTTTCGGCCTCCAGGAACTGCAGGCGGGCGCCCAGCTTGATCAGGTCCATGGCCAGGTGGATTTCCCTGGCCTCCACGATGACGCTTTTACCGGCCATGGCGGTTTCCGGGCAAAAAGCGGCTCAAGGCCGAAACACGGGACATCACCGGACCGCCTCAAGCTGCTGGCCCGACAGCAGGATCGCGGCATGCGCCTGCTGCAGCGCCGGGTTCTTGCCTTCCAGGGTCAGTGCCGACAGCACGGGATGGTCGTCAAAGCGGAAACGGCACAGCAGCAGGCTGGAGCCCGCCAATTTCACTATCTGGGATAGCGACAGGCTGCCCAGCAGGTCAGCCAGTTCCCGGCTCATGCCGAGCCGGTACATGGCCAGTGCAATGTCTTCCGTCACCAGCCGCTTTGCGAGCAGCAGGTAGGCCAAATTCAAGTCGCCAATGTCGTTGGCGGTACCAGTGTCAATCACGTTGCGTTCCTGTTCTTTCAAAATTTGCATGTAAAGCGGTGAACGAGTCATCCATCACAGTCAATTTCGTCACCTGTCACAGATTGATTGAGCGGCTTGTCGTACAACTTCCCCTCAATTGCAATTTTTAACACATTAAATTGACAATTACATGAACAAATCAAATTTATCAATTAACTAACATTTAAGCGTCAAAACAAGAAAATTTAGTAATTAATCGAAGAATTTAATGAAAATATGAGCATTTAAGTTGGATAGAAAATCGATGTACTAGCTTTTAAGTATTACTTTGCTCGTTTTCTAATTGATGGACCCATGTGAGCATTTCTGCAACAGCGAGGTACAAATTTGGCGGAATTCGGCTGTCCAGATCTACATGCATTAACAATCTCACCAATTCCAGGGAGGCGTGAACATAGAGTCCGCTGTCTTTTGCGCGCTGGACAATGGCCTCGGCGACCGCGCCATAACCCTTGGCGACCACGGTCGGCGCCTCGCCGGCAGCGCCCAGGGACAGCGCCACGGCCTCGGCGCGCGGGCCTTGCGGGCTGCCGGCCCGGCCGGCTTCCCTCTCGTCAGACGACCTGTCAGGCATCGCCATTTCCCCCTGAATCCGCCGAATCTGCGGGATCGGCCATCCCGGCCGTGCCGCCTATGCGCAAATCCGTGAGCGCCAGTCCCACGCCTTGCAGGCGCCGCGACAGCTGGTCGCCGGCCTGGCCCAGCACGGCCGCCGTGCCGTCCCGCGAGGCGTCCAGGCGCAGCTGCAGCGCCGTGCCCTTGAGCCCCAGGCGCACGTCCAGCGTTCCCAGCCGGGGCAGCTGCAGCGTCATGCGGGTGACCCAGGCGGCGGGCGCCGAGTCCGTGCCGCCTTCGCCGGCCTGGCGCTCGCGGCCTGGCTCGGGCTCCTGGCGCTCCTGAGATATCTCCCAGTCCATGGGAACGCCGGGCCAGCCCTCGCCGCTCCAGCGGAACACCGGCTGCGCCAGCATGTCCAGTTGCTGGCGCACCAGGCCCAGGGCGTCGGGATGTACCGCCGCCGCGGGATGGCCGGCACGCGCGCTGTCCACCGCTGCGGCGCTGGAAACAGGTGTATCGGCATCGGGCAGCGAAAAATCGTGCGGGCTGGGCGGCGCGGGCTCCGGCAGGCCGCTGGGCCCATAGGTCACGGACTGACCCGCGGGTTCGGGCTGGCCCGTTTTGCCCAGGGGCGCGGCCAAAGAAGGCGTGGCCGCTTCCGGCTTTTCCGGCGTGTCCGGCATCTCAGTCGCGGCGGCTGAAGCAGGCGGAGCGGCTGGAACAGCCGGCAGCGCCGCCATCTCCTCCAGCAACAGCACAAGAGAGGCCAAGGAGGAACCGGCGGCACCAGGCGGTGAGGAACTGCTCACATCCAGTGACTGCGCGGCCGGCCAGGCCAGGCCGGCCTGCGGCTCGCGCACCAGCTGCGCCAGCGTGCGCTGGCCGGCCGTGAATTGCTGCAGATGCGATTCGTAAAAGAGGCCGGATTCGGCCACCGTGCGCGCCAGGGTGGCCGCCAGTGCCGGCACTGCGCAGGCCCGCATGTCGGGCTGCAGCGCCGCCTGGCCGTGCACGGCGGGCGTGCTGCCCGGCGCAAGCTCCAGCAGCGCGCTGACCGTGCGCGCGGCGGTGCTCAGGGTGACGGCGCCCTGGTCCCTGGCGGGGGCCAGGTTTGCCGGGATGCCGTCGCGGCCGGCAAGACCCACACCCAGCTCGCGGCCCAGCGCCTGGCGCGAAGGCAGGCGGATGTCGTTGTCCACCTTCTGCACATTCGCCACGGCGCCCGGGCCGGCGATTTCAGCCTGCGCCTTCAGCGGTACCAGGTCCACGCGCTGCCCCAGCCGCGTGGCCAGCAAGGTATCCACCAGGGGCGTCACGCCGCTCATGGCAGGTAGGCGTCATCCGGCTGGCCGTAAGCCTTGTGCAGGCTGCGCTGCCGGTCCAGGCTTTTCATGACGCCGACCAGCTTGGACAGCTGCGGCATGATCATGCCGACGATTTCAGTCGAGTTGGCACTGATCCGGCCCAGCAGCACATATTTGCGTGCCGACTGCGCCTCGTCCAGCGTGCTCAGCGGCTCTATGTCCTTCAGGCGCTCCACCATGCTGCTGCACTGCCCTTCAAGCCGGGGCAGCTCGCCCCACTGCTTGGCGCGCGCCAGCACCAGCATGCGCTCGGTCAGCGGGGCGATCTGCTCGTAGCAGTGCATCACTTCACTTTGTGATCCCATGCCTCAAGCCCCCGTGGAAAAACGCGACACCGCGGGCGCGGCCGGCACCTGCAGCGGCCGCGGCCGCTGCGGATCGATCTCGCGCCAGGCCGAACTCACGCTGTCCAGCAACCGGTCGGCCTCGTCCAGCAGCGCCGGGTCGTTGCGCAGGTTGGCATACAGCAGGCGCTGCGTGACATAGGCGTAAAACGCCGACAGGTCCGCCACCAGCTGGGCGCCGGCCGCGCCCGCGGCCTCCGCATCCAGGCTGGCCTTCAGGCCGTTGTCGACGATGTTGATGGCCTTGGAAATGGCCTGGCCCTTGGCGCTGATGTCCTTGTTCGCCATGTGGTGGCGCGCCATCGCGATGGCCGTCTTGGCGCCGTCGAACAGCATGGTGATCAGCTGGTGCGGCGAGGCGCTCATGGCCGCGCTTTCGGTGCCGACCTTGGCATAGGCGTTGGCGCCCGGGTGGTAGGTAAAGGGTTGGGTGTGGGGTTGGGTGTGCATGGTGAATGGCGGCCGGCCGGCTTGCTTATTTCTTGCTCGAGCTCATGTTGGCGAACTGCTGCGTGAGGTAGTTGGCGGTGGAGTTCATGCGCGAGACCAGCAGGTCCAGCTGGGTGAACTGCGCCTTGTAGCGCGCGATCGTCGCCTCCACCCGGCTCTGGGTCGCGGTGTACTGGCTGTCCAGCGACTTCAGCGTGGTCTCCACGCCGGTCGCGGCCGCGCTGATCATGCCGGTGCTGCTGGTGAAGCCGTCCAGCAGCGAAGAGACCTGCTTGCCGATGCCGCCGGTCGTTCCATTGCCGGCGAACAGCTCGGCCACCGCGCCCTGCTTGTCCGCGAACGCGGCCTTGAGCTTGGACGCGTCGAAGGCCAGGGTGCCGTCCTTCTGGAAGCTCACGCCGACCCGTGACAGCACCTTGAGCTCGCCGGCCTGCGGCGTGTTGAGCGCCGCGCGTATGCGCGTCTGTATGGTGCGCAGCGTCGAGTCGCCGACCAGGGCCGCGCCGGTCTGCTTTTCGGTGTCGTATTTGGTCAACTGCGCCGCCGTGGTCTGCAGGCTGTTGTAGGCCGTGACAAAGCCGTTGATGGCCGCCTCCACCGCCGAGGTGTCGCGGCTCACCGTCAGCGTGCTGCTGCCGGTTTTCGCCAGTGTCATGGTCACGCCGGGCGCGGCGTCGACCACCGTGTTGGTCTTGGAGCTCACCGGGATGCCGTTGACCTTGAGCGCCGCATTGCCGGCCGCCGCCGTCTGCCGCAGGGCTTGCGCGCCCGAAGCGTCGTGCTTGAGCAGGCCCTGCAGGCTGGCGTCGCCGGCGACGGAAATGCGCATGCTCGAGGCCTCGCCGGTTTCCTTGGACGTGAGCACCAGGCGGTAGGGCGATGCGCCGCCGTCATTGACGATGCTGGCCGTCACGCCGATGTCGGTGCTCTTGTTGATCGCGTCGCGCAATCCTTCCAGCGAGTTGTTGCTGTCGTCGATCACGATGGACTTCGCGGTGCGCGCGGCGTCCGGCGTGAAGCTCGCGCCGCTGTAGGTGCCGCTGGCCTCGTTGAACGTTCCGCCCGAGATGGTGCCGAAATCAATGGTGACGGTGCCCTTGCCCACCACGGCCTTGGTGTTGGACACACCGGCCGCGGCCAGCGACTGCGTGCTGGCCAGCCGGCTCACGTCCACCGTGTAAATGCCGGCGGTGGCCGAGGCCTGGCCCGTGGCCGAGAGCACGTCGCTCGCGCTCGAAGTGGTCTTGATGCCCTGGAACAGGTTGGCGTCGGACAGCTTGGCCGCCGCCGTCTGCAGGGTGCTGAGCGCGTTCTTGAGCGTGCCGTAGGCCGACAGCTTCGCGGTGTAGCTGATCTGCTGCTTTTGCAGCAGCACCAGCGGCTGGCTTTCCGCCTTGGTGAGGTCGGTGAGCAGGTCGTTCAGGTTCAGGTTGGACCCGACGCCCAGGCTTGAAATCGATGCCATGAAATATTCCTCAATCTTCTTTGATGAAAGTACCGCTCACAAAACCCGGCGAAGCGGTCCTGGCCAGGCGCGTCGCCGCAGGCAGTGCACCAGCACGGCAAGGCGACGCAACAACGCCGGGAGAGTTTTTGAGCGGCACTAAACGGCCTGGTGGACCAGCAGGCCCTGTAGCTTGCCGAGCGCGCGCGAAATCCGCACCACCTCTTCCGAAGGCATCTGCCGGATCAGCTCGCCGCTTTCCACGTCAACCACCTTGACGACCATGGTGTCGGCTTCCTTGTCGAACTCGAACTGCACGCCGATGGAGGACATGCGCAGGGACTCATTGATCTCGGCCAGCGCGCTGCGTTCGCGCTCGGGCTGCGCCTTGGGCGGGGTTTCGGCCGGCAGCTCGCGGGCGGCGCGGGCTGAAGGGGCAGTCGCCGGCGGCGCGGCATCGCGCCACGCAGCGGCCGTCGCGGTCGTGGCGGCATTTGCGGGAATCGTCATGCGGGGCTCTCCTCGGAAAATCGCTAGGCACTCCCGCCTGGCGCCCCAAGCGGGAGTGCGTAGCGCAGGCGGACACAGCCGCCTGGCTTGCACACGGCGAGGGCGCGCCTTCCGAAGAAGGCGCGCCTTGCGCGATTAACGCAACAGGGACAGAACGCCCTGGGTCGTCTGGTTGGCCTGGGCCAAAACAGAGGTACCGGCCTGTTGCAGGATGTTGGCGCGCGTCATGTTGGACACTTCGGTCGCGTAGTCCGCGTCTTCGATGCGCGAGCGCGAGGAAGACAGGTTGGTCACCGTGGTGCCCAGGTTGGAGATCACCGAGTCGAAACGGTTTTGCACCGCGCCCAAAGAACCGCGCAGGTCGTCCACCACCTTCAGGGCGGCGTCGATCTTCTTGAGCGCGTTGCCGGTGGCGGCGCCTGCGAATTCGGCCGTGGGCGTTGCACCGCTCAGGACGATGTCGGTGCCGTCAACCGTGGTGCTGCCGGCTGCGCCGGTGTCGGTCAGCGCGGCCTGGATGCCGGCCAGGCCGTAGTTCTTGCCCTGGATGGAAACGAAGGCGGTCACGGTGCCGGCGGCATCGGTGCCGACCTTGACGGGCTGGGTCGTCAGGGTCACGGCAGCCGCGACGCCGTTGGCGGGATCGGTGAAATCAACCGTGGCCGTGTTCAGCGTCACGGCGCCGGTGGCGGGAGCCACGGAAGCCGCGTAGAAGTCGTCACCGCTCTTGACCACCCAGTTCGCCGTGGGGGCGCCGGCGGCGGTCAGCACGTTGTGCAGGGACAGGTCGGAAGCGTTGACCGTGGCGCCGGTGGCCGCGGTCAGGGCCGTGGCGACGGCGCTCAGGTCGGTGGCGACGGGTGCGCCGGCGCCTGGATCGACCGTGAGGGCTGCCGCGCTGACGTTCAGCGCATTGCTGGCGACCGAGAAGCCCGTCATCTTGAGGCTGGCGGAGTCGATCTGCTTGAGGTTGATGTCGATGGTTTCGCCGTCGTTCGCGCCGACCTGGATGCTCAGCTTGTTGTTGGCGGCCAGCACTTTCACGCCGTTGAAGTCGGTCTGTGCCGAGGTGCGGTCGATTTCTTCCAGGCGCTGGGTGATTTCAGCCTGGATCGAGGCCTTGTCGGCCACCGAGTTGGAACCGTTGGCCGATTGCACGGCCAGTTCGCGGATGCGCTGCAGGTTGCTGTTGATTTCGGTCAACGCGCCTTCAGTCGTCTGCGCCAGCGAGATGCCGTCGTTGGCATTGCGCTGCGCGACAGCCAGGCCCTTGATGTTGGCCGTGAAGCGGTTGGCGATGGCCTGGCCGGCCGCGTCGTCCTTGGCGCTGTTGATGCGCAGGCCCGAGGACAGGCGCTGGATGGCCGTGTTCAGCGAAGACTGCGACTTGTTGAGGTTGTTCTGCGTGAGCAGGGAAAGCGAGTTGGTATTGATGACTTGGGCCATGAGGGACTCCTGATTACATAGGTTGTGGACTCCGGCTAACTTGCCGTCACGCTGGCCTTGCCTGCCATGACAGTCTGCAAGCCACCGTTGTCCAGCTTATCGGCCGGGCCGATTCAAACCTTTAGCGAGCAGCGCAAAATAATTCGCGCCCGCCCCTCATCACGCCGGCATGTTCATAATTTCCTGGTAGGCCGCGACCACGCGGTTGCGCACCTGCAGCCCCATCTGGAAACCGATGTTGGCCTTTTGCATGTCGACCATCACGTCGTTGAGCGCCACGCCGGGCTTGCCCAGCTCGAAGGCCTCGGCCTGGCTGTAGGCGTTCTGCTGGGTCTGGCTGATGCGGTCCAGCGATTTTTTGAGCTCGCCCGCAAAGCCGCCGGCCGCGGCCTCGCCGCCTTGCGCAGCGGACGGGGCCGAAGCCTGGGCCAGCGCGCGCATTTGCTGCAGCACGGACTCGATCGAGGAAATAGCCATGGTGTTTCTTTCAGGCGCGTGCGCGCCCCCTTGTTGGATGACGGCATGAAGCGTAGCGGCGGGGCCGGCGCGCGCATCAGGCCAAAAGACGGCAAAAGCCCCGGCTATTCGGCGGATCGGGAAGCCCGGGCGGCTCTGACAATTCTTCACAAGGATCCGCCCCGTGCCCCTGCCGTGCGCAGATGCCGGTCGCCTCTTCGCCTCATTGCCTCAGCCATTGAATAAGACCTGTTGTATGCCCACTGTTGTTCCGGCCGCACGGCCACCACGCAGCCTCCGCTTCATCGCCGCGTCTTCCCGCGGCGCGCTGACGGCGGCCGGGTGAGCGCGTGAACACCGCCGCACTGGGCACCGGCACGGCCCTGCCCAAAACGCCGCCATGGCTGGCGCAGCTGCGCGCCAACCCGCGCCTGCCGCTGATGCTGGGCGCGTCCGCCGCGGTGGCCGCCGTCGCCGCGCTGTGGCTGTGGAGCCGCGCGCCCGACTACGGCGTGCTCTACAGCAACCTGTCCGACCGCGACGGCGGCGCCATCATCGCGTCGCTGCAGCAGATGAACATCCCCTACAAGTTCACCGAGGGCGGCGGCGCGCTGCTGGTGCAGGCCAACAAGGTGCCCGAAGCGCGCCTGCGCCTGGCCGCCCAGGGCCTGCCCAAGGGCGGCACCGTGGGCTTTGAACTGATGGACGCGCAGAAATTCGGCACCAGCCAGTTCGCCGAGCAGGTCAACTACCAGCGCGCCCTGGAAGGCGAACTCGCGCGCTCCATCAATTCCATTTCCGCCGTCGAATCCGCGCGCGTGCACCTGGCGTTGCCCAAGCCCTCGCTGTTCGTGCGCGACCAGAAAAAACCCAGCGCCTCCGTGGTGCTGAGCCTGCACCGCGGCCGCAGCATCGACGAAGGCCAGGTCAGCGCCATCGTGCACCTGATCTCCAGCAGCGTGCCCGAGCTCTCCGCCAAAAGCATCACCGTAGTCGACCAGGCCGGCAACCTGCTCTCGGCGGCCAACGCCGGCACGCGCGGCCTGGACGTGAGCCAGCTCAAGTACACCCAGGAAATCGAGCAGGGCTACATACGCCGCATCGAAGCCATCCTGCAGCCCATCCTGGGCGCGGGCAATGTGCATGCGCAGGTGGCCGCCGACATCGACTTTTCCATTGTCGAAAACACCGACGAAAAATTCCGCCCCAACCAGGAACCCGGCAGCGCGGCCATACGCAGCCAGCAGTCCAGCGAGTCCGGCCAGCTCGGCGGCGGCCCGGCCACGGGCGTGCCCGGCGCATTGAGCAACCAGCCGCCGCCGGACCCGGTCGCCCCCATCACCGCGCCTTCGCAGATCAAGCCGGGCACGCCGGGCACGCCGGCCGGCACACCGCCCGGTACGGCCCCCGGGGCCCAGCTCAAGATGAGCGCCGAACTCGGCTCGGCCGGCGGGGCGGCGCCACGCGCGGCGGGCGCGGGCGGCAACTCGCGCAGGGACATCACCACCAATTACGAGGTGGACCGCTCCATACGCCACACGCAGCAGGGTGCGGGCGGCATCAAGCGCCTGTCGGTCGCGGTGGTGGTCAATGACCGCCGAAGCACGGGCGCCGGCAAACGCGCGGCGCTGACGGCGGCCGAACTCGAGCAGATCCGCAACCTGGCGCGCCAGGCCATGGGCTTCAGCGCCGAGCGCGGCGACTCGCTCAATGTGGTCAACAGCCCCTTTGCCGCCGACACCGAAACCCCCGAGCTGCCGCTGTGGCGCCAGCCCGAGACCCTCGAGATCGCCAAGTCCTCGGGCAAATACCTGCTGCTGGGCTTGCTGGCGCTGTATCTGTGGCTGGCCGTGCTGCGGCCGCTGCTGCGCAAACACCTGCAGCCCGCGCCGGCGGCGGCGTTCGCAGAGGACGCCGACATTGATGCCAAGCCTGGCGAAGCCGCCAGCGCTCAGGCGCAGGCCCTGGAGAAGGAACAGCGCGAACGCCGCGAGCAGCGGCACCAGGCCAACCTCCAGTATGCGCAGGACATGGCGGCCAAGGAGCCGGCCATGGTGGCCATGCTGATCAAACACTGGACCGAAAAAAATGGCGGATGAAGGCATGCGCAAAAGCGCCATCCTGTTGATGTCGCTGGGCGAGGCCGGCGCCGGCAGCGTGCTGCAGCACCTGCCCCAGCATGTGGTGCAAACCCTGGGCAAGGCCATGGCCGGCCTGGCGCAAGTCAGGCGCGACGAGGTCAGCGAGGTGCTGCGCGAGTTTCGCGAGGAAACCGAGCAGTACTCGGCCACGCATGTGGACGCCGGCAGCTACCTGCGCGCCGTACTCAACAAGGCCCTGGGCAACACCCGCGCGGCCGACCTGCTGGAAAGCATTTCCCAGCCCGACAGCGCGACCAGCGGCATAGACCGCCTGAACCAGCTGGAGGCGACCGAGGTCGTCGAGCTGATACGCGACGAGCATCCGCAAATCATCGCCACCTTGCTGGTGCACCTGGACCGCGACAAGGCCGCCGACGTGCTGGAGCAGCTGCCCGAACGCGTGCGCCACGACGCGGTGCTGCGCGTGGCCACCTTCGGCGGTGTGCAGCCGGCCGCCCTCAAGGAACTGACCGACGTGCTCACCGACATGCTGTCGGGCGAAGGCGTCAAGCGCAGCCGCCTGGGCGGCATACGCGCGGCCGCCGAGATCGTCAACATGATGAGCAGCGCGCAGGAAGAAAGCGTGATCAAGCACGTGCGCGAGCACGACGAGGCGCTGGCGCAGAAGATGATCGACGAGATGTTCCTGTTCGAGAACCTGCTCGAACTCGAAGACCGCAGCGTGCAGCTGCTGCTCAAGGAGGTCGAGTCGGAGTCGCTGATCATCGCGCTCAAGGGCGCGCCGCTGGAGTTGCGCGACAAATTCCTCAAGAACATGTCGCAGCGCGCCGCCGAGATGCTGCGCGAGGACATCGAGATGCGCGGCCCGGTGCGCGTCTCGCAGGTCGAGGCCGAACAAAAAGGCATCCTGCAGATCGTGCGCCGCCTGGCCGATGCCGGCGAGATCGTGCTCGGCGGCCAGGGCAACGACTCCTATGTATAACAAGCCCGCCAACACACCGCGCGCCGAGCCGCCCTTCGCGCGCCGCCCCAACGGCACCAAGGAAGCGCTCACCGCCTGGGAGCGCTGGGAAATGACGGCCATCGCGCAGGAGCCCGCGCCCGACCTTGCGCCCGAACCCAAACCCGCGCCCGTGGTCGCGCCGCTCAAGCCCGAGGTGCTGATCAACGACGTCGAGCTGGCCCAGCTGCGCCTGCAGGCCCTGCGCAGCGGCGAGGCCGAAGGCTTTCGCCAGGGTTTCGCCCAGGGCCAGGCGCAGGGCCGCGAGCAGGCCATCGCCGAAGTCCAGGCCGAGGCGCGGCAGCTGCGCGCGCTGGCGCAAACATTGCCCGACGCGCTGCACGGCGCCCAGGCCGAGATCGCCGAGAACCTGCTGGCCCTGGCGCTGGACATCGCGCGCCAGGTGCTGGGCCAGGCCCTGGCACTGGACAGCGGCGCCATCCTGCCGGTGGTGCGCGAACTGCTGCAGGCCGAACCGGCGCTCAGCGGCTCGCCGCAGCTGGTGCTGCACCCCGACGACGCGGCCCTGGTGCAGCAGCACCTGGCCGAAGATTTGCAAGCCGCCGGCTGGCGCATACGCAGTGACGCGAACTGCCAGCGCGGCGGCTGCCGCGTGCTGGCGGCCAGCGGCGAGCAGGACGCCAGCCTGCCGGGCCGCTGGGAGCGCGTCACCGCAGCCCTGGTCAAAACCGCCATGCACAGCCCGGTTGTGGTCCATGCTTGAGCAAGCCCTTCTCGCCGACATTCCCATCGATATTCCCGCCGCCAGCCCGCTGCGCGCCTGGCACGGCGCGCTGGATGAGGCGCGCAGCGCCGTCGCGCAAAGTGTGCCGGTGCGCAGCTACGGCCGGCTTACGCGCGCCGTCGGGCTGGTGCTCGAAGCCGTCGGCCTGCGCCTGCCGGTCGGCAGCGACTGCCTGATCGAGCTGCCGCCCGGCTACCCGCAAAAAACCGCCGAAGCCGAGGTCGTGGGTTTTGCCGGCGACCGGATTTTTTTGATGCCGCAAAGCGAGGTCGACGGCCTGCTGCCCGGCGCGCGTGTCTATGCGCTGGATTCGCCCACCGGCCACGCCGGCGGCCTCGGGCCGCGCACCAAACGGCTGCCGGTGGGAGCCGGCATGCTGGGCCGCGTGGTCGATGCCGCCGGCCGGCCGCTGGACGGGCGCGGCCCGCTGGATTTTTCGCGCGAGGTGCCGCTGGCCGCCAAGCCCATCAACCCGCTGACCCGCGCGCCGATTGACAGCGTGCTCGACGTCGGCGTGCGCGCCATCAATGCGCTGCTGACCGTGGGGCGCGGCCAGCGCATGGGCCTGTTCGCCGGCTCCGGCGTCGGCAAGAGCGTGCTGCTGGGCATGATGGCGCGCTACACCAGTGCCGACGTCATCATCGTCGGCCTGATCGGCGAGCGCGGCCGCGAGGTCAAGGACTTTATCGAAAACACCCTGGGCGAGGAAGGCATGGCGCGCGCCGTGCTGGTCGCGGCGCCGGCCGACACCTCGCCGCTGCTGCGCCTGCAGGGCGCGGCCTATGCCACCTGCCTGGCCGAGTATTTCCGCGACGAGGGCCAAAACGTGCTGCTCATCATGGACTCGCTCACGCGTTACGCGATGGCGCAGCGCGAGATCGCGCTGGCCGTGGGCGAGCCACCGGCCACCAAGGGCTACCCGCCCTCGGTCTTCGCCAAGTTGCCCGCGTTGGTGGAGCGCGCCGGCAACGGCGCGCGCGACGCCGAGGGCCGCGGCGGGTCCATCACCGCCTTCTACACCGTGCTGGCCGAAGGCGACGACCAGCAGGACCCGATCGCCGACTCGGCGCGCGCCATCCTCGACGGCCATGTGGTGCTCTCGCGCAGCCTGGCCGAATCGGGCCACTACCCGGCCATAGACATCGAAGCCTCCATCAGCCGCGCCATGACGGCACTGATCACACCCGCGCAGTTCCAGGCCGTGCGCGGTTTCAAGCAGGCCTTGTCGCGCTACCAGCGCAACCGCGACCTGATCAGCGTGGGCGCTTACGCCCCCGGCCACGATGCGCAGCTGGACCAGGCCATCGCGCTGTACCCGCGCATGGAAGCGTTTTTGCAGCAGACCATGGAAGAGCGCGTGGGCCACGGCGAGGCCACCGACCAGCTCAACGCCATCTTCCAGGCCTGAATCTCCTTTTTCCCCAGAACCCCAACCCAGGAATCTCCCCATGGCCACCCGACTGCCGCTTGCCACGTTGATTGAACTGGCGCAGAACAAGACCGACGAGGCCACGCGCCGCCTCGGCCACCTGCAGGCCGCGCACACCAGCGCCGCCGAAAAACTCGAAATGCTGCAGCGCTACCGCCAGGAATACCTGGACCAGCTGCAGGCGCGCATGGGCGAGGGCGTGCCGGCGGCACAGATGCACAATTTCCGCAACTTCATCACCACCCTGGACAGCGCCATCGAGCAGCAGCGCGCGATCACCGCGCAGGCCGACACCCGGCTCGCAACCGGGCGCGGCGATTGGCAAAGCAGCCAGCGCCGCCTCAACTCCTTCGACACCCTGGCCGGCCGCGTGCGCCTGCAGGAAATCGCCGTGCAGCACAAACGCGAACAGCGCGACAGCGACGAACGCAGCGCGCGCCAGTTTTTCCATCTGCGCGCCGGCCTGCAGGGCCACTAGATTCAAGACTGGAAACGCCATGTCCCTGTTACCCCCTTCCCTCTCCAGCCCGGCGCCGGCTCCCAGCAACGGCGTTTCGTCCACGGCCTCCGCGCGCGGCGATGACAGCCCCCAGGGCGATAGCGAAAGTTTTGGCGAAGTGCTGTCGCGCTCGCTCGCGGCCTCGGGCGAGGCGCCCGCCAAACCCGGCGGCAAACCAGCAACGGCTATTCCTGCCAAACGCCTCGCCGAGGAAAAAACCGAAGCGGCCGACATCGTCAACACCGCGGCCCTGCTTTTTGTGCCGCTGGAAACGCGTATCGCCACGGCGGCCAGCGCCGGCAGTGGTACCGCTGCCCCCGCCGCCCCCACGGCTTCGGCCCTTGGCGCCGCACCTTCGACGGAATCGCCCGCGGACCCCGCCGCATCCACCGCAGCGGCCGCAGCGGCCGCCACGGCCGCTAGCGTCGGCGATGAGCCAATACAAATGCCGCAAGCTCTGCTTGCCTCCGGCGTGCCCACCGCACCCGCTGCGCCCACCCAAGGCCGGGAAGCCTCCGAACCCTCCATCGCAAGCGACAAAACAGCCCTCACCCTGCCTGCCGAGGCAATGAACATCCCGGCCGGTGCGGCCCACGAGAACGCGTCGCAAGCCTCTTCAGGCCAGGCGCAACGTCCCGGCGATGAGGCGCGCGAAGTCCTGGGCACGGACACAGGCGTGGAACAAAAACCCATAGCGGCCAAAGCGCCCGCCACCACCGCAGCCAAGGATGCAGCCGCTGAAGCAGCGGGCAGCGCCACCCAGGCTTTGGCCCCTGGCGCAAGCCAGCCCGAAACCGCGGCGCCGGCCGCCAGCCCGGGCATCAGCTTCAGCGCCACAGCCCCCGCGGTTCACACCCAGGCCACGCCCACCAGCCCCGCCGCGGCGGCCGCCCCAAGCCAGGCAGTGCTCACACCCGAAGTCGGCAGTGGCGAATGGGGCCAAGCGCTGGGCCGGCAGATGCTGCACATGGGCAAGGCCGGCGAGCAGGTGGCCGAGCTGCAGCTCAACCCGCCCGGCCTGGGCCCGCTCAAGATCACGCTCAGCATGAACGACAACCAGGTCCAGGCCTTGTTTGTGTCGGCGCATTCCTCGGTGCGCGCCGCCGTCGAAGCCGCCCTGCCGCAGCTGCGCAGCACGCTGGCCGACAGCGGCATCAGCCTGGGCAATACCTCGGTGGATTCCGGCGGCCAGCAGCCGGCCTTTGCGCAGGGTCACCAGGGCAACCAGGGCCGGAGCGGCCAGCCCCAGCCGGGCCAGCACGGCTACCTGCCGACTGATGCGGCCGCCACGGCACCTGCCACTGCTGCACCCACGCCCCGCCGCGGCAAGGTGGACACCTACGCCTGAGAGAAAACGCGCAAGGCGGGTGCCCCCGGCAAATGCCGAAGTTGAAGCGTTTTCCCCCTGCTGCTCCAGCGATGCCCCGCAGGCCTTTTCCCCAACAATCCATTGACCCATCCACTCCCCTACAGCCATGGCTACCAGCACACTCCCTGCGAAGACATTGAGCACGCGCCAGCCCTCGCCCTCACCCAGGCTCATCGCCCTGTTGATCGCCCTGTCGGTCGTGGCCGCCGCCGCGGCCGCGGGCGCCACCTATTACCTGAGCAACCGGCGCAGTGCCGAAGCCGCGCCCGCCGCCAACCCCTTGCCGGCCGCGCCGCTGTTTGTGGCGCTGGAGCCCATGACCGTCAACCTGCAGCCCGGCGGCCGCAGCCGTTTTTTGCACGCCGCCGTCACGCTCAAGGTGCCTGACGCCAAATCCCAGGCCCTGGTGACCCAGTACCTGCCCGAAGTGCGCAGCCGCCTGCTCACGGTGCTGTCCAACCGCGCCTCCGATGCGCTGATCACGCCCGAGGAAAAAGCCAAGCTCGCCGCCGAAATCATGGCGGCGCTGAACCAGCCCCTGGTGGCCAACCTGCCCTCGCTGAAGATTTCCAGCGTGATGTTCACCACCTTCATGCTGCAGTAAAGCGGCCGATGAAACCCGAATCCGCCCATGGCTTATGAAGCACAGCTCTCGCAGGACGAGGTCGATGCGCTGCTGCAGGGCGTCACCGGCGACGCCGGCGCGGCGGCCCCGCGGCCGGCCGCGCCCGCCGGCCCGCCGGCCTACAAGCTCGGCACGGACGAGCGCATCGTGCGCGGCCGCATGCACACGCTGGAGGTCATCAACGAGCGTTTCGCGCGCCACCTGCGCGGCGCGCTGCTGACATTCATGCGGCGCAGCGCCGACATCTCGGTCGGCTCGGTGCAGATCCAGAAGTACGGCGACTTCATACGCCACCTGCCGGTGCCGGCCAACATCAACCTGATGCACATGAAGCCGCTGCGCGGCACAGCCTTGTTCGTGTTCGACCCCAAGCTGGTCTTCCTGGTCGTCGACAACCTGTTCGGCAGCGACGGCCGCTACCACGTGCGCATCGAGGGGCGCGACTTCACGCAGACCGAGCAGCGCATCATCAAGCGCCTGCTCAACCTCACGCTCGAAAGCTACGGCGGCGCCTGGCAGCCGGTCTATCCGCTCGAATTTGAATACGTGCGCGCCGAGATGCATGCCAAGCTGGCCAATATCGTCGCGCCCAACGAGGTGGTGGTCAACACCACCTTCCAGATCGAGTTCGGCCCCCTGGGCGGGGCGCTCAACGTCTGCATCCCCTATTCCATGATAGAGCCGATACGCGACCTGCTGGCGAATCCGCTGCAGGACGCGATCGAGATCGACAAGCGCTGGGTCAAGCAGCTCTCGCAGCAGGTGCAGAGCGCCGAGGTCGAACTGCGCGCCCACTTCCTGACCCTGCAGTCCAGCATAGGCCAGCTGCTCAAGCTGCAGGCCGGCGACGTGCTGCCCGTCGAGATCCCGGACACCATCATCGGCAAGGTCAACGGCGTGCCCGTCATGGAATGCGGCTACGGCACCTCCAACAACCACTATGCCCTGCGCGTGGAAAAAATGATCCACCACCAGGACAGCGACTCCAGCAAGGGAAAAGACCATGAGTGAAGACAGCAAAGCGCAGCCCGCGGCCGAGCTCGACGACTGGGGCAGCGCGCTCGCCGAGCAGGCGCAGTCCAGCGCGCCGGCCCCGGCGCCGGCCCCCGCCGCGCCCGCAGCCCCGTCCACAGCGGCCGGCGAGCGCGTGTTCCAGCCGCTGCAGGGCAACACCGGCTTCGAGATCGCGCGCGGCGACATAGACCGCGTGCTCGACGTGCCGGTGCAGCTGACCACCGAGCTGGGCCGCACCCGCATCACCATCAAAAACCTGCTGCAGCTGTCCCAGGGCTCGGTCGTCGAGCTGGACGGCCTGGCCGGCCAGCCCATGGACGTGTTTATCAACGGCTATCTGATCGCGCAGGGCGAGGTGGTGGTCGTCAACGACAAGTTCGGCATACGCCTGACCGACATCATCACGCCCTCCGAACGCATGCAGAAGCTGAACCGATGAAAGCTTTTCTTTCGCGCGGGGCAGCGGCCTTGCTGCTGGCCGGCAGCTGCCTGTCCGCCGCCGCCACGCTGCCCACCGTTCCCGCGGCGGCCGCCGAACCGGTGCGCTCCTCTTTCGGCGCCGCGGGCCTGTTGCAGGCCGGCCTGGGCCTGGCCCTGGTGCTGGCCATGATTTTTGGCTGCGCCTGGCTGGCGCGGCGCTTCGGCCTGCAGGCCGGCGGCAGCGGCCGCCTGCTCAAGGTGGTCGCTAGCGCCATGGTCGGCCAGCGCGAACGTGTGGTCGTCGTCGAGGTCGGCGGCCAGTGGCTGGTGCTGGGTGTGGCGGCCGGACAGGTCCGCGCGCTGCATAACATGCCCGCGCAAACCGTGCCGGAAGCCGATCTGACGCCCGCCATCCCGGGCTTTGCCGGCGCGGGCGCGTTTTCAAACAAGTTGCTCGAATCCTTGAACAAGCTCAAGAAGCGCGACTGATGAACAAGCACTCTCCCGGCTTGCGCCGCCGCGCGGGCCCGCTGCTGCCGGCCCTGCTTTTGCTGGCCTTGATGCTGCTGCCCGCGCTGGCCTCGGCCCAGGGCCTGCCCGGCATCACCAGCACCAAGGGCCCGGGCGGCAGCCAGACCTGGTCGCTCAGCGTGCAGACCCTGGTGCTGCTGACCTCGCTGTCGTTCTTGCCGGCGCTGCTGCTGTCCATGACCAGCTTCACCCGCATCCTCATCGTGCTGGGCCTGCTGCGCACGGCGATAGGCACACAGTCTTCGCCGCCCAACCAGGTGCTGGTCGGGCTCTCGCTGTTTTTGACCTTTTTTGTCATGTCGCCGGTCTTCGACAAGGTGCACAGCGCCGCCTACAAACCCTTCTCTGAAAACAAGATCAGCGCCGAGCAGGCGCTGGAGCGCGGCGTCGAGCCCTTCAAGCAGTTCATGCTCAAGCAGACCCGCGAAGCCGACCTGGCCCTGTTCGCCCGGCTGGCCCATATCGAAAAACTCGAAGGCCCCGAGCAGGTGACGCTGCGCATCCTGCTGCCGGCTTTTGTAATCAGCGAACTCAAGACCGCCTTCCAGATCGGTTTCACGATTTTTATCCCCTTCCTCATTGTCGACCTGGTCGTCGCGAGTGTGCTGATGTCCATGGGCATGATGATGGTGCCGCCGGCCACCATCTCGCTGCCCTTCAAGCTCATGCTGTTTGTGCTGGTCGACGGCTGGCAGCTGCTGATAGGCGCACTCGCGCAAAGCTTCTACCTTTAGGGGGCATGGATGACACCCGAATCCGTCATGGCGCTGGGCTACGAGGCCATGAAGCTCTCCTTGCTGCTGGGCGCGCCGCTGCTGCTGGTGGCCCTGGTCACCGGCCTGCTGATCAGCCTGTTCCAGGCCGCCACGCAAATCAATGAAATGACGCTGTCCTTTATCCCCAAGCTGCTGGCCGTGTTTGCCACCCTGGTGATCGCCGGGCCCTGGATGCTGGGCCTGGTGCTGGACTATATGCGGAACCTGTTTTCCTCCATCCCGCAACTCGTGGGCTAAGGCCCGCGCGGATCGAGCAAGAAAACATGCAGCCGGTTTTTTCGGCCACCTCGGGGCAGCTCAATCTCTGGCTGGTGTTTTTTTTATGGCCTTTTGTGCGCATGCTGGCCCTGATCAGCACCGCGCCACTGTTCAGCGAACATGCGGTGCCACGCCGCGCCAAGGTCGCCCTGGCCGCGCTGCTGGCCATCGTCGTCGCGCCCACGCTGGGTGCCATGCCGGCCGTGCCCATGGTCTCCGCGGCCGGTTTCTGGATTCTGGTCCAGCAAATCCTGATAGGCGCGGCCATGGGTTTCTCCATGCGCATGGTCTTCGCGGCCGTGCAGGCCGCCGGTGAATACGCGGGCCTGCAAATGGGTTTGTCTTTCGCGTCCTTCTTCGACCCCACCAGCGGCGGCAACACCATGGTGGTCGCGCGCCTGCTCAACGTCATGGCCATGCTGATTTTTCTCGCGGTCGACGGCCATTTGATGCTGCTCATGGTGCTGGCCGAAAGCTTCCAGGCCTTGCCGATTGCCGACGCGCCGCTGGCGGCCGGCGGCTGGTTTCTGCTGGCCAATGCCGGCGGCGAGATCTTCGCCGGCGGCCTGATGCTGGCCCTGCCTTTGATCGCCACCCTGCTGACCCTCAATCTCGCCATGGGCATCCTGAACCGCGTCTCACCGCAGTTCAGCATCTTCGCCGTCGGCTTCCCCATCACCCTGCTGGCCGGCATCGCCATGCTGCAGCTACTGATGCAATACCTCGCGCCCTTTCTGGAGCCGCGCTTTGCGGCGGCGTTTGCGGGGACGCTGGGGGTTTTGCAGGGATTGCGGCAGTAGGCCGTTACCGCGCCCTCTCTTGCTGTCTTCCGGTTTTTTCTTCGGGAGGCGCTCTTGGGGCCACGAGCCGTGTGAACCTCCTTTATGCTGAGAGCCTGTGGAAACGCGGGAACGACACGGCCAAGGGGCTTACAGCATGAAGTTTCAAGATTTTCGAAACCGAATTTTTCTCACCAACGCCATCACCGCGCTCCTGGTGCTTTCGCATGTCGAATCATCGATAGCGCAGCCAGCAGCGGCAAACGCTACCGCCAAGCCGGTTTGTGTTTTTTCAGACGATGCCCAGCAAAAAGCGCGAAGGCTTGTGGAGCGCACCGACGAGTACAGGACCGTTCAACGCGAGGCAAAGCAGGCAAATCCGGTGGGCCGCGTCGCCTACATCAACGGCATGGACCAACCGGAATTATGGAAAGGCAGATGCCATCAGAGCGTGACGGTCTATGTCGACAGGCTGAACCGTTTTGAACGCCGATTCACCATGTTGGTAGACCTGGGAACAGGCAAGCTGTTCCTGGAAGACTTCAATGGCGAATACCAGGCGCTCAAGAAGTCCGCGCCTGGCCGGGCCAAACCGGTTGCCCACCCTACAGGTAGTTAAACAAGGCAATCTGCTGGATCCGCACAAAAGTCTGCTGGCTGGCCTGCAGGGCGGTCTGGCGCTGGTAGAACTCGGCAATCGCGCTGGCGTAGTCGAGGTCCTGCAGGTCTGACAAATAGCTTTTGTCGTAGAGGGCGCGGCTGTCGCCGGTGTCGCCCAGGGCGTCGAGTTCCTGCAGGCGGGTGCCTACCGAGGCGCGCACCGTGAGCACGTTGTCATGGGCGTTGGTGATTTTGCGGTTGGCGGTGCTCAAGGCATTGAGCAGTTTGGCCTGTGCTTCCGGGCCGGCGCCGTTGACCGGGGCGCGCAGCGCGGTGATGGCGTCGCTGATGGCGGCGAAGACGTCGGTGCCGGCATTTTTGGCGGTGGCCACATGGAAACTGTCGCCGGCCGCGGGCGCGCCGGTGATGCTGAGCTGCAGGCCGCCGAACTGGATGGGGTTGCCCGCGGTGAAGGCGGTGGAGGGCACGATGGCGACGGGCGGCAGCGTGTTGGTGTCGACCTGGTAGGTGGTCGGCGTGGTGAAGGTGATGACGAAGTCCTTGCCGTAGTTGGGATCGGCGATGTTGCTCACCGCCGTCGCGCCGAACACGCCGCTGCCGGTGTTGCCGGCCTGGGCCTGGGTGACATAACCCGCGCCGCCCTGCACGCTCTGGAAAATGCTGCGGCCGTCGTCGCTGCCGGCCATCTGGCGCGAGACGTCGACCTGCATCAGGCGCTGGCCCTGATCGCCGGCATACAAGATGCTGCCGTCGGGCTGTTTCACAAAGGGCGGGCTGCCGGTCTTGAAGCCGGCAAACAAAAACTGGCCGTTGCCGTCGTCGGTGTTGGCCAGGCCCTGCAGCTGGTCAAACGCGCTTTGCAAGGTGGTGGCCAGGGTGGCGCGGTCGGCGTCCGTCATGGTGCCGTTGCCGGCCTCGACCAACAGGCTTTTGACGTTCTGCAGCACGGTGGTCACGCTTTGCAGGGAGTTCTCTTCGAGCGAAAGCATCTGCCCGGCCTGCTTGCGGCTGGTCGCGTACTGCGAATTCAGCGCGATGGACTGCGAGACGGCCAGCGCGCGCGTGGCGCCCAGCGGGTCGTCCGAGGGCGCGAGGATTTTGGTCATGGCGCCGATCTGCTGCTGCACGCGCAGCAGGCTGCTTTGCTGCGAGCCCATGGCGCTCTGGCTTTGTTCATAAAAAGACTGGGTGCTGATACGCATCATGGGCTCCTTAGTTGATCCCGAGGACCGCGTCAAACATGGCCGATGCCGTCTGTATGACCTTGGCATTGGCCTGGTACATCTGCTGGAACATCAGCAGGTTGGCGGTTTCCTCGTCCTGGTTGACGCCCGAGACCGACTGCTGGGCCGAGCGTATCTGCGTGGCCAGGCTGGTCTGCGCCGTGCCGGCGATCTGGATCTGCCTGGCCTTGTTGCCGACGCTGCTGACCAGCTGCGCGTAGGAGTCGTTAAAGCTGGCCGTGCCGCCGCCCATGGTTTTTTTGTTCTGCAGCGCGCCCAGCAGCAGCGCGTTGCTGCCGTCGGAAATGCCGCCGGTGTTTTTGTCCACGGTAAAGCTGTCGCCGTTGGCCGGTGTGCCGCTGATCGTGACGCTGATGCCGTTAAAACTCAGGGTCGCGCCCGGTGTGTAGCTGACCGATGCGCCGGGCGCATACGGGCTGGCCGGGTCCGGCGTGCCGTCGGCGCGCGTCACGGTCACGGACGCGCCGGCCGGGAAGCCCGACAGCTGGTTGGTGGCCGCGTCGTAAGTGAGCGTCACCTTCGCGGCCAGCGGCGTGGCGGTGTAGGCCGCGTCGACCTTGCCGGCGCTGATCTTGCCGCTGCCCTGGTTGGCGGCCGTGTTGCCGGTCACGACAGGCGAAGCCGCCGCGATTTTGGCCGGGTCGCTGACCAGCACCGTGAGGTCGCGCGCGCCGGTGCGCGTGGGCTGGATCAAAAACGAGTCGCCTGGCGCACCGGCACCGCTGGCCAAGGTCAGCGTGACGCCGTCAAAAGTCGTGGTGTTGGCGGGCGCGGCGCCCGGGAAGCCCGCGGTCATCGGTATCACCTGGTTGTCCGACAGGCGCGTCAGCGTGTAGCTGGGGCCGGCGCCCACGTCCAGGCGGTAGTCGCTGGTGCTCAGCTGGCTGGTGTTGGAAAACGAGGGCGTGAGCACCAGGTTGCCGGTGTTTCGGCTGTTGGACAGCAGGCCGGGGCTGGCCTGCGAGAAGAAGTCGCCGCCCAGCGCGCCGTTCAGGTCTATGCCCAGCTTGTGCTGGGCGTTGAAGGCGTCCGACAGCGCAATCGCGATGCGGCCCAGCGCGTTCTGCGCGGGCGCCAGGGTCTCGCTGCGGAACTGCATCAAGCCGCCCAGGGCACCGCCAGTGAGCATGCTGTCCGGCATCTGCACCGCCATGCCGGCCGCGTTGACGACCGCGACGGCCGTGCGGCTGGGGTCGGCCGCCGAGCGCACCGCCGCGAGTTTGCTGGCGCTGTCGCCCAGCACCAGGGACTGGCCGTTGCCTATGCTGATGTTGTACTGGCCGCCGTCCTGCACCTCCAGCTTGGTGCCCACCAGCAACCCAAGCTGGTTCACGAGCTGGTCGCGCTGGTCCAGCAGGTCGTTGGGGGCCTGGCCGCCCGAGGCATTGCTGAGCAGGGCCACCTGTTTGTTGAGGCTGGCGATCTGCTCGGCATAGCTGTTGATCTGGTCGACAGTGCCCGAGATCTGGTCGTTGGTGGTGTTGTTCAGGCCGCTCAGGTACTGGTCCATGGAACGGAACTGGTTGGCCGCGGCCTGCGCGGAGCTGATCAGCTGCTGGCGCGCGGCCGGGTCGGCCGGCGTGTTGGCCACCGCCTGGATGTTGGTGAACAGCGATTGCAGCTGGGGCGCCAGGCCCGCTTTCTGGTTGGCCAGCAGGTTGTCGATCTGGCTGATCTGCGTGTAGTAAGTGGTGAGCGACTGGTTCAGCGACTGCGCCTGGTTGAGCTGCGAGGCCAGGTAGGCGTCGTAGCTGCGGGTCACGTCGACCACCTTGGCGCCGCTGCCGAAAAAACCCACGCTGGCGCGGTACACGCCGCCGGCGGTCGCGACCTGCGCGGACTGGCGGCTGTAGCCGGGCGTGTTGACGTTGGCGGTGTTGTGGCCGGTGGTCACCAGCGCGGCCTGGGCGGCGTTAAGGCCGCTGAGCCCGGTGTAAAACATGCTATTGGACATAAATCGGGTCTTTCACGGCGGCATGCACTGCCTGGGGAGTGCCTGGGAGTGCCGGCGCTCACTGCATATATATAGAGGGATAACGGCCGGGCCCCTGGGAACTTGAGGCCGGCCTGCGCCTCGCGCGCTTCGGGCGCCTTAAGCCGTCAATGAGCGCTGCCAACGTTTCGCGCGCTCCTCAAACCGCTGCCGGCGCTCTTCCTCGGCCTGGCCGGCCTTGTGGACGGAGTCGCCGATCAGGCCCTTGATCTCCCGGACCGCCGCCGCACTGCGCTGGGCCAGGCTTTTGACTTCGGCGGCCATCAGCGCAAAACCCCGGGCCTGCTCGCCGGCATGGGCCGCTTCGGCCGCGGCGTGGGCCAGGCTGCGGGTGCGCAGCGCGATGCCGTCGATCATGCCTAGGATGTCGGCAACTTTTTCGGCCGGCAGCGGGCCCGCGGCCACACCGGGATAGCCCAGCGTGGGGGCCGGCGATTTTTCTTCAATGGTCGATACAGGATGGCTGGTGTTCGTGTGCATGCGCACTCCTTGAAAATCAATGGTGTCGGCTTGCAAGGGCCGTGCCCGCGGCACGCCTCGCCCCTGCTTATCGGCCGGCTGCGGCAAAACTTGAGACATTTGCCGCGCCGCGCCGGCTCTTTTTCCTAAAAGGTTTCCCAGCTGCCGCCGCCCGCGCCGGCCGCCAGCGGCGGCGCGATGGCCTGGCGGGCCTGGGGCGGCTGTTTCGGCGCCGCCACGGTGCGAACCGGGTTGGCCGGGCGGCGCGGCATGGGCGGCTGTTGCATATCGCCTCCCTCCAGCTTGAACACGCTGACCGCATCCGACAGGCCGCTGGCCTGCTCTTGCAGCGAAGACGCCGCGGCGGCCGCCTGTTCCACCAGGGCCGCATTCTGCTGCGTGACCTGGTCCATCTGCGTGATGGCCTGGTTGATCTGTTCGATGCCGGAGGTTTGTTCCTGGCTGGCCGCGGTGATCTCGGCCATGATGTCGGTCACGCGTTTGACGCTGTCGACAATCTCGTCCATGGTCTTGCCGGCTTCGGCGACCTGCTTGCTGCCTTCCTCGACCTTGTCGACCGAGTCGCCTATCAGTGTCTTGATTTCTTTCGCCGCTGCGGCACTGCGCTGGGCCAGGTTGCGCACCTCGGCTGCGACGACCGCAAAGCCCCGGCCCTGCTCGCCGGCACGCGCGGCTTCCACAGCGGCATTGAGCGCCAGGATATTGGTCTGGAAGGCAATGCCGTCAATCACGCCAATGATGTCGACAATCTTGCGTGAAGACGCATTGATCGCACCCATGGTGCCCACCACTTCGGCGACCACCGTGCCACCCTTGACGGCTACGCTGGACGCGGAGACCGCCAGCTGGTTGGCCTGGCGTGCGTTGTCGGCATTCTGTTTGACGGTGGAGGTCAGCTCTTCCATGGACGCTGCCGTCTCTTCGAGCGAACTCGCCTGCTGCTCGGTGCGAGACGACAAATCATGGTTGCCGGCCGCGATCTCACTCGACGCGGTCGCGATGGTGCCGCTGGCCTGGCGGATCTGGCTGATCACACGCGCCAGCTCCTGCTGCATCTTGTGGATGGCATACAAAAGGCTCTGGCTGTCGCCCTTGCGCAGCGCCACATGCACCGCCAGGTCGCCCTGGGCCACGCGGTCCACAATGGCCGCGGCATAGGCCGGCTCGCCGCCTATCTGCCGGCCCAGCATGCGCGACATCACCACGCCCAGGCCCACGCTGGCCGCGATGCCGGCCAGCACCAGCACCACCATGGCCAGGCGCGAGTTGCGGTAGGTCGCGGCCACGTTCTCCATGCTGGCCTTGGCCTGCCCATCGCTGTAGCTGACCATCTGCTGCAGGATGTCCTCGACCGCACGCGACTCCTTGAGCAGCACGGCGCTGTCCTCGGCGACCTTGCCGTCGTACTGCGAGGAGTCCAGCGACTGCTTCATCAGCAAGGCCACAAAGTCGTTCATGCGCTGCTTGAGCTGCGGCATCTTGGCGGCGTACTGCTGGTACAGCGCCTGGCCCTTGGCCTCGTCTTCGAGCAGCGGCTTGACCTCGGCCATGCGGTCCTCAATGCCCTGCAGGGCCGCCCCTATGTCTTTTTTACCGGTGTTGCGCTCGCCTATGGACGAAGCCGACTGCAAAGCCATCTGTGCCCGGCTGGCGTAGAGCAGGTGGATATTCGCCTCCTGCACACCCTTGAGCGCGAGCACCTCCTGGTTGTAGAGGCTCTCAGTGGCGGCGCTGATGCGGCCCATGTGGAAAATGCCCAGCCCGCCTATGACGGCGCCTATGGCCGCCACGATCAGGAAACTGCCGACCAGCTTGGTCATGACACGAAGTTGATGAAACCATTGCATATTTTTATTTCCTTGTACGGCCGCGGATGCAGGCCTTGGACCCAGATAACTAACCCAAACTCTCCCGGCTGCCGCCGGCCTGTGGCGAACGCCTATGTGTTCATCTGCCGCATGATGCGCACCAGTTTTCCGCCGTACCCGGGATCGCTCGCATAACCGGCGCGTTGCAGGCCGTGCGCGGCCTCGGCCGGGTCGCGTGTGGCAACCACACCGGAATAGCGCGGGTTGCCCGCCAGGAATTTCGCGTAGTCGGCAAAGGCCTCGTCATAAGAGCCGTAGGCGCGGAAAGCGGCGCGTGTCTTTTGCGGCACGCCGTTGACGTATTCGGTGGTGGCGCTTTCGGCCACGGGGCCTTTCCAGCTTCGGTCGGCCTTGATGCCGAAGACGTTGAAGCTGCTGCTGCCGTCTTCCCTGCGGATTTCGCGTTTGCCCCAGCCGGACTCCAGCGCCGCCTGCGCCATGATCAGCTGCGCGGGCACACCGCTGGCTTCGCTGGCGCGCTGCGCGGCCGGCAGCAGGCGCGAGACAAAGGCCTCGACATGCGCCTGCGGAAGCGCGCTGCGGCTCAGCGTCGCCTGCGCCGTGGCTTCTTCATAGAGCGACAGGTCGGGTGCGCGGCTCAGGGGGACAGCCGGTGCCGGAAGCGGCAGCGCCTTGGGCGCCAGCGCGCCGGCCTCGCCGGGCGGGACTGCCTCGCCGCCCGCCATGCGGCTTAGCTGCGCATACATGGCATCGGCCAGGCCCAGGCCGCGGCCTGACAGGTTTTGCGCGAGCTGCTGGTCCAGCATGGCTGTGTACATTTTTTCGGACTGGCTGCCGAACAGGCCCTCCGAGGGCGTGGCCTCGCGCATGCTCTTGAGCACCATGCCCATGAACATCACCTCAAACTGCTTCGAGGCCTGCTTCATGCCCTCCTGCGGCGAGCTCCGCGCCGTGCGCCGCAGCTCGTCCACACCCTGCACGTCCAGCGACAGGCGCTGGTCCAGCACGCCGGCGGCCGGCGTGCTGAATCCGCTGGTGGTAAGGGAGGTATTGCTCATGCTGCCCTAGATGATTTCAAGTTCGGCGCGCAGCGCACCCACAGCCTTCATGGCCTGCAGGATGGACACCAGGTCCTGCGGGTTGGCGCCCAGGGCATTGAGGCCCTTGATCACCTCGGCCAGCGAAGCGCCGCCCTTGACGACCTGCAGCGCGCCGCCGCCCTGGCTCAGCTCGATCTGCGAGCGCTGGGTGGCCACCGTGTTGCCGCCGGAAAACGCGCCGGGCTGGCTGATCACCGGGTCAGTGTTGATCACCACCGACAGGCTGCCGTGCGCCACCGCGCAGTCGTTGATGCGCACCGCCTGGTTCATCACCACCGAGCCGGTGCGCGCATTGATGACCACCCTGGCCACGGCCTGCGAGGGGTTCACGTCGATGTCCTCGATGCGGGCCAGGAAGCCGACACGCTCTTCGGGCCGCGCCGGCGCATTGACCTGGATCACGCGCGCGTCCAGCCCCTGCGCCGTGCCGGGGCCGAAGCTGCGGTTGATGGCTTCCACGGCTTTTTGCGCGGTGCCGAAATCGGTCTTGTTGAGTTCAATCGTCAAAGTGCCGTCGCCGCCCAGCGGGGACTCCACCGCGCGCTCGACAATCGCGCCGGCCGGGATGCGGCCCGAACTGAGCTGGTTGACCTTGACCTGGGTGCCGCTGGCCGAGGCGCCCGCACCGCCCACCACCATATTGCCCTGGGCCAGCGCATAGACCTGGCCGTCCGCGCCCTTGAGCGGCGTCATCAGCAAGGTGCCGCCGCGCAGGCTCTTGGCATTGCCGAGCGACGAGACGGTGACGTCTATGGCCTGGCCGGGGCGCGCAAACGGCGGCAGCACGGCGGTCACCATCACGGCCGCCACGTTCTTGAGCTGCATATTGGTGCCGGGCGGCATCGTCACGCCGAGCTGGCCCAGCATGTTGTTGAGGCTTTGTGTGGTGAACGGCGTCTGCATGGTCTGGTCGCCGCTGCCGTCCAGGCCCACCATGAGGCCGTAGCCGATCAGCGGGTTGTCGCGCACGCCCTGGATGCTGGCCAGGTCCTTGATGCGCTCGGCCTGCACGGGCAGCGCCGGCAAGGCAGCCAGGGCCGGCAGCAGCAGGCACAGCCTGAGCGCCCGGGCGCCCGCAAAGGTGAAATGAGACAGGGGATGCAGCATGGTCAGAACGGCAATACGTTGAGGAAGACGCGCTGCAGCCAGCCCATGGTCTGCGCTTCGTCGATATAACCCTTGGCGCTGTACTCGATGCGCGCGTCGGCCACCTGGGTTGAGGGCACGGCATTGTTGGCGCCCACGGTGCGCGGGTTAACCACGCCGGAAAAACGTATGTATTCCGTGCCCTGGTTGATCAGCATCTGTTTTTCGCCGCTGACCAGCAGGTTGCCGTTGGCCAGCAGTTCCACCACGGTGACCGTGATCACGCCGTTAAAGGTGTTCTTGGAATTGGCGCCGCCCTTGGCGCTGATGACGCTCTTGCCGCTCGCGTCGGCGTCCTGGTCGCTGGAGACCAGGCCGCTGAGCAGCTTGGGCACCAGGCCCAGGGCCGAGGTGGCGCTGCTGGTCCGGCTCGCATCGGCGGCGGAATTTTTGCTGGCGTTGATGTTCTCGTTGATGACAATGGTCAGGATGTCGCCGACCTGGCGTGGCCGCCTGTCCTCGAACAGCGCCTGCGCGCCAAAGCTGGTGCGGTAGATGGAGCCGTGGGCCGGCACGGCCGGCCGCGGTTGCGCGTCGTAGCGCGCCGTCATGGGCTGGTGCACGATGGGCTCGCGCGGCAGCTGGGCGCAGCCGCCCAGCAGCAGCCCGGCGGCGGCCAGCACACAGCCACGCATCACAGCTGCGCCAGGCGCGCGAGCATCTGGTCGGATGTCTGCACCGCTTTGCTGTTGATCTCGTAGGCGCGCTGGGTCTGGATCATGTTGACCAGTTCCTCCACCACGTTCACGTTCGAGGATTCAACGTAACCCTGGTTCAGCACGCCCGCGCCGTTCTGGCCGGGCGCGGTCTGGTTGGCGCCGCCCGAGGCGTCGGTCTCCACATACAGGTTCTCTCCCTTGCTCTCCAGACCCGCGGGGTTCATGAAGGTCGCGAGCTGGATCTGGCCTATCTGCACGCTGGCGCTGGAGCCGCCCTGGGTGATGGAGACCGTGCCGTCGCGGCCTATGGTCAGGCCCGTGGTGTCCTGCGGCAGCGTGATGGCCGGCTGCAGCGGGTAGCCGTTGGCCGTCACGAGCTGGCCGTTCTGGTCGGGCTGGAAGGAGCCGTCGCGTGTGTAGGCATTGGTGCCGTCGGGCATCAGCACCTGGAAAAAACCGCTGCCGTTGATGGACACATCGCGCGGGTTGTCGGTCTTGGTCGGGTTGCCCTGGGTATGTATGCGCTCGGTCGCCACCACGCGCGCGCCCGTGCCGATTTGCAGGCCCGAGGGCATGCGGGTCTGGTCCGAAGTCTGGCCGCCGCTCTGGCGCAGGTTCTGGTACAGCAGGTCCTCAAACACCGCGCGGCTGCGCTTGAAGCCCGTGGTGCCCACGTTGGCCAGGTTGTTGGAGACCACGTCAAGCTGGGTCTGCTGCGCATCCAGGCCGGTCTTGGCGATCCAGAGGGAACGAATCATGGGAAAACTCCTGCGGGGGAAAACATGTCAATAAAGGCTCAGCTCGACAGCAGCTTGTTGGCCTGCTGCTCGTTGCTCTCGGCGGTCTGCAGGGTCTTCATCTGCATCTCGAAACGCCGCGCATTGGAAATCATCTGCACCATGGCCTCGACCGGGTTCACGTTGCTGCCCTCCAGCGCGCCGGTCTGCAGGCGCACCTCCGGGTCGGCCTGCGGCGCGGGCCGGCCGGCCTGCATGCGAAACAGGCCGTCGTCGCCGCGCACCAGGTCAGCCGCGGCCGGGTTGACCAGCTTCAAGCGGCCGACCTCGGCCGCGCCCACTACCGGGTCACCCGCGCCCAGGGCCGTGAGCACGCCGTCGCCGCCCACCACCAGCGAGGCGCCCGGCGGCACCACCAGCGGGCCGGCGTCACCCATCAGGGGGCGGCCGCCCTGCGTGCTGACCTGGCCCTCGGCGCCCACCTGCAAGTTGCCCAGGCGCGTATAGGCTTCGCTGCCGTCGGGCATCTGCACCGTCAGCCAGCCCTCGCCGCGCACCGCGACGTCCAGCGGGCGGCCGGTTTGCATCAGCGGGCCGGCGCTCATGTCGGCACCCGGCGTAGTCGCCACCACCATGGCCCGCGTGCCCATTTCCTCGCCGACCACAGGCACGGCGCGAAAGCTGTTGATCTGGGCGCGAAAGCCCGGCGTGGACACATTGGCCATGTTGTGGGCCACCGAAGCCTGCTGCTCCAGCGCCTGTTTGGCGCCACCCAGGCCTATGTAAATCATCCGGTCCATGCTGTTCCTTGCTTCTTACGTCCGGTGCATCAATGCGCCGGTATCAGCGCATGTTCACCAGGGTCTGCATGACCTGGTCCTGCGTCTTGACGGTCTGCGCATTGGCCTGATAGGTGCGCTGCGCGATGATCAGGTTGACGAGCTCGCCGGTCAGGTCCACGTTGGAGGCTTCGACCGCGCCAGAGGCCAGCGCGCCCAGCTTGGTGCCGCTGCCCGGCGAGCCGGTCAATGGCTGGCCCGACTCGGCGGTCTCGGCCCAGACGTTGTCACCCTTGGGCTGCAGGCCGTTGGGGTTCACAAAAGACGACAGCACAACCTGGCCCAGGGTCTGGGTCTGCTCGTTGGAATACTTGCCGGTGATGGTGCCGTCCTCATTGATCGCGAAGGCCGTGAGCTGGCCCGAGGTGAAGCCGTCCTGCGTGAGCTTTTTCGGGTCGTTGACGTTGCCGAACTGGGTGGAGCTGGTCAGGTCCATGGTGAAGGTCAGCGGGTTGGCGCCGTTGGCGAAGTTCAGGCCCGCGAAGCTGATCTTGCCGCCCACCAGCGTGGTGGGTGCGCCGGCGACCAGGTTGCCGTTGCCGTCAAACCCCAGGGTGCCGGTGGCCAGCGGCGCGCTGTTGGCGACCACGGGCGGGCCGGCCGGCGTGGGCGCGGCGATCATGCCGCCGGTCGCGTTGAGCGGGTAGCCGTCAGCGGTGGCGTAAACACTCCAGGCGTTGGGGCCGGTCTTCACGAAGAAGGTGTTGATCTCGTGCGAATTGCCCAGCGAGTCGTAGACCTTGACCGGGTTGGAATAGCTGTAAGTGGCCGAGTTGTTGGCGTCGAACGGCGTGGCGGCGGGCACCGTGCTGCGCGAATCGAGGTTGTACTGCGAGACGATGCTTTGGGTGGCCCTGGGCGCCATGGCCGCGGTGGGCAGCTGCAGCGGGCCGGGCGTGCCGCCGGCCACCGTGCCGTTGGCCGAGCGCTGGTAGCCGGTCAGGCGCAGGCCGCCCGCATTGACGATAAAACCGTCGGCATCCTGGTCGAACTGGCCGTTGCGCGAATACATGATCTCGCCGCTGGGGCTGGCCAGGCGGAAAAAGCCGTCGCCGTTGACGATGGCGACGTCCAGCCCGCGCGTGCTGCTTTGCACCGCGCCGGCGCTGAAGTTTTGCACCACGGCCGCGACCCGCGTGCCCAGGCCGACGCGCGAGCCCGCATAGACGTCGGAGAACAGCGTGTTGCCCGACTTGAAGCCCACCGTGCCCGAGTTGGCGATGTTGTTGCCGATGACGTCGAGATTGCTGGCGGAGGCGTTCAGGCCACTCACCCCTTGTGCGAAACCCATGGTGTTTCCTTTTTATTCAGTTGATAGCGTTGATTGCTTGCGGTTAAAGGGAAATGGGGCGGCTGCCCCGGGGCCGTCAGGCCGTGACCTCACAAAAAAATCAGAGCACCTGCCGGACTTCGTCGAGCCCGGCCTTGCGGCCGCCGCCCAGGTCCAGCGAGGCGCCGCCGTAGACCTGCGCCACGCTGGCGACCTTGGCATAGGTCAGCGCCAGGGATAACACGTCTTCCTTGCCAGCCTTGGCCGTCACGCTGAGGCTGTAGTTGCCGTCGGGCACGGCGGCGCCGGTGTCGCTCTTGCCGTCCCAGTCGACCATCTTCACGCCGGCCGGCAGCGCGCCCAAATCGAAAGTGCGGACCACCTCACCGGCCGCGTTCTTCACGCTGACCTTCACCGCGTCGGCGGCGCCGGCGATGTCTATGCCGAACTTCGCCGGAACGCCGTCCTTCACCGCCGCCTCCTTGCCCGGCACCAGCACGGTGCGGCCTATCAGCGCGGCCGACTGCAGCACCTGGCTGGTGCCGCTCTGGGCCAGCAGCGACTGCACCGCGCCGTTGAGCTTTTCAATGCCGCTCACGGTGCTCATCTGGGCGAGCTGCGAGGTCAGCTGCGCGTTGTCCAGCGGGTTCAGCGGGTCCTGGTTGTTCAGCTGTGTGACCAGCAGCTTGAGGAAGCGCTGCTCGCTGTCGGCGGCGGAACCCTGCTTGGAGGCCAGGGCGTTCAGCGTGCTCGCGAGGTCGGATGCGGCGGGGGCGTTCACGGCCATGAAAATTTTTCCTGTTGGGGGGATCGTGGAAGAAGCGAAGGCGCGGCGCTTACTGGCCGACGGTCAGGGTCTTGAGCATCAGCGTCTTGGCGGTGTTGAGCACCTCGACGTTGGCCTGGTAGGAACGCGAGGCCGAGATCATGTTGACCATCTCCTCCACCGGGTTGACATTGGGCATGGCCACATAACCTTCGGCATTGGCGGCCGGGTTCTTGGGGTCGTGCACCAAACGAAAGGGCGACTGGTCTTCGACAACACGCGAGACGCGCACGCCGCCTATGGCGTCGCCGGGTACGGGCGTGGTCTCGAACACCACCTGGCGCGCGCGGTAGGGCTGGCCGTCGGGGCCGGCCACGCTGTCGGCATTGGCCATATTGCTGGCCGCCACGTTCATGCGCTGGGACTGCGCCGTCAGGGCGGAACCGGCGATCGCGAAGATGCCGCTGGAGCTGTTGAAATCCGGCATGGGTGCAAACCTGTGGTGTGTGGGAGTAGGTGGGGATTACTGCGCCGCCGCCAGCAGCGACTTGATCTTCGCGCCCAGTAGCGTGAGATTGGCTTCGTAGCGCATGGCGTTGTCGGCGAAGTTCACGCGTTCCATGTCCATCTCCACCGTGTTGCCGTCTATGCTGGACTGCGCGGGCGTGCGGTAGAGCAGCTCGTCCGCGCCCGAGGCACGCGCCTCGCCGGGCAGGTGGCGCGCCGACGTCGTGGCCATGCTGACGGACATGGACTGGCGGCCGCGCTCCATCGCCTCCGTGAGCCGGCTGCTGAAGTCGAAGTCGCGCGCCTTGTAGTTAGGCGTGTCCGCGTTCGCGATATTGGCCGACAGCACTTCCTGCCGCCGCGCCCTGAGGCTGAGCGCCTCCTGGTGGAAGCGCAGCGCTGAATCGAGTTTGTCGATCATGGGTCTTTCTCCGTGCTTGGGCACCGCGCCCGCGCAGTACCGCCTTTGAAAAATTGTAGGAATTGCCGGCTTTTTTAATCAGCGGAACAGACGCTGTTTAGCCGGCCAATTCAGGCCTTGCCGGTGGCGCCACAGGCCTTGTCGCAGCCCTGCATTGCACTACCGGTGGGCGTTTTTCAATCGGATGAACAGCAGGCCGATTGCCGTGCACTTCAGGCCTTGGCCGCGCCGTGGCCTGCCTAGAATTCAACGCATTCCCAAGGCCTGCCCATTGAATAAGTACCTCACGATGACCGCGCCCGGAACGCAGCGCTCACGGTTTGCACGCAGCCTCGCGCTGCTGCTCGCGGGCCTGGCCGTTTTGAGCCTGCCGGCGCGCGCCGCGGGCCCGCAAGCCGCGCCGCTGGCCGGCAGCGCGCGTCCCGTGATCGAGCGTTTTTTGCAGGAGCAGGCCGCGGGCCTGCCCGGCCAGGTGTTGATCACGATAGACACGCCCCTGTCGGGCGCGCTGCCGGCTTGCGACGCGGTCGAACCTTTTTTGCCGGGCGGCGCGCGGCTCTGGGGCCGCGTGTCGGTCGGCGTGCGCTGCAACTCGGCCCAGCCCTGGACACGTTATGTGCCGGCCTATGTGGCCGTGCACGGCAACTACTATGTCGCGGCCAGGCCCATCAGCGCCGGGCAAGTGCTCACTGCGGCCGATGCCGCTGTCCGTGAAGGCGACCTCACGGCCCTGCCGCGCGGCGTGGTCACGGACCCGGCGCAGTTTGACGGCGTGACCGCCCTCAACACCATAGCCTCGGGCGCGCCGCTCAGGCGCGAATCGCTGCGCGCCGCCATCGCGGTGCAACAGGGCCAGGCCATACGCCTGCGCACACGCGGGCCCGGCTTCACCGTCAGCACCGAAGGCAAGGCCATGAGCAGCGCCGCGGTGGGCGCCCTGGTCCAGGTCAGGACGGCCGGCGGCCAGCTGCTCAGCGGCATTGCCCTGGCCGACGGCACGGTGGAGCGGGTTCACTGAATCCACCGTTTTTAAATGAGCCCTAAAGTTTTCATCCAGGCGGCCGTTAAAACGATCAGATCCCCCTGAGGAATACCCCATGAATATCCAGAAAACCTTCACATTCCTCAAGAATGTGGCCGACAGCGTCGCCCCCGCCGCCATCCGCGAAGGCCGGCCCGCGTCGGCTGCGCCCGCGCCCGGCGCCCTGGCGCGCCCGGTCTCGCCGGCGCCGCTGCTGTCCAGCCAGTCGGACTTCGACGCCGCGCGCGTGGCCCGTATCCGCGAAGAGATCAGCGCCGGCCGCTACCAGGTCAATACCACCAAGATCGCCGACGGCCTGCTGGCCACGGTGCGCGACCTGCTGGGCGGCGAAGAGTCCCAAAAATGAGCAGCGCGCTGGCCGGACTGCTGCACCGCGAACATGCGGCGACAGGCTTGTTCCTGGAACTGCTGGGCCTGGAAGCCCAGGCCATGACCGAGGGACTGTTCACAGAACTGCCCGGCCTGGCCGAACGCAAGTCCCAGCTGGCCGGGCAGATCAGCGCCATCAGCCGCCAGCGCGAAGCGCTGCAGCAAAGCCTGGGCTACGGCCCTGGCCGCAGCGGCGCCGATGCCGCGGCCGCCGCGGGTGATGCCGTGCTTAAAAACGCCTGGCAACAGCTGCTGGCCCGCGCGGCCGAAGCCCAGGCCATGAACCACCGCAACGGCGTGATGGTCCATACCCACCTGGACTTCACGCGCCAGACCCTGAATTTTCTCAAGGCCGGCGGCCAGCCGCTCTACGGGCCGGATGGGACGCACCAGTCGGGTGGGAATGGCAATCGGCTGGGGGTTGGTTGACCCCCCGCTCCCCCCGCTGAGGGAAGCCGGGTCTTGCTCCGGTCTTGCGCGCTCTTCCTCCTTCCACCTCCTCCTCCCTCTACTTAATTCAGCTGGCCGGGTCTCGCCCCGGCGGGCGAGGCACTTTTCTTTGCTTCGCCAAAGAAAAGTACCCAAAAGAAAGGCGACCCGCAGTCTGGGTCCCCTCCGCTTCGCTGCGGGGCAACCTGCGGTGCTCGAGCCAAGCGGGGTCCGGCTAAACTCGCTTCGCTCAGACAACGCCGGCCCTGATCCGCTTGTCTCTGCGCTCCTCGGCCCAGCCAGGACGGGGCAATCGGGATCGGGAACCAAATACCAAAGACAAAGAAGACAAATACAAACAAGGACACGCCATGGCGTGTCCTTGTGGTTTTCGGTATTTGGCTGTTAGGTATTCCTTCTCCCACCCCTTGTGTATGCGCCGAGGAGCGGAGGTTCAGGCGGATCAGGGATCGCGTTGTCTGAGCGGAGTGAAACGGAGCGAGTTTAGCGAGACCCCGCCTGAACCGAGCACCGCAGGTTGCCCGCAGCGAAGCGGAGGGACGCAGCAACCAGGGTCGCCTTTTCTTTTGCTTACTTTTCTTTTGGCGAAGCAAAAGAAAAGTGAGTAGCTGCCGGGCTACCCCCGGCCAGCCGCCCTCAGCAGAGTAAGCAGAAAGACGAAGAGAGGAGAAGGAGAGAAGGGAGAGAGCGCGCCCGCCGGCGCAAGACCCGACCTCAAAACGTTTCCCAGCTTCCGCCGCCGGCCACGGCCAGTTCGCCGGATGCGGGTCCGGCTTTGCGCGAAGCCGCAATGGCCTGGCGCGCCTGGGGCGGCTGTTTGGGTGTGACGGACGGCCTGCTGGCGGCCGGGCGGCGCGCCTGGGTGGCTTGGGCGACGTAACCGCCCTCAACCTTGAACACACTCACCACCTGCGACAGGCTGCTGGCCTGTTCCTGCAGCGAAGAGGCCGCTGCCGCCGCCTGTTCCACCAGGGCCGCGTTCTGCTGCGTGACCTGGTCCATCTGTGTGATGGCCTGGTTGATCTGTTCGATGCCGGAGGTTTGTTCCTGGCTGGCCGCGGTGATCTCGGCCATGATGTCGGTCACCCTCTTCACGCTGTCGACGATCTCATCCATGGTCTTGCCGGCTTCGGCCACCTGGCTGCTGCCCTCCTCGACCTTGCTCACCGAATCGTCGATCAAGGTCTTGATTTCTTTGGCCGCTGCGGCGCTGCGCTGGGCCAGGTTGCGCACCTCGGCGGCCACCACGGCAAAACCCCTGCCCTGTTCACCGGCACGGGCGGCTTCCACGGCCGCATTCAAGGCCAGGATATTGGTCTGGAAGGCAATGCCGTCAATCACGCCAATGATGTCGACAATCTTGCGTGAAGACGCATTGATCGCCCCCATGGTGCCGACCACCTCGGCGACCACCGTGCCGCCCTTGACCGCGACGCTCGATGCGGACACCGCCAGCTGGTTGGCCTGGCGTGCATTGTCGGCATTCTGTTTGACGGTACTCGTCAGCTCTTCCATGGAAGCCGCCGTCTCTTCAAGCGAACTCGCCTGCTGCTCGGTGCGCGACGACAGATCATGGTTGCCGGCCGCAATCTGGCTGGATGCGGTGGCAATCGTGTCGGTGCCGCTGCGCACATTGCCGACAATGCCCAGCAAGTTGTCCTGCATGGTCTTCAAGGCTTGCAGCAGTTCGGCAGCCTCGTCGCGGCCCGTGCTGTGCACGGGCTGGGTCAGGTCGCCGTCGGCGATAAAGCGCGCGCTGCGCGCCGCCTGGCGCAAGGGCCCGGTGATGGAGCGAGTCAGCACCAAGGCCGACGCGGCGCCCAGCAGCAAGGCCAGCACCGCACCCACCACCAGGATCAGCCGGCCCTGGGCCGCGTTTTCTTCGGCGCGCACCAGCGCGGCGTCATACAGCGTTTGCTGCTGTTCCTCGAGTTTGTGGATGCTTTCGCTGTAGGCCTCGGCCAGCGGCTTGAGTTCGCGCTCCAGCACGGCAGTGACGTCCTCACCGGCCTGCCGCCGCTTGAGCACGGCGGCGCGCGGCGTGCGGTAGGCCTCGCGCGCGGCGTCTATGCTGGCCAGCAGTTTTTTGCCCTCTTCCGTCTGGACCAGCTCGACCAGGCGTTTGCGCGAGGCATTCGAGATTTCCGAGGTCTTGTCCATGTCGGCCTGCCACAGCGGGATGCGGCTGGTGTCGGCGTCCATGATGGAGGCACGTGTGCGTATCCAGTTCAGGTCTATGGTCTGGCGCCACTGCACCGCCATCTTGAGTTTTTCATTGTCTATGGTGCCCAGCTGGTGGGTGGTCTCGGCCAGGCCCTGCAGGCGCCAGACGCCGGTGGCGGAAATCGCCGCCATGATAAAAAGGATCAGGCCGAAAGCCAGCGCCATGCGGCTGCCGACTTTGATGTTGTTGAGTGACATGGGTGCGAACTTTCAGGGTTTGAAGGGCTTAAAGCGTGGCGCGCTCTATCAGCGCCATGTCGCTGCTGGACATGAGTTTGTCGATGTCAACCAGGATCAGCATGCGTTCGTCCAGCGTGCCCAGGCCTATCAGGTATTCGGTGTCCAGCAGCGCGCCCATCTCGGGCGCGGGCCTGATCTGCTCGGGGCTGAGCGTGATCACGTCCGAGACACTGTCCACCACCATGCCCATCACGCGGCTGGCGATGTTCAAAATGATCACCACGGTGAATTGGTCGTAGCTGGGTGTTCCCAGCTTGAACTTGATGCGCATATCCACAATCGGCACGATGATGCCGCGCAGGTTGACCACGCCCTTGATATGTTCGGGCGCATTGGCGATGCGCGTCACCGTGTCGTAGCCGCGCAGCTCCTGCACTTTCTGGATGTCCACGCCGTACTCTTCCTGGCCCAAGGTGAAGGCCAGAAACTCCAGCGCCTTGCCGGTGGCCGCTTCGGCTTGTTTGTGTGTCTCGTGCATATGCACTCCTTTGGAAATCAATGGCTGTCTGTACTTATCGGCTGGCTACGATGAAAACTTAAGTTGGCGTTTTCCCGTCGCGTGCTTCGAATAAAGGTTATCAAGCGATGCGGGCGGGAAATGGGGCGATAAGCGTGGGGTTATGGCTTTAGATTCGGGGAAGCCGGGTCTTGCTCCGGCTGGGCGCGCTCTTTCTCTCTTCTCTCTGCTGAGGGCGGCTGGCCGGGGTGGCCCGGCGGCCAGTAACTTTCTTTTGCTTCGCCAAAAGAAAGTCACCAAAGAAAAGGCGACCCGCAGTCTGGGTCCCTCCGCTGCGCTGCGGGCAACCTGCGCTGCTCGACTGCGGAGGGGGTCTGGCTAAACTCGCTACGCTGCGCTTCGCTCAGACAACGCCAGCCCTTATCCCTCCTCCGTCTGCGCTGCTCGGCCCAGCCAGGACGGGGAAGTCCGAATACAAGAAAACCAATACAAATACAAACAAGGACACGCCATGGCGTGTCCTTGTGGTTTTCTGTATTGGTATTTTTGTCTCCACCCCTTGTGTATGTGCCGAGGAGCGGAGGTTCAGGCGGATAAGGGATCGCGTTGTTTGAGCGAAGTGAAACGTAGCGAGTTTAGCGAGACCCCGCCTGAACCGAGCACCGCAGGTTGCCCCGTAGCGCAGCGAAGGGGACGCAGAAACCAGGGTCGCCTTTTCTTTTGGCGAAGCAAAAGAAAAATGAGTAGCCGCCGGGCTACCCCCGGCCAGCAGCTCTCAGCAGAGGAAAGAAGAGGATGAGAGCGCACCCGCCGGAGCAAGACCCGGCTTAAAACGTTTCCCAGCTCCCGCCGCCGGCGATGGCAAGTTCGCCATTCGCAGCCGCGGCTTTGCGCGAAGCCGCAATCGCCTGGCGGGCCTGGGGTGGCTGTTTGGGTGTGGTGGCCGGCCTGCTGGCGACCGGGCGGCGCGCCGGGGTGATGTGGCCGCCTTCGACTTTGAACACGCTGACCGCCTGCGACAGGCTGCCGGCCTGCTCTTGCAGCGAAGAGGCCGCTGCCGCCGCTTGCTCAACGAGTGCCGCATTCTGCTGCGTCACCTGGTCCATCTGCGTGATGGCCTGGTTGATCTGTTCTATGCCCGAGGTCTGCTCCTGGCTGGCGGCCGTGATCTCGGCCATGATGTCGGTCACGCGTTTGACGCTGTCGACAATCTCGTCCATGGTCTTGCCGGCTTCGGCGACCTGTTTGCTGCCCTCCTCAACCTTGTCGACCGAGTCGCCAATGAGGGTTTTGATTTCCTTGGCAGCCGCTGCGCTGCGCTGGGCCAGGTTGCGCACCTCGGCCGCCACCACGGCAAAACCCCTGCCCTGCTCGCCGGCACGGGCGGCTTCCACCGCGGCATTCAAGGCCAGGATATTGGTCTGGAAAGCAATGCCGTCGATCACACCAATGATGTCGACAATCTTTCTGGACGATGCATTGATCGCGCCCATGGTGCCCACCACTTCGGCCACCACGCTGCCGCCCTTGACCGCGACACTGGACGCGGACACCGCCAGCTGGTTGGCCTGGCGCGCATTGTCGGCATTCTGTTTGACGGTGGAGGTCAGCTCTTCCATGGACGCTGCCGTTTCTTCGAGCGAGCTGGCCTGCTGCTCGGTGCGTGAGGACAAATCATGGTTGCCGGCCGCGATCTCACTGGACGCGGTGGCAATCGTGTCTGTACCGCTGCGCACATTGCCGACTATGCCCACCAGGCTGTCATTCATGTCTTTCAGCGCCTGCATGAGCTGGCCGGTCTCGTCCTTGCTCTCAACCTCGATCCGGCTGGTCAGGTCGCCGGCGGCGACCGCGCGGGCCACCTGCACCGCATTCGACAGCGGCCGGGTGATGCTGCGCACCAGCAGCCAGGCCAGCAGGGCGCCCAGGCCCAGCGAGACCACGCTGCAGACCACCAGCAGCAGGCTGATCCTGGCGCGCAGTTCTTCGCCGCGCTGCGCGGCATCGTCGAGCAGTTCGCGTTCGGTGTCCACCATCTTCTGCACGCCGGCCAGGTAGTCGCGCGAGGTGGGCTCAAAACGTTCGTTGAAAATCCGGTTCGCGCCCTCCATGTCGCCGGCCTGCTTGGCCTTGCTGACGTCCTCGCGCGCGGCCAGGTAGACCTTGCGCAGCTCGCCGACCTTGTCGAAGAGCTGTTTTTTCTCGGGCGTGTCCATCTGCTGCTCGAGGAATTTCTGCAGCTCATTGGTGTTCTTGATCGAGGCCGCCGATGCCGGCGCGAAATAGGCGACCAGGCCGACGTCGCTGCTCTTGGCGATGGCCGCCGCGCGCTGTATGCCCGCGGTGGTGTGGCGCAGCCAGTCGGAGCCGGCCCGCTCGGTCTTGATGTTCTTCTCGACCATGGCCTTGATTTCCTCGCCCAGCTGGCTGAGCTTGAGGACGGCCAGCACGCTGCTGGTCAGAAACAGCGCAAGAATAAGGCCGACCACGACGGCCAGGCGCTTGCCGATGGAGAGATTACCTAAAAACATGATGGGAACTCCAGAACAAAAAGGGGTGGCCGCTCAGGATGCGGCGGCGTTGATCAGGGCCATGTCGCTGCTGGACATGAGCTTGTCGATGTCGACCAGGATCAGCATGCGGTCGTCCAGCGTGCCCAGGCCTATCAGGTATTCGGTGTCCAGCAAGGCGCCCATTTCGGGTGCGGGCCTGACCTGGTCGGCGTCCAGCGTGATCACGTCCGAGACGCTGTCCACCACCATGCCCATCACGCGGCTGGCGATGTTCAAAATGATCACCACAGTGAACTGGTCGTAGCTGGGTGTGCCCAGATTGAATTTGATACGCATGTCCACAATTGGCACGATGATGCCGCGCAGGTTGACCACGCCCTTGATGTGCTCCGGTGCGTTGGCGATGCGCGTCACCGTGTCATAGCCTCGCAGCTCCTGCACTCTCTGGATGTCCACGCCGTACTCTTCGTGGCCCAGCCTGAAGGCTAAAAATTCGAGGGCCTTGCCGGCTGCTGCGGGGCTGTTGTGTGTCTCGTGCATGCGCACTCCTTTGGAATCAATGGACATCTGTCTCTACCGTGTATCTATCGGCCGGCCTGATGAAAACTCAAGAGCTACTCACCAGGCCGTCCTGGCGTTTGGATGAATTCATCTCCGCGGATGGCATGGCCTTCGCGGCCCGGGGCCGTGCGGCCGCGGCCGGTTTGCGCGCGGGCGGGTGCGGCGCCTCCTGCAGGCCCAGCGCCTCGGCCAGGCCGGCGCGCAGCCGGCTGATGGCCTGGCTGTGCAGCTGGCAGACGCGCGACTGGGTCACGTCCAGCACCGCGCCTATCTCGCGCAGGTTCAGCTCTTCCTCGTAATAAAGGCTGAGCAGCAGCTGTTCGCGCTCGGGCAGCTGGCCTATGGCGGCGATCAGCTGGCGCCGGAAGTCGCCCTGCAGCAGCTGCGTGAGCGGCTCATCGGCCAGCACCTTGTCGCCGTGGTCTTGCCGGTCCAGGAAGCTGCTCTCGCCGGCCTCGCCGTCGCCGCGCTCAAAATCCTCGTAGTAGACAAGCTGGCAACCGTGTATCTCATGCAGCAGTTGCTGGTAGGCCGCCAGCGGCAGCTCCATGGCCTGGGCGATCTCGCTTTCAGTAGGCGCGCGGCCCAGCTTTTGCTCCTGTGCGCGCACCGCCATGGACACGCTGCGCGATGACTTGCGCAGGCCGCGCGACACCCAGTCGTTGGCGCGCAGCTCGTCGAGCATGGCGCCGCGTATGCGCTGGCTCGCGTAGGTCTCGAACTTCGCGCCCTGGTCGTCCTGGTATTTTTCGGCGGCGTCCAGCAAGCCCATCATGCCGACCTGTATCAGGTCGTCCAGCTCCACGCTGGCCGGCAGCCTGGCGATCATCTGCAGCGCCAGCCTGCGCACCAGCGGCGCGTGCTGCGCCAGCAGCTCCGACGGGGCCGGCTGGGCCATCTTTCCCTGGGGGGTGTACATGGAAGGATTCCTTGTGCTTCTTGAACGGTCGGGTGTCAGGCAGCGGCCGCGTGCAGGCGGTCCACGCGCGGCGCGCCGTCTGCTTCGGCGGCAGGCTGCACCGGCCAGCGCAGCAGCGCCGAGGCCAGCCGGTAAAAATCCGCCGCGGCCGGGCTGCCCGGAAAGGCTTCGACCACACTGAGGTTGAGCCCGCGCGCCTCTGCAAGCTGCGGGTCGGCGCTGATGCAGCCGGCCGGCTCCAGCGCCAGGCCCAGGTAGCGGCTCGCGGCCCCGGCCAGGTTGGCCTGGATGCGCTGGGCCTCGACCTCGTCGGCCGCGTGGTTGACCAGCACACGCACGCGCCGCAGCCCATGGGCCTGCTGCAGCCGCTTGATGCGGGCATAGGCGGCGGTGATCGCCTGGGCCTCCGGCCGCAGCAGCACCACCATCTCGTCGGCCCGGGCCGCGAGCGGCGACAAGGTGCCCTCTTCGCCCAGCACCGCGTCCAGCAGCACCAGCCGGCCGCGGCGACGCGACGGCCCCAAAGGCGCATCGCCGCGCTCATCGACCAGGCGCACGTCCTGGCCCAGGCGCACCAGCGCCGCCGCGAGGTTAAGCGTGACGCTGCTCACGCCCGCGCCCGGCGCGCCGGCGACAAAGGCCAGCAGCCGGCCCGGGCTGTTCGCCATGAGGCGCCTGAGCCCGTCGGCCTGGTCGCTGCCCGGTGTCTTCACGCGTCCATCCTCAGCCGCGCGCGGCGGGTGTGTGCGCCGGCAAGGGCTGGTCCACGCCCTCGGTCTCCAGCGCGTCCAGCAGCACCAGCAGCTTGCCCAGGCCTTCGAGCAGCACGGCGGCCGGCACGGGCCGGCCCGCTTTGGGCGCGCGCCCGGCCAGCTGCGCGAGTGCCGCGCGTGCCGTCTCGGCCCAGCCGTCCTGCAGGCCTTGCAGCAGGAAGACGGTGGCGCAGGCCTGGCCGGCAATCAGCCGGCGCGCGGGCCCATCGGCCGCGTCGAGCTGGGCCATGCCCTGGCCCAGCAATTTGAAATAGGGTTCGGCGGCGCTGCGCCAGGCCGGCCACTGCACCATCTGCCGCGCCGTGGCGCGCACGTTCTCGCCGGCCAGCACATAGCTATGGGCCAGCAGCTTGCCGGTCTGGGCATCGACCATGCGCCTGATAACGCAGCGCAGCACCGGCAGGGGCGGCTGCGTGCCCGGCGCCAGCTCATCGAGCTCGGGCCTGAGGCTGATGCGCGCCTCGGCCACCGACATCAGCGCCGCCTTCTTGCGGTAGACCACGGGCTGGGCCGCGCCAAAGTCCAGGCCCGCGGCCAGCCTGCCCAGCGTGCCGCGCGCGCCGGTGTCCGCATCGACAATACGCATGGCCGAGCTGCCGGCCGCCGCCCAGGCGCGGCCTTCAAGCTGCCACTGGCGGATCAAGCCGGCCTCGGGCACTTGCGCGAACAGATGGACTACCGTCTTGCCGAGCGCGGGCTGCAGCGTCCACCCTGCCGGATCCGCCTTGCCTTGCAGCGGCGCCGCAAACACCTTGCCGGTTCGGTCTGACAGCAGCAGCGTGCCGCCCAACCCTTGGGCCGCATCGCTGCCGCGCGCCTCACCGGCCACGGCCAGCACATGGCTGTCGCACAGCGCGGCGCTGTCCTCCACGGCCCGGGACAGCAGCGCGCGCGACACGCCCTGCGCGTCACCGGCATCCGCGGGGACGGAAAGCCGGCGCCACAGCGCGCGCGTTTCCTCAAAGCCTATGCCGCCCCGCGACAGCGCGGCCGCGTTGGCGGCCAGCTCCTGCGCGTTGTGCGTCAGGGCATTGATCAGTTGCCGGCATTGCGCGCGCAGGCGCTCGCTGGCGGCTTGCGCCTCTTGCTCAGCGGCCACGGGTTTGTCCTCTAGCCCGGACTCGCCGGGCACAAACAGCGCGCTACGGCTTTTCGCCTGGAACACGCTGTCGACCAGGGCGCGGCCGTCGGCCGGCGCCAGATGCTCGGGCACCTGCTGGCCGCTGGAGATGTAATGCACCGGCAGCTGGTGGCGTATCGCCATGTCGATCAACGCGCCCGGATGCGTGGCCTCGTCGACCTTGGTGAAGATGCAGCCGGCCAGGTCCCAGTCACCACCCATGCCGCCGGGCTTCTCGCCATGGCGGTAGGCCTGCACCACTTCGTTCAGGGTGTCGCCGTGGCTGGAGGCATTGAGCAGCAGCAGGCGCTTGACGGGCCGGCTCGCGCCGCAGAGCATGGCGATCTGCCCGGCGACGGCGCGGTCGCGCTGGCTCATGCCCACGGTGTCTATCAGCACCATGTGTTTGTCGCGCAGGCCGGCCAGCACCCGGTCCAGGTCGGCCGCGTCCTTCACCGCATGCACCGACACGCCCAAGATCTGGCCGTAGATGCGCAGCTGCTCGTAAGCGCCTATGCGGTAGCTGTCGGTGGTGACCAGCGCCAGCTTGTCGGCGCCGAAGCGCATCACGCAGCGCGCCGCGAGCTTGGCCGTGGTGGTGGTCTTGCCCACGCCGGTCGGGCCCATCAGCGCATAGACGCCGCCCTCGTCCAGCAGCGCGCCCTCGTCCTCGAGCAGCGGCATGCGGCGCGCGAGCTCGGCCTTCGCATAGTCCATGCCCTGCGCCTGGCCCTGGCCCGTGGGCAGGTCCTGCAGGATGTCCTTGGCCAGGCGCGCGCTGAAACCCGCGCCCAGCAGGGTGCGCAGCAAATGGCCGCGCACCGGGTCGCGCCGCTGTTGCTCGTTCCAGGCCATGCCGGCGAGCTGCTCTTCAATCATGCCGCGCATGGAATGGATTTCGCGCAGCACGGCGTCGCTTTCGGCCGGCGGGCTTACGGGAGCGGCAGGCACGGCCGCGGGCGCGGGCACCGCAACAAACTCATCGAGCGCCGCGAGCACTTCCACGCCTTCGGCCGTCACGCGATTCGACAGCACCACGGCATCGGGGCCCAGTTTTTCGCGCACCAGGCGCAAGGCCTCGCGGCTCGAAGGCGCGACGACCCGGCAGGTCTCGCCGATGTTGCTGCTGCGGGTGTTCACGTCGTGGCTCCAATCGTGGCGGTCACCTGGATGGTGCGGGTGTCGGGTATCTCAGCGTGCGACAGCACCTTGAGCTGCGGCAGGCTGCGGCGCAGAAAGCGCGCCAGCAGCACGCGCAGCGGGTGCTGCACCACCAGCACCGGCGCCAGGCCCAGCCCGGCCTGGCGGTCCATGGCCTGCTGGGCTTCGCGCAGCAGCCTGTCGGCCAGGCCCGGCTCCAGGCCGGCGCTGTTGGCCAGGGCCTGCAGCAGCACACGGTCCAGCGCGCTGTCCAGGCCTATCACCTGCAGGGCTTCGTTGCCCGGGAAAATCTGCTGCACGATGGCGCGCGACAGCGCCAGCCGTATCAGCGAGCTCAGTTCGGTGGTGTCGCTCACGGTGGGCGCGTGCTCGGCCAGCACGTCAAGGATGGTGCGCATATCGCGTATCGGCACGTTTTCCTCGAGCAGGTTCTGCAGCACCTTCTGCAGCGTGGTGAGCGAGAGCGTCTTGGGCACCAGGTCCTGCACCAGCATGGGTGATTCCTTGCCGATGCGGTCCAGCAGCTGCTGCACTTCCTGGCGGCCCAGCAGCTCGGCCGCATGTGCGTGGATCAAATGGTTGAGGTGCGTGGCCACCACGGTGCTGGCGTCGACCACGGTGTAGCCGTAGATCTGCGCCTGCTCGCGCAGGCCGCTGTCTATCCAGGTCGCGGGCAGGCCGAAGGCCGGGTCCCTGGTCTGCGTGCCCGGCAGGGGGGCGCTGACCTGGCCCGGGTTGATGGCCATCCACTGGCCGGGAAAGGCCTCGCCCTCGCCGATCTGCACGCCCTTGAGCTTGAGCACATAGGCGTTGGGCTTGATCTCCAGGTTGTCGCGGATATGCACCACGGGCACCAGGAAGCCGATGTCCTGCGCGAACTTCTTGCGTATGCTTTTGATGCGGCCCAGCAGCTCGCCGTTCTGGCTTTTGTCCACCAGCGAGATCAGCCGGTAGCCGACTTCCAGCCCCAGCGGGTCCACCAGCGCCACGTCATCCCAGCTGGCCTCCTGCGATTCGGCCGGGGCTGGCGGCGGCGGTGCTTCCGCCGCGGCGGCCGCGCCCACGGCGCCGCGCTGCAAAATGCGCCGGCCCAGCCAGACCAGGCCGCCCGCGATGATCAAAAACGCGATGTTGGGCATGCCGGGGATCAGGCCCATCAGGCCTATCACGCCGGCCGTCAGGAACAGCACCTGCGGATTCGCGAAGAGCTGGCCCGTGAGCTGGCCGCCCACGTCCTCGTCGGTGGTGACGCGCGAGACGATGACACCGGCCGCGGTGGAGATCACCAGCGCCGGGATCTGCGCGACCAGGCCGTCGCCTATGGCCAGCAGGGTGTATGTCGTGGCCGCCTGCGAAAAATCCAGCCCATGCTGGGCCATGCCGACGATCAGCCCGCCGATGATGTTGATCACCAGGATCAGCAGGCCGGCCACCGCGTCGCCGCGCACAAACTTGCTGGCGCCGTCCATGGAACCGTAAAAATCGGCCTCCTGCGCCACTTCGGCGCGGCGCTTGCGCGCCACGTCCTCGCCGATCAGGCCGGCGTTGAGGTCGGCGTCGATCGCCATCTGCTTGCCCGGCATCGCGTCCAGCGTGAAGCGCGCGCCCACCTCGGCGATGCGGCCCGCGCCCTTGGTGATGACCATGAAGTTGATCACCACCAGGATGATGAAGACCATCACACCGACCGCGAAGTTGCCGCCCACCAGGAAGTGGCCGAAAGCCTCGATCACCTTGCCGGCCGCGTCGGGCCCGGTGTGGCCCTCCATCAGCACCACGCGGGTGGAGGCGACGTTGAGCGACAGGCGCAGCAGCGTGGTGAACAGCAGCACGGCCGGGAAGGCCGCAAAATCCAGCGCCTTCATGGTGTACATGCTGACCAGCAGCACCATGATGGACAGCGCGATGTTGAAGGTGAACAGCAGGTCCAGCAAAAACGGCGGCAGCGGCAGCACCATCATGCTGAGAATCAGGATGATGAGCACCGGGCCGGCCAGGCCCTTGCCCTTGCCGCCGGCCATCATCTGGCGCGGCAGGCGCATCAGGTCGTCGACCAGCGTCATGCGGCGGCTCCTGCCGGGGCAAGGGGGGCAAATGGGTCCAGCGACTCAGGCACCGGCAGGTCGCGCGGCGCGCGCGGCGGCGCCACACCGCCCTCGGCCGCGCGGCGCAGCTGGTAGGCCCAGGCCAGCACCTCGGCCACGGCCGAATACAGCGCCGCCGGGATTTCGTCGCCGAGTTTGGTGTGGCAGTACAGCGCGCGCGTCAGCGGCGGCGCCTCCAGCACCGGGATCTTGTGTTCTTCGGCCATGGCGCGTATGCGCAGGGCCACCAGGTCGGTGCCCTTGGCGATCACGCGCGGCGCGCGCATGTCCTGGTCCAGGTATTGGAGGGCGACGGCGAAGTGCGTGGGGTTGGTGACGATGATGTCGGCCTTGGGCACCTCGGCCATCATGCGGCGCTTGGCCATCTGTTGCTGCTGCCGGCGTATCTGTGCCTTGATGTGCGGGTCGCCCTCGCTTTCCTTGTTCTCCTGGCGCAGGTCTTCGCGCGACATGCGCAGCTTGCGCGCGTGGCTCCAGAGCTGGTAGGGCACGTCGATGCCGGCCACCAGCAGCAGCGAGGCGATGATCAGCGCGCAACTGCCTACGACCAAGTGCAGGGTGTGCGGCAACGCGGCATGCGCGGGCTCGCGCATCAGGCCCATGATGGCGCCCAGGTCGTTGGCAATCACCCACCAGGCGACGCCGCCCACCAGCACCGACTTGAGCAAGGTCTTGACGAGCTCGGCCAGCGATTCGAACGAGAACATGCGGCCTATGCCGGCAACCGGGTTGAGCTTGGAAAAATTCGGCGCCAGCGATTGGGCCGACAGCAACCAGCCGCCCAGCAGCATGGGCGCGACCAGCGCGGCCACCAGCATCATCAGCAACACCGGCAGCAGCGCCTGCATGGCGTGCAGCACGGCCGTGCCGGCCTGGTTCATCATGTGCGAGGCATCAAAGGCCGAGGCGCGCTCGAACTGCAGGCCGCCGCGCAGCGCGCTGTTGAAGTGCCCGCCCATCATCTCGCCCAGCATCCACAGGCCGCCCACGCCCGTGGTGAGCATGACAAAGGTGACCAGCTCGCGCGACCGCGCCACCTGGCCTTCTTCGCGCGCCTTTTCCAGGCGGCGCGGCGAGGCCGGTTCGGTCTTTTCGAGCTCACTTTCTTCCGCCATCCATACTCCGCAGCGCAGGGCGCGGGGTGCGCCCAGTCCTAAGAATTATTGGAGGGGAGCCCTGAAACCGATACGCGAAACAGGCCCTGTATCGGCCCGTTCTTTATTCAATAAGAGCCGCTCACAAACCCCAGCGAAGCGGTCCTGGCTAGGCGCGCCGCCGCAGACAGTGCACCAGCACGGCAAGGCGGCTGCAACAACGCCAGGAGGGGTTTTTGAGCGGCTCAGAACCCCAGGCTAGCCAAGAGGTCGTCTACCTGCCCCTGCCCATCCACCGCATCCGCATTGCCGATCTTGATCTGCGGCCCATTGAGCAAACCCTGGCCGGCTTCCTGGCGCTTGTCGGGCGGGGCGTTGTCTATCAGCAGCTGCAGCAACTGCGTCTCCATGTCCTTGATCACGTCCATCATCTTCTTGATGACCTGGCCGGTCAGGTCCTGGAAGTCCTGGGCCATCATGATCTCCATGAGCTGCGCATTGGTGGCGCCGGCCTGCCTGGGCGCTTCGGCCAGGTAGCTGCGCGTGTCTTTCACCAGCTCGCGCGCATCGGACAGTTCCACCGGGCTGGCAAACCAGCCGTCCCAGCGCTTGCCGAGCTCCACCGCCTGCTTGGCCAGGCTGTCCTGTATGGGCTGGGCCACGTCGATGGCATTGAGCGCCCTTTCGGCCGCGCGTTCGGTCATCTGGGCCACATAGCTGAGGCGGTCGCGCGCATCGGGAATCGCCTCGGCCGCGCGCGCGATGCTTTTGTCCAGGCCCAGTTCGCGCATGCCTTCGCGCATCTGGCGCGTCAAATGGCCTATGCGGTTGACCAGCTGTTCGGCCGAATCCCCGGCGGCCGCGGGGTGCAGTGCTACGGCTTGGTGTGCGTCCATGTCAGGCACCTTCCTTCTCGATCTTTTCGAAGATCTTGTTGATCTTTTCCTCCAGCGTCACGGCGGTAAAGGGCTTGACCACATAGCCGTTGGCGCCGGCCTGCGCGGCCGCGATGATGTTTTCCTTTTTCGCCTCGGCCGTCACCATGAGCACCGGCAGTTTGGCGAACTGCGGGTCGGCGCGTATGGCCTGCAGCATGGCCAGGCCGTCCATGTTCGGCATGTTCCAGTCAGAGACCACAAAGCCGTAGCTGCCGGTCTTGACCTTTTCCAGGCCCGCCGCGCCGTCCTCGGCCTCGTCGACGTTGACGAACTCCAGCTCCTTGAGCAGGTTGCGCACAATCCGGCGCATGGTCGGGAAGTCGTCCACGACCAGGATCTTGATGTTTTTATCAACCACACTTCACTCCAGTTTTTTCATTCAGTTTGATGATTGGTTTACGGCCGGTGTGGCCTTCAGCTTGAGGTCCTACACCCGGTTGGTGCGCTCCCCGAAGGAGCGCAGGTGCGCCAGCACGCGCTGGCTGATCTCGCGCAGCGGCGCCACCTCGCTCACCGCGCCCAGCGCCACGGCCTCGCGCGGCATGCCGTAGACCACGCAGCTGGCCTCGTCCTGCGCGATGGTGTGGGCGCCGGCCTGGCGCATGCGCTGCAGGCCTTCGGCGCCGTCGCGCCCCATGCCGGTCAGGATCACGCCTATGGCGTTCTTGCCGGCATGGCGCGCGGCCGAGTCGAACAGCACGTCGACCGAGGGCCGGTGCCGGTTCACGGGCGGCGCCTGGTCGACCTGGGCCACATAGTTGGCGCCGCTGCGCGTGAGCGACAAATGAAAGCCACCCGGTGCGATATAGGCATGGCCGGGCAGCACACGCTCACCGTGCACCGCTTCCGAGACCACGATGCGGCACAGGCCGTTGAGCCGCTGCGCGAAGGAATTGGTAAAGCCCCCCGGCATGTGCTGGGCAATCAGGATGGCCGGGCTGTCGGGCGGCAGCGGCTGCAGCACCTCGCGTATGGCCTCGGTGCCGCCCGTGGAGGCGCCGATGATGATGAGTTTTTCGGTGCTCAGCAGCGGGCTGTGCAGCAGCGGCGCTTCCCCACCGGCCGCGCCGCCCGCCGGTGCCGCGCGCCGCACCGGCAGCAGCTTGGCGCTGGCCGCGATGCGTATCTTGCCGGCGATCAGGTCGGTGTACGACAGCAGGCCGTCGCGTATGCCCAGGCGCGGCTTGGTCACAAAGTCGATCGCGCCCAGTTCGAGCGCGCGCAGCGCGGCCTCCGAGCCGCGCTCGGTCAGCGAGGACACCATGAGCACCGGCATGGGCCGCAGGCGCATGAGTTTTTCGAGGAACTCCAGGCCGTCCATGCGCGGCATTTCCACGTCCAGCGTCATCACGTCGGGGTTGTGCTGCTTGACCAGGTCGCGCGCGACCAGCGGGTCCGAGGCCGTGGCCACCACCACCATGTCGGGCTGGCTGTTGATGATCTCGGTCATCAGGCTGCGTATCAGCGCCGAGTCGTCGACGCACAGCACCTTGATCTTGTTCACGCTCGCATTCATAGGGCCCACGCATTCCTGGCGGCCGCGCCCGCGGCCTGGCTGTTGCTGAAGATCTCGACAGGGGCGGGCCGCGCCGGCCTGCGCAAGGTGGCGGCCAGCGCCTGCTCCTCGTCGCGCACCAGCGCCACGTCGTCCTGCTGGCGCAGCTTGCGCATGGTGACCCGGCCCGTCACCGGGAAGTAGTTGATGCGCCGCGGGTAGTTGCCGCGCAAATCCTGGGCGGCCACCCTCACCTGCTCCATCTGCAAATAGCGCAACACAAAGTCGGCATTGCGCTCGCCGATGTTGAGCAAGGTCATATTCGCCAGCACCGCGCCACCGCCAAAGACCTTGGCTTCCAGCCGCTCGCGCCGCGCACCGGCCTTGAGCAACTCATTGAGCAGCATCTCCATCGCATAGGCGCCGTAGCGCATGGAGGCCGCCGCGCCGCGGGTGCCCGGTTCGGCATCCTCGGGCAGCATGAAATGGTTCATGCCGCCTATGCCGGCCACGGTGTCGCGCACACAGGCCGAGACGCAGGAGCCCAGCACCGTGGTCAGCACCATGTCGCTGGAGGTCACAAAATATTCGCCGGGCAGCAGCTTGACCGCCGCAATGCCGAACTCGCGGTCGAAGTAATGGTGGGTGGCCAGGGTCTCCCGGTGCGCCGTGGTCATGGGCCGGCCACGAGTTCATACACCGTCTGGCCCTTGAGCCGGAAGGTGTCGCTGGCAAAGGAGAAGTTTTCCGAATGCCCGGCAAACAGCAGGCCGTGCGGCTTCATCAGCGGCGCGAAGCGCTGCAGGATGCGGCCCTGCGTGGGCTTGTCGAAGTAGATCATCACATTGCGGCAGAAGATCGCGTCGAATGGCTCGCGCAGCGCCCATTTCGCGTCCAGCAGGTTGAGCTGCTCAAACTTCACCATGGCCGCAACTTCGGGCCGTATGCGCACCTTGCCGGCCTGCGCGCCCGCGCCCTTGAGGAAAAATCGCTTGAGCCGCGCCGGCGAGAGCTTGCTGACCTGCTCCATCGTGAAGATGCCGGCCTGGGCCTTGGCCAGCACCTGGGTGTCTATGTCGGTGGCCATCACGCTGGCCGCCGCGCCCGCGCGCTCGCCCAGCGCCTCGATCAGGGTCATGGCGATGGAATAGGGCTCCTCGCCCGTGGAGGCGGCCGAGCACCAGACACTCATGGGCTGGGCGCATTTTTTGGCATGCTCGGCCAGCAGCGGGAAATGGTGGGCCTCACGGAAAAAGGCCGTGAGGTTGGTGGTCAGCGCATTGGTGAACTGCTGCCACTCGTCGCCATGCGGGTCGGCTTCGAGGAAACGCAGATAGCTCGAGAACTCGGTCAGCCGCAGCTCGCGCAGGCGCCGTGCCAGCCGGCTGTAGACCATCTGCCGTTTCTGCGTGCTCAGGGCGATGCCCGCCCGCTGGTGGATCAGCGTGCGTATTTTTGAAAAATCATGGTCCGTCAGGAGAAAATCCGGACCGGCCGACGAGGCCGTGGCGCCATGCAGGGGTGTGTTCATAGGTTTTTTGGCCATCGCGCGCGGGGCACGCGCCTTGTGCACAGTGCAAACGGCGATGCTTCAATGTACAAAGCCTGCGCCGCCTGCCATGGCCTGAAAAGCGCGCGAAAAGCCCCGCTTCTTTGGCGATGGCGGGGCGGCGGGCTCGGGCATAAAGATTTATCCGCAGATGACGCAGATCTACACAGATTGAAGAAAGAAAATCTGTACTAAGAACTTCTTCTCAATCTCTGCACGCTTCCACCACACAAGCTTCCATTGCCTTTGTCTTTATCTGCGGAAATCTGCGTAATCTGCGGATATAGGAATTCATCCGCGGATAGCGCTAGATGGTGACCGTATGCGCCCAGGCCAGCGCCGCCAGGTGCGCCTGGTTGACGCGCGTGGAGGTCACAAACAGCGCGTCAGCCAGCGCCGGCACGCGGCCGTCTCTTTGTTCACAGGCCTCGACCAGCGACAGAAAGGGGCCATACACGCCCTCGCGGCCCAGCAGGGCCTGCACCACGGGCTCGGGCAGCAGGATCTGGCTCACCACTTTTTCGAGCGGTATGCCCAGCAGCTGGTCCAGCAGCGAGAACATGCCGACAAAAAACAGGTGCTCGGCATCGCCGCGCGGCAGCAAGTCCTTGCCCAGCAGCTCGGCAAAACGCCCGCGCACAATCGCCGCCTGCAGCAGCGCGTGCGAATAGCCGGCCGTGTTGGTCGTGGCCAGCAGCACTGACAGCCACCGGAACAGCGGGGTGTAACCCAGCATGGTCACCGCATGGCGCAGCGATTCGATCTCGACCTCTATGCCGAAGCCCGGCGAGTTGATGTAGCGAAACAGCTTGTACGACAGCGCCGCATCGCGCTTGAGCACACCTTCGATGTGCCGCACGTCGGCGTTTTCCTGCACCATCTGCATCAGCTGCAGGATAAAGATCGCCTGCGGGCTCAGCGCGCCGGCGCTGTTGATCGGGCGCGGCGTGGTGCACAGCTGCCCAAAAAAACCGCCCACGCCATGCGCAGCCGACTTGTCAAACTCCGCCCAGCCCGGGAAATCCTGCACCACCACCGCCAGCGGCGGCTCGGCCTGTTTCGCCAGGTTGCTGAGCGCCGCAAAATCCGGATGGCCCCAAGGCAGCTCGATGTGCGTGGCCAGCGGCAGCAGCGTCTCGGCATGCGCTTCCATAAACGCAAGGCTGGCGCCGCGCAGCGCCAGCTGCAAACCTTGTTCACGCATGGAAGCCATGCCCGCCACACAATCCTCGGCCAGGTCGCCGCAGTCCAGCATCAGCACCGTGTGTTTGGGAACCTCCGCAGCCAGGATGCCGCCAGGCGGCACACCGCGCTCGGCATCGAGGAACAGCAAACCCAGCTCGGCATCGTGGGCCCGCTCACCCACAAAGTCCAGCAACTGCCGCACATCTTCCCGCGCATCCGTAGGCACCGGACTCTGCCAGGCCAGCCTGTAGCCAACCACCTGTTGTTTGGGGTCCAGCAGGGGGGCTCGTACAAGGAATTTGTTGTCTGGCATGGGATTGATTTAGTTTTTTGGCCTGGCGGCCGGCCGGCGGAGATGGGCTTTTAGCGGACTGTAAGGAAAAAGGTCGCAATTGATTGCGGTAAATAAGAAGGGGTTTATGAGTCTGTTTTCGGAATAGAGGTTTTTTGGCCGGGGCTTGCTCCAGCGGGGCGCTCCCCTCTGACTCCTGCTGGCCGGGGTTGCCCGGCGGCAACTCACTTTCTTTTGCTTCGCCAAAAGAAAGTAAGCAAAGAAAAGGCGACCCTGGTGTCTGCGTCCCTTCGCTTCGCTACGGGCAACCTGCGGTGCTCGGTTCAGGCGGGGTCTCGCTAAACTCGCTACGTTTCACTTCGCTCAAACAACGCGATCCCTTATCCGCCTGAACCTCCGCTCCTCGGCG
>Ga0207426_1000157_pt1 | contig 178442 bp, 152 predicted proteins | sample AraplaMF_Cvi_mMS_FD_184265 | JGI IMG/M metagenome (GOLD analysis project Ga0207426, IMG submission 184265) | Arabidopsis root microbial communities from the University of North Carolina, USA - plate scrape MF_Cvi_mMS (SPAdes) (version 2) | ecosystem: Host-associated > Plants > Roots >...
CTGCGAGTAACCCGGTACCGGTAAAGGTGATTAGTTTAAGGAAGTGACGTCGTTTCATCCCGCTTGTGATGATCTCGCTCATCTCATCAGGCATGAGTTCTTCGAGGACTTTCCGCTCAGCATCCGTTAGATCAGGAAACTTTGGCTGGTCTTCCATGATGTTTCTTTTAGGTGGTCACTACAATTACATGTTTCTACTAATGAAGCTTAACAACCCGGATGACGGAAAGTTTTGATCTTTAAATGACATAGTCAAAGAGTTAGGGATATGTGCTGGCAATATCCTACATAATAATTCCGTTTGCTGCTTATTTGTATCACACCGGTTTGATCTTGTAGACTTTTTTCCGCTTACAGGCAGGTTTTATACCTGATATGGGCTGGTATTAGTTTTGACTAATACAGTACACATAAGAAGAAACCATGCGGATATTTATTTTTGAAAGTGATGAAGATACCAGTCACCTGCTCAATCACACAATCCGGTCGCTGGGACATGAGGTCACCATCGGAGATAACGGATTACTGGTCTTTACAAAAGGGTTCGATCATCCGGAAATGATCATTATTGATAGTTCCATTGAAGGTTTTTCTGCACCTGAATTATGCCGCAAATTAAAGACAACTGCTGATCTGAACCATATCCCCGTCATCATTCTCTCCGGCGCAGCACAGGTAACAAGCGCATGTCATAGTGCCGGCGCCGATGCGATCCTTTCAAAACCTTTTAAATTAGAACAATTAAAGATTACGATCCAGGATTTGCGCAGGAAGCTTCGGGGTTTCAAAGAAATTGGTGAATGCCCAAAATAAAAATCTCGAACCAACCGCACACCATCATTTTTTATGTTCAAAAATTTAGTATATTTTTGCTAAAATAGTTAGTTTATGGATGCGGTAAAGATGGCTGAATGGTCCATTCCATTGCTCGATGTGTCAGTCCCGGCAGGATTTCCTTCGCCGGCTGCTGACTATGTGGAGAACAGGATCAATGTAAATGAGTTTCTCATCAAACACCCGGAGTCAACTTTTATCATCCGTGTGACCGGGGACAGTATGATCAACGCCTTTATTCCTCCCCGGGCCCATCTCATTATAGACAGGTCTGTCAAGGCAAAGAATGGAGATATCGTGCTTGCGGTAATCAACGGAGAATTCACCGTTAAATACCTGGTTCAGAATGAACGAAAGTGCTGGCTCCGCCCAGCCAACCGTAAATTCCAGGACATTGAAATCACCGAAGAAATGGAGATGAATGTATGGGGAGTGGTGACCTCGATCATTGCTCATCCAAGCGAATTGAAAGATGTATGCTTTAGTTGATTGTAATAATTTTTATTGCAGCTGTGAACGGGTGTTCAACCCCGGACTTAAAGGGCTGCCGGTCATTGTCCTTAGCAATAATGATGGCTGTGTGATTGCCCGTAGCGAGGAGGCCAAACAATTGGGTATCGCCATGGGTACACCCGTATATTTAATACAAGATATTATTGATTTAAAAGGAATTAGAGTCTTTTCTTCTAATTATACTTTATATGCTGACATGAGTGACAGGGTCATGAGGTTACTGGCAGGTTTTGTACCGTCGATTGAGCTATATAGTATTGACGAAGCCTTTCTTGATATGCGCTCGCTTTCTTACCAGGATCTGCCTGAACTAGGGAATACGATCCGCCAGAAGATCACACAGGGTACGGGTATTCCCGTTACAGTTGGTATCGCACCGACTAAAGCACTTGCAAAGCTTGCCAATCGTTTTGCGAAGCATTGGAAGAAAGCGACAGGGGTTCATTGTCTCTCGGGAGACGCAATGATCCGGGAGGCGCTCGAAGCCACAGCAGTGAAAGATATCTGGGGCATCGGTCACCAGCATGCGGCAATGCTTATGCGTCTTGGCTTTCGCACGGCGGCTGATCTCATACGGGCTCCTGATGATTTTATAAAGGATAAAATGACGGTAACGGGACTTCGTCTTGTTACAGAACTCAGAGGTGTTCAAGTCCTGGAACTGGAGACCCAACCTGCAAAAAGAAAAAACATCTGTACTTCCCGATCATTCGGTAAACTCACCCAGGACAAAAGCATCGTTGAAGAAGCCGTTGCCAATTTCGCATCCATTTGCGCCTGCAAACTCAGGGAAGAGCGGCTCTGCGCGACAGAGATTGTGGTATTTGTCCAGACAAACCAGTTCCGTACGCAGGACCGCCAGTATGCACATTCCGTCAGGCTGCAAGCGGAGGTCGCTACTAACCACACGGCCGAATTTATCAGCTACGCGCTCAAGGGGCTCGACATCGTTTTCCGGGCTGGTTACCAGTACATGAAATGCGGGGTGATCGCGGAACAACTCCTGCCACAGCAACAGATCCAATATAGCTTATTCGATCAGGAAGACCGGCAGAAATCAGGTGTCATTATGGATGCGCTGGATCAGCTCAATAAATCATTCGGGAAGGACATGGTTCGATTTGCTGTTCAACGCTTTGACAGGAGATACCGCTTAAAGGCGGACCATTTGTCTAAACGCTATACGACGAATATCAATGAAGTCCTTCATGTTAAAAATTAGCAAGACCATGTTTAATCCATTTGTAAGATTCATGAAGGAAATGATCGACGGATTGCAGGTCATGAAGCGGGTTTACCTTGTCAGCCAGACAAACCGGCAGGCACTGGATCCATTACAGTTCGAAGACAAAGCACCGATCCTGCTTACTGATTACGATGATATCGGGCTGGCAAAACTTCATTTTAATGCGATAAAGCATGATCCCTATAAAGCCATCATTGACCTGAATAAACCTGCGCACCATCAGAAGTTAAACGCAATGCTCGGTCCCGAAAGCAGCTATAGGATTTATGCGGCTTTTATTGAGGATAGGGGGAAGATTGAGCGAGCGCTTAACCGTAAATATGCCAATAATATACACCGTTACATCACCGCGGAGACGAACTGGCGGCCCGGACGCAACGAAACGATCCGACCGCAGCTACAGGTCATTTTCGGGGAACCTTTTATTCTTTTGAAGTGGTCCGGCCAAACTGTAAAACTGCGACTGAGCGAACTTGAAAAATACTAGCTATGTGTTATGACATTTCTTTTACGGTAGATATCAGGGTACTGTCTGACTACTTTCCGGGACTGGTCTATGACGAGCAGATCCGGATCAATTTCGATGCAGGCGTACATATCCAGGGGGCGGGTGCATTTGCAGAACATGCCATTGTTTATCGCAACAGGGAGGATCTGCTACCTCACTGCAGGCCGATGGAGTGGGGGGTGATCCCGCACCTCGTGGATACCCCGGATGCGCTTGCGGGCTTTTTGCCCGGTCGTCAGAATTATGTCGCTATCCGCTCTGAACGGGTGCTGGATGACAAGGATAGTTACTGGTACAAGATCCGCAACCGGCGCTGCCTTATCCCTGTCACGGGTACCTACGAACACCGGGAAGTAAATGGCTGGACCAAAAAGGTTCCTTATCATATCCGCCCTGTAGATCAGTTGGTAAGTTTTATACCCGGTTTGTATTGCGTATCCCAGGTAAACCCCCCCTTTACAGGTAATACTGCCACCTACCGAACTTTCGGCCTGATCACGCGACCCGCAAATATTGTCATGCGCCAGATTCACAATAGTGGCAGGCATCCATACCGCATGCCGCTGTTTCTCACCTTTGGAATGGCAAAACAGTGGCTCAGTCATGAGCTTTCCGAATATGAATACCGGAAACTCCTGAATTACGAAATGCCGTCCGACATGCTTTCGTATCACACAACCGATACGATCAGGACGAGTAAACAGAGGGCCGACGGAAAGCCAAAGAACGCACCTTTTCTGTGGGCTAATCTTCCTGCATTGGGCAAGGGTGATCCGGTATTGTTTGATTAGTTCTGTTGTACAGGTGGGTATAAAAATTTCAGAAATTTGACAGGCCCGTTAACTGGCCTTAATTTTGTTTAACTGTACATGACTATGCCTGCCATTCTTGTTGTTGATGACAATGAATTTATACTTGATGCGATGCAATTACTCCTTGAAACACGAGGATTTGGAGTATTGTTGTGCAGTACGGTAAATAAGGTGAGGGGTATGATCGACACCCAAGCTCCGGACCTGATCATCATGGACATCAATATGCCGCACACCAGTGGTGCGGAACTGTGCATGCAGTTAAGAAGGGAGGGTTATACAATTCCTATTGCCCTGTTTTCTGCAAGAGAAGACGCAGCGCAGTTAATGCTTGAATCAGGCGCTGATGCGGTCATGAAAAAGCCCCTCGTGATCGAGTCCATTTTACAGACCATCACCCAATTGCTGGATAAATAAACTTGTTTGTCATCAGCATCAACGGTAAACTTCCCCGGTTTTCTTTTGTTTTGTAATCAGTAAATATGGCGCTTGCCATAATTTTCGCCTGTAACATGTTAAATCGCTGATATGACTTCACCCATTGCCCTTGTGCAGAAGGATCTGCTTCATTCATTTTTCACAGAAAGTGAGGAGTTGTTTTATAAAATGAGTGCGGACTGGCAGACGATGGAAGTCCTTGCCGGCAATGAGCTGCTATCTGGAACTGACCCATCCGACAATAATTGGATCGAACATATTATTCCGCAGGAAGACAGGAGCCTGCTTAGGAAAACCATCGCATACTCCATTGATCAAAAGGCGGTGTTCCGGCTGGATCACCGGATTGTTTCTGCTGGCGGTCATATCATTCCCGTCCGTTCAAAGGCTTTTCCCGTAAATAACCAAAGCGGGGATATTGATTACTGGTATGGTACCATGAGAAGAGTGCCGGAAGCGGCGCGGCCATTGCTGGACTGGCGCGACCATCAGGCAGAAGGCAAGTATCGGGTGCTCTTTAATTCGATGGATCAGGGGTATTGCATCATCCGCATGCTTTATAACGCTCACGGTCAACCTGTGGACTGGCTTTTTGTTGAAGTGAATCCTGCCTTCGAAAGACATAACGGCCTTGTCGGTGCTACCGGTAAAACCATGCGTGAGCTGAATCCTGCCATTGAGCAAAAATGGATGGACATCTACAATTCTGTTGCTGCCACCGGTGAAAGCATCCGTTTTGAGGAGGATTCAGAAGCGCTTGACCGCGTTTTCGATCTTTATGCATTTCGTATCGGATTACCGGAGGATCCCCTTGTCGCAGTGTTGTTCACCGATGTAACCGAACGCAGAAACGCGGAGAAAAAACAGTCCTTTCAGCTCATGCTTCAGGACATACTGAGGTCATTAACTGATCCCGGCGAGATCCAGGAGCAGGCAGCAAAAATTCTCGGCGTTCAACTTGACGTATCACGTGCATTTTATTTTTCTGTTGCCAAAGAGCAGGACGGCTACTCTCATATTGTTACCAGAGATTTTTACAATCATCCCGATATGCCCAGTGTTGTCGGAAGCCACCCTTTGGAAGTTTACGGCAAAACCATCTATGCCGGTCTGCAGGAAGGTAAAGTGATGGCTATTGCCGACCTCTCCAGGCACAGCGAGGTAAAAGCTGCCGAACTTGAAAAGCACCTGGCACTTGGTGTACGTTCGCTGATCATTGTACCGCTGATCAAGAACGGCGAATATGTCGCTGCTTTTGCCGTGAACGACGAGCGCCCACGGAACTGGACCGGCCTGGAGATCCAGCTGGTCGAGGAGACTGCCGAACGGACCTGGGCAGCGGTGGAAAGAGCAAGCACCCAGGCCGAACTCAAAGCTTCACAATCACTGCTGGCTAGCGTCTTCCGGGTTTCGCCTATAGGGATCGGGTATGCGGATAACCAGGGTAAATACCTGATTCAAAATGAGCACATGCGCCGTTTTATTCCTGGCGGCATGATGCCTTCCAAAGACAAAAGTGCGGACTGGCGATGGATTGCCGTTGATGGGGAAGGAGCTCGTCTTCCGCCCGAAGAATATCCTGGCGTCAAGGCGTTAAGGGGTGACACCAGCGGCACTGCCATTGAGATGCTGCATATCCTGGAAGATGGTTCCGAAATCTGGACAAGGGTGGCTGCCATTGCCCTTTATGAAGATGACGGGACACCAAACGGGATTGTGGTCGTTATTACCGATATTGATGACCTGAAAAGGACCACGGAGAAGCTCACTGAAAGCGAACAACAACTAAAAGAATTAATCCGACAGAAAGATGAGTTCATCGCGATAGCCAGTCATGAGTTAAAGACGCCGGTAACCAGCATGATGATCTATGCAGAGGTTGCGCTGGAAAGCTTTCGCCGTAACGGACAGCTGCAGGAAAGCTCCATGCTCGAACGGCTGTTAAAACAAATACACCGTCTCACCGCGCTCATTTATAACCTGCTCGATACCACAAAAATTGTGGGAGGCCAGTTGAAGCTATCGCCTCTCCCTACCGATCTCCATCAATTATTACAGGAAAGGATAGAGGAGATTGCAACCAGTTCCAGTCATCATTTTGAACTTACCGGCGACGATCTCCCGCTGATTAAAGCGGACCAGGAGCGTCTTGGTCAGGTCATCACCAATCTTCTCACTAATGCGGTTAAATATTCCCCTGAAAATACCCGCATTAAGGTCGTGACCGAGCTTCAGGGTGGCGAGGTCTGGGTTCATGTAGCCGATGAAGGATACGGTATCAATGAAGCGGATCAGCAACATGTTTTCGGGCAATATTACCGTGTGAGTGCAGAACATATCCAGGTACAACAGGGGATAGGCCTGGGGTTATACATCGCTGCTGAGATAATTCAGCGTCATGGCGGGGCGATACGGGTTAAAAGTACACCGGGTAAAGGTTCGGTCTTTTCTTTCTCCTTACCGCTCGATTAACCGGCTGGCTTTCTGCGAAGGCTGCTGCGGCTTAGCTGCTGAATTACTACGCTGTGTGTAGCGTGTTTTCAACAGTTCAAGGAATAAGGGATTTCGTTCTGTCCTCAATCCATCTGCTTGCCACCGCTGGCCTTCTATTTGACGCTTGTTTTATAAAACACCTACGATGAACTTAGCAGATAACAACAGCGGGATCGCTAAAGTGCTGGTAATAGATGATGATCCTGTCATGCGTGAGTACGTATCGGCACTGCTGAGGATTTTTGATATTCATTCAAAACTCCTGCCTGATGCGCTATTCATTTGCCAGGTAATTACTGAATATGTTCCGGATGTCATCCTTATGGATATTGTACTGAACGAAGAGGGTGATGGCAGAGAGATTTGCCAGCGTCTAAAGTTGCAACCCGACTATGTGGTGAATCCTGTGGTACTGATCTCAAGTTATCCGATGGACCCCGATTCTATTGCGGATTGCGGCGCCTGCGGGTTTTTGCCAAAACCGTTTCAGAAAGAGGATCTGATGGATGTCCTGTTAACTGCCAGATTTCAGGATCACCGGTTTTTCGACAGCGAATAGCAGCCGCTAGACATAACAATGATTCAGAAGAAGGTTATGAGAGTTGATAATGATCAGGTCCTTACTATCTGGATAAAACCACATTGCCTTTTACCAGTTGCGTAACACCGGGAAGGCAATCAGATACATTGGAAAGGAGGTACTTCTGGTCAGCCATTCTGGTGAGAGAAGATAAATGCACATGTAGCCCGAGTCTTCAGGGGTTTAATTTTTTATACTGCCAGATAATCGCATTGATCACAAGAGCAGGATCATCGAGGTGAATAAAATGCCCGGTTCCGATAGCGATGATTTCTGTACGACCGGGGGAAGCAGCTGCGAAGTCCAGGTGCGCCTTTTTCCACGCAATGCTGTCGATGGATTCTGTGAAAGGAGTCTTATCGGATACGATATCCGTCACAGGTAAAAATGGGGGTAAATGAATTTCTCTCATTGTCCTGATCGTATTCACAAAATCCTTAAAAACATAATAAATACCCTGTTGCCTGCTTTCCCATTGCGCCGCTTCGGCGTCGTCGGTTTGCGCATAGTACTGTTCTTTTTCCGCTGAATAAAACTCAATGACATTGGCATCCAGCAAAACCATTGCTTTGACCTGATCGGGATGACGGGCGGCGTAATATGCTGCATAAAATCCGCCTAGCGAATGACCAACGAGCATAACCGGCGTTTGACCGTATCCCAGGCAGTTCATCGCTTTTTCCAACTTTTCCACATCGGCTTTAAGTCCATGACTCATGGTATCCGACTTGCTTTTACCAAATCCTGGCCGGTCATAGGTGATCAGGGTTGCGCCGGTTTTTAAGAATAATTCTGGTAATAGGGTATTCCAGGTGCTGCAATCCTGTGCACCGCCGTTTTCAAACAGGATCGGTATGCCTTTTTTAACAAATTCATCAACTTATTTCAATAACCGTATTCGTCGTAGCCGCAGTAAGTTTTTTGTGACTTATAAAATAGATTAAAAATCTTTATCATCCTTAAATCTCACTGAATAAACAGCCGCTTGATGTAAAATTATCTTCAGCGCTATACCTTTGTAGCCTTCATCAAAATCCAATTGTTTGAAAAGCACACGTTTAACGATGGCATGCTTTGCCGTTTCCTTCCTTTTATTTTCCTGTAAGAAGTCTTCAAATGATAGTCCCGGTCCGGACACGACAAACAATATCATAGTCAATACAGATGCGGCAGCACTGACACAGCGTATCAGTACCGACGGCACAGGAGTTGTTCCCATGCTGACGGCAAATAAAAACGGTCGTTTTACAAATGGCCGGGAATACGGCGTACTTGATACCAGTAATAAATACCCGATCGAACTGATTGCAAGTGTTGCAGCGCCAACTTACCAGGGAAGCACACTGAAGGCAACACATGTGGATATTAATGGTAACTATGCTTATGTGTCGTATAATACGGAGGGCGATAAATACCTGGGTGCAGTAGACGTTTTCGATATCACGACCGCGGCTACACCAAAGCTCCTTGCAGAAGCCATTTTCCCATCGACAGACATTAATGCCCTGGTCTATAATAACAATAAACTTTATATCACGGGTGCTTCTGATGTTGATAAAGATCCATCTCTTAAAAGCCCGGCGATTGCAGGATATGTGGAGCTGAGCAATAATGTGCCTACCGGTACCTTCAAAATTTACAATGTACCGGGCTATGCAGGTACCGATATTAACTTCAGCAATAACAAACTATATGTCACTTCCGGGGCTAATGGTGGTCTTAGTGTCCTTGACCCTTCCAGTTTTACCAGCGCAAAATATATTGAACTTCGTGACTTAAGGTCTCTGGCTATCTCTTCCAATCTTAAGCTTGCCGTATATAGCGGAGAGAAGGGTGTCAATACTTTTGCTGCGGATACTTATACGGGTATAAATAGTTTTGCTACCGGCGCGGACATTGCCGAAGCTAAAAGAACGATCGATTACTACAATGATAACCTGCTGATCGCTGCGGGTAAAGCAGGTATGCTTTATTACAACGGCGCTACCGGTTCAAAGATCGATGATATTCAGTTACCCAAGACGCCGCCTTCGGGTGTGGACGCGAATGACGTAGTGACGAATGCCGTTTCGAACAACAATGGATTATTCTTTACCGCCAATGGTGCGGTCGGAGTTTACCTGAGTGTTCCGAAGGATGCCAATACGCTTGCCCTTGTCGGCTCCATGGATCTTAAAGGATCAGCCAATTATGTGAAAAGTAAAGGTGATTACGTTTATGTTGCAAGCAGCACTGGTCTGAAGATCCTGAAGTTCACTAAACCTGCAACCACTACTACTTGTACCGGCCTTGCTGTCTATAAGGGCGACGCGAACCTGAACGTGAATTCCGGCGATAATTTCAAATACAGCGGCGCTGCTGCTTTGCAAAACCTCAACGTTGGCGGTTCGCTTTACTTCTGCGGCGCAATGTCGGTGCTGTACAACTGTAATATCAACAGCGGCGGAACCCTGGAAGTGCACGGAACACTGGCGTATGGGGCGATGGCGAACAGCAACACACTGAATCTTAACTCCACCCTGAATATCGAAGGAAGCCTGGTGATCTACGGTAACCTGACTCTCAACAGTGGCGCCAAACTGAATTTCCTTGGAAGTGGTTCTACTGTAACTATTTATGGGAAGGTGACCAAAAATTCAGGCGTAACGATCACCGGAAACTACACAGACGTTTTAGGAAAACTCAAATAAAGAAAATACAGGTTTTATAGGCACACGAACGAACATTGGGGCCCGCTGTTTTTACAGCGGGCATTTTGTTTGATATCAGATACCAGCCTCAAAGAAAGTAACGCCTGAAAGCGTCGCGCGAAAAATGGATAATGACGCAAAACATATCCTTCTAAAGAAGATATTTATTAATGCAAATAAAGCAGCCTCGTCACCAAACCGATCCGACAAGGTGGCCAGCGTGTCGGTTTTATTATTTCAACGTTAGGTACGATTCGGGATTTTTCTTAAACTCATCTTTACAGCCTGATGAACAGAAACCATATATTTTTCCCTGATAGTTTGCCGTATCTGCCACTCCCGCAGTAAGTGGCATACCACAGATGTAATCCTTTTTATTCTCGAAATTGATATTGGTAAATGCCTTTTCCGGGTGCAGGGCTGTTCCGAGGCCATCATCATACATTTTGCGAAGGCCTGCTACAATGGTGGGATCTGTTTTTTGTTCACTCCCGCCAGGGAAAGGCGGTTGGGGATCATACTCCAGATCCAGCATCACAGTTTTGGTATATTGCTCCCCTTTTATTTCATTGATTAAGCCGAGACTCATATCCATTCCTGCAGTCACACCTGCGCTGGTCCAGTATTTCCCACTTTTGACAAACCTTTTATTCACCACTTTCGCCCCGAATTCACTTGCCAGCATTTTTTTCCCATACCAGTGGGTCGTGGCTTCCCTGTCTTTCAAGAGACCTGCGGCACCCAGGATCCAGGCGCCGGTACACACGCTAGTAGTAAAGGTTGAAGTGGCATCAATAGCTCTCACCCAGTTCAATAGTGCAGTGTCTTTGGTTGCTTTGTAGGTGTCATTCAGTCCCCCTGGTATCACCAGTATGTCGAGTTGTTTTACTTCGGCAATCGACGTATCGCATTGTACTTTCATCTCGTTGGCAGTGGTGACTATTCCTTTGTGCCTGCCTACAAAGAAAACATTTACACCCATCAGTTCACTTAATACGTGATAAGGTCCCATGGCATCCAGCACAGCATATCCGTCATATAACAAAATTCCCACTGTTTTTATCTTTGCCTTTTGAGGTGATGGTACTGCGCTGTTTTTATTTTTTGCATTAGTTGCTGGTTGCTCTTGGCTGTTGTTACAGGCAATAAAACATACGATAAAAGCGGTAAATATTATAATTTTTTTCATGGCATTTTGCTTTTGACTTGAGTTAAAATTTTCCTGTTAATGTAATACCCCACATCCTTGGATTGCCTAACAGGTAAGATCCGTAGCCCCATGCGATATAACGGGCGTCGTTGATATTCCTTCCCCAGATCGCGATTTCAATATTCCTGGCCGTAATGCCGGCCCTTGCGTTCATTAATCCATAACCGTTCTGACTGTTTGCGTTTAAGAAATCCAGTTCATATTTGCCGATGTACCTGTACTCCATCCTTGCAAATGCGGAAGCATGATGTTTGCTTTTCGCCAGGGGATAATTGTATTGCGCCGCCATCATGCTTGAAAATTGTGGATTATTAATAGGGTGGTAGCCTTTATAGTTCTTCGTGGCTCCGGAAACATAATCATACAACTCAAGTTTTGCGTAGGTTGCGTGAGACCAGGCCGCGTTCCATTCCAGTGATAAATTTTTGAAGGGAATGACCGCTATTTCCGATTCAGCTCCGAGGTTATTCATGTCGCCAACATTCAGCATTACATAATCGACACCATTGGTTGAAGTTCCCACCTGCTGGTCTTTCTGCTGTAGATAAAAAGCGGTCAGGTTCAGCTTGAGCTTATTGTCAAGCAGGCTGTTTTTGATTGCCAGTTCGTAATTGTCCGATCTTTCAGGTTTGTAAGTCCTGTTGTTTGCGCTTGCTGCACCAATATTGAAGCCGCCAACCCGGAATCCTTTTGCGTATGATGCATAGATCAGTGAATTTCCGGTGAACTTGTAACTCAGGGTCAGCTTTGGGGTAAAGGCATGAAAAGTCTTCACGTCCGCTTCCGTTGGGAGAGCAGGAGTAACCACATGGTCTTTTTCCAGGTCGTTGCTTTCTGTTCTTTCTTTACGCTCGATATCGTACCGTGCACCAGCCGTAAGATCAAGTTCCGGTGTTATTGTGTACGTCGCCTGGCCAAAAACTGCGGCACCCCGGTTCTTGCGTAAGCCGTGGCTGATCGTACGATAAGGCGCCGAAGTATCTATTGCAGCATAATCTTCGTCGTAATAGGTGACGAAATTCGTTTTTGTTTTTTCCGCGAACAGGAAAGAACCAATCGTCCATTTCCATTTACCTGCGTTTGCCGGTGAAGAAAAGCGGAACTCCTGTGTAAGTTGCTGCGACCTGGTTGCATTACTTCCGCTGATTAAACGATCCGCAGTAAAGTCGTAATCAAACCGGTCCGGGAACCAGATATGGTAGTCAATGCCGGCAGTAATCGAGGTGAAGTTGAAATGTCTGCCAAAATAATTCACTGCTACCGAGACGTTCGTATTGGTTCTTCTTTCCGTATTGTCCCAGTTGCCAAATGCCTGGTAGGGATGGTTACGGGCGGCGCTGTCTGTCGCAGCCCAGGGATAAGCGCCTTTGTCATTATCGTTCTCTGTTTTCGTGTTCACGTTCAGTTGCCATCTGTCGCTAAATAAATACCTCAGATTTCCATTGATGTTAAAATCCTTGCGCCCATCAAAATGCGCTGTATTTAACGTGGGGTTGCTATATACACTACCTCTTTTGTTGTATTGTGCAGTGACATTAAAAAACAACCTGTCTCTGATCAGCGGTGCATTAAATCCTGCGCTATAGCGTTGAAGGCCATAATTACCGATGTCCACCGTTGCATAACCTGCTATTGAGTTTGTTGGCTTCTTCGTAATGATGTTTACCACGCCGCTGAATGCATTTCTTCCGTAAAGAGTCCCCTGTGGTCCGCGTAAGATTTCGATGCGTTCAATGTTATTGAAATTGACAGGCGCCGAATAGAAATCAAACTGGTAAACACCATCCACGTAGGTTGCGACTGATTGCTCATTGGTAAAACCCATGGTGCCCCTGATGTTAAAGAAGTTTGAGCCTGAACTATTACCATGTTCAGCCACAAAGAGGCTGGGAGCGAGGGCCGTCAGATCAGCAATGGTCCATGCCCTGTATTCATTGAGCTTCTCGCCGCTTAATGCTGATACCGCCGCCGGTGTCTGTTGCAGCCTGGTTTCTATTTTATCGCTGCTCACTACCACCTCCTCCAGCTGCTTCCCCTGCTCTTCCAGGATAATTGTCAATAAGGTAATACCTGCACTGATTTTTACTTTTTTTATTTGGGATGCAAAGCCGATACTGCTGACCGCTAACTCATAGTTTCCCTCCGGGATGTTGCTGAACCTGAAGTTGCCTTGTCTGTCTGCAACCGCAGTGCGTTCAGTATTTAAAATGCGCAGGGTTACCGCTTCAACCGGGGTCCGGTCTTTTGTTTGTACAACCCCTTCCAAGGATTGCGCGCGAAGTGTCATGATGCTAACGATTAGCATCATGACACAGACTATTTTTTTGATCATGAGTAGTTATGATTTAGCTGAAAGGATCACTGATACGGATCCCGAAAAGAGTGCAGAACTGTCCCACACCAGTCCGTCAACGCGGCTAACTGATACAAGCCTTTGATTTGCTTTGGGATGATCGATTTCACTTTGGGATCCTGATTAAGTTACTATGGAAGTCCGGACAGTCTGCGGGGGATGAAAAATACTATAAGAGCGGCTTCTGGTAACACCTAGAGAGAGCGGCGTTACCTGGTCAATGATGGTAATAAAACTTAAAAGATCGATCTGAGAGGCGAAGAAAGATTTGGAAGATAAAACGATAATTCCTCTTGTAGCTGCTTTTTTTTCGGGATTATCCTGGTTGCTTTTTTCCTGTTGCTCAATCCGTTTAATCATCTGACATTTTCCATTGCAATGCAGCCATGGCTTTGTTTTGTTTTCGCAGCTTTTGACAAAAGTACTCGTGTCACCGTAATAATCCGCAACAATAACAAGGCTGCTAAAGGTCTGCATAAAGAACGCAGTCAGCATCATCAAAGAAACGACGTAACGATATATGATTTCTACTTTCAGGTTTTGCAAAAGTAAGCGGTCTGAAGGTCTGCGGGCAAATTAAATATCTTAGGTATTGGGCTTGGTAGCGGCGGCGGTATAGATGCGGGTGTGCTTTTACGCAAGGGGTGGATGAATGGAAACATTTCTTCATTTCCATTCATCATTTTGAATGGGTTTCTACAATCCTATTTTGTAAATTTCCAACATCGGTTATGAATAAACTTATTTGTAATCGTTTATGTTGGAAGTAGCCACGTTATTCCTATCGTGGCTACGCTTTTTCTGCCTGTCTGAAGGGCATTTTTTTAATAACGGTTTAGCGGAGCACTGATTTTTCAGTAATGATGCTTCAACATGCCTGCTATGATGATCATTGTGATCCATCTTCTGCTGATTGCCGGAATGAAATAAGCACCGCCAGGAATGGCGGTGCCAGTTCACCAAAACCAACTGTAAATTTTAGCTGGCTAATTAACGCCTCCCCAGAGTGCGCGGTATAGATCTGTGATTGCATTGAGCTTATCCAGCTGAATGGTGATGGCCTCAAGATCACTTTGAAGACGGTTATCCGGGTTTCCTTATATTTTATGTTTACCAGTACAGCGGTTATTCCTGCTGATTACCCTGTAGATCTATTCCTTTTTGAACATCATCGATCAATGGATGGGTTTGATTAGCTTTTTTATTATGGTTTTTCCTGGACTTGCTTTAAGAAAATCAGCAGCAATGTGACAGATAAAGATGATTGATGACCCTCAAAGTGTTACGTGCTGTTTCGATTTAGAAGCCTTAGGTCTGTTAAAGTCGTGTTCTGCCCTCGGACTGGTCGTATCGCTACCTCATCTTTCAGGTTTTGCCGGGATACTTTTACAGAAACAAAAAAGATGAAAAAAATACTTTGTTCTATCGCATATATCGTCATTGCAATAGCGCTCCGGTCAACGCCCTGTTCCGCGCAAAACAACCCACCTGCAGAGGGGCATTATGCAAATGTTCATGATCTGAAGTTATTCTACCTGGATAAGGGCAAGGGGCTGCCTTTGGTGCTGTTGCACGGCGGTCTCTCTACCATCGATCATGACTTTGGCGCAATGATCCCGGAATTGGAGAAAACACACCGCGTAATTGCGGTAGAAATGCAGGGCCATGGGCATACGAAGGATATTGACCGTCCGCTCAGTTATGCATCGATGGCTTCGGATGTCCTGGAACTCCTGCAAACATTACACATAGAGAAGGCTGATTTCCTGGGCTATAGCATGGGTGGGGGTGTTGTCTTGCAAATCGCTATTATCAAACCCGCCATTGTTAATCATATCGTACTTATGTCGACCGCGTACAGTCCTTTGGGTATGAACTTCGACAATCCTGGTAACCTCAGGCCGAAACCGGCAGAAGATTTAAACCGGTCTGAATTTAAAAAGGCCTATGATGCGGTTGCTCCTGACACTTCACAATGGCAAACGCTCGTAAAAAAGAACTTTGCGCTGATGGAAAGCTGGAAAGGCTTTGATACTGCCGATATCCGAAGGATTAATGCTCCTGTGTTTTTACTATTTGGAGATGCTGATATCAGCAAACCCGAACATGCCGTAGAAATGTTCAGACTCAGGGGTGGTGGTATCGCAGGGGACCTCTATGAACTGCCCAATGAACAACTGGCAGTGATCCCGGGGACAACACATGTCCAGATGCCAAAGCGCGCGGGATGGATACTTCCGATGATCACCGGTTTTCTTCAAACAACAAGATACAGGGCTGCACATAAATAAATTTACCCATTATGTTCATGCCGGGTATAACATAGGCGGGCTTGCACCTGTTCCGCTGCCAATACAATCCGGAAAATTGAAAGCTACTCGCCGGGATTTGCCTTGTCATTCGGACATGAAGTAAGGTATCAGTTGAACGGTAAATGGGGGATTAGTGCCATGTTGAAGTTGGATTGGAAGTCAATGGATATACGCGATAGCGTACAATATTTTCACACCCTGATATCGGTGGATAGTGCAGCTTTTGAAGGGGATTTTACCGGGACGAACAACACGCGGTGCAGGAATCTGTATGTCTGGTTGCCATTAAGCCTGGTATTTAGTAAAAGGGATAACTGGCGTTTCAAGGTGGGATTGTATTTGGCCTACCTGCTCCATCCTTCTTTTAGCGGAACGGTTAGCAACGGATATATCCGCAAAGGAAATTCCCTCGGGGAAAAAGTTGCGATCGATACTGCTACTTTCAACTTTGATAACGTCCAACGGAAATTTGATTTTGGATTACAAGTGGGAGCGGAGAAAAGAGTATTTCGAAACTTTGCTGCTACCGGGAATCTAAGCTGGGGTTTAAGGCCTGTTTTTCCTTCGTCTTTTAAAGGAATGGGTTTTAAAATGTACAATATTTTTTTTACCGTTGGTCTGACCTATTGCCTATAGAACGACAAAATATCATAGAAACCCATCATCATAATTGCATTGACCTCAGACTTAGCAGCCTTGCATAAGTGCACTTCTTCCTCCATCTATCAGATAAGTCGCTCCGGAAGCAAATGCAGCATGTTCACTGGCAAGGAACACGCACCAGCCGCCGATCTGTTCTGCGGTTCCTAATTTTTTTACCGGATGTAAATCAATCGTCCTTTGTCGTTCACCTGCCGGATCTTCAAAGGAATCGAACCATTGCTGATTTCCGGGCGTGTCTATAAATCCAGGTGCAATACCCACAGACCTTATTTTGGGACTCCATTCAATGGCAAGACTTTTTACCAGCCCTGTCAGTGCAGTTTTCGCAATATTATACGGAAAACAATTGGGCATCGTATGATAGGCGTGATTGGATGACATGATAATGATCACTCCTTCAGTTTTTTCCAATGAGGGTTTGCATAATTGGGCAAGCCGCCAGTGCGCAGCGAGATTAAGATCCATATTTCTGTCCCAATCTTCTCTGGTAGTGCCTGATACACCATAAAAGATATTAGCACCTGCATTTGAAACCAGCACATCTATACGCCCGAATTGTTTTATGGTGGTATCTACCAATATTTTTAAGTCTGCTTCGGAGGTGACATCGCAGGAACTGTATAACACATCGACTCCATAGCTTTTTACAGAAGACACAAAGCTGTCAACTTTGTTTGTCAGGGAGCACCCGGAAATATTTGCACCGGCCTTTGCCATCTGGTGCGCAATCCCCAGGCCTATGCCTGAATCACATCCGGTAATCAGTACCGTTTTGCCTGCAAGGCTGATCTCAAACATCTTTCTGTCTTTTAAAATATGTTAGACATAGAAGCCAGGTCTTGGTTTCACAATCCCTGGATATTTTATCATTTCTTCTTCGATCAAATCAACTCCCAAACCAGGGCGGTTACTTAAATGCAAATGACCATCCTTGACCATATCTTTTACCGGGTGGTCGATCACTGTGTCGCGCCAGGGAACATCATTGAACATAAACTCCTGTCTGAAAAAATTAGGAACGGATGCACATACATGTGCAGAGGCAAGGGTTGACAAGGGACCATTTGGATTGTGTGGCGCCAGCAACACATTGTAAGCTTCCATCATGGTCGCCATACGTTTCATTTCACTAGGGCCCCCGCATCGTGTTATATCCGGCATCATGATGTCACAAACATATTTTTCTAACACCGGTTTAATGCCATACCTCGTATAGTGCCGCTCACCTATGCAGATGGAAACATTGGATGGAATCCTTTCACGCATCGCTCTTAAAGTCTCTGTGCTCTCTGGTCCGGCCGGCTCCTCATACCAGGTAATGTTTAATGCAGACAATCGCTGGGCCATTTTGACTGCGATACTATAATTCAGCATTGCATGTGTTTCAATCATGATATCAAAATTTTCGCCTACTGCTTTACGTACCGCTTTGCTGACCTCAAATGCAAGATCCTGTTGAGCTAATGATAAGGTGAGGCTGCTTGATAAATCTTCCCCATACAGGTAATTGGTGTGTGCAAAGGGATCGAATTTCAACCCTGTAAAACCTGCGTCCTTTACCATTTTTGCCTGCGCTGCATAGTCTTCGGGGGTATGTCCGCCTCCGGTAAACCAGTAGTTGGCGTAAAGGAGGGTTTCTTTGCGAAAAGCGCCGCCGAGTAATTCGTAGCAGGGCGCACCGTAGACTTTCCCCTTCAGGTCGAGGAGTGCCATATCTATTCCGCTGATCGCACACATGCTTGCGCCGTAAGGTCCTATCCAGTTCAGGTCGCGGTACAGTTTTGTCCAGATAAAATCCGTCTTCAACGGATCGAGTCCGATGATGCGTTCACCCACATGCTTGGCTGCTTCAAATACAATCGGGCTGCCCGGCCAATTGGTAGCTTCGCCAACACCAGTATAGCCGTCATCGGTGTAAATTTTCAACAGTGTCCAGTTATACTTTATACCTTCCACCAGCCATACCTTTACGTCTGTTATTTTCATTCCTTGTATTTATTTTGCCTTTGTATTTTTTTTAATGATTGAATTACCTGATCGTCCGTCATTATTTATTAATCAGTTGGGCAAGGCTATAATACTGACCCTGCTTTGTTGATAAGCTGATTTTTTTGTCACGATATTTTACAATACAAATACCTCCTTTTTTAGACAATAGTTTTGCATTGGTTAGCTGATGGTTTTTCCATTGGATATAAATCAAAAAATCCCCCCTTGCCACCAAACCATTTACTTCGCCATCTTTCCATTTAGCTGGTAACGCTGGCAATAATTCAATAAAACCTTCATGGCTTTGCAATAGCATTTCTGCGATGGCAGCCGTAGCGCCGAAATTGCCATCAATCTGAAAAGGCGGGCAGGCATCAAATAAATTATAATAACTGCCTCCGCCATCGTTATAAGATGCAGCATCATGCAATGGCGGGTGTAATAAATTATTTAAGATCATGAGTGCACTGTCGCCTTCATGCAGCCTTGCCCAAAATGCTATTTTCCATGCAAGGCTCCAGCCGGTGCCTCCATCCCCCCTTGTTATTAAAGACTGTTTTGCGGCAGATGCATATTCAGGTGTTTTATAAAAAGAAATTTCATTGCCTGGGTATAGTGCAAATAAGTGGGAGACATGGCGGTGGTGAGGGTCAACCTCTTTAAATTCTTCTGCCCATTCCATCAGCCTTCCATCTTTTGCAATTGCAGGACGGGCAAGGTTTTGCAGTTTCTGCTGCAATGTATCAGTAAAACTTTTTTCAGTTGTTAACTGTAATATTGTTGCTGCATCTGATGTGTTTTTAAACAGGTCATAAATAACTTCCTGGTCATGCGATGGGCCCATAGATATTTGCGCTTCGCTTCCATCCGACGCTATAAAACTATTTTCAGGCGAAGCTGCCGGGCCTGAAACGAGTTTGCCGGTTGCTGCATCGGTGACAAGCCAGTCGAAATAAAACCTGCAAGCTTCTTTTAAAACGGGCCACACCCGGCGCAAATAATTTTCATCTTTCGTAAAAGCATAATGCGTAAATAAGTGTTGGCAAATCCATGCTGTCGCGCCAACATGTAACCCCCAGCTCGCCTCTTCACCTGGTGCAGTGTAGCCCCAAACATTGGTTACAGGATGGATGCTCCAGCCTCCGGTATTGTGCTGAATTTGTGCGGTGTGTTTTCCCGGTTGTACCAACGACTGAATAAAATCAGTTAACTGCAGATGGCATTCTGAAAGATTAGCAACCTCGGCAGGCCAGTAATTCATTTGCACATTAATATCAGTATGATAGTCACCGTTCCACGGTGTTTGAATCTGGTTAGCCCAAATGCCCTGCAGGTTTGCAGGCAACGAACCTTTGCGTGAAGATGATAACAACAGATACCTGCCATAAGCATAGTACAAAGCATACAACGCAGGTTCGTTTTTTGTTGTGATATTTCTTTCTAATAGCCGGTTAGCTGGAATATTATAATTGATGCCATTATTTATTTGCAAAGTGTTTCGCAACATGTGAGGCGAAAAATCTCTTACATGATTTTGTTTTAATACCGCATACTTTTTTGCAACGGCTTTTTTAGTAACACCTTCTAATGCTGTTTCGAAATTATTGTTGATGTAATCGGGATAATGCAAACGGTAATTGGTAGCCGCGGTAATAATAATAGTAATTGCAGTTGCGTTCGAAATTTCCAATGTATTGTTTATTGTTTTCATTGACCCGCCTGTTAAGACGGGGACAGCGTATGTTTTGTATTTCATCCCATTCCCGCCAATTCCGTTATCCAATGTTCCCGACATCACAAGCCTGTTGTTTTCAGCAACTGTGGTAAAACGTTCCGGCCTGTCAAGCGATAATGCAAAAGAAATTGCATTGGGTTTGTTCGCTGTCAGATGAATGATTATTGCTTTGTCAGGATAGCTTGCAAAAACTTCCCTTGTATAAGTGATGCCATTTTGTTGAAACCGGGCCAACGCGATGCCGGTAACCAAATCCAATTGCCGGTAATAATTTTTATAAGTTGAATTTTTATGAAAATCAAAACGCAGATCGCCTAAAGTTTGATAGCAGCCAAAAGTCGCTTTTGCCCCGTTACCATTACCTGTGCCCGCGCCTTTGCATATTTGCGTCTCGGCGGTTAATTTTGTCGCCTCTTTATATTTTCCCTCAAACAATAACTTTCTTATTTCGGGTAAATATTTTGCTGCATCGGAATTATCATTATCAGCGGGGCTGCCGCTCCACAGCGATTTTTCGTTAAGCTGAATGCGTTCGTGATTAACGTCACCAAAAACCATGGCGCCTAAATAACCATTGCCTACCGGTAACGCTTTTAACCATTCCGGGTTGACAGACCATCCATCTTTATTATCCTTTGCAACAGCATTTGCGGGCTCATTATACCATAGTTCCGGCTGGTATTTTTTTTGGGCAGAGGCATCACAAAATATTTGTAATAATAATAAGAGGCAAATCGTTTTTTTAAATTTTTCTTTAACCATTATTAAGATTTGAATGATATTTTTTATTACAACATTAATGCAAGATGAGTGATTGTTCTTTCATTTTCATCTCCCTGTAAGAAAAACCACCTGAATTGTTTTAAAAGGTTTCTATCTTGTTTTCTTTATAAAGAGTAACTGCCTGCCTGCCGCTTTATTCTGGTCAATAACAATCAAATCTTTATTTGTACATCATGGCAATGTTGCTTCACCTTTATGGCGGTGTTGAACATCCATCATTTATTGTATCCTTTGCTTTGCAAGCATTGAAAATTTTGTTATTCTATTGTCAGCAGAACGGTATCTCCGATCACATCACCCTGCTTCAGTGGCTTATCAAAACTCTCCGCATGACCGCGAAAGAAACGCTCAGCCCCTAAATTACTATAGCCTGCAATTAATACTTTTGTGGCATTTTCTTCTTTCCAGGCGCGTATACTTTGCGAACCGTTTGACACAATATTGAAAGATGCATTACTGCCTGTTACACTTGCTGCACTGATAAACATTTTCGTGGAGCGGAAATCATTTGTGCCGAGTGCTGTCCTGTCCGAATTCCATGGCCAGGATGGCTTTTGTAGAGGTCCTGCCGGTCCGGTCAATGGCGATGCTGACAGTGCATTTGCAGTCCCAGATATTCTCCCGGTATGATCAGCGGGATAATAGTTCCAGAGCCCGTTTCTTTTCCAGGAGATGGAGTTGAAGTCATCTTCCAGCTTCGCTACGATTCCCCACTGTCTTGGATTAACAGGTTTGTTTCCTGCATAATGATACTGTATCGTGATGTTTTTGTTGGCATTAAATTCATAAACCGTAAATCCCGACGCCTCCTCATATTCATCATAGATCTTTACCTGAAATACAGACTCGCCGCAATTGTATGCTACTTTCCTGATCACCCGGTTGCTGCAAACCTCCGTGAAAGGTTCAAATACCTGTGCTTCCCCGGTCATCTGGGTACCAAGTCCTTCCCCATTCAATGGCAATACCATCAGGGTTCCCAGTGTAGCCACCTGCTTTCCCGCTTTGGATAGATTGACGATACCTTCCTGTATATTCAGTTTGAAATCTAGGTTGCTGACTCTCGCGTTGACAACGTCAGCCGTTTTTTTATAAATGATGGGGGTAGTAGCCGGTGTTGACACCTGTTGTTCTATAACGGCAGGAACGACCCCAAATGCATATTGATCTATCAAGACGTTTTTTGTATCATAAACATCCACGAATAAAGAATCTTCCGCAGTAAGTGTTCCTCCGATTTTTATACTCACCGTCTTTCTTTCCTTTTGTGTGATGGATGGACTGATATTGCCCGTCCATTTGCCTGCCCGCCATGCTATTTTACACTCGCTGAGATTGGAGAACAACATGCGGTTTTCTATGTTTAGTTGTATACTGTCGTTTCGGTAGTTGGCGGCCAGTGCAATCCTCACCGGTGAGTAAGTTTTCTTCACATGCCAGTATTCCGGTTTTCTCCTCCTCCAGTCATCTATCGGCCCCCAGGTACCATAACCCACCACCTTTCCGTCCGGCAGAATAAACGTATCATCAATCCCTGCCCATATACAACCACCGGCAATTGCGGGAGCTGCGTACATCTTTTCCCACATGTTGTAAAACCCTATACCCCATGCATCGCGGATGCCGGGATCAGTCACCAGTTCCAACCTGTTGTAGGCATTTAAATGCGTATACTCATTAAATACAACAGGTCTTTTATTGTTGTAATAATCAGATGGCCCTGAAGGGCCGGGATAATGAAAGTTCGCTATTTCCAGTTCTTTATTATCAGCCTCCGGTCCGTATTGATTATAATCACGCGGCCTGGTCGGGTCGAGTTGTTTCACCAGCATTGCACTCCTGTGAAAATATTTATCGTAAGCGCCCTGCGATTCATTTGCAATGGACCAGTCAAGAACGGATACATTCGACCGGTAAAAGTTGACCATGTCTGCCGTCTGATCAAGGATGGCGCTTTTATAGCGATCATCAGGAACGTTGGTGCCATCTGCCCAGCAAAAGGGTGCTTCACACTCTACAAACATTCCAAGGCTGTCGCAGGCATTGATAAATTCTTCCGCAGGAGGGTAGTGTGATGTACGCAGGTAGTTTACATTCTCTTCCCTGAAAAGCAATACATCTTTTACCCAGGCGTCCCCGATAAGGGAGCGGCCACGTAAAGGATCTATTTCATGTCTGCATGCGCCTCTTAATTTTACCGGTTGATTGTTGACATAGATCTTATTTTCCCGGATATCAATTTGTCTGAAACCAACTTTTCGCTCCACGGTTTCTGCCGAGCCATTTGCTTCAAGGGTGATCCTGCAGGTGTAAAGCGCTGGATGTTCCGGGTCCCATTTAAGCGGCCCGGAGACAGGTATTTCAATGATCTTGTTGATTGTGCCGTTTGGGCTGACAGCATCATCGATGGGAAACTGCTTTGATAGCACCAGCTGATTGGTTTTCGGGGAGCGTAATTCAATCTTGAAAGAAACATTTCCGGTGGAGGCTGCGGTTTCGTTGGCCAGCTGCAATTCCGCCTTTAAGGTAGCGTCCTTATAAGCGGTATCGAATCTTGTACTCAGGTGAAACATCGCAATATTCACTGCAGGTACCGCCATCAGATAGATTTTGCGGGTAATCCCGCCCAGTGGATGCACTGCATATTGGGAACCACTTGCCAGTGAATCAGCAATGCCTTCATTCTTAACCAGGATACTGATAGTAGTTTCGACACCCGGCTTTACAAAATCTGTAATATCAAATTCAAAAGGGGTGAAGCCTCCCAGGTGATCTCCTGCTTTATTACCGTCAATAAAAATCTGGCTTTCGCTGTACACTGCGTCACACCTGAGTTTAATACGCATTTTTTTCCAGGCCGCCGGAACTGTAAATTGTCTTGTATAATTGGCCCAGGTATTTTTTTCTACCTTAAAACCCTGCATGACCCATTCGCCGGGTACTTGTATCTTTTGCCGGCTATGCTCAGCGGTCTTTCCTGGTTCTCCGCCCGATGCTGCTGACGGATTAAAATACCAGATACCATTCAGGTCCAGTTTTACATCCCCGGTTTCATTGATGCGTACAGGAACAGGACTGAGTCGTTTCACCGTAAAAGCTGTATCGGCTGCATTTGCAGTTATTGAAAAGAAGCAAAAAAGAAACGATAATTTTTTCATTAATAGATTTTTATGATCATGGTAAGCGATGGCAGCATTACATGATACAATATTTTTCAAAAGCTTCTTTTGCGCTCATCCCTTCCTGGATTTTTTTCTGAACCATTTTTTCTCCCCTGGCTTTTTCGATGGCACGGTTAAATATCTCCCGTTCAGCCTGCGATGGGACGATGCATACACCATCGTTATCACCAATCACAATGTCACCCGGGTTGATCTTTACCGCTTTTATTTTTAAAGGCACACGAAAATCTATCACTTTCCCCCGTGGAGCCTGGTCCTGGGCATACCTTCCGTAAGAAAAGGTGGGGAAATTCAGCTGAAGTATACCGTTGGTGTCCCTGGAATAACCATCAACCACTGCGCCGGCGGCGCCGAGTTTCATCGCTCTTGTACTCATCAGTTCACCCCACAGTGCGTAGGTGGGCGATGCCCCGGCGCATATGTATACCTCATTTTTTTTGAGGTCGTCCAGTGCCTCCAGCATCAACCCGAAAGGTTTATTAAGCACCTCATTACTATTCCCTTTTTCTGAAAATACATCTGCTTCCAGTACCGTCATGGCGCGGCCAACCACAAACATATCGGTTCTCAAAGGCTTTATCTGCGGAGGTAAAAACTGGTGCAGCATTCCAAGCTTATCCATGATATCCCCGATAACCGCTGTATAGAGTTCCCGTCTGACAAGTTCAAAAAGTTCGTCATCGTTCTTCCACAGTTGATGACCTGTGGATTTACTGGCTTTACGCATGATGTGCATATTTAGTTTTATGTCTTTGTTCCTCCCACTTTTTTGAAAAGTTTACCAGCCGGGATTCTGGTTTCCCTGAAGCTTGGGGTTTTGGTCAAGTGCAGTGGAAGGAATTGGAAAAAGATAATCCTTTGCTTCGTTAAATACACGTTTCCCATTGTAAGCGTCTACCTTCTGGTAATTCCAATGTCCGGGGGTTCCGGTAATCTTCATTCCCTGCAAGGTTCTGTTCAGTAACTGCCCGCCGAGCTTCCAGCGCATAATATCGAAATAGCGTTTTCCTTCAAAGGCCAGTTCAATGCGTCTTTCATGACGGATATGGGAACGCAGTTCCCCTTGTCCCAGCCCCGTTGGAAGAGCAGGAAGTCCACCCCTTTGTCTTAAGGCGTTGATCTTTTGATAGATTTCTGCATCAGGCCCGGTCAGCTCATTTTGTGCTTCTGCAAAATTCAGGTATAGCTCTCCAAGCCGGAAAAGGACAGCGTTTGTTCCGTTGATCGGCTTTCCGTAGTAGTTTGTTTCGGATGGAGTAATGGTTGGGTCGATGTATTTATGAAAATAATAACCTGTCTGTGTACCCTGGTGAGAAAAGTTGATATCGAAGTTGTTACTATACACATTGATGGCAGGGTCGTAAAAAGTCCAGACCTTACCACCGCGCCAGTCACTTCCGTTGTACAGCACAGAGGCATAAAACCGCTTATCCCTGCCGTTATAGGGTTCCTCCGTATGTGCCGGTTCTGTCGCGGGCTTTCCATCCATAAACTCGTAATCGTCAATCAGGTTTTGTGTTGGCTGGACATGCCCCCAGCCAGCTGCTATATTGGACGCCGGATCCACGCGGGGACTCAGGAATACCTCTGCACTATGCCCCCTTGTTTTTCCATCATAGGCCACATCAAAAATGACTTCTGTGTTTATCTCACCTGCAGGAATGAACATCGTATTGTAATCCGCGAGGCTATACTTATTCAAGGCAAAAACCGCGTTGCAGGAAGCTACACAATCCTGCCATTTTGAAGCGTACAATTCTACCTCGCTTTTAAGTGCAAGCGCTGCTCCCCTGGTAACCCGGCCGGCTTCGCCCCCCATCCATTCCTCAGGCAATGCCGCAGCAGCTTCTGAAAGATCTTTCTGGATAAAAGCCACGCACTCGTCATAACTGCTGCGGGCGAAGTTCAAGGTGTCTCCGGAGCTTTTGTCAAGCGGCACCTGTATGATCGGTACTCCTCCAAAAAAATTGATCAGCCAGGAATACCAGTAGCCACGAAAAAATTTTGCCTCAGCGACCATCCGGTTTTTTTGCTCCTGGGTGGCATCCGGAATCTCCGGTGCATTCTTTAGTACAATATTGCACTTTCTGATCTCCGCATAGCTGCTGGCCCACCAGCTGTTTACCGGCGAACTGGTACTGTTAAAATTTCTTGGTGCAATCGATGCAAGAGAGTTTACCCAGTTAAAGGTCGGAAACTGGTTATCCGTCCAATTATCAAAGGGATCGGTACCAAATAGCAAAAAGTCTGTCGGAAGATCTGCATACATACCATTCACAAAAAGGTTGCTGTTTTGGTAAGAACTCCAGATGGTGAGATCTGAGGGTGTAGTTGGTGTTGTCTCAAGGAAGCTTTTCTTACAGGAGGTGATCGCCAGGCAAAGAATGCAGGCGATGACAAGGCTTGTTATCGTTGGTGTAGTGCGTTGCATAACCACTTAGTTGTTGATGTTAAAAATTCACATTAATTCCCACCGCATAAGTCCTGATCTGCGGATAATAATCAGTGCTGGAGGGTGTTTCGGGATCTATGTACTTTGTTTTTGTAAGCGTCAGCAGGTTTTGACCGGAGATATAAATCCTGGCGCTTTTGATACCGGTCGCCGCCGGAAATTTGGTCAGGTCGTATGACAGGGAAAGTGTCTTTAAACGAACGTAATCTCCGCTTCTGATCCAGAAGGAGGAAGCATAATTATTGTAAGCATATCCGCCCGGATTCGACAGTATTCTTGGGAATTCTGCGTTCTGGTGTTCCGGTGTCCAGTAGTTTTCCTGGAACTCAAACGCCACGCCGTTGGACTGGTTAAATGGTGTCGCTGCCCACCCGGCCAGGTAGTAATTTGTTCTTCCCGCACCCTGCCAAAGCATATCAAACTGAAACTTCCTGTAGTTGGCGGTAATATTCAAACCATAAATGATCTGTGGATAGAGCGGCTTTCCGATTGGCACGATATCGTTCGCATCAAGCTTGCCGTCTGCATTTATATCATCATACCTGATATCACCCGGTTTTACATAACCTAATGATGCTGCATATGGTGTTTTGGAGATCTCTCCTTCGTCATTGAATAGTCCCAGCGCGCCATAGCCGAATTGGGTACCATACGCTTTGCCTGTCTGGCTCCTGTTAGGGTTGTTTTTGATCGTTTCGGCTTCCTGCACATTGATCAACTTGTTTTTTGCATAGGTAAAATTGACGGCAGCGGATAAGGTAAAATCCCTGCTGAAGGAATGCCTGCTGGAAAGTTGCAGGTCGATGCCCTTGTTTTCCATGGAACTGTTGTTTTCCTGGGCCAGACCGATCCCGTACTCAACTGGAACGATGGTCGTTGCGGCGTTGAGCATATCTTTTCGTTTTTCATAAAACAGATCGGCTTCGAGGTTAAGGTGTCCCTTCCACAACCCAAGCTCAAGGCCGATATTGGTCTTCAACGCTTTTTCCCAGGTAATATAAGGGTTGGGTTCAACAGCTTCCGTTACAGAAGGTACCGCCGTTCCCCCGAAAAGGTAAGAGGCTCCGCCATTGTAATTGTATTGTCTCAGGTACTGATAGGCGCTTCCCGCGAGGTTTCCGGACTTACCCCAGGAGCCGCGTAATTTTAAGTTGTCAATCACTTTACTGCCTTTCAGGAACGACTCTTCACTGATCCTCCAAGCCGCAGAAAAGCTGGGGAAGAATGCAAACCGGCTATTGGGTGCAAAGTAGTAGTGGCCGTCATACCTGCCTGCCGCTTCCAGGAAATATCTTGATGCATAATTGTAACTAACGCGGTAAGCATAGCCTTCCTGTGTTGCTTTGGAAGAAGTGCCTCCATTGGAGATATCCGAAGGATCGGCGCTTCCCGTATTGAGTTCATCTATCTGCAGGGCGTAATTGGTTCTCCTCCCGAATAAAGAGCTGCTATCGGTAACCCTTGGCTCAAATACGGCGAGTGCGTCTATGCTGTGATTGCCCCAGCTATGCGAATAAGCGGCCATTAACTGGCTGGTGAGCTGACGGGAGAAATTGTAGCTCTTGTAGAGGATAGGTTTCGGTACATTACCTGTTCCTTCGATAAAACTGCCATCGGGTTGGATCTGGTAAAAAGTGTAGGGTGTCCTCCACTGTTTATAGTTTTGGTCTGACTTATCAAAGGAAAAGTTCGCCCTGAGTGTTAACCCCGGTACAAAGGGAACTTTTTGCTCGAGCTTGAGTGTCACAAACTGATTGTAGTAATTTTCCCTGCTATAACCGCTCTGGTAAAGATCCAGGTAGGGGTTTCTTTCGAAGTAGCCCGCCGGCTTCCCATTCTTGTAGTAAATCGGATTGGTGGGATTCAGTCTCCAGAAACCGAAGATAATAAATCCGGCACCCCCGGCACCGGGGTACTGTGCATCCCGGAAAGCGGTATTGAGATCAAAACTCAGTTTGGTGTAATCGCTCAGACGTATATCCACGTTAGCCCTCAGTGTATAACGTTTGTAATTCGTGACATTCCCCCAGATAGCACTCTGATCCAGGTAGCCGAGTGATCCGAAGAACGTGATATTCTTTGAACCTCCTGAAACTGTCAGGTTGTGTTGTTGCAGTTTGCCTGTTTTAAACAGGTCTTTGGTTACATTTTCGTTGGCATAATGATCTGGGTCTGAACCATCCTTTAATTTTTGTAATGCATCATCCGTGTAGGGTGCGGCAACTCCGTCATTGGCGGCCCCTGCGTTCTTCATGGCAGCCCAGTCGTAACCACTTAACTCCTTCGGCATGCGTGTGACATGATCCCATGCCATACGACCGTCATAACTCATGGAAACTTTCCCGTTTTTGTCGGAGCCACGTTTTGTCGTAATCAGAATTACACCGTTGGCTCCTCTTAAACCATAAGGCGCCACGGATGCTGCATCTTTGAGTATGGAAAAGCTTTCAATATCATGTGGATCGATATAGGATAACGGCCGCTCGATACCGTCAATGATCACGAGGGCACTGGAATTTCCGATGGTACTTACGCCGCGTATTTTAATATCAGCGTTGTCGTATCCCGGTTCCCCGCTGGACTGTTTAAAGATAACGCCGGGTACCCTTCCGCCGATCGTGTTGGAAACATCCGCCACGGGCACTTTGACGATCTCTTTAGCATTCACCGTAGAGACTGCCGAAGTAAGTGATGACTTTTTTTGCGTCCCGTAAGCCACTACCACCACGTCGTTTAAAGCCTGTGCTGCCGCCAGCAAGATGACCTTGACGTTGGAGACTGAAGTAATAGCTGCTTCCTGTGACTGGTAGCCCACATAGCTGATTAAAAGGGTGGAGGCATTTGGTGGAATGGAAAGTGTAAAGGATCCATCCTGGCTGGTGGATGTTCCGTTTTTAGCTCCTTTAACGGTAACCGATACCGCGCTTAGAGGCTGGCCGGCGCTGTCCGTTACCGTACCTGTGATGGTTCTGTTTTGTGTAAAGCCGGTTAGATACCCAAACAGCAGGGCAACAATCATTAATAATTTTCTGATATGGCACATAATGCAGTTATTTGACCATCAAAATTATCGTGGCGCCATAGTGTAGCCTTCTGACATCTTACCAAGTTTATAAAGTATTTTAGCAACGCAAACGCTTGCACAATTTCAGGACGGTAAAATACCATTACCTTTTACGCTGTATGAAAGCTCAACTCATTGATATTTCTTTTGAGAACAAAAAGACCATTCAGCTCAAAAAAGTCGACAAGTTTTATCTTGATAATCCATTTCATTTCCACCACCTCTGTGAACTTGTGTGGATCGAAGAAAGCTATGGTAAACGCATTATAGGGGATAACGTGGATAATTTCAGCGAAGGAGACCTGGTACTGATGAGTCCGGACCTGCCGCATATCTGGCAGAATGACCCGGTCTTTTTTCAAAAGAAGAAAGGCTACAGGAGCAGGGCTACGGTGATTTATTTCCCGGATGATTTCCTGACCAATCTTTCTGATGAATCCTCTGTTATCAAGCCGATGCAGGAACTGGTAAGAAAAGCTAAAAGAGGCATACGTTTCCTGGGTGAAACGCATCATCAGGTCACCTCGATGCTTCGCACGATGGAGCAGTCGGCCGGTTTGAAAAAGATCATCCTTTTCTTATCACTGATTGAAGTGTTAGCTGAATCGAAGGAGTATGAACTGCTTGCGAGTGTTTCCTATAAGAACATCTATGATGAAAAGGATACGGGACGGATTAATGCCGTCTACCAGTTCCTGATAAGCAATTTTCACAGGGATGTGAGCCTGGAAGAAGTTTCCGCAGTTTCCAATATGTCTCCAACTGCTTTCTGCAGGTTTTTTAAAAGCCGTACACAGAAGTCTTTTGTCCAGTTTCTAAACGAGATCCGGGTGGGGCATGCCTGCAAATTATTGCAGAATCATGACTACTCCATCGCAGATGTTTGTTATGAGAGCGGGTTTAACAACCTCGCTAATTTCAATAAATTCTTCCGGCAGCTAAAAGGTCAGACGCCAACTGAATACAGGAGAACGATGTTTGAAAATAAGTAACAAGCCCCGACAAGACTGAACAGGGCTGGATGTATAGACTGCTAAGAGAAATTATTTCATTGTAAACTGTAGGATACTTGTTTTTTTTGTCGCCTTTTACGGTAAGAGACCGGAGACTCATCCATCAGCTTGGAAAAAAGCCTTGAAAAATATAAAGGATCATTGTAGCCAAGATTGCTGGCAATTTCTTTAATCCTGAGACCCGAATTTTCAAGTTGATGGCAGGCCTTCCTTACTTTGAGCTGGTTGAAATAGTCAAGCGGAGTATATCCTGTTTCCTTCTTGAACTGGAAAGAAAAATGGGAGACCGACAGGTGAACATGCGATGCAATCTCAGCTAATGAAAGCGGCAGATGAATCTGTGAAGACATAAAGCGGATGGCCATTTCGCTTTTTGAAATTTCCCACTGAGTGCATTTATGCTGTGAGCTGAAGCAAAGGCCCGTGAGCAAATGCCAGAACTGCCGGTTAAGCAGTAGCCAATCCTCTGTCGAACTGTTTTTACCCAGCATACCTTCCAGTTTCGTTTTGCAACCAAGATCTTCGTCATCTTGCAAGGTTACCAGGTGACCGTTGGCGTTGCGGACGAGATCCTTTGCAAATCTATCGGCGGCGCTTCCATTGAAATGGATAATATTCAGCGAACCCGGAACTGATTCCGTATTTTGGTAGCTAAAGGAAGACTCCATTGAAACAACAAGCATTCCTTTTTTATCCAAGAGGTAGTTGGCTGATCCTATGCTAATCTTTATCTTACCCTTATTGCAATAAACCAACAGGTAATCGTCTGCAGTTCTCACGAGACCTTGTTTTTGATGTGCCTGGATTGTGCTTACCCCTGTGATGAAAAGCATCGATAAAACAGGATGCTTATAGAGTTGTTCTAAACTTTCCGCGGGCACTTTTTTGAAATTTCGTTTTCCCAATACTTCCTGATAGCCCATCCCGTGTACCATTTTTTTTCAAAAGTATTTTCTTAGGAGAAAGCCGCCTTCTGACATTTTACCTGTTTTGTAAAGTATTTTAGCAAGAATATAAGTATTTGATCCACATGCAGGTAAAAAAATGTAATCTCGGGAGTCGATTATAAACTACCATCAATTTCAATCGCGCTTTTCTCCGGTTCAGGATGGCTTCCGGAATCATAGCCCGGGTACCTTACTTTTTTTTGCCGAGTAGTTTTTGGCATAGTCATTTCAACAATATGAGCAGTTATTACTATCCTGAAAACCAACCATGCTGGTTATCCGTAAGTAGCCTTCGTCGGGGCAAACATCTTCGCCACGCATCACATAGGACTGTCATTGAACATACCTGCACCGGGCTGAAGAATTCTTGCTTCAGCCTTTTATATTTGTTGAAAGAGGGGGGTAGAAAGGGACTTGAAAAATGTGGTGGCAAAAAGCCCTGGAAGTAGTGACCAGACTATTGCGACGCGGTCGCTGCTATAGTTCCAGCACGAGGAAATTTGAAATTGACATGCCCTGATGTTCCTGAAGCGTAAATGGATGATCATCGATCTTCAGATCATACATCGGAAAAGAATATGGTTTGCAGGGGTTTCCTGATTCCTTTTTGTCAATCCTGTAAGAAAGCGTTACACTGCCTTCATTGCCCAGCTTGATTTTGTAAGCATACTTACCTTCAGTTTCATGAAAAACGCTCAGTCCCAAGGTGCCGTTTAAGGGGGAATTAGAGGAATCAGTTTGCCTGACTTGCCAGTTGCTAACTACCTCATTGGACTCCTTGTTTACAATTAAAATCTCTTCTTCTTTTATTTGTTCTGAAAGAATCAGATTTTCACCGGTGCTTTTTTTAATGAGTTTTAATAAAATCTTTGTTGGAGGAGTTTCATTTAGCAATCCATCACATGGATTTGAAGATCTTTCTTTTTTGCTGCAACTTATGATAAGCAGGAAGGATAGCGCGAGATAGGAAAAGAAAAGGCGCAGGTTCAGATGCTTTATAGTTTTAGTCATTGTCATTCAATGTATTATCTCAGGCTTCAAAAATAATAATTCGGCTCAGTTCCACAAATATTTATGATTTTATTGACGGTTTGTAACAGGCGTAATTGCTTCCCCATAGCAGGTAAGTTCAGGGTGCCGGTGCAGGCAAGGTAATGGAGTGATTGTAGGTGTTACCAGCCCGCTTGCCGAAAAAGGTCTCTTCTAGCGCCATTGTTTTTTCCGGTAGATCCGGGGTTTGCCTCCTTTCATTTCCAAGGGAAGCCAGAGGTAACGGGAGTCTTCCAGGTTTGTTTTATTCCACCTGTCTGCCATAAAGATGAAGTTGCCGGGCTTTCCCTGTATGGGCAGAACAAATGTGCTTTGGGCGTCAAAGGTGATCTCGGCATCCCTGCCCACGCAGGGATTATCGTATTGTACCCAATTGCCGAGCGGGCTGTCAGCAACTGCATAAGCGGCAGCATTGGAACTCCAGCCGGTACATGCAGAAGTGATCAGAAAATATTTTCCCTCGTATTTAAAAACAGCCGGCGCTTCCCTGAACTGTCTTACCAAAATAGGTTTGTCCTGATCCGTATGGGTAAGGTAATCTTCGCTTAGCAGACAGACATGCATGGTCGCATTGGTATCTGACGAGAAAAAATGATAGGCTTTACCGTCTTCGTCCTGGAAGATCGTCATATCCCTGGCCATATTACCGTGAGGCTTAATACTTCCGAGGTAGGTATAAGGGCCCTCCGGACGGTCGCTTACAGCTACACCGGATTGCGAATAACTGTAGTCTTCGGTATCGACATGCATCCACATCACAAATTTTTTGGTGTGTTTGTTATAGATAACTTTTGGCCTTTCGATCACCTTACTGGTATGCAGGTCATGTGAACTGTCTGCCAGCTCAGGCGTTAACGCAACACCCTCATATTTCCAGTTGAGCAAATCTTTGGAAGAATAACAGGAAACCCCTCCTGCAGGAACACGGCAGTCCTCCCAGCTCGTGACATAACTAACCCGGTAAGTCTTGCCCTGCTTGATCTCGCCGTACCAGTAATAGATCCCTTCGTGGTACAGTACGCCCCCGCCATGCGCGTTGATGGGGTTGCCATCAACATCTCTCCAGATCTCTCCCGGCACAAACGAGGATTGCTTTTGCGTATAGGCGTGCTGCATATAACAGAGCAACAAAACGGACAGAAACAGGTATTTTCTCATAGCGTTCAGATTATTCATGTGATGTTGAAGTTACACACGCGCCCACAATATCGGTCTTTAGCAGCTTTCCGTTAAAATCACAGGCACCGCGATTAAGGTTCAGTATTTTTTTCAGGTTGATACCGGGTTTGAGTGGAGGTGGCTCACTTTGCAGCCGGTAAGCATAAAACCTGTCAAGCAGACGGGGTTCAGTAATCCCGGTGTTACCGGGATTGGCAAAATAGGGAAACCTGTTAGAGCCTCTTAGCTGCCCATTTAAATCCTCCTTTTTATTATCCCGTGCCCAGTTATCAAAACTCTTCATGCCTCCGATATTAAAGGTGCTTTCCAGGCTATACCAGTTGTTATTGAGATAGATACTGTTTGTTTCCCGGCCGATGACCAGCGAATCCTTCGCAACGAAAATATTGTTCAGAAAATAAAAACCTGCATTCGCGCTTTGGGATTCATAGCTGATTGCAGCGGCTTTCTCATTATAGACAACATTGTTGTAAAAATAGCATCGCCTGAACTGCGCGGTATCCATTGAACTGTTCCAGATGAAAACACCCGCTCCTGCCGGGGATACCGCCCCGTCATTTTCACTGATGCAGAAGCGGATGGTATTGTCGTGCCATTTGCCGGCGCCATCATACTGGAAAATACCAAATCCGCTTCCCTGGTTTTCATAGGACAGGCAGTATTGGATTACTGAATTCGTGACGCCACCGTCGAAGTCAAAGCCGCCGCCATCTCCGCCTCCGGGGGAGGTCTTATTCCGGTAAGCAATACAATGCTGTATCATGACACTATCGGCTTCATAGCACCAGATGCCGACAGGTCCGTTACCGGTGCGCGGCATATCCCATCCGTTGTTGGTCGCGGCACAATATTCGATCAATATATTTTTACCATTGCCGACAATGATACCATTGCCGCTGTGATTGACGAGATTGGTTGGATCTCCCGGATTGTTTTCCGCAAGACAATCCACAATATGTATCCTTTGAGTATATCGTTGCTGGTATTCGCCATCAGCCGCGATACCCGCAAAACCATTGTCATGTGCATGCACTTTCGATATGCGTATGCTATCACTGGAGTAGATCATCAGCCCTGTTTTTTGGAACCCGCCTACATCCAGGTTACTGATAGCTGTATGGTGGCTGTATAGAATCGCCACGCCGTTTTTGGTGTTCCCATTTTTACGTCCGCTGCCGACACATTTCAGATCAGATAGCCTGAGGTATCCAGCACCGTTGATGACCACTGCTGAACTGTCACCGGCATTGATGATCGCATGACCGTTCCCATAGGAACCAATCAATACTGGTTTACCGGGTAAGCCCAGGTCGCTGCTATCTATAACCAGGGTCCCATTAAAAGTTTGCCCTCCCCGCAGAAAAACGCGGTCACCCGGTCTCAGCCGGGTATTGTTCAGTCTTCTAAGCGTCTTCCAGGGTTTTTCTTTTGTCCCTTCAGCCAGGTCATCACCGGATGTATGCAGGTAATAGTCGCGGGGTTTAGCTAGTTTTTTGTTTTGCGCCTGTGCCATCGTCGTGATCGCAAATATTGTTATCGTGACAAGTGTTCTGAATCTCAACATAGGTTTATGGTTTTTTGAGGTATCGCTTAATGGCATCAAACCATCTTTGCGCCATTATTTTTTCGCCTTTGGTATTGGGGTGAATATCATCATACATGTCGGTTGCAGGATCAATATTGGTGAACTGGTCCACGATGATCACCGGCGATGTGTTTTTATGTTGTGTTTTGTGCAGGTTTGCAATCGCCTTGTTTAGCCTTAAAACGTCTTCATGATAGGTCGTACGGGTACCGCAAAGTTTTCTTTCGCTCCACTGTTGTCCCAAAGGAGGGATCTGGGCCACAAAAATTTTCACCGCGGTATTTTTTGCTCTTAAAACCCCAATCAGTGTATCGAGGTTCTGAATAATTTCCTGCGCTGCACGGCATTGAAATACATCATTGGTCCCCAGTTCGATCAACACGATTTGCGGTATTTCACCGGTTAGCCAGTCATGGATATTTCCCCGGGCGCTGTCCCAGGAAGGCGGCGTAAAGATATCCTGCGCATTCCAGCCCGAATGACCATCATGGTCCATATCGAAATCGGGATCGGGAACCTTGCCGCCCATATGGTGACTGCTCCAGGAGCCAATCATGTCAAAATTAAAGCCCTCCTTGTGCAGCAATTGCCACAAATGGCGTCGGTAACTGTTATAGACGGATGTTCCGTTCGTGATGGAGTTTCCGATGCAAAGGATATTTGTCGTGTTTTCATTGGCAACTGTCAGCATAAAATATTGATGTGCCGTATCCTTTTCATAAGTAGCCGTCAGGTGAACCGGGTACTGACCCACTTTAGTTGGCTTTCCGGAAATCGTATGCGACAATGGATCGAATTGCAGCCATGCCGGCAGTACCGGCGCTTCATATACAGGCTTTTTCCCGGATGAATCCGTTGCTTCAAACGCATAGCTGTAAAATTCATGAAGCCTGATGCGGCTGAGTTCCCTGGTAGTAAACACCATCCTTGTATGACTGGCGGAATCAGCCTGAAAATTCCTGGCATTCGTTTTATCACCGAAACAGAGCAAAATAGCAAGGGAAATGATCCATTTCATCGTCGTGGCATTTGCAAGCTTAATAACCCGGGTTTTGTTGTAACAAAGGCTTTCCATCCTGATTACTCAAATCAATCTCCTGTTGCGGCAGCGGGTAGTATTCATTTTTACCCTTGGTGAACTGAACATTGGAAAGATGATTCATCCTTGTTTTTTCCACCGACAGGTAGGTATTAATGTATTCTGCAGCAATACCCCACCGCACCAGGTCGAAGAAACGATGACCCTCCATCGCCAGCTCCAGTCTGCGCTCAAAACGGACTGCTTTGCGAGCGACTTCCTGGCTGCTCCAGGCATGGTCGTAAGTACCGATCATATAGTTAGCGGAAGGATAGCCTGTAGTATAATCTACTGTAACGGTACAACCGTCTTTTGCACGTTTGCGCACGCGGTTGACGTATTCGCGGGCCTTGTTTAAGTCCCCTGTTTCCACTTCACATTCTGCGGCCCACAAGAGTACATCGGCGAAGCGGATCAGGTTATAGTTCACTGCGCTGCTTAACAGGTATCCATTGGTGTAATACTCACTGTAAACACCTTGCTGATCAAAACGGTAAATTCCTTTGATGGGCGTAAAGGGACCGCCAAAATCCTGGCTGTTGATCCAGTCCTTTCCCGGATTGGGTACCCCGTAGTTGTAGTCAAGGTAAGGCACGCCACGACGACCTACGGTCCAGTCAAGCCTTGGATCCACGGTGCCCTGGTAAGGAACGAATGACTCCCAGGATTCAAGCCCCTTGTCGTTATCCATATTGGTCACGTTGAAGGTATCCAGCATAGGCAGCCCGTTCGTATCTGTTTTGTAAGCGTTTACCAGGTTGAAAGAAGGCTGCTTCCAGGAAGCGAACCAACTGGATACCTGCCACATCGCAGGTGTATTGGCCGCTTCTCCGAGGTTACTGTTGTTGCCAAAAGCTTCTTTGTCTGCGGAGAACTGGATCTGGAAAACGGCCTCCTTACTGTTTTCGTACTGTCCGTCAAAATTATCCTGGAAACAGGCATTCAGGTCGTATTGTACGCCCTGCGCCGTTTTGCCCATCGTGATAATGCTGTCAAGCAACGGTTTTGCCTGGTCATATTTTTGTTGAAACAGATAGGTCTTTGCAAGGTAGCAGGCGGCAGCCCACTTATTGGCCTGCCCCCTATAAGGTCTGGTTTCCTGCATATGTTGAAATGCAAATCGAAAATCCGCTTCGATTTCAGACCAGATGTCCTGCTGGTTCGATAGCTTAAAGTCGGTGACCTGCTCGTCGACAAACGGAATTTTATTCCACATGATCTTTCCCTGGAAATGATAATGGGCACGGAGAAAACGGGCTTCACCACGGGCTTCGTCCTTCTCCTCTGGCGTCATATCCGGGGCTTTCTCAATTGCCCGTAAGACGTCGTTACTCCTGGCGATTCCATCATAGACCGCTTTGAATTTATTGAGGATATAGGTAAAGGATGGCTGGGACTGGTAGAGTTCAATGCTCACGCCTTCCGGTTCATCATTGGCTCCGCCGGTGCCTCCGCGATAGGCATCTCCACTGGTAACATCGCTCCACTGCCAGTTCGTGCCGGAAGTAGTCCACCAGCGGCTGCTGAGTGACATGCCCGTAAGATCGTGATAGGCGCCTACCATCAGTTTTTGCACACCGCCTTTGGTAGCCAGCGCGTCCTCTGTTACAGCGGAGCTTTGCAGCGGCACTTCCAGGAAATCCTTTTTACAGGAGAATAAACTTATAGTTATGATAAATAGCAGCAGGAAAGATATCTTTTTCATCATCTTTTTCTTTAATAATTACAGGGAAAGGTTTACTCCAAAAAGCAGTTTCATCGCTACCGGGAAGCGACCGCCAAAATCAATACCCGTGCTTCCGGGTGCTCCGCTGTTCACTTCCGGATCAAGACCGCTGTAATTGGTAATCGTAAGCAGGTTGTATCCTTGCGCATAGACCCTCAGTTTATTGATGCCTTTTATTTTAGCGAAGGTGTAACCGATCTGAAGGCTCTTCAGGCGCAGGTAGGAGCCGCTTTCCACAAAAAAGGTAGAGGGCCTGTCATCGTCCAGGTCCTTGTTGGAATAGACGGGTAGTTTTCCACTGACGTTTTCCGGCGACCAGGTGTCAAGCGAGCCTGCGCCAAGCTTCCCAGGCCATTCTGTAAATGCCCGCCAGTAGTTAAATATCTTGTTGCCATATACGCCCTGAAAGAAGACGGAAGCGTCAAAATTCCCGTAGTAAAGGTTGACGTTGAGGCCGTAGGTCAACTTCGGATGCGGGTTGCCGATATAAGTTCTGTCATTGTCGTCTACTTTCCCGTCCGGTTTTCCATTAGGGCCGCTGATATCTTTAAACCGGAAATGACCGGCGCTGTCACCCTGCTGGATCATGCCATCGTACTCCCAACCATAGAAACTTCCGACCGGCTTTCCAACCGCAGACCGGCTCAGGTTGATGGACCTTGCATAGAGACCCCCGAGTATATACGTTTCCGGCTTGCCGTCGATATAATCTACATTGTTCCGGTAAGTAGCCAGGTTGACATTGATATCATAATTGAACTTTCTCTTGGAGGCAGGATGATAACCAAGTTCAAGCTCTATACCCTTATTGGTGAAGTTCATGATGTTCTGGTAAGGAGCATCTGCATCACCCTGTAACGCCGTTACAGGTGGCTGGTAAAGCAGTTTATCCGTCTTTCTGTTGAACCAGTTAAAAGAGGCGGAAAGGCGGTTGTTGAAAAAGCTACCGTCGAACCCAAGATTCACCGTTTTGTTCACCTCCCATTGCAGAAGGGGGTTGCCTATCTGCGTTAAGGCAAAGCCCAGCATTGCTGCATTATTTACGCCGTTCAGATCGTAGTAGGTGTAGGCCGGATTGGTATAGTACTGACTGACGGTCAAACCGGATGGAATCGCATCGTTTCCTGAAGTTCCCAGTGATGCCCTGAATTTCAAATCGTTGACCCACCGGGCGCCCTGCATGAAGTTTTCACCCGATATGCGCCAGCCAAGACTCCCTGAGGGGAATACACCGTATCGCTTAAGATCGGTGAATCTCGAAGTGCCGTCGCGGCGGATCGTAAAACTGGCCAGGTACCTGTCGCCAAAGGCGTAATTGAGGCTTCCAAACTGTGATACATAGGTTGTCTTATCTGCATTGCCGCTCACCTGCCAGCGGACACCGGTGCCGGTACTGGTCACCATAAAACCGGGGAGATTATAAAATACACTGTCGCTTCCGGAACCCAGCCCACGGTAGTTATACTCAGAAGCTTCGTAGGCTACAAAAGCGTTTATCTTATGCAAACCGGCGATAGTTACACTGTAGGATATTTTATTGGTGCTCCGCCACTCGGTAGAGTTACCGCTGAACTCACTAAACTTAAGCGAGGTGACCGGAAAACGCACCTGCGGCATGGTATCCTGAAAAAGCCTGTTCTGGTAGGGTGCATAATCGATGGTGACTTTGCTTTGCAGCACCAGGTTTTTCACTGGCTCCACCTCGATATATGCCGAGCCAAATAACCTTGCAGAATACCCTTTTGCGTTTTTGCTGCTCACGCGGCTCAGCAAAAGATTGTCTCCCGGTAATTCACCAGGGGCGCCATTGGTGCCGGTATAGTTACCCCTGATATCGTACACGGGCAATAGGGGAGAAGTATTGTAAATGTCCGCGATAATGTTCTGGTCGGTATGGCCGCTCACCGTATTGCCCTGTGTGTAAGCAAACTGAAGGTTTTCACCAAGGCGGAGCCAGGGTGTTACTTTGAATTCGGTATTGGCCCTGATCGAATATCTTTTAAAATAAGAATACAGGAGTATACCTTTATTATCCAGGTAATTAAAGGTTACCGCGTAGTTGCTTTTATCTGTCGCTCCGCTTACGGCAAGTTGATGGCTTTGCGTTAATGCAGGGTCGAACACCTCCTTAAACCAGTCGGTACCCTGCTTGTTTGTTTTCATAATGCGGTAGGTAGAGAAGTTGTACAAAGACGGATCTGCGATCGCATCTCCTTCTTTCACCGCTGCGAAAGTGGGACTGCCTTTTTTGCTGACAAAATAATCCGGCAAAACAGGAGTGGCGCCGTTGCCGTACAATGCGGAACTCAGGTTCAGTCCTGAGTTTTTAAGATAACCCCAGTAGGCATCGGCATACTGTTGCGGTGTAACGAGTTTTATGGATTTGATGGGAAGTTCATATCCTGCATAGCTGTTATACTCCATTTTCGGCGCACCTGTTTTGCCGCGCTTGGTCGTGATCACAATGACGCCATTGCTTCCACGGGCACCGAATACCGCACAGGAGGCGGCATCTTTCAATACGGTGATGGATTCTATATCATTGGTATTAATCATGTTGAGCCCCCCGGTGGTCTGAACGCCATCGATCACATACAACGGGTTATTGTCGCCAAGGGTTCCGATCCCTCTTATCCGTACGACCTGCTCGTTGCCCGGTCCACCCTGACCGTCCACCGTAACGCCGGCGACTCTTCCCTGCAATACGGAAGAAACATCCGTCACGGGGGTCTGGGCGATGACGTCTGCGGAGATGGTGGAGACGGCACCAGTCACATCGCGCCTGGACTGTTTTGAATATCCGGTGACCACTACCTCATCAAGTGCGTTATTGGATGCCACCAACGCCAGTGACACCTGTGTCGTTTGACTATTGGTAACGGTTACTTCTTTTTCCAGTGGGCGAAAACCGACAGCCGATACCTGTAACCGGTATTTTCCGGGCTTGAGATCTGCAAATAGAAATTCCCCACCAGCATTGGCAGCTGTTGCTTTTCCTGTTTCAGCAACAGTGATGGTAGCTCCCGCAACCGGTTCGTTTTTATCGTTGGTGACCACTCCTTTGACAGTACCTCCGTCAGCGGCATTCTCAACAAAGGCATTGAGCAGCACCGGTTTAACTTCAGCGGCTTCTTCTTTCCTGTAGACAATGATCTTATTGTTTATTTTCCTGAAGTTCAGCGTAGTTCCTTCCAGCAGGAAATCGAGGAGCGATTGAATGGTGTAAGTGCCTTTTTGCAGACTGATGTCCTTATATTTATCGACCTGTTCAGCATTGTAGGCGAAACGTAAGTCTGTCATTCTTTCTATTGTGCTGAAGGCTGACTTTAGGGTTTCCTTTTTGAACTCAACGGTAATTTTCATGTCGCTCAGACGCTGTCCTTTACCGTCTCTTGCCATTAACAGTTGCAGGCTTGTAAAACCCAGAAAGAGCAATACGCAGGAAGATTTCATAATCCATTCTTTGTAATGGTTGTTGCAGTAGTTAAGGAAAGGAGGTATCCTGCCCTTCACCTGAAATTTAAATTTCATAGTTTTGACTGTTTTAAATAATGACACGCTATTGTTTAAAGCACTACGCATCCCGGCTCCACCCGGGATGTTTTGTTTTCTGTACCGTTAAGGGCATCCATTCCCTTCAATGGTAATGATATTGTTTTTGTTTGTATAGGTTGCGTTTGCAACAGCACAGATAACGGCAAGCATCTCTTCGGGAAGGTCATCTTCTGAGAAGGTAGCAGTAACACGGCAATTTTTCAGTGCATCACTAGCAAAGACAATGTGAATATTAAAGCGTTCCTGCATCTCCATGACCACATCCTGCATCGTCCTGTTATCATAGCGGATTTCTGCAGGTTTCCAGGCCGTTATGACCGCGGTATTGACCTGTTGCTGTGCTTCAGCCTGCTGCGTAGACTTATTGAAGGTTATCTGTTGCGCGGCAGAAAGGGTGCCCAGGGTTCCCTTCCTGTCTGATACCTGTACCTTACCCGTAACTACCGTCACCTCGATTTTCTCATCTGCGGGATAGGCCCTGATATTAAAACTCGTACCAAGGACTTTGGTACTGATACTACCTGCGTGTACGATAAATGGTTGTCTGGGATTATGTACAATATCAAAGAACGCTTCTCCAGTGACATAAACCTCACGGTAAGGCCCCCTGAAAGAAGATGGGTAATCCAGTTTACTATTGCTGTTAAGCACTACTTTGCTTCCGTCCGGCAGCCGTATCGTCCGGCTGGTGTTGGCGTGTTGAAGACTATCGGTTTTCACCATGGCGACGGGCTGCATTTGAGTGCCGGACCGGGTAGGCAGAAACAGAACAGCTGAAACAATTAAAAGCAGTAACACAGCCGCCGCTGCATAATACCACCGGAAACCATTACCACGAAAAGGCTTTACAGGTGTCTCCGGTGTATCGGTGATTGTTTGGTACATGTGATCCCAATCCAAAGGAGCTTGGTGTTTCGTTGGACTTAATTCGTTCCATAATTCCTGCATACGCGAATTAAGCTGCGCATGTTCACCCGCCTGTTCCAGCAGTTGCAACAACTCTTTTAATTCCTGCGGTGAACAGGATTTTTGCAGGTATTTATCAAACAGCAGGGCAAGCCTTCCGGAGGTATCCATGGCAGAAAGTTTAAGCAATCAATCGGGATATAAGTATAGCAAGACACGCCGGAAAAGAGGAAGGACTAACCAACCCTGAAATTTTTTTTAGTAGAGGGAAAATCGCTATCAGTAAATCAGCCAGGTGATCAGCAGCAGCATTTCGTTGTGTTTGCCGAGGTAGGTCCTGATAAAGCTTAGCGCACTTACCAGGTGATTTTTAACCGTGTTACGGGACAGGTTCAGGTGTTGAGCGATCTCGTCATAGCTCATGCCTTGTGTCCTGCTTAACTGGTACACCAGGCGACGCTGGGGTGAGATAAGTTCCAATGCTTCGTTCAGTAATTTTTCACCCTCCTTAAAGGCGATCGTTTCATCTGTCTCAGTGGAAAACGGCTTCATCCGGCTGATAAGTTCCTGCATCAGTTTTTCGTCCTGGTTGGCGCGGCGCAGATAATTGAGCGATTTATTTCTCGCCATGGTAAATATATAGCCATCAAGGTTTTCAATACCTGAAAGCAGGTCCCGGCAGAGCCAGAGCTTGATAAAAATTTCCTGTGTAATTTCTTCGGCAGTATAGGCAGAATGGGAAATGGCAAACACATAACCGTAGACGCGGTTTTTGTATTGATCGAAGATTTCTTTGAAATGGCGCTCAGCTTCCTGCTCCCCGCGCTCCGTCAGCATATCGTCAGTTTTTGGTAAACAATCGTTTAATAAAGAAGACTAATATTATTAAAAATTGTTGTCGGTACAAAATCTATTATCCGAGGTAGGATTGTTTAAGTGACTGCAGGGAGAGGGCCGTTTAAAATACAATGCCTACAGCGATCTGACCCGGAACATTTTGTCCAGCCATTTCAAATCGTTCTGAAATCGTTATCCCGATAATACCCTTGCTTTAATAAGGAACATTGCAACGATCTGCGTGCAAAACTGACACAGTCAACAGGAAAAATGCATTCCTGTTATCAGTTGAAAATAATGGATGATAAATCAACTACAGGCAGACAGGATAATCTATCACTCAGCGAATGGGTAAAGTGTTATACCGATTGCTGCACCAACCTTCGTAATTCTCTCTAATGTTACCGGTGTTATCTGATGATAAAAGGGCGAAGGCTGCTCGCCGCAATCATATCCTATATCGAATTCGCGAAGGCTGCATAAATCCCAAAGCTTTCGGAGGCCATGCGGCAGCGATTCAATCGCATACAAAAAAGCAGTGATGTTCTCTTCAGGTCCGGTGAATCCCTCCAGTGTTTCAAATCTTGCTGTCCATAGATCTTTTCCGTCCTCTTTCAATACGTGAAAATTATACAACCCCAAAAGCGATAATGCCCTGGCAAGTGGTGTCAGATCAACAGGACCGGCAAGTTCAAGATCTGTGTTGAGGTAATGCGTTTCTTTCCTGCTCATGTGGTGATGCTTATTGTGCGGTATGCACGTTCTTACCTGAGAAGCTAAAGATAAAATAAAGATTTACTTTATCAAACGAATGCCTGGCCGAAATCGATGATGGTTAAAATTAAACGATAAGTGTTCAACAAGTCCATACGCGCCATGAATCAATGTACCTGAGTTTGAAGGCGGATTTGGTAACGTCAAAGAGGTGATGAAGGGTGACATCAGGTTTTTGTCCCAGACGATATTCAGATGGCAGCTGGGGCAGTCAATAAACAATCCCGGGCCGGGAAACGGCGCCGGGACTGTGGTGTCATCATGAGACATACTTTTAAAACAATCCCGGCCATCTGAGAGCAGTAGCCGGGAGTAGCAGAAACAAACCGAGCTAGTGATTTGCTAAATATATTCCCCATCTAAAAGCCAGTTCAAAGCTAGTTGTCTGTCCGGTACAAAAATGTGCTCCTGGCCGTTAAAGCGGGCTTAAAACCAACCTTATAATCACCTTCAAGTTCCCGTGGGAAAGTGACGATGATCTCGTTGGTGTAATAATGAGGAAATTGATAACATACCAGTGCCTGGTGGTACTCAAGGATTGCCCTGACAATGCTTAAGCCTATCCCGCTGCCTTCTTTATGAGCAATACATCTTGTGTTCGTGTCTGTTCCAAAGTCCAGCCTGACCCCGTAGTCTGTAAGCAGGCTGATGAACTTATCTTATTTCAAGTCCTGCAGCTTGTTTTGCATGGTGCGGTTATTTGCCTGCAAAACTGTGGCTTACATTTTCAAAACGTTATGCCTGAAACAACTTTTACAGATCTGTAAATTTATGGCGCCTGCTTGTTCCACATGCCCTAATCGGTCATCACCCTATACTCAGGGTCTTCGATCAGGTTGACATCGATTACAGATTCTGCATTTTTCAATAAAGCCAGGCAATCCTGGCTTAAATGACGGAGATGCAACTTTTTTCCCTCCTTATGATACCGTTCAGTCAGTTTATTGATAGCGTCTATGGCACTCATATCAGTAATTCTGCTGTCCCTGAAATCGATGATCACTTCATCCGGGTCACCCTGTACATCAAATTTATCCGCAAAAGCGGTGACGGAGCCAAAGAACAGGGGTCCGTAAATTTCATAGTGCCTGATGCCGTCCTTATCGATATACTTCCTGGCACGAATTCTTTTAGCGCTTTCCCACGCAAATATCAGGGCAGAGATAATCACACCGATCAATACAGCCAAAGCAAGGTTATGCAGCCATACCGTAATGACAGTGACCAGGATTCCTGTGATGACATCGTGCAGGGGCATCTTATTGATGATCCTGAGACTGATCCATTCAAAGGTTCCGATCGCTACCATGATCATCACACCTACGAGTGCCGCCATCGGTACTCTTTCAATGATCGGTGCGCCAAACAGAATAATAGCCAGGATCGTAAGAGCCGCTATAATTCCCGATAATCTTGCCCTTGACCCCGCCGAAAGATTTACAAATGATTGTGCAATCATCGCACAGCCTCCCATTCCGGTGAATACACCGTTCACCATGTTTGCAGTTCCCTGTGCGATACATTCTTTGTTTCCCCGTCCCCTGGTACCGGTAATTTCATCCACCACATTCAATGTCAGCAGACTTTCAATCAGTCCGACGCCACCCATGACCAGTGCGTAGGGGAAAATGATGTTAAAGGTTTCGAAACTGAAAGGTACGTATGGCAGATGGAACCGCGGAAGGCTTCCGCTAACGGAGGCAATATCCTTTACTGTTTTCGTTTCTATCCCAAAACCTGATACAACTGCAAACAGAACAATGATAGCGACGAGGGAAGCCGGTACCGCTTTTGTGATCCTGGGAAAAAGTAGTACGATAAATATGGTGAGGAGTGTAAGACCGATCATCGTATATAACGCCGATCCTGTCAACCATCCCGTACCTGTTGTAGTGGTTATTTTAAATTGTTCCATCTGGGCCATGAATATGATCACGGCAAGTCCGTTCACAAATCCATACATCACCGGTTGTGGAACCAGCCTGATAAACTTTCCCAATCTGAAAACACCTACGAGGATCTGCAGTGATCCCGCTAGTGCAACAGCGGCAAATACATATTCTGTTCTGTGAGATTGTATTAATGAAATAAGCGTAACAACCGTAGCACCAGCTCCGCCTGAAACCATGCCGGGCCTGCCTCCGAGGACCGCTGTCACAAGGCCCATGAGAAAAGCTGCATATAAACCTGTGAGCGGAGACAGGCCGGCCAGAATGGCAAAGGAAAGCGATTCCGGGATCATTGTCATGGCAACGGTAAATCCGGCCAGTATTTCATTTTTAAAATTGATCTTCTGACTGAAGTCGAATAATCTAACGTAAGCCCTCATAAAAATGTGATGTGATAAGAAAACTGAAATCAGCCCGTAGAATGCAAATCTCAGCTATATGTCAGCGCTCATGTATCATGGCGGAGTAACTGCTGACGAGGTGCTGATGTTCATAACGGTGGCGAAACTAGGCGAAATAGCCTTGTCAGCCAAAACCATTTAAGTTTTACGGCGCAAAAGTATTAACAGCCCCTTATTCCCATATAATACTGCACAATGAAACGATATTAGCTTTTTCCCTGAGTGCCTCTGAGACTGCAATGATGGGTTGATCCATAAGTGCTGCTTGTTTTGATGACGCTCCGCTGGGTAATAACAATGTTGCCGCTTCTTTTTTTTGGTGCAACATTTGCAATTTATCGAGTTGTCAAATTATTACTAAGGCTGGCTGAAAATCTGTAAACCTTGACTTTAGATTGTTTTAATAGCTTTACATTGTCAGATTCTGACGAAACGAGCGTGGAAGTCGTTGTGTTGATTAAAAACGGCTACATGAATGTGTGCTGCATTTCCAGAGATTTCTATAATCTGTTCGGGCAGTATCAGGTCCGGTTTAAGCTGGGTGTAGTCAATTCGTTTTTCTCCTACAGTCCCAAGAATGAATTTGGTCAGCGTTTGCAAAGCAAGCTTGGTAAGTTGCAGCAGCGTTCCATACAATTCAATAATTAAACCCCGCCAAGGTCAAAGAAATTAAATCCTTGTCTTAAATGATTTAATTTCCATCTTTCGTTATTTTGCGCTTTGTTGTAACCTGACATATCCCCATTCATGAAACATCTATTTGCCGCTTGTATCATTTGTGCATCTATTGCTTTTTTATTATCCATTACCATTAAGCTGATTTACTTTAGTAAAGGAGGAAGGAATGGAGTTAACGGCTTCGTCCGAAGCTTCTTCAGATCGTACAGTATTCATTATATCATGAGCTCATCAGCCCTGCGTTCCCAGTATATGAAAGTCAGCAACCGGGCGAATATTTACTTTTGGATTTCTGTGGCTTTGGCGATCGCCAGTGTTGTTCTTCACCTTAAATCGAATTAGCCGGCTTTTTTAGCAAATCAGTAAACCTAGGGATTGTGAGACGTAACAATCAGCGATAGCAATTGGATTTTTGCTGCTTCCAGTCCACCTACGGCACGGTGCCGCTGAAAATCCGGGAAGTAGGTCAAGACGGGTTTATAGAAAAGTATTAACTCATCGTCTTTCGAAATTTATGCGGATATAAGCTCATAAATTCATCTGCGTGAGAAGGTTGTTGTTAGCTTAGCTGCCCGGTAAAAAAGGCAATGGTAATGGCTAAGAATTTTGATAAGGTTGTGAAGGAGTTGTTCGCACATATGCAGTATCCGTTGTTAGAAACGTTTTTTGGCATTAGGGTAATAGCTGTGAAGCAGCTGGATCCCAACATTCAGCATACGATTATAGCGAAGGAGGCCGATACAGTAGCAGAGGTTAAATTTCCGGATGGTAAACTGATGGTAATGCATATTGAGTGGCAGACAACAAATGATGCAAAAATGGTTGATCGTATGTTGTTTTATCATGTCCTGCTCCGTTCCAGGTATGCAAAACCGGTTTTGGGTTTGGTTATTTATCTTGGAAAAGCCAGCATGCGGATGAAGCGTGAAATTGAAGAACCGGGTTTAAGCTATCAGGCAAGAATGCTGGATATGAAGGAGCTTCGTCCCGGAGAGTTCCTCAGCTCACCGGATCCTGCACATTGGGTCTTCGCAATTCTTGCAGGGCATCAACAGGATAAGACACTACTTATCCGTGAAATTATCAGTAAATTGCAAACAAGTTTCAGCAACGATACAGAAACATTACAAATCAAACTCAGCCAGCTGGAAATACTGTCGCTTCTGCGCGGCAGGCATATCCAGGAACAAGTGTTAAAAGAAGGCAGACTTATGGGTACCATCATCGATATAAAAAAAGACTTGCGCTACCAGGAAGGGATGGCAAACGGTATGAAGAAAGGGATTCAAAAAGGCGTTGAAAAAGGGGTTGAACAGGGTAGTGAGCAAAAGGCCCTGGAAGTAGTGACCAGACTATTGCAAACCGGGAGTTTTACAATCGCACAGATTGCCGAATTTGCAGGTGTTGAAGAATCATTTGTGAATAGGATAGAGGAGTCCATGCATGAATAACAGTTCACGAAAAATAATAAACTAATAAACTAAAAAGCTCCGTAAGGAGCATTTTTAGTTTAATGCAAATAGGGTCGAGCAACACTTCAGCCGTCACAAAAAAGTGTCGGGGGCCAAAATGGTCGAAAGGACAGTTAGGGCCCTACTGCATGATTTGTTTTAAAAGGAACTACTCTTGTCTTGCGCGCAGTATTTATGTTCGAGTGCTTTCAAACGGCCTTTTTTAATGGCCTTCATCGCAAGAAAATTAAAGAAAGGTGCTGCAATTTTTTGGATACCTGTCATTTTGGAATTGTTTAAATAAATGAACAGCGCAAGGTCTGTCAGCTTTTTAGGCGTACCCGCTGCTGTTGAAAGTCCATCATTTGCCAGCCCCTTTAATATCAGCAGTGCATTTTCAAAGTGCTTATTCCCCGGACTTACTGTAACCCTTATTAAACAATCCTCACCTGAAGTGTTGTGAAAGCAATGCTTTTCATTTGGCCGTATGGTTATCCTGTCACCTTTTTGTAATTGACAAACGTGATTGTTCAACCCGACCTCGAGGGTGCCTGTCATCACTTCAAAGCTTTCAGAGAAGAGTGTATGGTAGTGCCATGGTGTCTTTTCGTTTGGGGTTATACAGAACTCCATTACACTTTCGTTACCTGCGTCTGCGGAACTGATGATCCTGATGTATCCTGTTGTTTTCATTGGACTTTGTTTAAAGTGCTGACGATTGATAATACTGTCCCTGTGACTGCACACACGATTATGGCAGCGATATGCGGGATGGCCTGTGTTATGGTATTCTCCTGCTTGCTTAGGACGATAAGCATATCTGTCGTTGGAATAATGGTTCCCAGCAGTAATGTGAAGCCCAATGCCTTTGTTTACCTTGTGAAAAACAGTATGCAGATCAGCCCACCTGAAAACAGGTCACGGATACCCTTCATATAATGAAATGAAAAGTCTCCCTGTTCGTTAAAATGTATTCCGTAACCGAGCTCTGCGGTCTCTGGTGCGATTAAAAACCTGGCCCCGATGAACATCATTCCGAGTCCTGTCAGTAAAGCGAATGCAAGAGAAGTTTTTTGTGTCATCTTCATGTTTTTTAAATGATGACACAAACCTCCGCCGGGAGAAATCATTATCGATGCACCCAGGTTAATAAATCATTTTTGACCGGATATTCTTTTTCGGATACGGCTAAGGGATTGAGGTTTTACCCCTACATAAGAGGCAATATGGTATTGTGAAATTCTTTGCAGCAGGTCCGGGTGTTTTACTGTAAATCTTTCATAGCGGGATTCCGGTGTATCTGTATAAAACGAGCCAAGGTCCTGCAGTGTTTGTATAAAAACCTGTTCGATGACAAGCCTGCCTAGCCGCTCCCCCTGTCTGACAGTTTTATAGAACAACTGCAGGTCATCGTGGGAGATCTGCAGGATCTCGCAGTCTTCCAGCGCCTGGATAATTTTCGTTGAAGGGACCTGTGGTATAAAACTTTCATTGTTGCAGACAAAATCGTTTTCCTTCGCAAAAGCATAGGTTTTATCCTCGCCCTCATGATTAATGTAATAACGCATCAGACCGCTCATGATAAAACCAACCTGCCTGCAGATCTGTCCCTCTGCTAGAAAGAATGCTCCCTTTCTAACAGTGGTTTCTTGCCATAGTTTTTTTATCCAGTCAAGGTCATCCTCGCTTAGTTCAATGAACGATTTTATACTGCTGATCAATTGCGCTGTCATGATTGCGGGATTGATTGCCGCAGTATAAAGATACCTACTATAAGACATGGATGATTATAGGAGAGGGCGTCAGGATATAGTTACGTTATTCGAAAAATAAAGATCCATAAATTATTGATGTCTGTGCCTTTTAGCAACTATTGAAAAAAATAGAAGCCATTCATGCCGACCGAAACGGATATCGCCCGCCCTTCATCCAGGCTGTTATCGCTGGTGTAAGGAATACAAGATATACGGTCGTTTCTGCGTGGCAGGCATATCCAGGAACAGGTATTAAAAGAAGACAAACTTGTGCCGACGATTATCGATATAAAAAAGACTTGCGTTACCAGGAAGGAAGGGCAATCGGTAGGAAGAAAGGGATTCAAAAAGGAGTAGAAAAAGGTAGTGGCAAAAGGCCCTGGAAGTAGTGATCAGGCTATTGCAATCCGGTAGTTTTACGATCGCACAGTTTGCGGACTTTGTAGTTGTAGAAGAATTTTTTGTGAATCGGGGTAGAGGAATGATCGTCAACTTATCATTCTCATTCTTGGTCTTTGATTTCCTGAAATGAGAAAACGGAAATCAATAAACTAGGTTAAGTGGTTATAAATCAGATAGTTAATTTTCTGGCATCTCTCTTGAATATATTTTGCAGGTTTTTCATAGGATATTGGATTAGAACGGAGCAGCATTTCTATGCAGCTCTTTATTTTAAAAGTAATTAACTCAACATATTTTTTCAACCCGGACCGTTTAATGCGTACTACATCCAGCGCAGGTGGCAACACCTGCTTTTTTGTGCTTAGAATTTGTGGCGCCCCAAACTGACTATCTCCGATCGCGGGCTACCCTTAAATCGTCTAAGCTATTCAGGGTGAGGTAAGACAAATGAGCGCAGGAGCTTGGTGCAGGGGAGCCTTCTGATAGTCTTCCTGTATGTTTGTAATACTGCTGTTAAGGGCGCTACCCGATTTGCGTTTCTTTTTTTCAACCTAAGGAAGGTGCTTGTAAATTAAAAGGCTTTATGCGAAATCTGCCCTGTATCTTACTGTCAGCATAGACTGATTGGACGTTTCATGATAAGTTTGCATTTAACCACTCGCGATACGAAGACCTAAAAGATATGAAATGAGATTTTTGTTTGCCTTATTAGTATTACTTACAAGCAGCCAGCATATTCAAATCTATGAGGTACCTGATAAAGAAATTATTTTTAAAGAATTTGACGGAATCTCTCCGAATGGAGACTGGCGCAAGCAGTACGGATGGGAATACTTCCCATCATGTGAATGGGACAGATGGCATTTTGATGCAGGAAAAGAAAATGGAAAAATGTATGTTGACGGAGGCTATGGTGACTGTCCCGGTGTGGGTAATAACCAGCATGTTGTACGGTTTGATAAGACCATTGATCAGCATCAGCCCTACACAATAGAATGTGACTTTATCATTGCCCCGACCTTTGAATCCCCGGTCAATTCCTTTTGCATCAACTTTAATATTCAGAAGGGAATGACCAAAGACAGCATGCTGAATTGCTGGGCCATTAACCTTGATATTCATGATAAAGAGACAGGGCGATACACCATAAAGAATATGGGATTTGCAGACAGTATTTTTAATGAAGCGGAAAACCGCTACGAACATGGGAGATTTACTGAAATGCTGCCTTCCCATACCGGTTATCATGCTGAAATGTTCCCGGCAGTAAACCATTTTAAAATCGAAGTAAATAAAAAAATAAATGGTGAGGATGCGGAAAAATGGGTAACTGTTACATGGTCAGACAGACGAGGTATCCGGTCAAAATTTGAAGAAGACTACAGTAAGTTCCCGTACCAGCCATTGGATAACCTGCCGGTTAAAATCGGTCTTAATACCCATGGTAGTAATTGGATCGTAAAAAATATGATTGTCTACTACGATTAAGCCGGTGTAATTTCCTTGCTTCCCGGGAAGCAGCGGTTCTGATTCATGATCACTTCTTCAATTCTAACTTATAAAGACCATTGAGGGTGTTATTCGCATAGGGATTGGACAAAGCTGCGTTGCCATCGATATGATCGAAGAAAAGGTTATTAAAGGCGTCTATGTAAAGTGGAACAAAACCATGATCATAATTTTCAGGATAACCGGCGATCAGCTTTCCTGCATCATCGGTGATGTCCTGAATCCTGGTACCATCCGGTTTGTACATGCTGTACTTCATGTAAAGGTTGCCAGCACTGGTAAATTGGTTGCCTAAAACAAAATTACCATTACTGTCGAATACAAGACCAAATGACTGAGGGAGATTGGTCAGCACATTGGTCACTGTTCCGTTTGCTGTGATTTTCTTTACAAAACTACCTGTGACAAAATCAAAAACAGCATAATACTCATTATTCAGGACGTCGAAAGCATAGGGTGGTGCGTCTAAATTAGACGCGATTGTTTGAAAGGTGGGATTGTCGTTAGAGAATTTGATCAATGAGCCATTTTGTATTCCAGAACTAACGACCAGGTCATTGTTTGCCAAAACTTTGATGAATCTGCAATAGCCGATGTTGGAAGCGATGGTAGTAAAGGACCCTTCATTCATGGATAGTTTAAATAGTGAGCTGTCAATCACGGCGTACACAAAATCCTGGGTGTTGTTGATCGCAAAACAGAACAGATGATACCCTAAGTTGTTATACTCCAGATTGGCGCTGCTGCCAGTGGCAAGGTTACGACGGACGAAGATAAAATAGGGGGAGCCTCCCGTGGACCTGGAAGTATTGTCTTCGAAAACAAACTTCGACGAAATTGCTTTTTTCTGCATCGTGAAGTTTGCCCTGCTGTTGATTTTAGGCCGGTATGCATCAATGAACTGCGGACTGGAAAAAGTATAATTCGTGCCGCCACCCGGCTGACTGCCGGACAGGGCCGCCCAGGATGTTCCGTTGTAAAATTCAATTGATCTGGAAGTTGTGTTGTATATGAGCAGTCCCGCCGCGGGATTTGAAATGGCATCCCGTTGAGCTGCCGTCATACGGGGTGGGAGAAATCCGCTGCTGGTACTCACAATGTCTAATTTTGCGCTTGGGTCAGGAGTATTTGTTCCGATGCCAAGGTTTTGTGTGAAGGAAAGTACAGGTATCGCAAGCAAAATAAGGAGGAGGGGGAAAGATTTCATAAAAATGTTCTTAAAGGAATCAACAATGTAGACAAAGAAGTGCAAATCTGCAAGAGGAACGTCGCATATGTGCCTGATGTTTTTTACCGACAATATAACTATCTGCGCGTGCAAAGGCCTTTGTAAAACAAAAAGTATTCTGGATGTTCCCTCTACACAGGCTGTGATGGAGACTTCGATCATTAATGTGCTCAAGACAGATCCAATGTTCAGTGTGTTCAGAAAAAAGTGTTGCATTTTCTGCATTTTTTTGTAAAAGCGCAGGGCATATATCTTCAATGACCTTGTCGCGGTGAAGGAGTATGGAAATGGATGGCTGTTAATTTGTTTTTCAGCAAGGTTTTTCACTTTAAGCATCGGAGAACCTTTCATCCTTTAAAGGAAACATTTCACCATTTCATTCCATCCCGGCATTTGTACTATACTTTGTAGGCAATTTACTCCCAATGTTATCAACGGCTTGACCTGCAAACCTGATTGGATTTACTGTTTGTAAATCAGCCTCAACCCAAGTGGTTCTACGTATTCGTTCTCTTTGGTAACTGCACCATGCTGTTCCATAACGGAACATTCAAGAAAGCTTTTGGAAAAATGTCCCCCGAGGGCAGTGATATTATCAAAGCTGCTCTGGGGATCTGTAATAACCTGCTGGGCCGGTTTAGCCTTTACATCCAGGCAGATATCGAGAATGTTCCCATACATGTCATACAGGCCCCAGGGGTTCGGTAATTTCAGGCCAGCCTCATGGACTGTATTTCCTGAATTATTCAGGAACCAGCAGTAATTGCCAAAGTCCTTTACATCCGTCCAGAATGGCCCGGCTGATTTAGTTGTTTTTGCCTCGCAAGCGTGCTGATATTCCAGGTAATTTGGATAGTTCACAGACGAAGGATCATATCCTGCCAGCGCTAATCTTTCTTTGAGATTCGATAAAAACATCACTGCTTCACGGAAGTCAATTCCATAAACCGGAAGTTTGTGGTTTTTAATGATGTGAAAGCGATGATGCATACCTAACACAGTATTCCAAAGCGCTATTGTAACAGGAAGCCGGCTGATCCAAAATCCTTTGGTAAAATTAACCTCCACTTTGTCCAGTTTGGTTTTATAAAACAAAGAAGTCCCCCTTGTGAATAATGAAAATCCTCCCGGAGGGCACCACGCAAATTCTACTCCGAGCTCCGGTGATAATTGAATCATTCTGGACTTGATCACGTTGCGGTTTGTTTATGGCTACAATTTAAAACCTATTAGTTTGCATTAATTGAATTACTGTATTTTAAAAGGGCAATTCTTTTGCGATTCTCCCTATTCATTCAACTGTTTCTCCAGTTCTTACTGGTCACCCGGGCCGCCGGACAGCTCAATTCGTTACCCTGGCAACTCGAGGGTAAGGTGGTCTCTGTCAGCATATCGATTGCCCGGAGCTTCACGGACAGCCGTCCGGGGGACGCTGCCAGGTAGTGCACTTCGGGTCAACAGCAGGGATTTTGATAATGTTTAGGAAATTCAAAGAATTCCGTTCTCCACCGGTAATGATATCTCTTCAACTCGTTTGCGTATTTTGAAGGACCCAAAGAACTTATTCATACCGGTAATGTCAATATAAATCTCATCGATGCTGGCCTGTTCATGCTGTGGTGTGTTATCCTCAATCGCTTTAAATAAGATTATTATAAATCGTAAGAATGTTTGCTAATAAATTTCACCAAAGAAATTAGCAAGTGCATCTTTAAGAAATAGTGGGATGGTTGTTTCGGCTTTTTTGCTTGGCGGCGACCAATTACCCTGATTATAAGCCCGTACTATCCTACCATTAGCATCATAGCGTAGTGGTAATGCGGTGAATAGCACGCACATTCGCCGCATTTATTGCGGTGAAAATATTGTATTTGCGGTGAATAAGTGCTATATTCGCCGCAAGAAGCGGAATAATGCCCAAGTATATTTACCAACAAAAAGACTGGCCCTTTTTCGTTTGGCAGGAACAAAAACTGCTAAAATTGCTTGCTGCGGTGCGTCACCGGCAGGGCAAACTTGTGGGTATGATGCAGGGGCTCGGGTTCAGCCTGCAGGCGGAAGCAAGTCTGCAGACGCTTACCCTGGATGTTCTTAAATCAAGTGAAATCGAAGGCGAGATGCTGGATAAAGATCAAGTGAGGTCTTCCATCGCCAGGCGTCTGGGTATGGATATAGCAGGGCTTATCCCAGCCGACAGACATGTGGAGGGCGTTGTAGAAATGATGCTGGATGCAACACAGAATTACGAAAATAGGCTGACGGATGAAAGAGTGTTTGGCTGGCATGCCGCCCTGTTTCCGACAGGGAGAAGCGGCATGCACAAAATTGTCGTTGGCGCATGGCGCGCTAACAGCATGGATGACCCGATGCAGGTGGTTTCGGGGCCGATGGGGAAACAAACAGTACATTATCAGGCGCCGGATTCGGACTTGTTATCAGACGAAATGAGTGCCTTTTTTAACTGGTTTAATAATAGGAACGACCTAGATCCTGTGTTAAAGGCAGCTGTAGCCCATCTTTGGTTTGTCACCATTCATCCATTCGATGATGGAAATGGTCGCATTGCACGCGCTATAGCGGATATGCAACTGGCAAGATCAGACGACAGCAACCAGCGCTTTTACAGCATGTCCGCACAAATTAGGAAGGAACGGAATGCCTACTATGCTATGCTGGAAGAGACTCAAAAAAATTCACTGGATATCACCCAATGGCTGGAATGGTTCCTGGAATGTTTAAACCGTGCTTTGGAAGCAACGGATGAAACATTGGCTGTTGTATTTAAAAAAGCCAGGTTCTGGGAGCGTCATGGAAACGTTGCTTTTAATGACCGGCAAAAACTCTTACTCAACAAGCTGCTGGATGGCTTCGAAGGAAAGCTCAATAACGCTAAATGGGCAAAGATTGCCAAATGTTCTTCTGACACCGCCTTAAGAGACATTACCGATCTTTTGACAAAGGGAATCCTGGTAAAAGAGGAAGGAGGAGGGCGTAACACCGCGTATTCGCTGAAAGTGTAAAGTTGTAGACACAAAAAGCCTTCCCGAACTCACTGATAGCATGGATTTTGGCAAAGAGCCAGTGATCAATTTCTTATCTACTTTTAGATGATTATACTTTCATTTTCATACATCCCCCTTGCGAAAAAGAAAGTAATCAGTGGAAAAATCGAAATATACGGTGGCAAGTTTTGTAAACGTTTGACCCTTGTCAATCACGCAAATACAATCGTTGGCGGCAATATTGCGAAACCCCAGTGGAAATCTGAGCGCTGAATCTTAATCTTGTGACCGATGCTCAATACTCACCAGATTGTCGGCGTCAATAACCGTGTAATGATCTTTGCTGTGTACATTATCTTGCTCTACAAAAGTGTATTTGTTTTCCAGTGCCAAATCTGCACTTGCCGAATTACGTTCAAAAAATCCCACCTTAACACTAGCGTCACGAAAAAAAGTTTTTCAGGAGTGCTGGTAGTTGAATACACGTCCACTCCGCGCTGACTAACTACCCTTGCTATCATTTCTTTTGTCATTCCCATACGGCTAATTTTTTCCAGGTACATATCCTTGTATAATTTTTTGTTTCCTTACTCAGATATGCTTGCTGTATTATTTTAATCACCTTTTCTTTTAATGTTAGCATGTGGGTTAAGAGACGTTCGACACGAATGGCCTTAAGGCCTATCTTCTCGGCCAGTGTTCTGAATTCAAACTGTCCATAAAAACCATTAGGCAAAGACAGGCTAATGGCGGGAAGTGAAATATCTTGGTGGTAAGTTTCTTCATACGTGAAGCGATAGTTGTTAGGTGCAAGTTTTTTCCAGAAAACCAGCCAATATCCCATTATTGTATACTTCCGCTTTTGCCATTAATTAGTTTTTTTGACTCGAAGAATCAATTCCATTCCAAGAACGTCAGCAAGTTTCAAGAGTGTTTCAAGAGACGGATTTCCTTTTCCGTTTTCAATCAGATAAATGGTGCGGCTGGTAACCCCGCTCATTTCTGAAAGGTCTTTTTGACGAAGGTTGTGACAATCTCTCCGCTCCTTTAATAAAGCGCCAATTTCATCTTTACTCATCGGAATTATATTTCTGATTAGTGTAAAATTTGCACTTTTATTTTGAAAAACTACCCGAATCAGAAACATATATCTGATTCGAAAGGCAAAAAGCGTTGATTTTGTAATTAGTAACTATTCACGTTTTGTATCGCGGGCAAATATTTTGCTTTTTTTATCGATCAAAATTCTGCGGAATTGCTTTGAGATCATATCGTTTGGCAGCCAGGTTATCTCAAAATTTAAGATTAGATGCCTAGCTAGAGGTGCAAAAAGCTAAAGATCAACGTCGGAGAGGGAGTAAAAAGCTTCTAACAATTTACCTTTACATTACTTAAAACTTGTTCATCATCATCATAAATTACTCCATGAATGTAAGATTCATAAAAGGACCTAAATGATATAATAAAAATAGTCTACTTAGTCTGTAGGAATTAAGGTATTTGCCTTAACTTGCAGCTCTAATTATGACGACGAATGAAACATCATTATCAACTGCTGCACAACTTTATCTTCCTCCACAGTACATATTCTCTCGCTCATTGTTGTTGTTGATTAGCCAAAGGGCATTTGTCTGATTTTGTCATTAATCCTAAGGACATACATAATATATCTCTGGGTCGCATTGAGATTTACTGCTACTGAATTTTTTTTCAGCATTCTCCACCGTTAAAGGCGGATAGGAGAGTTTTAACCTTCAAATACATGCAACGTAAACATCTACTCGTTTTGCTGGCACTTTTTGTGCCCCTCGTTTTCTATGCCCAAAATCAACCGCAGCCGGTTATCAACAACGTTTTCCGCGGAACGGTGACCGACAGCAAAAATCATGATCCGCTGGCCGGGGCATCCGTGCGAATTAAAGGAACAACGAATCAAACCATCACGGATGAAAAAGGAAGCTTTGAACTGCAGACCGGTCAAAAACTCCCTTTTATTCTCGAGATCAGTATCGTAGGCTATAAATCCCTGGAAAAAGAAGTGAGCAGTTCGCCAGCGTCTATTGAACTCGAACCCGAAGCCAAGGCACTGACCGATGTGGTGGTCGTGGGCTATGGTACCCAGCTAAAGCGAGACATCACCGGTTCAGTGACTTCCATCAAACCCAAAGATTTCAACCCCGGGGCAATCGTTTCCGTGGACAACCTGATCGCCGGCAAAGCGCCTGGTGTACAGATCACGCAAGGCTCCTCAGAGCCGGGAGGAGCCGTTTCGATCCGGATCCGGGGCGCAAACTCGATCAATGCAAGCAATGAACCTCTTTACGTGATCGATGGGTTGCCCATCGATAATTCACCTGTTACACCGTCCTCCAGGGCCGTAAGTGAACCGATCGCACGCAACCCGCTCAATGCGTTAAACCCCGCAGATATCCTATCGGTGGAAATACTCAAAGATGCATCTGCAACAGCGATCTACGGTTCACGCGGTGCAAACGGCGTCATCCTGATTACCACGAAAAGGGGAAATAAAGGTGCACTAGCGGTGGACTACAGTGTTCAGGGAGCTGTTCAGGAGGTGGCAAAGACCATTCCGATGTTATCCTCCACTCAATATATCAGCCTTTTAAACGATCTTCGCGCCGCGACAGGCGCAGCACCGGAATTTTCTCAGGAGGATATCGCTACTATTGGCAAAGGCGTTGACTGGCAGAAAGAGATCTTTCGCAAAGGTTACAGCCAGACACACCAGCTAAGTTTTTCCGGTGGCGGTGATAAATTCACCTACTACGCATCACTCAATTACCTGAACCAGACCGGTGTCATTGTGAGTTCTGGCATCAAACGTTATGGTGCGAGGGTAAACCTTAATTATACCGATCAGAAATTCCGTTTTGGCGTTAACCTGAACACCAGTAAGATCAACGACGATTATGTGCCAAACGGGACAAGTATCAACGAATCTGGCGGTATCGTAAGTTCTGCAATCTTTCAGGATCCGACTTTGCCGGTTTACGCCAATGGCAGCACTTATGCACAGAGCTCAGTCGTTAACCTGGAGAACCCGCTGGGGCTTGCTTACGGGGTAAATGATAATGCGGTATCCAATAGAACTTTTGGCAACGTATTCGCTGAATATTTCCTTCTGCCTGAATTGTCCGTAAAGGTAAACGCAGGAAGCGATCGTCAGAATTCCAGGCGGGATACCTATATCGGGAAAAACACCAAGAAAGGTGCATCCACCAACGGAAGTGCTTATGTACAGACCGCAGGAACAGAAAATAACCTGGTCGAGCTGACTGCCAACTACAACAAAACCTTCGGTGTTCATAAGGTGGAAGTATTAGCGGGCTACACCTACCAGACGTTTCAAAACAACCTGTTTGCCGCAAGTGCCGCAAATTTCACTACGGATGCATTCCTTACAGACAATCTCTCTGCCGGAAGCAGCAATACATTTGCACTCGAAACAGATAAAAGTTCCAGCACGCTACGCTCTTATCTTGGAAGGGTGAACTACGGATTTAAGGGGAAATATCTCTTGACCGCCAATCTCCGCGCAGACGGCTCCTCAAGGTTTGGTGCCAATAATAAATACGGCTACTTCCCTTCCGTTGCACTGGGATGGCAGGCAAAGGATGAGTCCTTTCTAAAAACCGTTGACGCTGTTTCTGCCCTGAAAGTAAGGGCCAGCTATGGCGCCACCGGAAACCAGGAGATCGGTAATTACCGTTCGCTTGTGTTACTGGGAACTGTCGGCCAGGCGATCTTTGGCAACAGTGCTTACACCGGTATTTCTTCCACACAATTCGCTAACAAAGACCTCAAGTGGGAAACGACCCGGCAGTTGGACATCGGTATTGATTTCGGCCTATGGAATAACCGGTTAACCGGTTCTGTGGATTATTTCAGTAAGCATACAAAAGACCTGCTACTGGAACTTCCTATTCCCATCACGACCGGTTTCTCCACAACGCTGGCCAATATCGGCAGTGTGGACAATCATGGATTTGATTTCCTGCTAAACTCTGTGAATACCACCGGAAAATTCAGGTGGTCAACTTCACTGAACCTTTCAATCGTTAAAAATAAAGTAGCAAGTATCGGTGACCTCAGCAATATCCTGCAGGGATCTGCCGGCTTCTTTACCAACTTCAGCATGATCAGGGTAGGCCTGCCGTTAAACGCCTATTACGGTTATCAGGTCACAGGGGTGGTTCAAAAAGGTGAGACGTATGCCCCTCAACCTCTTTCACAGCCCGGGGAGCTTAAATTCCGGGATGTAGACGGTGATGGTGCGATTACCACCGCTGACCGGACGATTCTCGGCAATCCATTCCCGGATCTGACCTATGGGGTAAACAATAGCTTTAACTATGGTCCGTTCGGATTTTCCTTTTTCTGGCAGGGAGCTCAGGGTGGAGAGATGCTGAATATTGATATCGCCGAAGCTGAAAATCCGAATTCTTTCCGACGTAACAGGCTGGCCAGGTCCTACACCGACCGCTGGACCGAAAACAATCCCACCAATGCAAATTCATCGGGTCTGACACCATCACATCCCTATGTAGATGCGAGCGGAACAATCAACAGCCGTGCGGTAGAAAGTGCGAGCTACCTCAGGTTGAAAAATGTTTCCCTTAGTTATGACCTGCCGCTCCGCAGTCACAGGATCATTAAAGGAGCGCAGCTGTATGTGGTGGCTCAGAACCTTGTTACTTTCTCCAGTTACCTGGGTTATGATCCCGATGTAAGCTCCTTCGGTACGACGAATGTACGAGCCGATTTTAACGCCTATCCGCTGTCACGGATCTACACACTTGGCTTAAACGTAAAATTTTAACTCCAAATTGAAATCATGAGATATCTCTCCATTATAGCACTTGCATTACTGCTGAATAGTTGCAGCAAGTCGGGGCTGGATGAAACGGTTTATTCATCCCTTAGTGCCAACAATTACTACAAAAACGAAGCGGATGCCAATTCGCTGCTCAATGCCGCCTATTCCTCGGAACAGCTTCGTCCATTCCGCAATTATTTCGTGATGGCGGAAATCCCGACCGGTACGATCTATGACCGGTCCGGCGGCCTTGAGGCGCTGGCAAAACCTTTTGAGAACTTTACCTGGGACGCCACCCACAGCTTTTTTTCGGGCGTATGGACCACGCATTACACCACTGTTTACCGGGCAAACCTGGTACTGGATAAAGTACCCGACATTGATTTTGATAGCGATTCAAAAAACAGGATACTCGCAGAAGCCAGGTTCCTGCGTGCTTCCGCTTATATCGTGATGCACGACCTGTTCGGACCGGTACCGCTCATCACTTCCAGCAGCTCAACGGCCGCAGACAGGCCTTCAAGAGCAGACAAGGAAAGTTTTGATAAGTTTATCACAAGTGAACTATCGGCTGCTGCTGACGCACTGCCGGCCACAGCGGATAAGGGAAGGGCCACGAAGGGAGCCGCCTGGGCGCAACTGGCAAAATACTATCTGAATCTTAAAGACTGGGCAAATGCAGCTGCTTACGCCCAAAAGGTTATCGAGTTGAATGTTTATGAGCTATACAGCGGCTCGGCTGACCGAAGTGAACTTTTTAATCCGCTTAACGAGAATAACAAAGAATTTATTTATATCCGTCCGCACCTTTCACAGGCCGGGCTGGGCGATAATTATATCTCCCACGCCGCGCCACCGAACTATCGCTGGCAGGGTGGGGTGAAGGATAACTATGCCACGCAGTTTAAAACCTATACGAGCTTTTATAATTCTTTTGCTGATAAGGACACCCGGAAAAATGCCTTTATTACCGAATACTATAATAACAGTAACCAACTGGTGAAACTTGGCACCGATGATATCCGGAACTTTAAATTTAAAGAAGATCTGACAGCGACGGGACCCAACAGCGGCAATGACTTTCCGGTGATCAGGTATGCAGATATCCTGCTGTCAAGGGCAGAGGCCTTAAATGAAACTGCAGGCCCATCGGCAGAAGCATTTTTACTGCTCAACCAGGTACGGGCAAAGGCTGGGCTGGATCCCGTTTCCTCAACCGCGGTCTCGTCGAAAGATGCTTTCCGCACCGTACTTTTCCAGGAACGCACCTGGGAATTTGTTGCTGAAGAGCTGCACCGCCAGGACATGATCCGGCAGGGGACATTTATTTCGGGAGCAAAAGCAAGAGGTGTTGACGCAAAGGACTACCAGGTGCTTTACCCTATACCGCAGGCACAGATCGATATTAATCCTAACCTGGCGCAAAACCAGGGTTATGCTAAATAAAGCCGCATGAAAAACACCATCAAGAAGATTTGGCTACTATTGACACTTGCGCTGTCTATAGTCTCTTTACAAGCACAGCAACCAAAGCGTCCCAATATTATTTTGTTTCTCGTGGATGATATGGGGTGGGAAGACACTTCCGTTCCGTTTAGCGGTTCACAGACTGCGAACAACCGGAAATATCATACCCCATTTATGGAACAGCTTGCCAAAGAAGGAATGCTGTTTACCAACGCCTACTCCAATACGGTCTGCACCCCCACCAGGGTCAGCCTCATGACCGGCTGGAACGCTGCGCATCACCATGTGACCAACTGGACGCATCCGGAAAAAGACCATACCGCCGATGCGCCGGACGACCAGTTTCTTCCGACTGAATGGAACCTGAATGGCCTGAGCCCTGTTGCGGGGATCGCGAATACATTCTATAATGACAAGCCGCTTCCACAAAGACTTAAAGAAGCCGGTTATTTCACGATTCATGTCGGCAAGGCGCACTGGGGTTCCCAGGGCACACCGGGAGCCTCTCCTTACAATATTGGATTTACAGTAAATATCGCAGGCCATGCAGCGGGTCATCCACAGAGTTATTTGTCCGAGGACAACTATGGGAATCTTCCCGGAAAGAACAGCGCACAATCAGTGCCTGATCTTGAACAATACTGGCAGTCCGGTACCTTTTTAACAGAGGCTCTTACCCGTGAAGCTTTGCAAGCTTTAGACCTGCCGGTAAAGCAACATCAGCCATTCTTTCTGAACCTGGCGCATTATGCGGTGCATGTACCGCTGATGGCCGATAAACGCTATTACCAGCAGTACCTTGACCGGGGACTTGATTCTACCGAGGCCAAATATGCTTCTTTGCTCGAGGGGATGGATGCAAGCCTCGGTGAAGTGATGAATTATTTAAAGGAAAAGCGGTTGACGGACAATACCCTGCTGATCTTTCTCAGCGACAACGGGGGGCTTTCCATCGCTCCTCCACGTGGAGGTGCATCGCATACCCAAAACCTTCCACTAAAGGCTGGTAAAGGTTCTCTGTATGAAGGAGGCATCCGTGTTCCGATGATCGTACGCTATCCGCAGGTTGTAAAGCCTGGAACGACAAGTAGCGTTCCTGTGATGGCTGAAGATTTTTTACCTACCGTGCTTGATGCAGCAGGTATAAAACGAAATGCGGATATCACAGCGTTGGATGGCCGAAGCTATCTGCCAGCCCTGACTGGTAAAAAGCAATCGGATAACACGAGGGAACTGGTCTGGCACTATCCCAACAAATGGAGGGGGGAAGATGGTCCCGCCATCAACTACTACAGTGCGATTCGAAAAGGCGACTGGAAACTGGTGTATAGTCTCCGGACATCGAAGGCCGAGCTTTATAACCTGCGTAATGACCTGGGTGAGGAACATGATCTTGCAACAGAATTGCCGGAAAAGGTTACGGAGCTGAAGGTGTTGTTGGGAAATACACTAAAAAAATTTGATGCGCCGATGCCGGTGGTCAGGGCCACCGGCCAAAAGGTTCCTTATCCTGGAAGATAACTGAATAAATGAATTATGATGACAACAACACAAAGATGGGGGTGGCTAATGGGTACAGTGTTCCTGTTCACCTTGCCTCGTATTAATGCACAACAACAAAGACCAAATATTATTTTCATTTTGTCTGATGACCATGCTTATCAGGCGACGAGCGCTTATGGCAATCAACTCATTCAGACACCGGGAATTGACCGAATTGCAAGGGAGGGAGCTTTGCTTACGCATAATTTTGTCGGCAACAGTATTTGTGGCCCCAGCAGGGCAACGCTGCTCACGGGAAAATACAGCCATAAGAACGGGTACACGCTTAATGAAAAGACCTTCGATGTACACCAGGAAACTTTTCCGGTGCTGTTGCAGCAGGGAGGTTACCAGACCGCATGGATTGGCAAGCTGCACCTGGGCTCTTTACCGATAGGTTTTGACTACTTTAATATCCTGCCGGGGCAGGGTCATTATTACATCCCGGACTTTATTAATAATCGTAATGACACCGTGCGTTACAAAGGCTATGTATCGGATCTGATCTCTCAATTCTTCTTTCAGTGGCTGCAGGAACGTGACACGTCCAAGCCTTTCTTTGCGGTGGTTGGAGAGAAAGCAACGCATCGTTCCTGGCTGCCTGACATCCAGGACCTGGGTGCTTATGATCATATCAATTTTCCGTTGCCTTCAGATTTCTATGACGACTATGAAGGGCGTGCCGCTGCGAAAGACCAGGACATGACCGTTGACAAGACGATGCGTTTGAAGGAAGACCTGAAGGTGGATGCCTCCTTTGGCGAAAATGGTTATGAAGCAGCCAAAGACGGTCTGCGCGACCTGGCCTCCAAGTACTGGCCGGAGAAAAAAATCTCCGAGGAGGATCTGCATAAACTTTATGCAAGGATCAGTGAATATGGGAGAATGGACAGCGTCCAGGCAAATGCTTACAAGGAATATTACGGTAATATCAGCAAGGACTTTCATTCAAAGAACCTGACAGGCAAAGCATTGACAGAATGGAAGTTTCAGCGGTATCTCAAAGATTATTATGCAACCGCCAAATCACTTGACCGGAATATTGAAAGGATCCTGACCTACCTGGATAGCACAGGTCTGAACAAAAATACCGTAGTGATCTATGCTTCGGACCAGGGGTTCTATCTAGGAGAGCACGGCTGGTTTGATAAACGGTTTATTTACGAAGAGTCACTGAAAACGCCTTTTGTAATCCGATATCCCGGTGTGATTAAACCAGGAAGTAAAGTCGATGGACTGATCTCGAATATCGACTGGAACCCGACGCTGCTGGATATCGCCGGCGTTAAGGCGCCAGCTGAAGTACAAGGCAAAAGCTTTCTCCCTTTACTTAAAGGAAAGAGTTCCGGATGGCGGGATGCAGTTTACTATCATTACTATGAATATCCTCAGCCGCATCATGTGTCTCCGCATTTTGGTTTACGCAGTAACCGTTATGTACTGGCGCGTTTTTACCAGGGTGTCGATGCCTGGGAACTGTTTGATCTGCAAAAAGATCCGGGTGAGCACAAGAATGTCTATGATGATCCTGCATATCAGACAATCAAGAAATCACTGAAGGTAAAGCTGGCATCGCTGGCAAAGCAATACGACGACACAGAAGCACTTCAACTCCTGGCAAAGGAAAAATAATACATTCTTTTTTCTTCATTGGTCATTGTCCCGGTCATTCCTGGCCGGGAATTTTATTGGGTGATGCGCCGCTTCGATATGTGATTCATGATAGGGAATCACATATCCAGCTGATCCCTACATGGTGATGAATGGCCAGGATTGGATAACCTTCTATTTCATAGGTTAATACCTGCTTCAGTCATTGCCCAGACATTGTGGACCATAAAAAAATATGAAATGATAGGACTATCTGCTGACGCCCTTACTGGTTGGCAGATTTATCGATATCCTTCCAAAATAAAAGGCGCCTGTCATCCCCATTTGTATCGGCGCATACTTAAATACATTGAAATAGCTGTTGCCGTAAACCTGCTGATCAGGATAAATGTTCAATAGGTTATTCGCTCCGATGGTAACCGTGACGTCTTTTATTAACTGGTAACTAAAGGAAAGGTCTGTAACAATTTTACCTTTATGTTTTTGAATTTCTCCGAAGGGAAAACCATTGCGTGTTACTTCCCCGAAATAAACGTTTCGCAACATGGCCGTGAATTTTTTATAGCTGTAGTTGATGGATAGATTCATTTTTGTTCTTGGTGTGCCTTCTACGATAAGAGAGCTATCAGCAGGAGAGAAGAAGACCTGTTCCTGGCCTTTCAGCTTTTCAGGCACATGTGTTCCGGTGATAGAATTATTGTTCACATTGAATCCCAGTGAAATATTGAAAAGATGGTTTCCTGACTTGATTCGGTAGTCTGCTACCAGGTCCAGGCCAAGCGTTCGCGTATCAACAGCATTGCTGAAAAATCTTGCAGAACTAGCGCCCAGCGGGTTTAAAATATCCTGCAATTCCTGCACTGGTTCACCAAAGGGGTCATAGCCAAAACTGCCGGTAAGTACAATGCGGTTTTTAATATTAATGAGGTATCCGTCCAGTGAAATGTTCAAGTTTTTAACGGGTGTTGCAGTGATGCCCAGGCTATAGTTAAGCGAAGTTTCTTGTTTAAGTGTCGGGATATCCAACGCTTTGGCAAGTGCGCTGTTGTTGGTGAAAAATCCTGCCTGTCCCAGCCGGTTATCCGGCAATATGTTGGTGCTGATATAACTAAAATATTGCTGGTGCAAAGATGGCGCCCTGAAACCGGAACTGATGGCGCCCCTAATATTAAACCCTTGGGCAAGTTTATACCTTGTGTCGAATTTTCCATTAACTGTTGAACCGAAATCGCTGTAATGTTCAAAACGTCCGGCGCCGCCAATCAGCCACCTGTCTGTGATGTCCAGCTCAATGTCTGTATAGACACTTGCATTGTTCCGGCTTTTATGTACCGCATTTTCCGGCGAAAAACCAGGAAAGGATTGGGAGCCTCCGGCAAGACCTGAAGGGTTGGAAACAGTGCCGTCAGGATTTGTTACCAAAGCATAATTTTTCCAGGAGCCCTCTTCGCCTGAACGGATCCGGTAATCATCCACCCTGAACTCTGCTCCAAAGGCAAGGTTCAAACCGGAGGCAACGTTGGTAAAACGCCTGCTGAAATCAAGGTTGGAAGTGTTTTGCAGAAACTCATGCCCACCTGCTTTAAAGCTGGTAGGAGAGGCATCGCCTAAGGATGCATTCACCGTATTGTTTACGCCGAAATCAAAACGGTTGTCGCCAATTGTATTGCTTAAATCGCCGTTCCATTGTCCGGCTTTAAATTTGACCCCTGCTACCAGCGAACGGTCATGAATATAGGAAGAGGTATTTGGCTGATATCCATTTGGAAATATGCTGTAGACATTCACCGTATAATCGCTGGGAAGCCTGCGAAAACCAAAGCCTTCACCGCGGCGGTAATTGTAGCCTCCGAAAGCATAAAATTCTCCCTTACCGTTACTGAAAGGCAATGACAGGTTGATAAAACCCGCAATGTTTTTTATATGTGCATCACCTACCTGCAATTTAAAATCATCTCTTTTTAATCCCTTTGCAACTAATTGACCATCGTCATATTTCCGGGAAGCAGCAGGGTCATCAGCAAAATCGTAAGCGAAGTAATTGTTGAGTGCGGACTGGTCAAAAATAATCAGGTTATGATTTTGGGAACGACTCGTTTTGCCTCGGTCATAGGCTTCTGCGGTGATGTTGATGTAGCCACCGTTTTTACCAAGCGAGGTACCATAGTTCAGGTTTAGCTGACCCAAACCACCGTCGCCTTTTGACGTAGCTCCTCCGGTGGCCGACGCAAAAAGAGTCGAAGTATTTTTTTTCAGTACCACGTTGATAACGCCAGCGATGGCATCCGAACCATATTGCGCTGATGCGCCATCACGTAACACTTCAATACGTTCTATTGCTGATGCGGGGATTGCGTTCAAATCAGTGCCTACTGACCCATTGCCAATTGTACCCTGATTATTCACCAATGAGGTAGTATGCCTACGTTTTCCGTTGATGAGTACCAGCACCTGGTCCGGCCCCAGACCGCGAATGCTTGCCGGGTCTATATGTTCCGTTCCGTCCGAAGCGGATTGACGGTTACTGTTGAATGAAGGCGATGCATATTGCAACAGCTGGTTAAGGTCATTCTGCGGTGCGCTCTGCTGTAAAGCAGCAATATTAAATACATCAACGGGAACCGGCGTGTTAAGACGCGTACGTCCCTGTGTACGGGTGCCCACCAAAACCACTTCCTGCAGGCTGTTGGAAGAAGGGACAAGTTCGATGGTAAAGACCAGTCCATCAGAAATGGCTACTTCTCTATTTTCAAAACCAACTGATGTTACGAGCAATCGATTGTCTGTGGCTGGTATGTTCAACGTAAACTTTCCATCTGCTTTGGTGATTGTAGTTGTTCCGGAAGGACTGGCTTTAATCCCAACTCCTTCAATTAACTGGCCATCTTTTGACCGGACAGTACCGCTGATAGTTGTTGTTTGAGCAGCCAGTGAACCAAGCACGAAAAGGAAAATAAAGGGTAGTAAGTTTTTGAGTACCATCATTTAGTTTTGGAATTTAGTCTACAAATTTAATAGACTTTGATTTAACAGCATCAATTAAAAAGTAGAGACGGTTTTAAGCATCTTTTTCAGGCAGTAGCCAAAGAAACATTTAGTCAAGAGTAGCTAAGATTTAGCAATTGTCTGGGTAAGGAAGTTTTTGCAATACATAATCCTCGGTCTTAAAAAAGAATGCATATTCTTTATGGAAACATTTTATGCAATCCGCTCACCTTATAATGCCAGAAAGATTTATTTATCCATAAAGTCTATCAATTTTGTAGGACATTAAAATTATACTACTTTCGCTTTCATAAAACCAGCTAACCTGCATCATATCATTTATACAGAAATTCGTCAGCTGATAGATTGTTATAACCATGTAGTCAACAGCAGAAGCTGGGAGAAAATTCCTTCCTTGTTTTCTACTGATGCTACATGGCAGGCAAACAAACCTGTGGATCTTTGTTGGAAGGGGCTGCAGGAGATCATCATTGCAATGCCTGCCAGTGTGGAGCGTATGGAATTTTTATTCCAGCAATCGTCTTCTGTTGTTATTAATTCGATCGATGACGAACATGCTAGGGCGATGTCTTATATGACAGAACTTGGTAAACGGTCAGATGATGGATCACAAATAAACGCCATAGGATCATGGGATGATGAGTTGATCAAAGAACAGGGAACCTGGAAATTTCATAAAAGAACTTTTACCCTCAGGTATTTTGAAATAAAGCCTGCGACAGGTGAAGCAGTTTCAAAGTACAGCTATTAAAATTTACTAACCCATGCATTTCAAACAAACGGCCTTATTGCTGGCATTGGCTGGCCAGCTACAATTATCAGCTTATGCGCAAGCCCCGGTTAACAATGCGGTTGTAGGGCAAACGCTTGCAACTTCCAGGGAATCTCCATGGCAACCGGTTAAACCACCGAATAATGCTCCAAATGTCGTGTGGATTTTATTGGATGATGTTGGATTTGGCGCATCGTCCGCTTTTGGAGGCCTGATCAATACGCCTGTACTTGATAGTTTAGGCCGCAACGGCCTTAGTTACACCAACTTTCATACTGCAGGCATTTGTGCACCAACAAGAGCTGCGCTGTTAACAGGCAGAAACCACCATGCAGTGCATGAAGGTGGTTTTTCGCATACGATGATGTCTTTCGGATTTCCCGGGTATGACGGTCATATACCTGCCTCCAGCGGCACCGCTGCCGAGATATTGAAGCAGGCAGGTTACAATACTTTTGCGGTTGGTAAGTGGGGTGTAACTCCAGATACAGATACTTCGGATGCAGGACCCTTCAACTACTGGCCCACCGGCAAAGGATTTGAACAGTTCTTTGGCTTCCTTGGTTCTGAAACAGACCAGTATCGTCCCTCTTTAGTAGAAGATCAACATATCGCCATCACTGATGGGCGACATCTTGGGGAACAAATTACAGACAAGGCAATTGACTACATCAAACGTCAAAAAAAGGCAGCGCCCGGTAAACCGTTTTTCCTGTACTATACACCTGCCGGAACGCATGCTCCTCACCAGGTTACGGAAGAATGGAGCAATCCATACAAAGGTAAGTTTGATGCCGGCTGGGATGATTATCGCGAGAAGGTGTTGGCAAGACAGAAATCACTTGGTATAGTGCCTGCAAATGCTGTATTGCCGGAACGAGATTCCTTAATCACTGCCTGGAATTCACTTCCCGATGAACAGAAGAAGCTGAATGCACGCTTCATGGAAGTATACGCAGGTTATCTCACTTATACGGATTTCCAAATAGGAAGGATCGTTAATTATCTGAAGGAAACCGGACAGTTAAATAATACACTAATCGTTGCAATGATTGGAGACAATGGTGCAAGTAAGGAAGGATTTTATTATGGTGTGGATGGACCACATAGGGCTGCCGTGATGACTTCTGAACAGGATTATATTCAATCGACTTTGGCACATATCAAAGATATCGGGCACCCCGATTCCTGGGACAATTTCCCTATGGGTTGGGCACAGGCAACAAATACACCATTCAAACAATGGAAGTCAGATGCTAACAGTGAGGGTGGTAACCGCAATCCTTTAATTCTTTTTTACCCCAATGGTATTCAGCAAAAAGGGGGGTGGCGTGACCAATACAGTTTTATTACTGATATCTTGCCAACAACGCTTGAAATAACCGGTATTCAACATCCTGCTCATATTAACGGGGTAGCACAGGATAGCCTGCAGGGTTATTCGCTTGGATATTCTTTTAATAATCCGAAAGCAACAGCCATACACAATGAGCAGTATTACTATATATTCGGTTCAAGGTCTATTTATGCCGATGGCTGGAAGGCAGAAGCATTGCACCGGCCAAATCATATAGACCTCCTGTATTTTCCCAGGAGGGCGCAACTGCAAAAACCTGATTTTGAAAAGGACAGGTGGGAATTGTATGATATGACGAAAGACTTTAACGAACGGGTAGACCTTGCCCAAAAGCATCCTGAGAAATTGAAAGAACTCAAAGCGCTGTTTGACAAACGCGCAAAGGAAAATAATGTATACCCGCTCATTGACTGGTCTGATGTAATTAATCGTGCCATGCGTCAACTGCAAAGCAGACCGGGGACACAGGCTTCTAAATAATTCATTACCCCCATTCATCTATATCAAAGACAAAGCCCTGCAGGGCTTTGCTTTTTTTGTTGGATTACCTATTGTGATGATCAGATGATGATGTAATCGGTTTGTTGAATAGGTGATAACTAATCAAACCATCAACTAATTAAAGTGTGGCTGGTTAATAACACGCTTTGAATATTTACTGAGTTGATAGGGCGCCAACAGCCTGGGGAGAGATAATCGCTTCTGCGAATCTTTCCATCTCTTCCAACTGCGGAGAACATTGCAACAGGAACAGGTCTACTCCTGCTTCCCGAAACGCTTCAATACGGTCCTGCACCTGCCAGGGCGTTCCGGTAAGTCCGCTTCGAAGACCACGGTTGGAAACAGAATAATCCTCCAGTGAAACACGTTGTTCAAGTTGTGTGCCTGACAACCATTGATGATAATTCTTATAACCTGAACTTCCTTCCTGCACGTTGGTGATGCGCTCGATCTCCTTTTTTACTTCGCGTTCATCCGACCTGATAATGCTGTAAGCGGCCACCCCAAATTTCATTCTTGGAAGACCCTGCTTCTCACGACGCTCACTGAGATCACGGATGCGTTTGGCAATAAGCTCCGGAGAATCACCATGCATTACATAGCCGTCGCAATGTCGTGCAATAAGGCCCTTGGCAGCTTCACTTTCGCCGCCGGCGTAGAGAAAAGGACGTGGTTGTTGTACTGGTTTAGGTTGAAGTACATTGTCCTTTACTTTATAGTACCTGCCTTCAAAACTATAATGATCCTTCTTCCATACGTTATCCAGTATAGTTAACCATTCTGCCGTCCTGGCGTAACGGTCATCATGCTGTTCAAACTGCACGCCATACTTTTCTGCTTCATCCTTCCACCAGGAGGAAACCACATTTAATGAAAGTCTGCCGTTACTGATGTGATCAATATTGGCGGCTTGTTTGGCCAGCAATGCCGGGTGATGAAATGTTGGCCTTACAGCAACCATCAGTTCAAGTTTTTCCGTAACGGCAGCAACGGCTGCTGCAGTACTCCAGGCATCCAGTGATGGCGCTTCTTCGCCTTTGATATCATTTAGATTTAACTCGGCAATCAGTGAAAGCCCGTATCCAAGCGCTTCACTTCTGATGGCCAGTTTTTTAGTATAATCCCAGGTCGGCTGCATTTGTTCGTCTTCAACATTGCGAAGCCATCCGCCAAATACAGGCATCCAGTATCCGTATTGCATGCTTAAAATTTAAGAGTGATGATGGTGCTTAACTATGGGTGTTGGTGATCACAGCTCCTGCATAAACCTGTTCTTCCAGGAAGTCGACTAATTTTTCATGCGGGTTAAATCCGATCACACTAACGGCATCCGCAACAAAATTGGAAAGCGCATTTACATCGTAGTAAACAAGTGATCCATCCCGGTCATCGATCATATACTCAATACCGCCCACATCTATGCCGGCTTGTTGAACGATTGATTCTACCGCATCGATCACCTCCTTTGGTGGCTGATAAGCTTCTACCTTGAGACCATTTTTTGGAGCGTCCAGCGCACATGCATTACGCACAAGTTCTTTACCGCTGCTGGTCTGGCAAATGTCGGCGGGACATAAGTTAAAAGACGCTCCTGTGGTATATACCCTGATGGCATAGAGGAACTTACCACCAAGCGTTTCTACGCGTGTGATATATCCACCACGGGCCGGAACATATTCCTGCACAAGTGCTGTGAGATCTATGCCAAGGTTGATGGATTTAGCATCGATCGCTTCTTTAATTTCAGCAATGGAATCAAACTTCGTGATACCGGCACCACTACCGCCGATGTTTGCTTTTACTACGATGGGAAAACGAAGATCTGCAACGGTTTCCAGGATTTCTGCTGCGTGATTGATCACCCTGCTTTTCGGGTAGGGTAAACCCAGATGCTGCAGCAGCGAAAGCTGTAATGCTTTGGAGGTTTCGTACGTAAATGCCTGATAGCCGTTAATAACTTTTACAGCATTAAACTCAAGATGCCTAAGCAAACTGAGCGAATAAAAGATTCCCTGCTCATGATTTCTCAGGTAAGCGGAAGGGCTCATCCTGTTAAAGAAAAGACTGTATTGATCTGCTTTTTGTTCTATCGAAAAATGGTGCTGTGCAGGGTTAAGCCGCACATAGGGAATGCCTCTTTTTTCAAGTTCTGTAAACAGTGGTTTAAACCAGTCCGGGTGTTCATGATAAATAGCGATCGGTTTCATTTGCCTTGAATTATCTGGCAAAAATAAAACTCTACCAAATTAGTAGGAGATAAATTTTTATGTTTTAAAAATTCGTTTTAGTTTTGTTCACTAATTGAGTAGAATATCGGTATTATGAAATCTGGATTAACTGCTAACACTATGCTGAAAAGTCTGTCAAAAAAATTTCTCCATTCGAACTTCTCACGATGTTGTAGTTGTTTTTAGTTTATTGATCGGTCCTTTACTTACGATCTACCCCGTACTTTCTAGCATATCTCCTGCACAACAGCTCATGATGTACCACCGCATCAGTTAATTTTTTTACTGTCAAAAGATTTTATTCATGAAACATTTCCTAAAGAGAAGTGCTGTTACCGCTTTATGCCTGTTATTGCAGTACGTGGTAGCAGCGCAGTCCACAGTCACCGGAAAGGTACTCGGTGAAAACAATCAACCGCTTGAGAACGCGACTATACAGGTAAAAGGTACGCGTAAGGTATCGCTCAGCAGCACAGACGGCAGCTTTCGCGTACAGGCCGGCGCAGAAGAAAAAAAACTGCTGATCAGTTATACCGGTTATGAAACACAGGAAGTGAGCCTGGTTGGTGATGGTCTGATCTCGGTCACCCTCAAACGGGATACCAGGCAACTGGAGGATGTGATCATTACTGGCTATAGTACTCAAAGCCGAAAATTTATTGCGGGATCTATTGTGAGCGTCAGTGGCAACAGTATCAAAGACATTCCTGCCGCAGGCTTTAACCAGCTATTGCAGGGTAAGGCAGCAGGTGTGCAGGTCACTTCTAATTCCGGAGTACCGGGTGGAGGTATTACGTTTCGCGTCAGGGGAAACAATTCTATCAATGCTTCGGTAGATCCTTTGTATGTGATAGATGGTGTGTTTGTGAGTAATACAGACCCGGTACAAACAAGTATCGGTAACCAGCAACAATCAAATCCGCTTGCTGATATCAATCCAAATGATATTGAAAGCATTCAAATCTTGAAAGATGCAAATGCAACTGCAATCTATGGATCTCTTGGAGCCAATGGCGTGATACTCGTAACCACCAAACGGGGGCGCCTGAACAGCAATGCTAAAATTGGTCTCAATGCATACCACGGCTGGAGCACAGCGGCAAAGAAATTTAAAGTAACCAACGGGCCGGAGACTGCAACGCTTGCAAATGAAGCTGCGTACAATACCGGGATTGATGGCGGACAGGATCCTTCAACCATTGTATTGCCGTTTCCGAGACCGGACACCCTTAAAACCTATGATCGCATCAGTGATCTTTTCCGTACAGGAAATACCAGCAACTATGAATTGTCTGCACAGGGCGGTACTGAAAAAAGTACTTACTATGTTGGCCTGGGCTACTTGAAACAGCAGTCCATCGTAAGACCTTCCGATTTTGAACGTTATGCTGGCAGGTTCAATTATGATAATTACCTGAGCAGTAAATTAAAGGTGGGAACCAGCATCAATATCACCCGTACCTGGAGAAATGTAAGCAGCAATGATAACAATCCGCAGGGCGTGATCAATTCTGCAATTTTTGTGAGGTCTTACCTGCCTGTTTATAATGCCAACGGGTCTTACGCAAAGTATGGCAGTTTTGACAACCACCTTGCGCTCATCAATAACCTGAACAATAACGCGGTTGGCTGGCGTACGATTGGTAACTTCTACGGCGAGTACAGTATTCTTCCGGAACTAAAACTTCGCACAAGCTGGAGTATCGACAGGTCTGATGAATATGAAAACAATTATGCAAGTACGCTGATCAGCGCAGGGGTGGCCACGAATGGCTCTGCAGCTTCCTATCAAACAAGAAACCAGGTACTGACCAATGAACAGGTGCTGACCTATATCAAATCTTTTGGCAGCAACAGAAAACATAGCATTAATGCATTGATTGGAAATACCATCAATACTGTTTTGGCCGAAAGCACTACAGCAACAGGTACAGGTTTTCCAAGCAACAATTTCACAGCTATATCTTCCGCGGCTACGAGGTCTGGTTCTTCCTCCCGCGCTGAAGCGAAGCTGGTTTCTTTCTTTGGAAAAGCGAGCTATACTTACGACAATAAATACTCCATCGATGGAAGCGTCCGTGCCGATGGCTCGTCCAAATTCGGCGTAAATAAGCGCTGGGGATATTTTCCATCTGGTGGCATTACATGGCGTGCAAGCCAGGAGGATTTTATACGCAACCTGAACCTGTTTGATGAGTTGAAGCTAAGAGGAAGTGTCGGCTTATCCGGCAACCAGAATGGTATCGGATCTTATGCAGCACAAGGTTTATGGTCAGCAGGAGCCAATTACCTGGATAATCCTGGCGACGCACCATCACAACTGTCCAATCCTGATCTTACCTGGGAGACTACAAGACAGGTGGACCTTGGGATCGAATTTGCTGTTTTAAAGAACCGGTTAAATGTTATCGTGGATTATTATAACAAGTATACGTATGATCTTTTATTGAACGTACCCGTTCCGCTGCGATCCGGTTTTGCTTCTTACCTGCAGAACTATGGTGCAGTAAGAAATAAAGGCGTGGAGGTGACGCTGCATTCCGAGAACTTCCGCGGGAAAGATTTCCGCTGGACGACAGATTTCAATATTGCCTTTAACAACAATAAGATTGAGAAGCTGGCGTCAGATATTGCGCTGGGCGCATCCGGAAGAAATATCTCTATCCTGCGCCAGGGTTTTGCGGTCAACTCTTTCCAGTTGTACAAGCAGCTTTACGTAGACCCAAAAACTGGTAATGCCGTGTATGAGGATGTTGATAAAAGCGGAACCATTACTTCTGCGGACAGGCAGATTGTAGGCAATGCATTACCCAGATATACCGGGGGCTTTAACAACAATCTTTCTTACAAAAATTTTGACCTCGGATTCTTCTTCTATTTCCAACAGGGTAACAAGATCATGAACATGAATGATTTTTTCCTGGTACATGGAGGCACACAAAGAAACATTGGATTTGTTCCAAGGCAATTGGAAAGATGGCAAAAGGCGGGTGATATCACAGACATTCCAAGGTTAACAACCTACAGTGGCGACCCGACAATCAATGGAGGTTCAGCGAATAACTATGGTGGCAATGTGGCCAGCCTGAGTTCCCGGTACCTGGAAGACGGTTCATTTATTAGGTTAAGAACGGTGACACTTAGCTATACCATACCACCGGCAGCATTGCAGCGTCTGAAAATAACCAACTTACGACTGTATGTACAGGCGAGCAATCTCTTTACGATAACAAAGTATAAAGGGCTTGATCCGGAAGTGAGTTCGCAAAGCGCCAACCAGAACACTGCCGGGTATGACTGGGCTACCGTTCCACAGCCGAGAACTATACAGGCCGGTATTAATTTAAACTTCTAATGAAAAAATAAGTGACATGAAACGTAGTGTACAATTTATCGGACTAATAACATTATATATATCGATAGGATTGAGTTCCTGCAAAAAGTACCTGACAGAAATACCCAACAACGCAGTCCCGTCCACCGGTGCCATATCAGATGCCGGCACTGCCAGGGCTGCAATCATAGGTGCTTATGATGGATTACAGAATTATTACGCTTCTGCTTATCCAACGCTGGGTACTATTACGGCAGACAACGTGGTTTTTAATGGCACGTTGAGCCAGTACCTGCAACTTGACCAGAATGCGATCCCAACGGATAACGTCACCACCGTTGCTGCTTACCAGGGTATTTACAGTACCATTAATACAGCCAACAGCGTGATTGCACTGGTACCTGCCGTAAACGATCCGCTACTGGCTGATGAGGAAAAGAACAAGATACTGGGCGAAGCTTATTTTATAAGGGCTCTTGGATATTTTGATCTGGCAAGAGGCTGGGGTGGCGTTCAGTTGCAACTACAACCTACGACAGACCTGAGTGCACTGAAAGGCGTAAAGCGCAGTACACAGGATGCTACTTATGACCAGGTGCTTGCAGACCTGGTGCAGGCGGAACAACTATTGCCGGAAGACGCAAAGACACGTAATCGTGCGCAGAAAAGTACTGCGAGGGCTTTAAGAGCAAGATTGCATCTTTACCGGAAGCAATGGGCGGATGCGGAAAACTATGCAACGCAGGTCATCAGTAATTCAAAATATACCCTTGTTAAACCTTATGCCTCCTTTTTCACCTCACCCTTTCTTAGCAACGAGTCTGTTTTGGAGCTTACTTTTTCCGCCAATGACAAGAACAGCTTCTGGAACCTGTGGTATCCCAGTTCCTTTGGCGGACAGTATACGCTGAAGCCTTCACAGGGTGTTATTGATAAGTTGAATAATCCATCTGTCGGCGGTACAAGAAATGCGCTTATTGCAGGCAGTGGCAATGCCGTATACGGGGTATTGTATAACACGTACGCAACGAGCACAGATCCTTCTTACCTGATACGCATCGCAGAGTTATACCTGATAAGAGCAGAAGCCAGGGCGCAGCAAAATAACCTCGATGGTGCCCTGGAAGACCTGAATACCATTCGCCAGCGTGCAGACGTACCAAAGTCAACAGCGACAACCAAAGATCAGCTATTGCAAGCGATAGAAGAGGAGAATAGTGTAGAGTTTGCATTCGAGGCGCATCGCTGGTTTGATCTTGTGAGGACGGAAAGGGCAGGGGCTGTGCTTGGGTTGACCAACAAAAACTTCTGGCTGTTCCCGATTCCATACCAGGATATTTTGTCAGACCCTGATGTAACGCAAAACCCCGGATACTAGCCCTGTTATCTTATCATACCAAACATGTTAAAACAAGTTTATGAAACTATATCGCAGTATACTCTTAATTACCCTTTATGTGGTGATGTTGAATGCAAACCTTGAAGCACAACAGAACTATTACTTTAAAAACGCTGGAACCTTTGATCCAGCTATTCCAACACCTGAGAAGTTTTTGGGTTATCCGATCGGCACACATTATACAAGACATGACCAGGTGGTGGCTTACTTTAATGAGCTGGCAAGGGTAAGTAATAAAGTGCATGTGGAAGTGATTGGAAAGACCTACGAAGAACGGCCGTTGATTATTGCAACAATTACCTCGCCCGATAACTACGGTCGTTTGCAGCAAATCAAGCAGGAGCATGCAACACTGGTGGATCCTGCAAAACCACTTCCCGGTAAAGATGTTCCTGTGGTGGTATGGCTTGGTTACAGCGTTCATGGCAATGAAACATCAAGTGGTGAGACCAGCCTGTTGACGGCATATTATCTTGCCGCGAATCAAAGCGAGGAAACCAGCCGGTGGCTGAAAGAATCAGTAGTGTTAATTGATCCGTCGCAAAACCCCGATGGCAGGGACAGGGCAGCCAACTGGTATAACTCCTATAAATCTTTTCCGCCGGTTGCTGATCCGTATGACAAGGAACACGTTGAAATCTGGCCGGGTGGCAGAAGCAATCATTACCTGAATAACCTTAACCGCGACTGGCTGAGTCTTACACAGGTTGAAAGCCAGGCAAGGATCGAATATTTTCACCAATGGTATCCCAATGTGCAGATTGATTTTCATGAGCAGGGCGCCAACGCTACCTACTACTTTGAGCCAACGCCTAAAAGTCATCAAAGTCCCATCATACCTCAAAGTGTCTATGACTTTAATGCTGTACTTGCCAAATACCAGGCGAAGGCGTTAGATGATATCGGATCACTTTATTTTACAAAAGAGAATTACGATAACCTCTCGCCAATCTATGGTTCTACCTATCCCAAATTCTATGGTGGGGTAGGGGCAACTTTTGAAGAGGCCAGCAGCCGTGGGCTGAATATCGAAACTAGCAATGGATTGCTCACCTTTCCCTTTACGATACGCAATCACTTGGTGACCGGCCTGGCTACCGTGAGGGGAGCAGTTTCTGAGAGAGATGGACTTTTTAAATTGCAAAAAGATTTCTTTAAATCCGCGCTGGAGCAGGCTGGAAGAAACGAAGCAAAAGCCTACCTCTTTGGTGACAGCAGGGATGAAACCCTTACACGAAAATTCCTTGACCTCTTGTTGAGGCATCGTGTGCAAGTGTACGAGTTGTCCGCCACCGCTTCGGCAGAAGGAAAGACGTTTGAAAAGGGTAAAGCATATATCGTTCCGGCGGAGCAGCCGAACTTCAGGATTATTCATTCCCTGTTTGAAGAAAACCTCCTTAAAGACAGCGTATTTTATGATAACACCGGCTGGTCCGTAATACATGCTTATGGATTGCAGTACAGCAAAGTAAAATCAGCAGGCTTTTCAAAAGCAGCGCTTGTTACGTCGTTACCTTCCATAAAAGGTGATGTTTCAGGTGGCCAGGCGGCTTATGCTTATCTCCTGGACTGGAGTGATTATAATGCATCAAAAGCCCTGTTTTATTTGCTGAGCAGAGGCATCAACGTAAAGTCGTCTTTTAAGCCTTTTACGGCCAATACGGCGTCCGGTAAACAGTCTTTTGGATATGGTGCATTGGTAGTGCCTGTCGCTGCTCAAAGCGTGAGCAGCGATTCTTTATTTAAAGCATTAACAAATGCAGCTAACCTGGCTGGCGTAAACTTTACTTCTGCAAGTACAGGTTTCAGTGTCGCAGGGATTGATTTGGGAAGCAGTAATATTAAAAGTGTAAGAAAGCCTGAAGTTGCGCTTGCATTTGGACAGGGTGTAAATTCTGAAGAAGCCGGTGAAGTATGGTTTTTATTAAACCAGCAACTGGGCTTACCGGTTGTGAAGATTGATGCAGACAATTTCGCAAGGGCTTCTCTTAAAAAATACAACACGCTTATTTTACCCGGCGGCAATTATTCCGATTGGGATAAATCGGTAGTAACTAAAATCAAAGACTGGGTAAGAGAAGGGGGCAACCTGATTACATTCCAAAATGCCAGTGCATGGGCGATACAGCAGGAAATCTCCAGGGAAAAAGCATATGTGGATTCTTCTTTAAATAACCGTGGTGGCGGGGGAACACAAAGAGCCCCGCAAACTGCTGCAACGGTTACACCCGTGGTCTCGGTTGAGCCAGGTGCAGCAGAGAAAAAGACCTCCGCAGAGAGATTGGATTATGTAAATCTGCAAGACGTGGAAGGTGCCAGGAGATTAAATGGGGCCATCTTTATCACGGACCTGGATACTACGCATCCCATCGCCTTTGGTGTAAACAGCAGGAGGCTCTTTGTAAATAAAAATGGGTCTACCATCCTGTTGCCATCAAAGAATAAATACAGTACTGTAGCTCAGTATAAAAATGATGCTTTTATCAATGGGTATGCACCCAAAGAAAGTATTCGTAAAATAAATAACTCAGCGGCAATTTTAAGCAGTTCGGAAGGTGCAGGAACGGTTATTCTTTTTGCGGATGACCCTGCCTACAGGAGCTATTGGCTGGGCACCAATCGTTTGTTGTTAAATGCCATTTTTTTCGGAAACCTTATCGGAGGGTTTGGAAATTTTGGAGCTGAATAATATAGTTCTGCTACAATGTGCTCGTAAGCAGTTAGTAATGCCCGGTTGTATCAACAGCCGGGCTTTTTAATTAATTAGTTTGAAAAGATTGCTTTTAGTGTAATATTTTCTATAGATCCCGGGCAGTCAAATTTTTTCAGTGTTTATTCCTGATCACTGTAAACGAAAAATCGTTACCGTTTCGTCTAACGATCCTTAATAAAGTGCTGATGATATCTGTGATACTTTCCGCACATTTGATCATACGTATTTTCCGGATGGCTGATAATTTAGACAAATCTTTGTTACGGTTTCCGGACTCTTCAAACGCACTTCTTTTAAGATCAGCGATGATCACTGTTTTCTCCTGTTCATTTACTTTGTCAAGGTTGATTTCTGCAGTAAATATGGGCATGGATAAAAATTGAAATTAATTAAGGTTGATTTCTTCTGTTAGAACATCCCAGTGTGAAAGTAACAGTTCAAACCGGTGTGTTTCATCTTTTGCCAGTTTTTCTGTATCAGGATACAACTGCTTCTTATAAGGAGTGGTAAGATTTGGATCGAAAGCTGCCTGCAAATTTTTAAAGCGGATAACTACCTTAAAATCCCAACGGGTATCTTCTCCTGCATGAAGTGTTGGCTTTTCAGCTGACACCGACACAATATCTCCTTTCTCCTGCGCCTTCTTTAATAAAGGATAATGGTTGGTTTTCCAAAGTAGGATAAACTCATCTGCATATCCCCATTTTACTTTGTAATAATTCTCGATGGTTACGGTTTCAGGCTTAGCCTGTGCATCAGCTGGATTACCTATGGCGGAGATACAGGTCATGATAAAAGCTATATATAATCGCTTCATATAATGAATTTTGAACCTACTTTACCAATTGTTGCAAGGTGTTTTGGAGCTCTTCGCCTCTTACATCGCGGGCAAGGATTTTCCCTTCTTTATCGATCAAAAAATTCTGTGGAATTGCTTTGATGTCATACAGTTTTGCGACTTCATTATCCCAGAATTTAAGGTCAGATACCTGTGTCCATGCGAGACGATCGTCATGAATCGCTTTGAGCCATCGCTCTTTCTGTCCGGGCCTGTCAAGTGATACACCCAGTACCGTAAAATCTTTGTCTTTATAATCGTTGAAAGCTTTAACTACGTTCGGATTTTCTGCGCGGCAAGGTCCGCACCAGCTCGCCCAGAAATCAATCAGTACATATTTACCCTTAAACTCGCTTAGGCTAACAGGTTTGTCAAGTGTATCATTTTGAGTGAACGCCAATGCCGGTTGACCAATTTGTAAATGCCTGGCAATTTCTATTCGTTGAGCGAATGCCTTACCTGCAGGCAGCTCCTTTACAGAAGGTCCTAATAAATCAAACAACGGCTGTGCTTTTACAGGGTCTATCGCGTAGCCGGTATATTGAGCTAATGCATAGAGCGCAACCGGTGATTTTGTTGCATAAGATGTAGCGAATGTTTTGTACACTTTTTCTTTTAATAAATTTTCAATAGAGTCAATCTTGTGCTCCGCTATGCGTTGACCGTCTGCATCTTTATTCTTGCGGGCAGTCCCGTATTCATCGTAAATGCTGTCCAGTGTTGTTTCGTAAGGCGCTGCCTGTGATTTCAAAGTAAGATAATCTTTGTGAGTGGAAGACCCGGTTACTTCCGTATTTCCCAGTGAGTCTTTTGCCACGGCAGTTAACCTTCCGGGTTCTATATAGAGGCTATAATTGTCCCGGTCATAACTGGAATGAGGCTTGTCTGCATTGGTGACAGGCACTACACGCAACTGTGCAAGAATAGGTTCTGCAAGTGTTGTTTTAAACACTATCTTTTTATTGCTTCCCACCAATGCGCTGTCTGTAAACCGAAATTTACTCGTGGTATTATAATAGGTAAAAAACAGTTTTTCTACCGGATAGTTTATAGAAGACAAATCAACGGTAAGTACAAGATTTTCTTTTGATGGATTTGTGCTTTGGCTTTGACCAATGGCCTTTAAGGAAAAGCCAGTAAGCAGCACCATAAGAATTAAGCTAAGCTTGATGTTTTTCATGCAGCAAAAGTAAATAAAAATAACAATAGTCTATTTAAATGATAGACTATTGTTTTGCGAACTATATATTGACGTCTCTTTTGGAAAGGTTATCCACAGACGTTCTTATAAAAGATAAATAAACAACTACGGAATGAAATTTTCTGAGCGTAGTTTTTCAAACAATTGAAAAAACGATTCACGGGTTTCCCTATAGCCGGTAAAACCGAGCTTGCGGCTCTTGGACATATCCGTCATGACTTCCAACGGACGACTTAAATCAAGGTCCGTATGCCAGGCTGTTGCAATCCGGTCCAGCACAGGTTCCTGCAACTGATGCTTGGCAGCAATCTCCTGCCACAGTTGGGTATCTCCCGCAAGTTCCGCTTCCAGCGAATGAGTGCTGCCATTAAAACCGGCAGATACAATTCCAAAATAATTGGCTATTTCTTTCCAAAGCCATTTCCACCTGAACACATCGCCATTCGCTACGTTGTATGCCTGGTTGCGTGCATTTTCTGTAGTAGCCGCCCAGACAAGGTGTTCTGCCAATAACTCTGCGTCAGTTACATCGGATATTCCCTCCCATTGTGCTAGTGAGCCTGGAAAGTGAAAAGGCCGCCCTGTTTCCTTGCATATGGATGCATAAACCGCTAATGTAGACCCCATGTTCATCAGGTTGCCAACTGCCTTGCCGATGACCGTATGCGGCCTATGAACGCTCCAGGAAAACCCATCGCGTAGTGCTGCGGCAAAGACCTCATCTTCCTGTGCATAATAGAAATTATCCAGATTTAACCTGGGATGTTCTTCACGTACCGGCGTCTCGGGTAAGGTCCCGGTTTTTGCATAAGCTTCGAAGGGGCCTAAGTAATGCTTCAGGCCTGTTACCAAAGCCACATGGCAAACCGATTTTTTGGGCGCCAGAGCGTTCAGCAGGTTTCTAACGAGGGTGCTGTTTACCCGAATATTTTCTGCCTCAGAATCGTTCCGCATCCAGGTCGTAAAAAAAACGTGTGTGGGATGAATATCCTGCAATTTGCCGGAAAGGTCTTCAGGCGACAACAGATTCGCTGCAATGGGTTGCAGACCTTCTATTGCTGTGTTTGGGTTACGTGCAATTCCGTATGTTGTCCAGCCTTTTGACACTAACTTTTCTGCGAGGTTGCTTCCTGTGATACCTGTGGCTCCTACGACCAGTGCTTTGTTTTCCATATTAACTCTTTAATTAGTGGGCAAAACTATTTTTACCGAAGTCGCTAGCCAATGTCCTATATCAAGCCGATTGATTGACCTGGATCAAGTTTTTAATAACGGAAAGACATGGCCGGTCTGATGGCAAAGCTATATTTGTGTTCTCCTAAAACTGGTTTAGGTATGATAGACGTACTTTTTAAGCATATTGAGGAAAAGGTTTCATTAACAGAAAAAGACAGGGAAGCAATCGTATCCTTTTTTGTCAGCAAAAAATTGCGGAAGAGACAATATTTATTGCAGGAAGGGGATGTGTGCCGGAGTATCGCTTTTGTCACGAAAGGCTTGATTCGTTCTTACAATATTGATGAGAAAGGTTACGAGCACATGAGTGTTTTTGGCTGGGAAGTATGGTGGCTTTCCGATTTCAAAAGCTTTCTAACTGGTGTTCCCGCCATATTTTATATTGATGCCATTGAAAATTCAGAATTATTATTGCTGTCGCGGGAAAACTATGAGCTTCTGACGGTTGCGGTACCGGTGATGGACCGGTATTTTCGCATACTCTACCAGAACAGTTTGGTAACAAAAGAAATTCGATTGATGAATGCTATTACTTTCACTGCCGAAGAAAAATACCTGAAGCTTGTTGAATCAAGCCCAGAAATTGTTGAAAGGGTACCTCAAAACCTTATCGCATCGTACCTGGGGATTGCACCGGAAACGTTAAGCAGGATCAAAAATAAAGTGAAATAAACAATAGGACTAAAGCACAACTGAACCAATGCTGATGCTACGTTGTGTCAGCCCGGCCTCTTTTAAGCGCCAGTGGTTTTGTCAATCAAATGAATGTCTGAATTCTAAAGGAGAGATTTTTGCCTTTGCTTTAAATAATTTGCTGAAGGATTGCGGATGTTCAAAGCCTAATTCATAGGCGATCTCACTGACTGATAAATTTGTAGTGGAAAGTTTTTCTTTTGCTTTCTCAATTAATTTGTTTTGTATATGTTGCTGTGTCGTTGCACCTGTAAGTGTTTTAAGTAAACCACTTAAATAGTTAGGCGATACTGCTAATGTGTTGGCAATATATTCGACAGTAGGCAATCCCTTTTTATTTACGATATCTGAATTGAAATATTCTTCAAGAACATTTTCTAACCGTGCAAGAATTTCATGAGCAGATTTTTTCCTTGTGATGAATTGACGGTGGTAAAATCTGTCCGAATAGTTGAGCAGCAATTCTATTTGCGCAATAATAATTTCCTGACTGAACTTGTCAATATTTGCGCAATATTCCTGTTCAATGTTTTGCATGATGGACGTAACAGTTACCTCTTCTTTTTCTGAAAGGTGTAACGCTTCATGAACAGCATAACTAAAATATTCATAACCTTTTATTGATTTGGCTAACGAGGTATTCCATAAAAAATCGGGATGGACAAGCAACAGCCATCCCGTATGTTTTAATTCTTCATCGCTTTCAACTTCAATTTTTAATACCTGACCCGGCGACATAAACGTCATAATACCTTCGTCAAAATCATACTCCTGCTGACCATATTTGAACCTTGCATTGAAATTTCTCTTTAATGCAACAGAATAAAAAGGCATTACCAATTTAATTGTTTTACCGTAGGGGAGGCGTTTGACATCTTCAAAACGTATTACACTTACCAGTGGATGCTGCGGCTTTGAAAGCCGCATTAACTTGTGATAATCACTTATCGTTGCAATGCTGTGTGATTGTAAACCTGTCATGTTACAAGATACCTGATTATTTAAAAGCAGCCGCAAACGCTTCGGCGAACTCTTTTATTTTCACTTTACCCATTACCGGTTTATGCAATTCATAATCTTCACCCATTGCACCATTGTGAATGCTTCTATTCAGGTCAATAAGGTCTGTAGCAATACTTTCCGGTATTCCGTTTTGTATCATACCGGCTTTGGCCTGTTCATCGGTTAAAAGTTTCCATTGCAAATCAGGTTTGCCGATAGCATCACCTATAATTTTTGCCGTTTGATCAGCTGTCTTCTCATCGCTTGCTACATATCTTACCGTAATTTCTGCAGCAGGTTTTTTCTCCAGTTCCTCTGCTGCTGCAGCAGCAATATCGGTAGGATGTACCCATACAATCTTATCGCCTGCGCCGTAGTTCGTACCAATGAACCCGGCGTGTTTTATCATGTTTGTAAAGGCGTACAGATTATACATAATGGAACCTGCACGAAGATGAGTAACAGCAACACCTGTCAGCCTATTCAAAATTGTTTCCGCATTGTGTGAACCCAGTATGATGCCGGTGCCTTTATCCAGGTGCGCTCCCCAACTGCTCAAATGAACAATGCGTTTTACCCCGGACTTACGAATGGCTTCAGCATAGCCGTTTGCAATCCTTTGATAGTAACCTATTTGATTCATCTCGCCGAAATTGGGTGGTATCATGCAATACGCTGCATCAGCACCGCTAAAGGCAGAGGTTAAAAAAGCGACATCATCCAATAACCCGATAGCAGCTTTTGCGCCTAAAGCTTCAATGTCTTTTTGCTTGTCCGATTTACTGCTGATAACCGTAACGGTATGCCCTTTCTGCACCAGCTCTTTTGTAAGCGGCCTGCTGATGTTTCCCAAAGAACCTGTTATTATTATTTTCATGATCGTTGTTTTTTGCTATCGCAAAGTTCCATGGAAACAAAAAGATGCACCTAGTTGAATCTACTTTTGTTGTAGTCAAAAATTTGCGGTTGCTTTATTTGAAGCCTGGAGTTTAAAATATCATGACCGCTAACAACAGAGACTTGCCGCAGTGCTGGCGCTCATATCCGTCTGCCGATGCTGAAGCCCGGTTTGATTGATACCGAAGCGCCAAAGACAGGTTGGTTTTGTTATTTGTCTTCAAAGAAAACCCAGCTTACAAACTCATAAATTCTTTTTTGTATGGTCTTGGTTCCTTTTTCATTATATCCATAAACTGTCTATTGAAATTGGAAGCGTATTGAATCCACAATCGTAACAAATAGTCCCAATCGATTACTCAGATTAAGTGAGTAGTTTGCAGGCATGTTTAATCCTTATCTCAGATACAAATTTTGAAAAAAGACTTATTGTTTTTCATCGTAAAATATCTGCTGAAGGAAGTAGGCGTCATATTCAACACTTCCGCAAGTTCCTTCAGTAATATTTTTCGCCGGAAATTTTTTAATACATAATCATCTACGATGTTAATCCGGTCGGTCTCAAACAATCCTTTACCACCAAAGGTGTTTATGATGATGGTCAGCATCAGCATCTTTCTTTTGTTCAGAGGGCCGGTCATGGCGGCTCTCATCCTCATCTTGTGCATGAATTTATTGATGCACTGGTGAATGCGCTGGAACCATTTCCCAATGCCAGGCAATCCGCAAACATTACCTGTGTTGGTATCCTTGCACATGAGTCTGCACTGAAGGGAGGAACGATACTGCCGTTACCTGAATTTACGCTTCGCGATATTTAATTTGAAAAGGTCACGGGTTCGGGGAAAAGCAATTTACCGTGGAATTTTTGCCGAGATATAAAAATCTTGCCCCGGGAATTAAGTCGTTTCAACCATCCTAAAAGTTTCATGGTTGATAGCTCATGTCATTTATTTTTTATTCCTGTAATAACTTCATCATTTTAAGGTACTAATGGACAAAAGACAAAAGCGTGAGCGAAAAAGAGCAACGGGAAATATTGGAAGAATGGCTAAAGCTTCATAAAGGACTTCTGTTTAAAGTAGTAAGAGCTTACACTATGCAGGATCATGATGATCTGTTTCAGGAAATTATTTTGCAGGTGTGGCATTCAATTCCAAGGTTTCGCGGCGAGTCGGCTGTTACCACATGGTTGTACCGAATCGCGCTTAACACTGCTATCCGGTGGGTCAAAAAAGGAAAAAAATTTTCAACTGCAGAGTCACTTGATAACGTACAGCATCTCCTTCAGGAGAACAGAATAGCAGTTGATGAACGTCTTACCTGGCTCTACGCAGAGATTTATAAGCTTGACAAAATTGACCGTTCTGTCACCCTTCTGCTTCTGGAAGGATTCAGCTATAAAGAAATGTCTGCTATGCTTGGCATCAGCGAGTCGAACGTTGGAGTGAAAATTAACCGCATCAAAAAGCAACTTATTGCAAAATCGAAAAATTATGATCATGGAATTTAATGAATTAAAGGAAGTATGGGATGCGCAGGATAGCAAACCCTTATATCAGATCGACAAAAATGTCCTTCAGGTGCGTATTGCCAATAAAATGGACACGCTACTTCATTTTACGAGTATCAGCGAATGGACATTAATACTTATTAACTTTATTACGGCCATAGTGATGATACTCCTGCATCCTTTTCGTACCGGGGTAAATTTATTTATATACCTGGAAGCAGTATGGATGATTGGTATTGTTGTTTATTTGGTCATCAGTTGTATTCAAAGGATAAAAGCAAGCCGGCGTTTTGATCGTTCGGTGGCAGGTGATCTCGACCACACCCTCTTTCTTGCGAGATATCAGGTGCGCATCGCCCAAATCATCCGTTGGAATTTTCTACCAATGGGAGTGATATTAATTCTTAGCGGCTGGGAAGCCGGAAAATTAGTGAGTGTAAGTACCGTAATACTGCTTTCATTTTCTCTTGCCTTTTACGTTACAACCAAAGGTTATCAGGTGAACAGGAAAAGAGTTGCTGAGCTACAGGCACTCAAAGAAAAACTTGAAACGGAGATGTAGTTTGATATATGCTTTGAGGCAAATCTTTTAATCGAATTCCTACTACAGCGCCTTCCCGAGATCTAAAAATCAACATCGGATCATACAACGTTCTTTACTTATTGCTTTTCGACGGTCTGCTTATCTGGTCTGATATCGCTAAAATTGCCCGCCTGGAAGGCATCAGGCGCGTGCTGAATGCGAGCAGCTTATTTTTCCATCCGGGTATCACATATAATCTGCCTTTCATCATCGCTTTGTAGCCTGCTCGTGCAACCGCATCCACGTCGGCCTCCCCGTTTTTACCAAGCTTTGCTTCGGTCATTGCTGCTCTCTTCCTGAATCCTGTTTCGGTAGGCCCGGGACTTAAAAGAGTGGCTGATACACCGGTACCTTTGAGCTCGGCATGAAGGGCTTCTGTAAAACTAACAACATAACTTTTTGAAGCGGCGTAAACAGCAAGTCTGGGTACAGGCTGGTAGCCTGCAGTAGAACCAATATTGAGAATGCGACCATAACCGCGAGTGGTCATTGGTTTTACAAACAGCGTGTAAAGCTCAGTTAGCGAAATCACATTGAGATGCAGCATTTGAGCATACAGGTCCGGGTCAGCCCCGGCCACCGGATGATAATCACCAAAGCCGGCGTTATTAATTAAATGATCGACCTTGATTCCTTCCCGGTCGCACCAATCATAAACTGTCCGCGCCTGTCCTGGTTGGGAAAGATCACTGCTAAGCATATGAACGTTGATTCCAAACTTTTCTTCAAACTCCTTTTTCATGCAGTTCAATTGATCGCCGCTGCGGGCAACCAATGCCAGATCTTCCTGCCTGATGGCACAAATGCGTGCCAGTGCGTATCCAATACCTCCGGATGCTCCCGTGATAAGCGTTGTTCTTTTTGTTGACTGTTCCATAGCTGGATAACAGTCCAATAAGTAAACCAGTTTGTTCTTCGTTACTGTTTTTTTACTGATTTAGTTAAGCGGTTGCATGGATGAAAATGTTTATGCGTGTTTAAAGGCCATATGAGAATACGTCATGCGATCTGTCCATTGCAAACTGCCTGTCAATCAAACTTTGCAAATGGGGCGTCAGTAACTGTTCCAGTATGCCGATATCCAAAAATGGCTTCCATCCTTTTTGCGGGTCCGGGACAAACATGATATCGCTTAACCCGTCAAAGTTTGGGTAAAGGCGGATCATCATGGGATTGGAAACCTGCGTTGCACTGACGATGACGGTAGCATGGTAATACAATTCCTGGTAGGCAAAGCTGAAGCGATGCTGCATGGGACAAATTTTTAAAGTTAATGATCAGGAATATTTAGGAGGGAATACATCGTAAAGGTAGTGCTTGTATATGCTGAGCCAAAACATTTCTGCAACGTCAACAGAAAGGTGTTTTCGAAATTGCAAGACAATGATTATTCTGTTCCAGGAATACGAAATGCATGAAAACAGAATGGTCCGCGTCAATCATACAGAATATGGCGCGTAATAGCTCTCGAGGCCATCTGTCTGAACATGTATTAATCGTTTTAACTGGAAGATGTTAGCAGTTGAGGATCGAACATAAAAAGAATCCTCTGATGAACTTTAATATAACGGGTCCCTGGTTATGCCGGGCGCCCGTTATATTAATATTACTTGTGTCTGTTATTGCTTCACCACTTTTACACTTTGGTTATCGTACCACAAAAGGTATGTGCCTGCGGTAAGTTTACTTACATCTATATCCACTTTTGCCGGACCAGCAGCTACCTGTTTGCGTAACACTTGATGCCCGTTAACGTCAAACAACTGCAACTCTTTATGATTGCCTGTTGTTGCAGGCAGTTGTATATAGAGCCTATTTGTCACCGGGTTGGGGTATACCGCAAGTATTTTATTTGCCTCATGTCCAAATACCAGCAAGCGTGTGGGCGAGTATTGTACCTGACCGTTAACATCAACCTCTTGTATACGGTAATAGTTGTTGCCTTCTACCGGGGCTACATCCATATAGTTATACTGCTGGGGTGTGGTGGTTGTGCCATGGCCTTTAACCGCGCCCAGTTTGATAAAGCTTATACCATTGCTTGAACGCTCAATATTAAAGTGGCTGCTATTGATCTCCGTCGCAGTTTTCCATTGCAGCAACGCTGCATGTTTTTCTGCCATTGCTGTAAATGAAAACATGGTAACCGGAAGCAGTCCGTTGCTATTTTCAAAAGCGCCCATATCAATCGTTGCACCAATCAAGCGAGGGTTGCCTGCCAGGTCAATCGCTGTAGAAAGTGCCGTTAACCCTCCCGGGTAAGAGGCATTGTTGCCTTTATTTATAACCGGGCTTGAAGATTGTAATGTGAGATCTCCACTGGCAGCATCAGTGAACAATGGGTTTGTATTACCGTCAATATTGCCATTGCTATTGTCTTTGGTAAGCCCCTGTATAAGACTATTCTCATACACAAAGGTACTAAGGCTGCCGGTGTGCACACCGCTATCGCCATATACGGCGCTATTACCATAAATAATACTGTTCTTAATGGTTAAAAAACTCAGGCTGTCATTCCCGTTTGAAATAGCGCCCCCGCCATTAGGGGCGGGAACTCTGTCATTCGTTTTTGACTTATTACCATAAAAAGTACAGTTTGTTACGGTAAGGTAATTCTTGTAACCGTAGTAATCACTGCCGCCTGATACTATTGCACCTCCAATGGCAGCCTGGTTATTGTAAAATAAACTATTCGTAATATTTTCAGTAGAACTGCCGCCGTGTATTGCACCGCCAATGCTTGGATCAACACCAAAACCATGGCCAGCAGTGTTTCCTTCAAAAATGCAATTGACAACTGTTAATACGGGCAAAAAATCCGGGTGGTTATAATAATCAGCAACACCTGATATTCCACCGCCCACATACCAGCCCATGTTGTTTTTAAACCGGGTGTTGATAATGGTTGGCGAAGAACTAAAATTGTATATACCTCCACCAAAGCAGCTGTTACCACCTCCGCCGTAGGCGTTATTTTCAATAAATGCACAGTTTATTATTTGTGGTGATGACAGCTCATTATACATACCACCTCCACCAAGGTTCTGGCTCTCATTCCTGCTGAATGTTATATTCCGCAACATAGGGGACGAAGCATAATTATACATACCTGCACCATAATACCATGTTGCAAGGGATGCATCTTCTACCATGATCATTGCATTGGGAACCTCATCAGTTCTCACAAAATCTGAGTTGCCACCTGTAATGGTAAATCCATCCAGCACGGTTTTACCATCGTCGCCAACAGATATTACGATATTGGTAGCGTTATCGTTATTATTGGTAAGCTTTAAGTCTCTTGTTGCGGCTGAACCTGATATGCCATCATCGCCATTAAAATCACCACTCAATATAGTTTTGTTCACTTCCCAGTTGCGTTGGGCTGTGTCGGTTTCATTGCCTTGAAAACCACCGTAAATGCCTACATGGTTTTTAAGTAGAAATGCATTGTGCCTGTTTTGAGGCGTAATAACAGTTGGTGCGTCTGGCCTGCGGTTAGGTTTGTACGTGCCCGCTGCTACCCATATCTGGTCATTGCGGTCGGCAGCGTTGATCATGGCCTGTAAATCGCCTGATGCTTTTTGCCAATTGCTGCCATCACCCGTAGCACCGGGTTTAACATACCTTATTACCGGTTGCCTAACGGTGGCTGTGATGTCTGCTATTGGTGAGAATAAAGAGTCCTTATTGGCGCGAAGCTGCTGAATGCGGTAATAATTGCGGCCATTGATTGGATTCTCATCATACGCGCTGTAATTAACCGGTGTACTTGTTTTTTTACTGTTGGGTACAGTTTTAATTGTAACAAAATGTACACCGTCAGTTGAATGTTGTACATTAAAGACAGCGTTAGTGTCTGAGGTGATAGCTGTCCAGCTAATAAATACAGTGTCTTTAGTGGAGCCAAGCATTAGTTTCAGGTTACCTATGCTATCTTTTTTCGGGTCAACCACTTTTGGGTATTCATAAGCACCCATATCAATCGCAATGCCTGTAAGTCGGGCACTGTCTGCTACATCTTTTGCCGATTTAAGTGCCGTTGCACCGCCGGGGTAAATGCTGCTGTTACCCTTATTTACCGCAGGGCTGAAATATTGCAATGTGTAATCGCCTTTTGCTGCATTGGTGAACATCGGGTCAGTTGTGCCCAATATATTACCTCCTGTGTCAACATTGTTCCCTTGAACAAGGCTGTAATGATAAACCTCCCTGTTACTACCATATATTCCAGAGCTGTTACCAAATATGATGCTGTTGTTTATTACCGCATTTGAAATGGAGTTATACATAGCACCGCCACTATTGGCTGTATTGCCACTAAAGGTGGTGTTGGTAATAACCGGCGCTGTTCCTGATCCGTTATACATACCGCCACCATTGTAGGATGCCTTATTGTTGCTGAATAACACATTGGTAAGCATAGGTGAACCGGTTTCATTGGCGATGCCGCCACCGGTAGATAAGCAGCTGTTATTGATAAGAATACTATTGCTGATGACCGTTGAAGAAACTGACGGCCAAAAATCAGTGATATATATACCGCCTCCCTCATTTGCCGATAGGTTATCACTTATGGTAGTGTGTATGATCACTGGCGAGGAATTGACTAAATATATACCACCACCGTAGCCCTGATATACTCTTTGGCTTTTTACCAGCACAGAGGTGTTGCCGTTGGCATTGCCACCGGTAATGGTAAAACCGTCTAAAACGGTAGTAACGGTATCTGCCACAGCAATAACTACGTGGTAAGCATTGTCGGTACTGTCCGCCGCTCCCAGGTTACCGCTTAATATAGACGGCGTTGCTTTCCATTTACGGTCGCTAAAGGCCGGTACGCCATTAGCCGGGAAGCTGCCGTACAGGTTTACGCTGTCCTTTAATACAAAGGCGTTATCGCGGTTATTGGCTGTAACGGTTTCCAACGCGTCAGCCCTGCGGTTTGGCTTGTACGTACCGGTTGCTACCCTAATCTCATCGCCGGCTATGGCTTTGTTAAGTATTGCCTGCAGGTCGTTATTAGCAGTTGCCCATGTTAATCCATTGCCGCTTTCCGTACCATCTGTTTTCACATAACGGAAGGTAACGGTGCGAACAGGAGAGAAAGAAGAATCCTGGTTGGTATCAATTTGTTTGATGCGGTAGTAATTGGTATGTACCAGGGATGGTTGATGATCAGTGTAAGTGTATTGTGCTGAACTGGCCGTCGTTAATGTACTAATCGTGGTAAAATGGGCGCCATCATCTGAGCGCTGAATATTAAAACTTTTAGCTTTCGCACTGGTGTTCCAGCGTATGAATACGGAGTCGCCCACGGCTTTGGTGGCAAACCGGCTAAGAGTGGTTACGCCCTGGTATTCATATGCCCCCATATCAACAATACCAGCCACCAGCCTTTTATTACCTGCCAGGTCAAGGGCAGTATCCAACGCGTCAACTCCGCCGGGGTAGGCTGTGTTAAGGCCGACATCAATAGCGGAACTGCCCTGCAGTAAAGTAAAGTCATCTTTGTCCGTATCGGTAAACATAGGGTCTGCTAAAACAAAACTGGTGGCTGTATAATTTTGGGTGTAATTAGCACTGCCATAATTCTGGATAACACAGTTGCTCACCGTTAAAGGTCCCTGTTTTCTTGACACGTATATTTCCTGAAAGCCTTTGCTGTTATAGTCATTTGGCTGTATACTGTCCCAGAAGATACAATTGGTCAGTTTACCGCCTGACATAAGCGTGTCGTATCCCGTATAATCCAGGTTATTATACACTACACCGGCTCCGCTGCTGCCATAGGCATCAGTAAAAGTTACCTTATTGCCAAAAAAGGTGGTATTGGTAATAACCGGCATACAGGCATAGTTGTTAAAAACAGCCCCTCCGGATGCCACCGCTGTATTAAGCGATCCGTAAGAAGCATTATTATAAATGAGTGAGTTGGTAATTTGGGGGGAAGAGTGCTGGTAGTTAGCAATAGCCGCACCCATTTTACTGGCAAAATTCTCATTAAAGGTGCAATAGGTTATTTTAGGGGAGGACGCTATTTCATTATCGATGGCCCCGCCGGCACTGTTAACGGAATTTTTACTGAAGCTGCTGTGGCTTATTTCCGGCGATGAAGACGTGTTATTAAATATGCCCCCTCCGTTAAACGCCCCATTTTCTGTAAAGCTGCTTTTGCTGATGGCCGGGGATGACGACGATGCATTGTACATACCTCCACCCCAGCTTTCCGCAAAGTTGTTGGTGAAGCTCATATTGTTCAGGGTGGGAGAGGACGATATATTAACCATACCGCCGCCGGAATTAGTACTTATTTCCTTTCCCTTCACCATTAAAGCGTAATAAGGGGTTACCGCCCTGGCCACACCACCGGTGATGGTAAAACCATCTAATACGGTTGTTTTATCATCGCTAACAGAAATGACCACGTGGTAAACGTTATCCGTATTGTCCCCTTCCTTGCCAATATCACCGCTGAGAATGGTTTCATTGTGCTTAACATCCCTGTCAGCAAAAGCAGGGCTCCCTGTTGCTGCAAAACCTCCATAAAGCTTTACGCCTATTTTTAACACAAAAGCATTATCAGGATTGCTGGGGTTGTTCGCCGTTTGTGTAATAGCATCAGCAGGCCTTGCAGGTTTGTAAGTACCGGCCGCCACGAAAATGCTGTCACCTTCAGCGGCTTTATTGATTACAGCCTGCAGGTCGCCAGAGGCATCATTCCAGGAAGTGCCTGTCCCCAAATCATCCTGTTTCACATAATACCTGGTTTGTGCATGAGTAAGAAAGAACGAGCAGAGAAGTGCGAAAAAGAGTACTGGTGTTTTAACGTAAAATTGTTGCATGTAAGTTTAGTTAGCAACCTTAAAAGTGAGGAAACCTTAAAAAAATCACTTTAGCGTTTGTTGCAAATACATTCGATTTTGTTGCATGAACAAAGAAAAAGGCCGTTCCGGGAGTCGAAAAACGCTTAAAGGAGGTAGACTTCAATAAGAGCAGCCTTTTCAAGTAGTTATAAATGTTTCAGCATACCAATGCGATCTGTTTTCTTTTCGATGCAAGTGGTTGGGCTCTACATCCTCTGGTAAAACAGAGGTGCTACGTTCCTAATCAAGAATATGTAGAAAGGATTGCCAGCAAAAGATAACTTTTTATGGCATTATTTGAGATTGCATTTCGGGAGGGCATCTATTATGCAGCTTAAACCGGTTGGACCTAACATTATTTTAAATGCTGATGGAGATATCTGGCAGTTACTGATTGCTTGTTTTTCAACATTTGCTCAACTGTACCACTAAAAATCAATTCACCACCATACTTGCCGGCACCTGGGCCTATATCCACGATCCAGTCGGCTTGTGCGATAATATCCAGGTTATGTTCTATCACGATCAGACTCTTACCCTCATCTACTAATCGGTTCAGCAGCGTCATTAATCTATCCGTATCTGAAGGGTGTAAACCTGTGCTTGGTTCATCTAATATCAACAGCTTATCCTGGCTACCTAATTCTTTTGTCAGTTTGAGCCTTTGTCTTTCACCTCCTGAAAAACTATTCAACCGCTGTCCCAGTGCCAAGTAATCCAATCCCAGTTCATCAAGTAAATTAAAATGTTGCAGGAATGGTTGTCCTGTAAAAAAAAGTCCGGCCTCCCCGGCGGTTAATTGCATTACTTGTGTGATGTCTTTATTCCTGTATTTATATTGGAGTACCTCGGGATTGAAGCCGCTGCCCTTGCAGACTTCGCAGGGCTCCTCCACATCTTCCATAAAAGCCAGATCGATTTTTTCAATTCCCAAACCTTTGCAGTTTGGACACGCTCCGTCCCCATTACGACTAAATAGTTTATTGCTGACACCATTTTCCTTTGCAAATAAATTTCTTATTGCATCTGAAATCTCCAGATAAGTGACTAGACTGGCGCGTACACTTGCTGTAAATAAAGACTGGTCAATAATTTTAGCCTCAGGAAATTGCGAAGGCAGCACCTTGCTGATCAGCGTGCTTTTTCCAGAGCCTGTCACACCGGTAACAACCGTTAATACTCCTTCAGGAATACGAACAGTAATATTTTTCAGGTTATGAAGTTTAGCATGATGGATCGTCAGGAAATTAACGGGTTGTCGCGGAGTTCTGTTATAGGTTCTTTTTTGAGAAAAGTATTTACCCGTTTTACCATGGGATTTCTTAAGTCCGGTTAAGCTTCCCTCAAATATTATTTGTCCGCCCTGTCTTCCCGAACCCGGTCCCATATCTACAATATGATCTGCGATTTTGATCAAATCGGGATCATGCTCCACTATCAGTACCGTATTGCATTTATCTTTTATCTGTTTAATAATCTCACCAATATTATCAAGGTCCTTAGGGTGTAAGCCAATGCTCGGCTCATCAAAAATATACAGGAGGTCTTCCAGGCTGTTACCTAAATGCCTGACCATCTTGATACGTTGGGATTCCCCACCTGATAGTGTGTTGGTAACTCTGTCGAGCGTCAGATACTGTAAGCCTATATTTATCAAGTTCTTCAGCTTATTTAACAGCTCATTCAGGAGCGTTTCATACATTCCTTTGGGCAGGTGGCTGATTAAAGCATAAAGTTCATCAATGGGAAGCGCCGAACAATCACCAATATCCCTCCCCTCAATTTTGCAGGAAAGAATTTTGTCATTGAGTCGTTTCCCCATACAGGAAGGACAGGGTGTTGTGGTCAATATCCTGCTAATATCAGCTTGCCGTGAATAGAGCTCCTTAGACTCTTTGGCAAGTAAGTCATTTGTCAGCCTTGGAATAACGCCTTTGTAAAGCATCGTTTTGCCCCAGCTTTTATCCGGACGCGGTGGTTTACGCTCGTCGGCATACAACAGGAGATCCCATTCACTAGCTGTATATTGTTTTAATTTTTTATTATTATCAAAATAACCGGAATGCGCATATCTTATCCAACGGTAACCACCAGGCTGAAAAGTCGGAAACAATATTGCTCCTTCGTTCAGTGTTTTGTTTTTGTCGAACAGGCGATCGATATCAATTATTTGCTGGTAGCCTAATCCTTCGCATGAAAGACACATTCCCTGAGGATTATTGAAGGAAAAAACATTGGAATAGCCGACGAATGGCTTTCCCATCCTGGAAAATAATAAACGAAGTGAAGCATAGATATCCGTTGCCGTGCCAACGGTTGACCGGGCATTTCCGCCCAGCCTTTTCTGGTTAATAATCACGGGAACATTTAAGTGTTCAATTTTGTCGACGTCAGGTACTCCTAGATGTACCAGCCTGTTTCTGACAAAACTATTTTGAGTTTCGTTTATCTGGCGTTGCGCTTCAGCACCAATCGTCTCAAAAACCAGTGAAGATTTACCAGATCCTGAAACGCCGGTAAATACGGTGATCTTATTTTTGGGTATGGATAGGGAGATGTTTTTTAGATTATTCTGCCTCGCCCCGGTGATCCTGATTGCTTTCATCGACTTATTTATTTTGAAGGGTTGTTGTCACAAACTCCCGAATATCTTGCGCGAGCAATAGGGGTTTTTCCATTGCAGCAAAGTGCCCGCCTTCTTTCATTACCGTCCATCGTTGAATATTGAAGATTCGCTCAGCAAACGCTCTTGGTGCTGCGATTAGATCTTTCGGGAATATTGCTACTGCGGCCGGGACTTTATATCGCGATTCCTGTTGCGCTTTTTTGAGCTCATCTGGCAGGGGGCTTTCTTGATTTTGCAGTAAGGTTTGTTGCGTCTCAAAATAGAGTCTGTTTGCAGCATTGATCGTCTGTGTTGCCCAGTAGATAGTTAGGTTAGTCAGCAATTCATCATCGGTAAAGGAGTTTTCCAGCTTGCCATGATTATCGCTCCAGCGGTAGAATTTTTCAATGATCCATCCGGCGAGACCTGCCGGAGAATCATTCAGCCCATAAGCCAGTGTCTGCGGTTTGGTACTTTGAATCATTGCGTAGGCACCTTCCGTCTGGCTCCACTTTTGACCGGTTTCCATATAGTCTTTTTCGTCTTGTGTAAGTTCCTTCGCCGGTATGTCAAATAAATGCCTGAAAGGAATATCTGTCAGATGAATTCCCAGGATATGATCTGTGTGGTTTTGTGCCAGCTGTTCTGTGATAATGCTTCCCCAGTCGCCTCCATGGGCAGCGTATTTTTCATATCCCAGTTCATGCGTCATCAACCGGTTAAACAAGCCTGCGATTTTCTCCGGGTTCATGCCTGGTTTCTTAGGTATACCGGAAAATCCAAAACCCGGTATACTGGGGACGACAACATCGAAAGAAAAACCATTAGGGTCCGCCACCGTCAGCAATGGGATGATTTTTAAAAATCGGACAAATGAATCCGGCCAGCCGTGGGTCAGCAACAGCGGTATGGATCGCTCACCTTTCCCTTTTACATGAATAAAGTGAAGATCGATTCCGTCGATGGCCGCCTTGTATTGCGGGAAGCTATTTAGATGCGCCTCTTGTCTTCGCCAGTCAAATCCGTTCTCCCAATAAGCGCACAATGCTTTCAGGCGCATTTCATTAGCGCCATATTCCCAGTTTGAGTTGTTGATTTCATCGGGCCACCTGGTAGTATGCAATCTGCTTTTCAGGTCATCCAAAATCGATTGGTCAACATTTATTTCGAATTTTTCCGCCATCATAAACGATTTAGTCAATTTTAATACTAATGCTGTGCCAGCATCGCTGGCCTCAATTTTGATTCTTTTATACTAAAAAACAATGGTTAAAAAACTCAGCGCAGAAAGCAATGCATTGACCTGGTTTGAAATCCCGGTTAAAAACATGGAAAGGGCAAGACTCTTTTATGAAACTATCCTTAACATCAAAATGGAAACAATGCCAGGGGGTGATATGCAGGAGGAAACTGTTTTTTTTCCGCGAAAACCTAAAACCATTATGGCTAAATCCGGTATATTGTCCGGCAGTCTTGTTAAAAGTAAACGCTTAAAACCATCAACGAACGGGCCACTCATTTATATCAACGCATACCCTTCTATTCAAAAAGTCATAGATCGTATTGAAGGTGCAGGTGGAAGATCATCATAGGTAAAACTGAGATACCCGCAGGAATGATTGCTGTATTTACAGATACCGAAGGGAACAAGCTTGCACTTCATGCATCCAAATAAACGAAAACGGTCTTTTCATGGATGTCTACAATGGTCAAAAAAGTAACACAGAAACTTAAACCAGTGAAGTCTCAATTTCGTATGTGGCAGCGATTCATCGATTATCCACGATAGCGACCTGGATCGACGGCCACTAAAGAAAACTAATGGGCAAACCTGGAAATGGGGAACTGTAATTGTTTTACACCAAGGAATTTATTAAAGCATTAAACAGCAGGGAGCCGCAAGCATTCACCTTACTCTACAACAGACTTGCAGTTTAGTTGTACCGTGACATACGTGCGATCCTGCCAGATAGTGAATTAAGCAAAGATGTTCTCCAGCTTACTTTCTTAAAAGCATGGGATAAAATCGATCAATATGATGCTACAGTACAGGTGAGCAGTCCCTTTCAACCACTTCGCATACCAAATAGTTAAAAATTCTTTGATCAAGATTGCATTTGGTGACCTCCCTGATAAAGTTGCCCAGGACCCTTGCGTCGGCTAACACGTTTCTGAACGCATTTTTACCTAAAGTCCAAAACTCTTATAGTCGTTTTCTTTTTAATTGTCGGCTTGTCCGAGCTACTTGTACAGGATATGTCATCTTTTGGCATTAAGGTAACATTAGTGTTATTCAATTGTCGATAACTGATAACGGGTTGAAAGATTACGGGGCAAATGATTTTACCTAGATATCAGTCATCTCCCCGTGCTATCCGTACGATAAAAAGAACAATTCCTAATGCCATCCACGCGTAACATATTACGAGCCCCCCGAAAAAATGTAGGCCAAAAAAGCCAGCGGTAAAACAAACCAGGATTGCCAGATAAAGCTGCGAACTCTTGCTCATACTTAACTCAATCAAAGTAAATGCCAGTTAACAACAAAGATATCGGACAGAACTTAGCGACTTCGATAGCTACTTTTTAATTTTGTCGCGGTTGGAGAGGGCGGTTTTACTCTCCCAGCTAAGAAATTGATGATTCATTCTTTGATTAAGCAAAAATCCCTCCGACTGTTTTGCAGTGGATAAAAAGCATTTGTTTTGGTAATAACAAATATTGGTGACCCAATTGCTTAGCTATTATTATTGATCAAACGATGGCACCCCTTTTGTGTTGATTCACTAAAATGCAAAAACTATGAGCAACACATCATCCTGTATAAGGTGTAGACCATCTGATCGAAATCAACAACGACAGGGTCGAAGGTTTTGAAAAAGCCCTGGCAGATATCACAGATGAAAATGCAGCACTTAAGGGCCTCTTTGAAGAATATGCTTCCCAAATCCGCACTTACGCTCAATAGGCGGAACTGGTAGCTGGCGGAGGGGCAGCCATAGAGACTGGAACCAGCGTAAGCGGCAAGTTAAACCGGACAAGGATTGATGTAAAGTCACTGTTTGGCGGCAACGGCAGGGAGATGATTCTCAGCGAAGCGGAGCATAGTGAAGATACGATCAAGAGCATAAGCCGATGTGTTAAGCGATAGCGAACCATCCTCAGATGTGGCGAAAATGGAGGCAAGACTTGCAGAGAATATCCGTGATGCGCATGACAGTATCAAAGGGCTGAGCGATACAGCAAGTGCAGCGTTTAAAATAAAATGCCTTTTAATCTTCCTTGGAAACTTGTCCCCGTAGTATGCGGGGATTTTTATGATCTATCACACAAAGAAAAAATGAATATAACATTTCATGGTGCGGCAGGCACAGTAACCGGTTCCTGCCATCGGCTGACATTTAAGAACAATTTCAATCTCCTTCTTGACTGTGGCATGTTCCAGGGAATGGGCGCAGCTACCGCAGAGATGAACCATGCATTAGGATTTGATGCACCGCTGATTAACGCTGTTATTTTATCGCATGCGCACATCGATCATTCTGGTCGTATTCCAAAGCTGGTCAAGGATGGTTTTAACGGAAAGATATATTGTACGCCCGCAACGATGGAACTGGCCCTGGTCCTTCTTCAGGATGCTGCGCAGATCCAGTCTTCCGGTGCACAGGATGTGGAAGGAGAGGCACTCTTCGATCTGGATAATGTTAAGTCTACACTTGAACTCTTTGTTCCGGTCGCTTATAATCAGTCGGTGGATATTGTCCCGGGCATAAGATTCACTTTAACCGATGCGGGACATTTGGTGGGTAGTGCAGCAGTGCATGTTGCCTTTAATGAGGACGGAAGGGAGCAACTCTTAACCTACAGCGGGGATGTGGGAAGATACAATCATCCGTTGTTATGTCCTCCGGTGGTGTTTAAGCAGGCCGATCACCTGATCCTGGAATGCACTTACGGCAACAGTTTGCATGATTCATTATACCAGCCGCTGGAAGAATTGCGAAAGATGATCATCGATACCTGCACAAGAAAAAAAGGTAAACTGGTGATAGCTGCTTTCAGCGTCGGAAGGATGCAGGAACTTCTTTTTTATTTAAATCAGCTCAGCCTGGAAAGAAGACTTCCTGAGATACCAATCATCATAGATAGCCCCCTGGCGGCAGAAGCAACACTTACTGTTAAACGTCATAAAGCATGTTTAAGCGAACGACTTCAAAAAGTGTTGGAAGTGGATAATGACCCATTTGATTTTGAAGGTTTGCACTGGACGAAAACCGTAGAAGATAGTAAAAAGGTCCAATCGATGAAAGAACCCTGCGTGATCATTGCATCATCAGGAATGGCTGATGCCGGACGGGTAAGGCACCATATTGCGGATGCAGTTCTATCATCGCAAAACACGATCGCGTTGACAGGATATTGTTCACCGCACAGCCTGGGAGGAAGATTGCAATCCGGAGCAAAACTGATCGATATCAAAGGGCAAGAAATGGAGGTAAAGGCAGAAATTCAAACTTTGCGGCATATGAGTGCGCATGCGGACTATGAACAACTGCTTAGGTTTATTTCCTGTCAGGATCCGGAAAATGTTGTCAATGTGTTTCTTGTACATGGCGAGCAGCAGGTGAGAAAGAATTTCGCCAAAAAACTGGAGCACAAAGGTTATAAGAACATACGGTGTCCATTGATGCATCAGGAATACCAACTTTGAAATTTGCGTTAAAAGATCCATTTGGCACGCGCCATGGGTGAATATTTAACGCTGTTTGGGAATGGCATCGAGATGCTTGCGTGTACTATCTGGTTATGCATTTTTGTCGAATCACAACATTTGTTTTTGGTGATGTCATTCCATTTTTTCTTCATGTTATTTTTGGCTGTATCACGCTTCGTGATATTCACTAATAATTATTGCCATGTCCCCGGAAGTCGTACTGCCTGACATTCATTCCCAGGCATCACTGGGCTTGAGCTTTTTAATTTCTTCTGTCAAAAGATGATGGTCATCCTGTTAGTGTTGAGAAGTCTGCTCCATCCGAAGAAGATGATGATATCAAGAAATAGTACTTCTGTTACGTCATACCTATCACTCGCAGGACATCTGAAACATCAGCCTTAAAGTCAGGGCTGTATCTAAGCGTGTTGAAAAGATTCAACAAAATGCGCAATTATTCAACAGCGCAAAAAACTCCGGCAGTGAGGGGCCTCAGCATCAATGCGTTCGTAAGTCTGTTATTCCCTTTCACTTACTGTGTCCTTTCTTGCGCGAGTTACTTGTGATCTTAATCACTTTCTTTACACTATCGTACCTGGTTTCCAATTTACTTTCTTGGTAATTCCCTTCGTAATCCGGGTTGCCGGCCATTTTTGGCGCGATCCAGTGCACGGCCCTTTAGCATTGCTTTTGTTTGATTTCAGGCTACTCCTTTTATACAGGATTTAAAATTTGATACCTGACCTGATGAACAAACTGGTTACTCAACGCTGACTATTTGGCAATTTGTTTGGAACCGATAGAAAAACAATATCGTTATGAGAATCGAAGACATCATCAATTTTGATGTTTTGGATAATGCAGGATATAAAATACCGGTGGCTGCGGCGATGAAAAATAGTTGGTTATATGTAACCTGTTATTGCACGGAGTTCCAGGAAATATTTGGCGCTCATTCGATGAAGTTCAGTATGAATGACCCTTTTTTCACCCAAGTACAAACGCATCCTTTTGCTGAGCAGCTTCAGCATGAATTAGTCAAACTTATAAAGAACGATCACGGTTAGGGCAGACCGCTGAATTCCAGATCACCAGCGGATAAAGTGTAGGAATGGCATGACCCTTGGGACGATGGTAGGTGGAGGATTATATTATGAAAAACAAAGAACACGCTTACTTCCCGAATTCTTCAGCGGGAAATCCGGAGAATATACCGATTGAACCTGTCAAAAAAACTGAGGATGCTAAGACCTCTGAAGAAACTAAGAAGTCCCTAGAAGATGGCAAAAAGGCAATCGACATGCAGGAGCAGCAGAAAAAGCAATTGCCAACAGAACACGACGATAAGGACGATCCAGCTAGTTGGCGAAATGAAGGGTAGGGGCTAAATCGTCCGGCAGCGCAGGAATTCAAGTTAACCTAAGCTATTCACTAAATTAAGTTTCTTAATGCAAGCTTCATCATCATGGGCCGCCAACGCAACACTTTTTAATCAAAGGGATCAGGAGAAGCTATTTAGCGCTACTGTTAATGACTACCGGATAGAAGTTTACGTTGTTTATAATAATGCTTGGGTGGTGGTCACTGAGCCTGACGGTATGCGCGTAGCAATACGCTGTGCCTATGCTCCGGCATCACCCCTTGAGATATTAGATTTTGTAGCAAAAGACTTTGGTGGTGAGCTGAAGATCAAGGCCGCTTTTGGCATCTTTCACATCAATATCGAATTTGCACAAGGTGATTTCCTGGTGTTGCATATGTGTGCCAGGCTGGAGCTAAAAAAATCGATGCATGTTCCCTATTGGCCGCGTGATCTTACCATACTCGCAAAGGAGGATGATCCTGCGCAGCCTGTTGGCAAGGTGCATATTGGTCAGGCCGGCACGCGATCGGGACTGCAGTTTTTTACGGTAGGCGAAGTCAATGCCCAGGCAGTTCTATATTTCCAAAATCTTACTTCCCTTAACCAGTACTTTGAATCAACTAAGACGTCTGCCGCGGATGTTGTCGGTGGTAAATGGCCGGAGCTTGGGTTTGCATTGCCGAAAACAACGAACGCACCAATGACTCCCTCAACGATCACCCTCTCTGACGCTTACATTGCGTTTGTCAAGGTTGATAAGCCGGATGAAATTGCCTTGGCAAAGGTTTTCCTGGATCTTTTGGCATCGGTCTACCTTCGCTTGCCAAGGCCGCAAACACATTACCATGAATGGCAGGATATCTTACGGAAGGGATTGCACGACTTGCAAAATAGTCACGGATGCTGGTCGCATGCAAATGGTCATGATTATCTAAATGCCTATTTATGCGATTATGATACCCCTCCCGAAAGTATGGTGCAACTGGCCATCCTGTTACCCTTGCTTGATTATCACCGCTGGAGCAAAGAAGATCTCCCGGCGGTCAAAAAAATAAAGCCCGGGATCAGCGCTTTTTACAATGCTGAGATCGGGACGATGATGCGATGGTTGCCGGCGCTAGAAGATACCCTGGATGGTTCCGAGGAGCAGCTGAAGCCGGATGTGATGGATGCCTGGTATCTTCATCATCCATTACTCAATCTTGGTCGACTTGCCCTGCAAGGCGATGCACAGGCGAAACAACTTTTTATCGGCTCGTTACCTTTCACCATCAAAGTCGCGCGGCATTTTAAGTATAACTGGCCGGTTTTCTATCACATGAAGACGCTTGAAATTGTAAAAAAGGAGACTAGGAAAGGTGAAGGCGGAGAAAAGGACGTCGCTGGCCTGTACGCACATGTCATGCTACAGGCATGGGATGTAACGAAGGATGCCAAATATCTCAAAGAGGCCGAAAAGGCTGCAAAGACGCTAAAGAACAAAGGATTCAAGTTGTTTTACCAGGCAAACAATACTGCATTTGCTGCCAATGCCATGTTGCGGTTATACCGGGAGACAGGAAAAAAGCTCTACCATGATTTAAGTTATCTCTGCCTGGCAAACATCTTTAAAAACATGCATTTGTGGGAATGTAAATATGGATATGGAAAACACTATCCGACCTTCTTCGGCATATTCCCTTTGAACGATGCTCCATATACGGCCGCTTACGAAGAACAGGAAGTCTTTGCAGCATTTCATGAGTTACTGAAGTTGATCATACCGCATGAAAGTCCTGCTTTGAACATTTTTATTCCAGAATTTATCCGCAATATTGTCTACCGGGCAGCCTACTATTTTCCGCCAAACCTACCCGCAGAGATGCTTGCCGAAAAAGTTAAAATGGGGCAGCTTGATCAAAAGTTGTGGATAGCGATAGAAGATCTCAATGACGGCTGGGAGAAATCCGGTGCGGTTGGACAGGAAGTTTATGGCGCGGGCGTTGCCTTTGGAATTGTTCCAAGACATTATCACTTCATGGATGACTCTAATTGTTTTCTGTATGTCGATTACCCTATACAGATTTTACGCCGCAGTGGGAAGGATATTTTTTCCTTTAAGGTCATCGGAGACAGCCGGCTCTCCTGCAGGATGATGCTTGTTAAAAGGGATCGGAAGGCTATTCGTGCGTGTATCGTTACAGCAGGTCAAGGTAAATCAAGACACGAAGTTGCCGGCAGGAAAACCAGGGCCGGTCACGTTGAGTATTTGTTATACGGTGAAGACATTATTCATATCGCCTTTAAATAATCACGCGGGTGATTGCTCCAATGCCTTAAACAGGTCGCTGATGGAAAGGACGCCTCCGCATACGAATTCATCAGATGCTCCATAGTAGATGGTAATCTTATCCTGATCCGCATGTCTGACGTGACCATTTGTAAATACCACGTTCCCGAAAAAACCGCTCTTCTCATACGTTTGTGTAGGCGCCATAATGGGCTCGTGTGTTCTTGCGAGAACGAGGGATGGGTCTTTTACATCAAGTAACAAAGCCCCCAGGCTGTATTGGTGGTGTTCATTCGCTCCGTGGTAGATGACGATCCAGCCTTCAGGTGTTTTTATAGGTGAAGCGCCTCCACCAATCCTTGCGTTTTCCCAGCCGTTTTCCCTGGTTCTCGCAATACATTGATGGTTCCCCCAATGCAGTCCGTCCGGCGACTCAGCCAGCCATATATAATTACCGCCCAATTGCATACTGCTTGGCCTGTGGAGCGCATAGAACATTCCGTTGATTTTTTCTTCGAAGATGGCACAGTCCTTATTGTGGGGTGGCAAGATTAAACCGTGGGATTGAAAACTTACCCAATCTTTGGTTGTCTTCAAACCTACACCAACACCACTAGGGGAAACTGCGGTGTAGGTAAGGTAATAAGTTTCTTCAATCTGAGATACCCTGCAATCTTCCACGCCAAATGATTCCAGTGCGCCCTTGCCATAAATAGGAGGGTACCTTGCTGACTCATGAAAATGTATACCGTCGTCACTCGCAAGCACGCGAAGATGGGAAAGGGTCGTCAGGTAATCCGAACCTTTATACCGTATGACCCTGGCGTCAGTTGCAATAAGGTCGGCATCGTTAAGGTGTATGTTTTTAATTTCTGTTGTTCCATCCTCCTTTAGGATGGGGAATGAGACAGAAAACTCATTCTGCTCAGGGCGCTCCGCAACCCTTACTACCAGACAGATCTTACCCTCATGGATGAATACACCCGGATTTAGCAGGCATGCGATTGTAAGGCCTTCCCTGCTGGGTGTCAAATCCTTGGGCGACAACAGCGGATTTTCTTCAAAGCGTGTAACAATGTCATTCATATTTTAAGATACTCGCGAACTTATGATCAGATGGTCGGGGTTCCTCCGGTTGCCTGCAACGTTGAGCCTGATATATAACTCGCCTCTGGCGATGCCAGCAAAACGTAAGCAGGGGCCATCTCCACAGGTTGGGCTGCCCGGCCAATAGGCGCATTCTGTCCGAACTCCTTTACTTTGTCTGCGGAAAAACTACCCGGTATGAGTGGTGTCCAAACCGGGCCCGGAGCAACGCAGTTCACCCGAATGCCCTTTTCTGCCCATAGCTGTGCCAGCGATGCTGTGAAGTTTTGAATGGCTGCTTTTGTAGCTGTGTAAGGAACAAGGATGGGCTTCGGTTTGTAAGCGTTAACTGATGTTGTATTGATCACTGAGCTACCTGGTTTTAAATAAGGTTCCGCCGCTTTGCAGATATAAAACATGGCTGCTACATTTGTGCGAAAAGTCTTGTCCCATTCTTCTGCAGAAATTTCAGTCAGGCTTTCGTGTTCCATTTGATATGCCGCATTGTTCACGATAATGTTGATCTCCCCGAATTCAGACAGCGCTTTATCTACGATCGCGCGGCAGTGCATTTCCTCTTGAATGTCTCCAGGCATCAGGATCGCTTTACGACCGGCTTCTGTTACATACTTTTGCGTTTCCATTGCATCTTCATGTTCGTTGAGATACGAGACGAGTACGTCTGCGCCTTCCCTGGCAAATGCGATGGCTACAGCTTTCCCTATGCCTGAGTCTCCGCCTGTGATAATTGCTTTAAGGTTTTGCAGCTTGCCGCTTCCCTTGTAGCTGCTTTCACCATGGTCTGGTTTCGGATTCATTTTGCTTTCAAGGCCGGGCATTTCCTGTGTTTGTTCCGGATAAGGTGGTTTTGGAAATTTTTCTACCGGGTTTTCCAACTGTGTGGCTTCCCCATTATTTGTCTGGCTCATAATGTTTGTTTGTTAATCAAATACGATGTTACTATTTGCTATACAACAAATGCTGTTCCTCTATCCAAGCACCAATACGACTTCATTGAAAACAAAAAGCCGCTGAACATGGCAGCTTTATGGATAGCTTGTAGTATTTTCCTATTCGTCCTCCTTTCTTTCTCCTTCCTCTGCAGCCTGATAATTGATATCATTTTCCGCAATCTGTGTCAGTAACTCATCCGTCTCTTTCTCCTGCTTCAGTATCTTCAATAATCGTCGCGCCTCTTCTGTGAGACCTGCCATTGCTTCACACTTTTTTGCCTGAGCCTTTTTCCCAAGCAACTCAAATATTTGCTCAAGCCTGCTTACATGTTCTCGTGTTTGATCTATGTGAATGCCGATCCCCTCTTTTAACTGCGAAAGTGGCCGCTGCCTTTTGCACTTTGGGAAGTGCTTTTACCAATGTCTTCTGTACCCAATAAATGTCTTTAAGCTCATCAGTAAATAGCTCCAGTAAAGCTGGTTCGGTATTCTGATGGATAGCGGTCTTTGAGCCTTTCTTCTGAGCGGCCTTTTTGGGCGTACTTTTTTTCGCGATTGATTTTGCCATCTTTCGGTTTTTATAAAAGCAATACAATTGCATGCCATACAACGTGGTGTAGGAAAGCTGTAGGCTTTTTACACGTTACCGTGAAAGAATTTCCCTGATTTTCGAAAATGTGTAAGGCAGAATTTGGTTTCAAAGAGTTGGAAAGTGAAGGCATTGTAATTGAGATAGATCCTGTAAACAATAATTATGGCAAAGAAAACTTCAGAAGGCGAGCTTACAGAAAACATAGAAAATATCACAGCTCAAGCACCTTCAAGCACCTACCTTATTGCTGCTGCAGCAGCAATGGGAATATCGCTGGCATTGAAGTGTGCAGGTCGCAAGCATAGTGCATTATTCATCGGTCAATGGGCAGCACCCATCTTATTGATGGGTATTTACAACAAACTTGTTAAACAGCAAGGACACGATCAGGAGGACGATTGAAATTAAGCAAGGCACGGCATTCCCAACATGATTATCAAGTACAAGTAATGTAAAACTTTCAAACAACTCTCCAGTCTTGTTTTTAGGTTGATGAAGATGTTAAACTTCAGGACATAGAGAAGGCTTAAGCCAATACTGTCCTTTTGTGGGCCTGCCCTGACTGCATAATTCCAGATGCGCGTATCCTAACATATGAAGATGAAAAACCTGCTCTCATTACATCCGCACTTATCAGATAAGATGATCGTGTTAGTGCGAGTCTGGTTATCGCTTCATGACATACCGTTGGTGTTAAAAAAACTAAACGTTCACCCATGCCTTCCACAGTCATCGCCTCTTATGCTTACAATAAAGATACGGAAGTCCTTACCATCGTCTTCACGTCCGGTGTGATGTATGAGTATTTTCAGGTGCCCGACACGGTTTATGATGCGTTTCTGGGATTTCGAGAAAAGGGCGTATTTCTTAACCAGGAAATCAAAGGTAAGTTCAGATTTAGAAAAGTGGCTTCCGGCCCCAGGGTGAGCCATGGGTGATCGTATCTATGATCAATTGGCAACAGTTTTGAATGAGAAGATTTATGGAAATAAAAGATCCCACCGGCACTTTGCCTGATCAGAACGAAGGAAAGGAGATTGTCATCGAACAATCTGTTACTTTGCCGGATATATCTGCTGCTACAGCGCTTTATGTACGTGCACGTACCCGCTTGCTAAGAATAAATGAGTGGCATCAAATCGCCGGTTCGATCAGTGCCAGTTTCCAACTAACGGACAGTTCGGGAGCAGTCTTGAACCGGGAAGCTATAGAAGGAGATTTTGTGCGGATAGATATTCCGGGTCCGGGAAGTAAGGCGGGCAACGGATATGATTGGGTAAGGATAGAGCAGATAACTGAACTTTACGGCGGTACAGATGCGGTCGCTATGCGCGTTCGTCCTGCTGCAAATCCCAGTGGTACTTCCGACCAGATAGCCCATTTTTATGACGCTGCTGCAACCAGCACTTTTATGGTCGAAAGAGACGGTGTCATTGTATATGCCCGAATTATTGACCGCAACACAAAAACAAATGATGATACTTCGTCTTTCACAGATCAGCTACGACATTCCCTTGTTGGCGCGGCGGCAATCGGCCTCTTTTCCAGACTGCAATGGGAATCGCTCGGAAAAGCCTTTATCTCTTAATAAGGAATAGTGTAAGCCAAATGAAATTTTGATAGAAAGCCGCCTTAGGAATAAAGCGGCTTAAACCTTAAACTCTCAAAATGATACCAAAAGTTTATGTTACTATAAGTTAGTGGCAAAAGATACACCAACCATTTATATCAGCTATGAATTTGCGATAAAAATCATGTTGTTTGCCATAGTCAATCTTTTTTAGTCACGGTGATCTCTCCGCTTCTTTCCATATAAATTTTATCTATTTTGTCCAAATTCTCCGTAAGGGCGGTTTTCCTCACTCCCTGCATGACAAGTTCCTTACTGATAAGCGCCCGTTTCAATTTCCTTTCGTCAAATTTTCCGTCTGCAAATAGCAACATTCTTGCGCCTTCCACTTTTCTGGCGAGCAGATCATTTTTAACCAGCAGCCATCCGATACCGCGATGGATTAATGCCAATGCCAGGCCTGACACTACCACCGAAATAAATGGTGAAGCACCCACAATTGCCCGGCTCAGTACGGCGCCAAGAATAATGCTGATGATATTGTCGAGCGGCGTTCTTAAAAGACCGGCGCCCTGAAATACGTAAAAGCAGAAGGGTGATCACAAAGACAACGACGCTTCGCGCGGCCATCTGGTAGCTGTTAAGATCCTTGCCAACGCCAAATACGTGCTCAATCAGTTCCATAATCCTGATGCTTTAGATATCAATTAAGATAGCCATACTTATGCCACGTAACAGGAAGAGGCAAATCTGAATTTATCGTCCGGAAAATGCTTATCAGAATGTTGAATAATCACTCAGTTTGTTGATTCTTTTCATCAGGCATGCAACAACACATTACACAGCTTGCTGAAATTAACAGTGAAAATGATACGCTTTTTTGAATGGTTCGTGTTTTGCCTTATGGCAGTAATTATCGTCAATATTTAAACTTTTCGAAATGATCAACAGGGATGGATTTAACAAAAGCCTTTGGCAGGACAGCGTTCCGGAATATATTCCTTCGAAGGTTAAGTCAGGCATTAATAAGTATGATGTGATCATCGTAGGGGGTGGTATTACGGGCATCAGCACTGCGCTGTTATTACAGGAAGCCGGCAAACAATGCCTGGTATTGGAAAGTAATAATCTTTGTTTTGGAACAACCGGAGGTACTACCGCACATCTGAACACCCTGCTGGATACGTCTTATACCATCATCAAATCCAATTTTAATAAAGAAGCTGCGCGGCAGGTCGCTGATGCTACTGCTGAAGCAATTCAGCTGATCAGACAAAATATCAGCAGGTTTCAGCTTGAGTGTGGCTTTGCTGAAACCGAAGCATTTCTTTTTGCGCAGGAAGAAAAGCAGCAAGAAGAGCTGGAAGAAATCCGTGCAGCATCGGAAGAAGCTGGGCTAAGGCTAAAGTATGTGCAGGAGATACCTTTGCCAATTCCCTTTTTGAAAGCGTTGAAAATATATGGCCAGGCAAAGTTTAATCCGGTAGAATATGTGTATGGCATTGCCGCCGCATTTGAAAAGGCTGGCGGTGTTATACTTCAGCATTGCAGGGTAATTACTGCAGATGAAACAGAAACGGTTAATGTAGAAACGAACAACGGAACTTTTACCGCAGATCAACTGATCTATGCGACCCATATTCCACCCGGTGTAAATGTGTTGCACCTTCGCTGTATTCCGTATCGTAGTTATGCAATGGCGGTAACGCTTGAAGACGAAGCTTATCCCCTGGGATTAAGCTATGATATGTATGATCCCTATTTCTATTACCGCACACAGGAAGTAAATGGTCAGCCTTATCTGATTGCCGGTGGTAAAGATCATAAAACGGGGCATGAAGAAAATGCGGAGCAATGTTTTCTTCAACTGGAGGCGCAGGTAAGAAAATATTTTAAAGTAAGGGAGATCGCTTACCGTTGGTCATCACAATACTTTGAGCCTGCTGATGGATTGCCTTATATCGGCCATCTGCCGGGCCATCCCGGCAATATCTATGTGGCCACCGGGTTTGGTGGAAACGGGATGGTGTACAGCAGTGTGGCGGCATTATTATTAAAACGAATGATCCTCGCACTTCCCTCACCGCTTGAAGAGTTATTCGATCCTAACCGCATAAAACCCATTGCAGGCTTTGGCAACTTCATATCACATAACAGTGATGTGATTAAACAGTTTTTTAGCAAGTTCTTTACCGGTGAAAAGCTTTCGGTACTTGCAGATCTTGCACCCGGAGAAGCCAGTATTGTAAAAGTGGAAGATCACAAGATCGCCTTGTATAAAGAACCCAATGGATGCCTGCATGCAATAGATCCCGTATGTACTCATTTAAAATGTGAAGTGAAATGGAATAGTGCTGAAAGATCCTGGGATTGCCCATGTCATGGTGCCAGGTATTCGTATGATGGAAAGGTGCTTACAGGGCCTGCGGATAAAGACCTTGAGATAATTGAATTACCTGAACTTATAAAAGGAAAGTCTTAAGCTATTGAATGGTACTGCTAAAGACCAATGGAAGATAGCATCATTTATTGGCCAGGTAAGTTGCATGAAAATCTGAAAGCAATTGATTAACAGATTTTGCATGTGCCTGGTTCGGGCCCTGTTCTGCCCAATAACCGCCGGCCATTTCAATCAATACCACTTCATGCCCATCGCTAAAATAAACAAGGTAAGCAAAGAGGAACGGCAACTGGTATTCACCCAACACATAAGCTACATGCGACCGTCTGTTTAAAAAACAATCAAGTTCCACCGGTATATCAAATGCACGGTAATAGCTTTTGTATTCTTTGTCAAAGATTTCCATCAGAACGTTTTTTGTATTTTAAAGAGAAGACGATCATCAGTGAATTAATGATTACTGAAAATCCGTTGGTGAAAATGACAGGGTTATCTTTTTTCATAATGCCATACGCAACCCAGCAACACAATCCGGCAATAAGTATAAACAGCATCAGGTAAGAAATATCCTGTGCCTTTTTCTGCTGAATAATTTTAATTAATTGTGGCAGCAGAGATACGGATGTTAATATACCCGCACCTGTGCCAACGATTTCTGTAAGGTTAGTCATATAGAATTAAAAGCACTGCCGCACTGGCAGCAGTGCGCTATATAGAAATCAGGCTGGTACTTTTTTAGGTTTTTCTCTATCCCAGAAACGATGCATTGCAATAGCCCTGATAAAGGCAGTAGCCAGTTGTTTACCATCGCGTGCTATAATAATTCCTTCCTGCTCCTGCTGTGCTTTATCATCAGGGATCTTCCTGAAGAAGTAAGTCCCCTCCAGTACCTGCATTGCGCTTTCATCTGCAGCTATCGCTTTACAATGACGATAGGCTTCATTCAAAAAGTGAATTGCATCAGGTTCTTCCAGGATCGTACCAACACTGTTGGCGCCTCCGGGTACATACACTGCATCATATAAAACAGAAGCTGCGGTAAGCAGGCTTTGTTGCACTGTAAGCTCTATGCCTCCTTCCGTAACTATCACTCCCTGTCGCGGTGCGATAATTTCTGGCGTGGCGCCCTGGGCAGTAAGTGCTTTTTGTATTGCACTGATACTTTTTTCATTTACACCATCCGCTGCAAGTATCGCTACCTGTCTTGTTTTAACAGAATCTTTTGGCGTGTTCGCCATGCTTAATGGTGCTGACTGGTCCAGGTATGGTTTTACAATAACGGGCTGATATTTTTTAGGGTCAGCATCAGCAGGAATACTATGATTGATGATTTTGTCAGGCTTAGGTACATGAATGCCAAGATTGTAAGCTACCGCGTTGGCAAGTGACTTATCTATGTGCTGAAGTATCATCACCATCCGTTCCCGTATGGCAGGTGTTTGTAATTTACCCAGTTCAAAACTCAGCGCGTCAATGATGTGATTTTTCTCTGCATCTGACTGGCTGTTATAAAAGAGTGTTGCCTGGCTGAAATGATCAAAAAAACTCGGGCTTCTTTCGCGTATTTTTTTCGCATCAATGCGTTCTGTATAAGAAGTAAATCCGCCTTCCGCCATCTTCGCCTGGTAAGGGCAACCACCGCCAAGCGAGTTGGGATGATAACTGCTCTGACCTTTGTTAATCGTTTGTCGCATATGGCCATCGCGTTGATTGTTATGTACAGGTACCACCGGCCTGTTAATAGGTATCTCATGAAAGTTTGGCCCGCCCAGCCTTATCAGTTGTGTATCTGTATAAGAGAACAACCGCCCCTGCATCAATGGGTCATTGGTGAAATCTATTCCTGGTACTATATGACCAACATGAAAAGCAACCTGTTCTGTTTCTGCAAAGAAATTATCAGGGTTGCGGTTTAACGTAAGCTTGCCAACTTTTTGTACAGGTACCAGTTCTTCGGGTACCAGTTTTGTTGCATCCAGCAAATCAAAAGGAAACTTGTGTTCATCTTCTTCCGGTATAATTTGCAATCCAAGTTCCCATTCGGGATATTGCCCGTTTTCAATAGCTGTCCAAAGATCGCGGCGATGAAAATCAGGATCTTTGCCGGATATCTTTTGCGCCTCATCCCAGGCAACACTATGTACACCCATCACAGGTTTCCAGTGAAATTTTACAAAACAAGCTTTCCCCTTGTCATTAATCAAACGGAAAGTGTGTACGCCGAAACCTTCCATCATACGATAGCTGCGTGGAATGGCGCGGTCACTCATTACCCACATGATCATATGTGCAGATTCCGGCATCAGGGAAATAAAATCCCAGAAAGTATCATGTGCAGAGGCTGCCTGCGGTATCTCGTTATGCGGTTCTGGTTTTACCGCGTGAATAAGATCGGGAAACTTCACCGCATCCTGTATAAAAAAGACCGGCATGTTATTGCCTACAAGATCAAAATTACCTTCCTGCGTATAAAACTTTACTGCAAAGCCCCGCACATCCCTGGCAAGATCAGTGGAACCTCTTGAGCCTGCAACAGTAGAAAATCTTACAAAGACAGGCGTCTTTACAGAAGTATCATTAAGAAAAGCAGCTCGGGTAATATTTTTTAGCGGTTGATATAATTCAAAATAGCCATGTGCTGCCGCGCCACGTGCATGTACTACTCTTTCCGGTATTCGTTCATGATCAAAATGGGTGATTTTCTCACGCAGGATAAAATCTTCCAGCAGTGTGGCTCCGCGATTGCCCGCCTTTAAAGAATTCTGATCATCATTAATACGAACACCATGATCTGTAGTAAGAAACTGGTTTTGCCCGCCTTCGGTGTTCTTTTCCAGGTCAATAATTTTGCTGCCAGCCTTATCATCAGAGCCAGCCTTTTTTGCAGATGTTTTTGCCATAGGTGATAGTTATTGTATAGAAGATGTGAGTGTATTACTTTGTTTGGCTTCTCCCGGGCTCAACTGCCGGAGCAATTCCCTGTATTGGTAAGTAAGTTTTTTGCCGGACATCAGCAAGTCATTATTTTGCTTTTGTACTTCCGTAAGTGTATTCTCTAATTCACCGTTTACACGCATCACATCACTGTTTACTTTTTGCAAAGATTCAAAGGCGGATGCGTTGTTGGAAAGTGCGGTAGTCATGTCTTTAAGCACCTGGTTATTTTTCTCTGTGATTTGCTGCATCTTTTTTACCTGGTATACCTGCATAAGTAATATACCTGTCAGTAACAGGATGCATATAACAAATAAGCCGGGATTCACTTTCGCAGATGGCGTTGCTGTTGATGGTTGCGCAAATTTATCTTCTATGGCAAGTAATCGTTCTTCCATGTTCCTGCTCATCAGGCTTAACTCTTCATTGGTTTTTTCGAGCAACCGGTTGGTAGGTCCGTTGAACATAGCTGTTTTATAAAGCTTTACAGCAATAAGAATACCGGGACGAGAGGAATGAAATGGAAAGGCTTTTGCTACAGCATCATAAACACTTAATCATGATTGAGATAATTTCAGAAGCGCCGGCCAATGTTGCTGCATTCAGGGCAACAGGTGAAGTAACAAGCGAAGATTTTGATCTTGTAGTATTCCCGGAAGTGGAGCGCAAGATAGCTTTATATAAGGATCTCAACTACTTGATGGACATAGAGACGCCGCTAAAACACTGGACTGCAGGCGCATGGCTTAAAGATGCTTTCCTTGGCCTGAAAGAATTTGCCAGGTGGGGCAGGGTGGCGATATTAACGGATACAGAAACAATAAACAGGTTTACTGATCTTGTCAGCCCATTGGTGCCCGGTGAGTATAAAGGCTTTGAAACCGGTAAGCTGACCGAAGCATTAGCGTGGGTATCGGGAAAATCATCAGTGGAATAATTCCACAAAATCGGGCTTTGAGTTGCTGTTTAAATACCCCATTGTTTAGTGTGTTATTGTTCTATATATGATGATGATGAAAAGACCTGACAGATTATATGCAGGCAAAGGATAAACAATATGCAGGCAAAGGATAAACAAATGATCAGAATACCTTTTACTATATCTATGAAAAACATAAGCCGCGGCTTAGGGCTGCGGCTTTATTTATTCACTGATCTTCGTATTAAAGACAGTCATTAAGCTTTCTTTGCAGCCGATTTTTTTGCCGCTCTTTTAGGTGCTGCCTTCTTAGCAGCTTTCCTCTTTGGTGCCGCTTTCTTTGCTGCTTTTTTAGGTGCCGCTTTCCTGGCAGCCGTTTTCTTTGGTACTTTGGCGCCCTCTTTTCTGGCTTCAGACAAGCCGATAGCAATGGCCTGTTCACGGCTCTTAACGGTCTTGCCGCTTCTTCCGATTTTCAGCGTTCCATGCTTTTCTTCATGCATGGCTTCTTCCACTTTTTCTCCTGCCTTTTTAGAATATTTTGCCATAGGAATGTTTAAGATTGGTTATCCAACAAATATGCCAGCAGATCATTAGTAATTACACATGCCATGGCAGACGTCTTGATGAGAAGCATAAGCAATTGTTTCCCTCCGGACAGGTATCGCATCCTAACGAAGATGAAATCGTTAATGGGTAAGATACTTTCGAACCATTACAATGTCAGGTGGATTTAAACTGCTGGCATAATGTTGGAAGCTACATTCTAAAATCTATGATATATGCCAAACACAAAAACAACCAACAAAACAAACACTGCACAGGCTGCAGATGATTCATTACTAAGGGAATTCTTTACAGATGAGTTGAAGGATATTTACTGGGCTGAAAAGCATATTGCCAAAACATTGCCGAAGATGAAAAAAGCCGCAACATCCGAGGAATTAGTTGCCTGTTTCGAGGAACACCTGGCACAAACAAAAACACATGTTGAAAGGCTTGAACAGGTTTTTTCTTTACTTGGAAAAAAAGCCCAGGCAAAAAAATGCGATGCCATTGAGGGCATTACCAAAGAGGGTGAAAATATCATAGAAGATACGGAAGCGGGCACATCAACAAGGGATGTTGGATTGATACTTGCCGCTCAGAAAGTAGAACACTATGAAATTGCAACTTACGGCGGGTTGGCGCAACTTGCAACTACTTTAGGGCTGGAGGAGATTGCAGAAATACTTCAGCAAACGCTCGAAGAAGAAAAAGAAACAGATCAGAAACTTACCGGCGTAGCAGAAAATAATATCAATTATGCTGCTGCATCAGAAACAGATGAATAGTGCGTTGATTGTGGGTAGCTGTAAAAAAAGTCACCGCTTAAAGGCGGTGGCTTTTATTTTTAGTTATTCCGCTGCAGGCATTTCTATATAGAAAACAGTACCCTGTGCTTCCTTGCTTTCAAACCATATCCTTCCGCCATATTCTTCAATAATTTTTCTGGAGATAGATAAGCCCAATCCATGAGACTCTTCACCCCAGGTGCCTGGCCGGCTTACCTCCTCAGGCATGGAGAATATCTTGTGTTGAAGATCGGGAGGTATCCCTATTCCCTGGTCTTTTACAGATAACTGGAAGTATTGGGCGTTTTTTTCAAGAAGTATATGAATGTCTTTTTCTGCCGGGCTGAATTTGATGGCGTTGCTGATTAAGTTACTAAACACACGCCAAAGCTTTTGCGCATTCAAATGACTTTTTACAGCGGCCGTTTTCAGATAAAGGCGCTGGTCTTTTTCATCGGCCCTGGCCTGCTGAAGTTCAACACAATGCTGTAATAAGGTCTCTACGTTTACGAGTTCATGCGCTTCCCGTTTATAATCGCTTTTGCGGCTTAGCAGATCATTGATCAGTTTTATGGAATTGTTGCAGGATTCATGCATCAGCTCAAAGATCTCCTGCTGCTCTTCATTCTTTGGATGTTTAAGCAGGCTGTGCAGAAGGTTACGCATGGCGCTGATGGGGTTCTTCAGGTCATGCGCCACCACACGCATGATCCGGTTATTTTCCAGTTGACTTTGTTCAAGTGAACTGAACGCTTTTTGTAGCTCTTCATTTTTTCGATCTACTTCTTTTACATGCTTTGAACTTCTTTTTAAATTATGCAGGATCAGGAGTGCAATAGCAATGGCCATCGCAGAAACAATGACTGCAACCATAAGATAAATGGTCTTTTGCCGGTTGTCTTTTTGCAGCAGTTCATTCAATGCTTTTTGTTCGAGGCTTTCAAACTCTTTATTGATATCCATCGCCGCAAATTTCTTGTCCCTCGCTTCCAGTGAATCCTTCACATGTGTATAGCGTGTGAGATAGTCAAAGGCCTCTTGCGGCTGGTGAAGCTTTGAATAGTAATCGGTTTTGTATTGAAACCATCGTAGTAACGATATATCATAATTAAAATCGGTTTGCCTGTGTTCAAGTTGGTCAAGCAAACTGTCTGCTTTATGCAGTTCATTATTTTTAAGATAAAAACCTGCAAGCAATACCTGTGTTGAAAGTGTGAATGGCGTATCAATCACCAGGGTATTTTGAATACTTTGTTTGTATAAACGTTCTACCTCTTTATAATTCCCGGTTTCATCTGCAAGCTGTGCCTGGTTGCCATAAATTACTGCCGTGGCTACATTGGCAAAATATTGTTTCTGCGGAAACCTGCCGGCATTCTTTTCAATAAAATCAAGACCCAGTTGAAAGTAATGTGCAGCACTGTCATAATGCTTCAGTTTAAGAAAACAATCACCGATATTATTCAGGTTGCGTTGTATAATCACAAACCTGTCATAGTTAAGATCGGTGCATTTTAATTGCTCTATATAATCACTGTAGAAATAGGTAATGGCTGAATCGTATTTGGCCTGCATATAAAACAGGTAGCCATTATAACTGTCATATTCCACAAGACTGCACTTGTTTTTAACATGCGTGAGTACGGTTTGCTTGGCCATAGAGTAATACTGGAAAGCATCGTTATATCTTTTTAGTTTATAGTAACTATCTCCTTTATAAAAAAGTGCCCGGGCATGCATTTCGGCAAAACGTTCTACGTCAAGTTTTTTACCGGAGAATAAGAGCATGCTATCTGCATACAACATCGCAACGATGTAGTTTTTCTTTACATAGTAATAATAGTCCCGTTTGCGATAATATACCTCAAACATATCTCCCGGCCCTGGCTGGCCAAAAGCTTTTAAAGCCGCATCTAGCTTTAACAACGCAGCTTCTTTATTGGGATTGATGGAAGAGTCAAAATCAGTGAGAAAGGTTTTGAAATATGCAGGGTGATCATATTCAGACGAATAATTGATGCACGAGGTCCAGCAAATAGTGCACGAGATGAATAATAAGAGCAGCCGGTTATTGGATGGCATTTAATGGAACTTAAGCTTTGTGATTCAATAGGGATCCCAGCTTACATAAGGTAGATTAATCTTTGCCCGGCATTGCGGATAGCGGTTTTGCCGGTGTTATACTGCACATTTCTTTATCAGCAAACAAATATAAGCTGGAATTGATGATCTGTACCCGCTCAACAGCGTTTGGATGCGACAAAAGTGTGCTGGTTGGCAGGCTTTTTTGCTTTTAAGCAATGGTAAAACGGGATGCCGGTAGAAAAGAGTGAGCTTAAAATTCGCTTAAGGAGAATGTATTCAATGAACGTATAATAAATAAACCGGGTATATGCCTGCTAATTTTACGGTACAAAAGGTACCCTGACAGGCTATAAAACACTACGAAAACCTAGCGAACCTATCAAGCGGCCATAACAATACATGCTTTTTACACTTAACTAAAACCGGGATCCGTCTATGCTTAACCAAAAACTTACGCTGATAAACAGTGCATTGTTACTTCTTGTCATTAATATATCGCAGGCCCAAACGCCTGGAGGTGCCGGTACTACGGGGCTTAACCTCTGGCTAAAATCCAATGCGGGTGTTACTTCCTCGGGGGGCAATATCAGCCAATGGAGCAGCCAGTCAGGCACCTATACTACACAGCCTTCCAAAACAGCCAGTTCCAATGTAACGCTGGTAAGCAATGTGTTTAATTTTAACCAGGGCATTCGGTTTGACGGTACTTCAGGGCAAACCTTAGCTGGAACTGCTTCCACAACTTTTTCAGGTATTGCTGATATTTTTGTGGTAGCAAAGGATAACGGCACCACTTCTGTATATGCGGGAACTTTCGCAACGCGAACCAATTCCGGCGGACAGGGAATTATTTTTGACGGCACAACCGACCGTTTTTTTATGGATGGTTCCGGCGCGGACCCACTTGGTAACAACACTGCGCTTATCGCAACAACCAGTGCATCTACAGCGCATATCATTACCGGGAAGTATGGAAATTCAGGCAATAACACCAACAATTCTTCTATCTCTATTGATGGTGGTACGGTTACTACGTTTTCAGGAACGGGCGTAACGGTGAATTCCAATACGGGCGTAGAAATAGGTGGCAGAACTTCCGGTTCACAACCTGCGAGGGTGTTAAATGGTGATATAGCAGAAATTGTGTATTACAGCAGTGCCTCAGGAATGAGTACGGCGGCGGTTTCACAAATCCGTTCTTACCTGGCGGTGAAATACGGCATTACGCTTAATACCGGAGTTGCAACCAATTATGCCTCTTCTTCCGCCGCAACCATCTGGACGGGTAATGCAACCTATCAGAATGATGTATTTGGCGTTGGTATTGATAACGGCTCCGGGCTTTCACAGCTTAAAAGTAACAGCGTAAATACCGGCAGCGGCGATGGTACCGGTCAAAGCGCTGACGGGAATATTGTATTGGATGCTTCTTCGGCTATTTCTGCAACCGGTAATTTTTTAATGATTGGTCATACCACAGGCGCATTAAGCAACCAGGTAACAGATTTGCCAACCGGTATTGGTGCAAGGCTGGCAAGGGTATGGCGTGCACAGGAAACCGGCACAGGCGTGGGGACAGTTAGCCTGTCGTTTGACATGACCGGCTTATCGATTGGTTCTTCTCCTTATAACCTGCGTTTGCTCGTAAACAGTACTACAACTTTCGCAACAGGTACAACAACAGTTTCACCCAGTTCAGTCAGTGGAAATATCGTAACATTTAATGTTGATTTTACTGCCAATGCAACACGGTATTTTACGTTTGGAAATGTAACGCTTTACCCTGGTAATGTATCTGCGCCGGCTTTGTGGTTAAAGGCCAATGCCAACACCAGCAGTACCACGCAAGGTGCATCTGTCAGCAGTTGGGTGGATAATGTAGCGGCTTATAATTTTACCAATGCAACAACTTCCCAGCAACCATTGTACAGCAATATTGTTGGCGACAATGTGAACTATAACCCATCGCTTCGTTTTTCCGCCGCCAGCAGCCGTTACCTGCGTTCTGCAACCACCTGGGCAGGCAATACGTTTGTAGATGTAAATTTCCTGGGTAATTCAACCGGGAGCGTTTTGGGTATAGGCAGCCTTACAGCCACCAGTTCAGGCGGGACAAACTTTGCAACGCATTGGATTGGCAATGGCTCACCCTATATTTTCGGGATCGGATTTTATGGAAATACTATGTTTGCAGGGGTTCCCCACACAGGCTCAGTCAATGTAGGTGTGGTAAACTTAGGTTATGCCAACCTGATGGAAGCAGACAGGCCAACCGGCACAACAGCTTTAGCCTATACGCTTACAGAAAGAGTAAACGGGAAAGTATTTTCAACAGCTGTTAATGCGTACGCATCTCCTACAACCCCCGCGTATTTAAACATCGGCGCTGGCAATGGGGCCGCCGGAAGCAGCAGTCCTTATTCTGCTTACTGGAACGGCGGCATTGAAGAACTGATCACTTATAAAACACGTCTTACAGGTAGTAATGTAATCAAAGTGCAAAGCTACCTTGCCATTAAGTACGGGATAACACTTGATAGTACCGGAATGGCATCAGACCTTGCGAGTCAGGCCGCTTATCTTAACACAGCCGGAACGAGTATTTATGTGGGAGACGGCGCCGGCAGCAGGTATTGGAATTATATCATGGGCATCGGCAGGGATGATGCAGAAGGATTACTGCAAAAACAATCTCATCAGCAGGATGATTCCGTAAGGTTGTATCTCGGTTCATCTATTGCAGCCAATAATATATCCAACAGCAATACTTTTGCAACCAACAATCATTATGTGATGATGGGAAGTAATACCGGCAAGCTTTGCTCAGATGCTGCTACAGCAACAGAGATGCCGGCTGTATTACTTTCTACAGGTGCTTCACGTGTAGACAGGGAGTGGAAAGTGATGACGACAAACTATACCGGCGATTTTAATATAGATGTTACCCTGAGTTGCGTTGTTGCCAGACCTGATCAGTTGGTGTTACTGGTTGATGACGACGGCAATTTTACCAATGCGCAGATTCTTGATCAGTCAGCGATAACTATGACTTATAACACTTCCAGCAAAACAGTAACCATCAATGATCTGAACACAAGCCTGCTGAACAACGGAACATCATCTGCGGCACTCACCAGGTATATCACCCTTGCAACCACTACCTTCCAGATATTGCCGGTGAACCTGCTTGCATTTACTGCTACGCCGGAAAAAACCTCTGTGTTACTCAACTGGACAACGGCAAGTGAAATCAACAGCAGTTATTTCGAAGTGCAGCGTTCACCAAATGCCGGTGACTGGCAGCCGGTAACTAAAATAGCAGCGAGAGGTAACAGCAGCACGCAGGCTTCGTATCGCACCGCTGACATGAACCCTATGGAAGGCATCAGTTATTACAGGTTAAAACAGGTAGATAAAGATGGCAGGTTTGCCTATTCGCAAACAAGAAAGGTAAGTTTTCATAATATCGACGCGGTTTATAAAATATATCCCAACCCGGTAAAAGATAAGGCAATCATTGCATGGCAGGGTGGTTTGCAAAATAAACCGCACCAGGTATCGGTGTATGATGTAAACGGCGTAAAGCTTGAAGTTGCATATTCCATCAATGATAATACCGCAATATTGCAACTCGCCGGATTGCCAGCCGCTGCCTATGTAATAAAACTGGAAAGCGCAAAACAAACCGTACAAAAAATGCTCATAAAACAGTAAGGATTATTTGCTGTTATAGGTTTTTTATCAAAGTAATTCAAGCCCGGCCTACGTGCAAAAGCGTGACCGGGCTTTTTCATAAATCCGCCGGATGGCTGGGTATTAGATTAATGATCAGCAACTACCTTGGTTTGCGTGTTTTTTATAGCAGGTAGTTTTTTTACAAGGTCTTTTTGTTGTAATTTTAAATGAGATTACAGGTTGTCATAATTCGAGCCCATTATACTTAATCGCTTTCTTATAGCTTTCCAGGGAAAATTATCCCGAAAACAATTCGGTGACAAAAAAAAGGTGACAAAATAAAATTGTCACTTTTTTTTTGTCACCAAAAATCAGCACTAAATTTTTAAAGGTGTTTTTTCAAGAGCCTGTGATTTATTTAAAAAAATAAAATATACAGTCTCTCTTCCGGGAGAAATTCTTCAGTAGTTACGCAAAAAAGAAAAATCTCAGGTGAGCAGTATTTGCCGGCCGGTAATACTGCTTACCTGACTGATCGGCTGAAAGGAGAGTGGGCAATGCACTTACTTCAGGCTGTATTGCCGCCCTGCAGGCAGAAAAAGCTTTACCGTCAGGTGATTTTTCTTCAGCCGCTTTGGAAAATTATGATCGAGAGATCAATCGTGTAATGGGGAAAGAGCTGATGCTGAGCAGCCGGTTGCAAAAGCTGGCCGGGTTTACCTGGTTGTTTAACCCATTTTTCAAAATAGGAGTGCGTGATAAAAGTATAAAATTGCTTGTATCCGCCATGTTTTATGAAATAGATTTACGCAGGCAATTAACGCTGCCTTCCTTTTACTTAAGGCTGTTATTTAATAAGTAAAGATCAATCTCCGGAGAAGTTCAAGTTACGCCAGGATAGCGAACTAAATAGCGCCTAGTACGCACCATTCGATAACAGGTAATTCATTCCTGTGTTCCATTGGTTGATGATAGCAATTGTTGATAATGACGGAGTGAGAGCCATTGGAATTAACTACCGTTTTTGTAAGCCCGTTATCAATAATAACAGCCTGCGTGCCATCAGAATTTACTACAACGCTGGATAGGCCATTTTTGATTACCAAAGAATGAGTTCCGTTGGCATGAACAATTGTTTGCGTACTGCCATTGTCAATAGCAATTGAATGTGTTCCATCTGGATTTACAATCGTTTTGGTAATACCGTTATCTATTACCACTGAATGGGTGCCATCAGGGTTAACAACTATTTGCTGGGCTTTAACAGCTACGGAAATCATAAAACATCCGAAGATAAATAGCAGCGTTTTACTTATCATGGCCATTAAGTTTTTGTTTTATAATGATGCTGGTTCAATAATATTCTCCGCAATCAAACTTGTTGGATTTGCACAAGTAAAATAATAAAAAGAAGGCTGGCTTAGCACAACTGTTGCTGCTTTTAGCAATACTTTATTACACATGATTTTAATACATGTTGTGTAAAATATATCTGCAGGTGTTGAAGTTTTTTATCGAATACATAGAGATAAAAGAGGGTATTTGTTAATCCTTGAATTTCCAGTTGCCTAAAGCGATAGAAATGATAACATCAGGCCATGTTTCAAAACCGGAAAGCCTGGCCCGTACGGGATAGACATCAGTATCAACCCAACGGTTTTGGTTTAACAGGAATATGGTGGATGTATAAACCAGATCCTTTGAAAAAGGGTTTTCAATGCTGAGCATCATCAGCTCATGAACTTTCTTTTTTATACTTTGGGTAAAGCTGACTTTTAGTGTTTTTTCCGGGTGAAGGTTTTGCTGTACTGCAGTCATTGTTTTGATTTCACCATTGTCCAGTTCAATTTCAAGATAAACAGTTTCACCCGGGTAAAGCTGAACTGCTTTGTTTGGCAAAACATAAGGCGTTGCTTTGATATCTTCCTGGTAAAAATTCTTTTTATCAACAGTTATGGTTAATTTATAAGGGGTTCTTTTGAGTTGGGTAGAGTCCTGAGCAATTACAGTAAAGCTTGATGACAGGAGCAATGCCGTGAGAAATTGTAGTTTCATATTTACAGGAGTTTAAGTTTAGTAATTATAATTGAATCACCTTTGCAATATTCAGAAATGTTCTTTAGTAAAAGCAAAAATCCGCAGGGGCTATACCGTAATTTAGAAGGAATGCTTACCTGATCCAGTCTTCATCATTTGCTTCATCCAAATATTCTTTAAATGCTTTGTACCTGGAGTTTGTTGCAATGAGTATCCTTTCAATGATCTCCCCGTTAATGATTGCAACAGGAATGAATAACAGGAAAACACTAGCTGAAATCAGGATGCCGTTTTTCTCAAGTTCTACTGCGTAATAGGGCCATATTCGCGGCAAGACTTTTACCCCGATGATGATAGAAAAAATTATTGATGGTAACAAATGACCCGCCCTGCAAATGCGTTCCCTGCTGGCATATGATAAAACATGTTCGGGTACAACCAGGTAATTTGTTTTTTGATTTGTAAAAAACCTGCTTAGTTTCATAAGCAGCTTAAGATAAAGAATGGTTACTTCAAAAAAGAGGTGCATGTATTAAGGGAATTTAGGAATTGCACATCAAATATAATAAGAAAGATAATGCTTGCCGGCTAAGGGTACAGCAGGTATTTTTTTCGCATGGTTTTATATCTTGATAGTTGCGGCTCCCAGGAGGTGCGTATCTCTTGTTCTGTTTTGCCTGTTGTTATCTGTTGCTGAAACTCATATACACCGGCAAGTTTATCAATGCTTCCCATTTCTTTACTTTGGGTGCGGTCAAAAAACTTTTTCTTATCAGGGTATGCTTTGTAGAGTTCTATCATCCATTGAAGATTAATCTTGCCGCTTTGCCGTAAAGTTTCAATGTTATATTTCTTGAGATCAAGGCCATAACAAACTTCATTCATGTGTAGCGGTGTTTCACTCATGCCGGGGATGCTTACGGGTGTAAAGGAGAAGGAATATTTTCCTTTAAGCGCGGGGTTGCCAAGTATGGTAAACGGAAAGTATGTTCCCCGGCCAAGGTTAATAACTGTGCCTTCAAACAAACAGGTGGACGGATACAGCATCACCCCCTGCTGTGTATTAAGATTTGGAGAAGGTTTCACAGGTAAAGTATATGCCGTTTGATGGGTATAATTTTTTACAGGAATGATGGTTAAGGAACATTGTAAATGGTTGGGCAGCCATTGCTCGCCATTGATCATTTTTGCAAATTCGCCAATCGTCATACCATGCGCAACCGGGATGGGAAACTGGCCGATACCGGATTTTAAACGCATGTCCAATACCGGTCCATCCACCAGGTATCCATTTGGGTTGGGCCGGTCAAGAATGAGTAACGGTTTCCTGTTTTCTGCACAGCCTTCCATCACATCCCGCAAAACATTGATGTAGGTATAAAAACGGCAACCCACATCCTGTATATCAAAAATTACGATATCCACATCCGCAAGGTCCTGTGCAGAAGGTTTTCTTTTGCTTCCGTAAAGAGAAATAATGCTGATTCCTGTTGCCTGATCTTTTTCATCAGCTACCTTGGTGCCGTTGCTCGCATTGCCCCTGAAACCATGTTCCGGTCCAAAGACTTTCACAATGTTTATTCCACGCACCACCAAACTATCTACCAGGTGTTTGCTGCCAATAATGCTGGTAGGATTTGCCAGTACCGCTACCCGTTTGTTTTGCAGCAGTTGAATATATTTTTCTGTTTGATCTGCCCCGGTAAGGATTCGGCCCTGTTTCGGATGTCTTGCATAAGCAGCAAAGCTGCAAAACACTAGTAATAAGCATAGGTGGTAACGCTTCATCAGATCGGCTTGATTTAAGTGAATGGTAGTCTGGCATAAATGTATAAACCGATAGCCGATAATTGCCGTTAAAATTTTACCTGGTACTAATGAACAGGAACGGTAAAAGCTCATTGGCCGCCTGGTGCAATCAACTTTGCCAGGTTATAGGAATGATATAATGCTACTTGCAGCGCAGACGATAAAAAACAAAGGACCGGTTAACCGGCCCTTTAAATGATACGTTGTAATCGTAAATTGACTGATGCGTTTGCAATACTAACTAAAAATAGATACCCTGAACCAGTTCTTCAAGCAAGCCTGCATGCCCGGGTTGCCAGCCTGTTGCTTCGCGGCTTTTTGCACTGGAAGCCGGGCAATCCATTCCTGCAAAATGCGTAAACCAGCCAAAATGTGCTTCCGCATCTTTACCGGTTTTACTTTCTGCCGGTAATTGCAGGTTTTCACCAATAGCTTTGGCAATCTGCACAAATGGAATACCTTCTTCTGCAACTGCATGAAACACTTTTTGTGCCGGGCGTTGCTCAATAATCAAACGGTATAAAGCTGCGGCATCCAGGCGGTGAACGGCAGGCCAGCGGTTCTTGCCTTCGCCAATATAACCGGATTGCCCTTTTTCTTTGTCAATCGCGATGATCATCGGTATAAAACCATGATCACCTTTGCCATGTACGGTTGGCGGAAGCCGTACGATATAGGAATCCACACCTTGTGCTGCAACAGCCTTTGCCGCTTCTTCCGAAGCTGCGCGGGGTATAACGTCTGAGCCCGCGGGCAGATCATCTTCCGTTACCAGCCTGCCATAATTGAGTAAGCCGACACCGGAGGTAATTACCAGCGGCTTGCCTGACCCGGCCAGTGCTTCACCCAGTGCAGATATCACTTTGCGATCATCTTCGCAATTGGCTTTAAACCTGCTGAAGTCATGATTAAAAGCGGTATGAACAACAGCATCACACGCTTCAGCTCCTTTTTTAATACTCACAAGGTCTTCGAGGTTGCCGCGATGCACTTCGGCCCCGGCTTTAGTTAAACTTTCAGCCGCATGGTCTGTACGGGCCAGTCCAAGTACCTGGTGACCTGCCCTTAATAATTCCTGAACAATGGCGGAGCCAACAAAACCTGAGGCCCCTGTAACAAATACACGCATAAATGAATGTCTTTAATTAAGAGTTCAAAATTCAGCCCGGATGTGTTGTAAAAGGTGGTCATTTGACCATATTTCTTACCGATGCACCTGTGCGTGCCTGATACGTGTTAATGTTTTTAAAGACATGCCAAGGTAAGAAGCAATCATATGTAGCGGAAGCCTTGCCAGCAGATCTGGATAGGTTTGAACAAAATCTTCATACTTCTCTTCAGGTGTTGCGCTTAAAGCTGTAAACAGCCGTTTACGGCCATTATAGGTATTGCGGGAGATAAGTTGTTGTGAGAAAAGTTTTAATGCCGGTATCTCTTCCAGTAAACGGTCAAAATCGGCTTTGCGCCAAAGCAGCAGTTCGCTGTGTTCTATTGCCGCTATGTTAAACCGTGATGGTATTTGCTGATCGTAACTCTCTGCATCCAGCGTCCAGCTCTGCGCCTGTGAAAATTGAAGGATATGCTCACTGCCGTCAGTATCGGTGCCAAAGATGCGCAGGAGGCCTTTTACAATAAAAGTCTTGTGCCTGCAAACATGGTCTTCCTGTAAAAGAAACTCGTTGCGCTGAAGAGTTCTTGGCAAAGCTGCCGAACAGATATGCCCTATTTCTTCATCTTTCAGACTGGTATGTGTACGAAGGTATGTTTCAAACTCGCTGATCATAAACTACCCAAATTTAAGTGAATCTGCATTTACCGGAGCATACAACTGTTTGGAAAAATAAGTACTGCGGCTGAGGTGGTTAATTACTGCCGGAGATTTTCTGTTGTAAATATGCGGTGTATAAAACGTAAGCCATAAATCCGGGAAGCCTGAACCTTCTTGTTGATCTTCGCTTTTACTTTTTGTACTTGTTATCCTTCCACATGTTGGTGCCGGCTTCACTGTCAGCTATGAGCGTGGTTAATCTTTTTAACCTGGTAGGTTCCTGCTTTGCACTCATCACCCAATTAACAGAAGACTTTTGATAAGATGCTGCGAGTGCCTGGAAATATTGCCAGGCTTTTTTATTGGCTTTGAATTGTTTTTCAAATGCGGATGAAAAAGCAACGGTTGATTTTTCGTGGGAGTAAATATTTGCATTGGCAATTACGCGGCTGTTAAAACTGTTAAGACCGGCTTCATGCATTAATCCTTTTTCTGTAAGCTCGGTTATTTTTTTAATGTTCACCGCACTCCAGATGCTGGAGGGGTTCCTGGGGGTGAAACGTATCTGGTAAGTGTTGCTGTCAATAGAAGTACGTACGCCATCAATCCAGCCGAAACAAAGTGCTTCATCAACAGATTGGCCCCATGTAATGCAAGGTGTACCTGTATGCACTTTATGAAAACCAACGATCAGTTCTTTTTTCTTCGCATGATTTTTTTCAAGCCATTTTCTAAAATCAGCAGGCCTGGAAAAGAAGGTTGGTTTCATGTAACTGTTAAGATTGATTTTTTATAAGAGCCATAACGGAATGCTTACACCTTTAATGCACCGCGAAAACCCCTGGCTGCATAATAAGATTCGGCGCCGTTGTGATAAACAAATACTGTATCATACCTGCGATCACAGAAGAGTGCACCGCCCAGTTTCCTGATGCCGGCTGGTGTATTGATCCAACTGGATGTTTTTAGATCAAAAGCCCCCAGTTGTTGTAAGGCGCGGTATTGTTCTTCCGTTAAAAGGTCGATGCCCATGGCTTCTGCCATATCCATCGCACTATCTGCAGGCTTATGTTCTTTTCTTCCATCCAAAGCTTTGCGGTCATAGCAAAGACTCCTGCGCTCCTTCGGACTTTCTGCAGAACAGTCAAAGAAAATGTATTCTCCCTTTTTAGCATCATGATCAACAACATCGGGTTCCCCGCCTGTCTCTTCCATTTCGTTAACAGACCAAAGCTTTTCGCTATTGGCTTCCAGCTTCGCCTGAACTTTTTCCCATGCAATACCTTTATGGCGTTGCATGTTTTTTTCAAAACGTGCTTTCAACGTTTTCAGCAATGTTGCCTGTTGTTCGGTCGTAAGCTTTTTAGTAGTACTCATGATCATTTTATAAGAAGATGGTTAATCGTTCAAACCTTTGCCTTCAAGAATATCCGGTATGCTTTTTTCAATTCTTGATTCCCTGGTCTTTGATTGTTTGGGCTGTGAAAAATGTAAGAGATAAGCCCGCTGTCTCCCGGGAGTCAAGGCCTCAAATGCCTTTTTTAAAGCAGGCTTTTTATCCAGTTGCTGTTTGAATTCTTCCGCCATGGCAAACTCTTTGGTCTTTTTCAGCGGTACTTTTAATCCTGCTTTTTCAACTTCTATCGCTTCATAGATATAGGCTTTCAATATTTTTTCTATCCTGCCAATTTCACGTGCATCAGTAAAACGTGCCTGGCGTGCAGACTGTACATTCTCTGTTTGCTGAATAAGAATATTTTTTTCATCCTTTAACAAGGCACCTTTAAAAAATAACAATGCACAATAATCTTTGAAGCCATGTATCAGTACGATATTGCTTTCCTGGTAAGTATAACAGGGGCATCCCCATTTTAATTCTTCCGTTAAGCCGCAGTCAAGACAAATTACCCGCAACTGTTCATATGCTGTCTGCCATTTTTCCGCCTTGTCAAAAAAGAAATCAACCTTAGGATTCATATGATTTATTTACTGGTGAAGTAATACAGGTTTTCTGCTTGCAGGCCTGTAGTACCAGGATATTACGGTAAGTATCAACAACAATACCGGGCCGAAATATGCTTTGCTACCATCGCCAATAGCCAGGTGAGAAAATATTGCTCCAGACATGGCAAAGAAAAATCCTGCATAGGCCCACTCTTTCAGTAATGGAAATTTTGGTACCAGCACAGCGATCACGCCAAGAAATTTCCATACTGCAAGTATCGTTAGAAAATACAACGGGTAACCCAGACGCGTGAACATCTCCGTTTCCTCCTTCAAATGTAATGCTTGTACAATTCCTGTGGATATCATACCCAGTGAAAGCCAGGCAGTGGCTATCCAGTAAATGATCTTATTGCGTTTTGTCATTGCCGGTTATTTTAGTTTGCTTACAATGTTTTCCAAACGGGTGTGCGCCATATTGATACCTTGTTCAAAAGGCAATTTCAGCATCTGGTCTCTCAGTGCAACAGACCTGTATACCACATGCATTCTTAGGCTGCTTGTTTCTTCCGTAAGCGATTCAAATTCCAGGAATTCCAGTTGTACATCAAACGGTGTATTTTCCATTTCAAATGTTCTTACGATCTTTTGATCCGGTATAAATTCATGTATTACACCATTGGCGCGGAAAACCACGTTGCCCTGTGCATCGGTAGTTTCAAACTGGTAGCCGCCATGTTGTTTGTTCTCCATTTTAAGCACCTTGTTGCCCATCCATTGCTCCACAATTTCAGGATCTGAGTAAGCAGTAAAAAGCAGGTTAAGCGGAAGATCAAACTCTCTGGTGATCGTAAGCTCCTGTTTACCGTCTTCGGCATGTATCTTTGTTTTTCTTTCCATTGTTATTTGTTTTTTGATTTGTATTTCTTCATAACGGCTTCCAGTTTATTAAACCTGTCGTCCCACATTTTTCGGAACGGTTCAATAAAGTCTGCTATTTCTTTCATTTTTTGAGGATTGAAATGATAATAAATCTCCCTGCCGTTTTGCTCCTGTTCCAGCAGTTCGCATTCAGTTAATATTTGCAGGTGTTTTGAAACGGTAGGCCTTGCAGTATCAAAGTTGGCAGCAATTGCCCCGGCTGTCATTGCCTGGGAAGCCACCAGTATAAGGATAGCCCTTCGTGTTGGATCTGCTACGGCCTGGAAAACATCTCGGCGTAAATTCATTGCGTAGTTATTTGACTACAAATATATATGTAGTTATTTAACTACGCAATTTTTTCTTGTTTTTATTGATCAATAAAGAGTGATAATTTTTTATGCAGATAAGGATGTTGAAAGATGATTATAACGTATAACCAATTTCCCAGGTATGCCCGAAAGGATCTTTTAACTTCCCGATTCTCCATTCTTCTTCAGTAGTCATCGGGCATATTTGTATGGCGCCGGAGGCGATTGCATTGCTGTAAAAAAGATCGGCTTTTTCCGTAATCAGTATTATCCGTACAGGGCTGTGCCCATGTATATCCGGGCCAGGGTTATTAAACTCCGGCTCTTCGTCACCCACCCAAAAGAAAGCACCTTCAATATCAATCCTGGCGGTAAGCTTTCCAGCCGGCGAATAATGCCTGGTGGTTTCTTTTGCCGCAAATGCAGCTATGTAAAAATCAACGGCCTTGTTCGCGTTATTAACTGTGAGGAAGGGAACGATCATCGTGTTTTTCATGTCCTGTGTTGTAAATGAAATGCTGTTAATATTGTTATTTCTAACGATAAGTAAGCTGTTGGTAAAACAATTGTCAGTTGCATACATCGTTAATGTAAAATATTGTTTGTGAAAACAAATGAAAGATATTAATAATCAACAGTATTTAATCCGATGGTCTCACTTGATGAATGCGCTGCACTATAGTTTTCCATGGTTTGGTCGTATGTATCATAACCAGCCAGCATTTTGTATCAAAAGCGCACAAGCAAATTAAATGAAATTCAACTATTGATTTGTAAATCAATCAGCTACATCTCCGGCACTTTCTTGGTAGTTTATCCGCGAATGCTAATTAAGGGTATGTAAACCATTGAAACATCACTAGTATGATCGTCAACTTTTTCAAGATCGCCTTTAGAAACCTGTTGCGTAATAAGGGATTTTCTGCCATTAACATTACAGGTCTTGCAATAGGCATGGCTGCCGCGATACTTATTTTGTTATGGATACAAAATGAAGTGAGCTATGATCAGTTTCACGCAAACAAAGACCGGATTTATGAAACCTGGAACAGGGTACCATTTGAAGGGCAGATTTCCTGCTGGAACTCTGTATCTGCACCATTGGCTCCGGCACTGGAAAAAGATTTACCTGAAGTGGAACGTGCAGTAAGGGTAAAACCTGAGAACAGCGCACTTTTTAGTGTGGGTGATAAAAAGATGGTAAAGTCAGGGATGCTCGTGGATACCGGTTTTCTGCAGGTATTCAGTTTCCCGATGCTGAAAGGCAATCCGTATACAGCCTTGAATGAAGTACATTCCATTGTGCTTACCGGTAAAGCTGCCAAAAGTTTGTTTGGCGGGGAGGAAGCGCTGGGTAAAGTGATCAGGCTTGACAATAAAGAGAATTTTACCGTTACGGGCGTTTTGCAGGATTTGCCCAACAACACAAGGTTTAATTTTGACTACCTGTTATCTTATGCCAACCTGAAGTATGGGGAAGGGCAGAACCTCGGCTGGAACGACAACAGCACCGCTACTTATGTACTGCTTAAACCTAATGCAGGTATTGCATCTGCTTCTGCTAAAATAAAAGACCTGAAACAGAAATACAGTGAAGATGCAAAGAACATGAAATGGCAACTGTTCCTGTACCCGTTGAAACGCTGGCGTCTTTACTCGAGCTTTACCAATGGGGTGGAAGATAACGGCGGTCGCAGCACATTCGTTACACTGTTTGGTATCATCGCCGGGTTTATTTTACTCATCGCCTGTATCAACTTTATGAACCTGAGTACTGCACGTAGTGAAAAAAGAGCAAAGGAAGTCGGGATCAGGAAAGTAGTAGGCGCCAGCAAGTATTCACTGATCGGTCAGTTTATCGGGGAATCTGTTTTTATCGCTTTCCTGTCAGGACTGGTGGCAATAGTACTTGTTCAGCTATGCCTTCCTGCCTATAACCACCTTGTTGAAAAAGACCTGTTTATTGATGTACGCAATGGTTATACGTGGATAACCCTGATTACGTTTATTCTTTTTACCGGCTTGCTTGCAGGTAGTTATCCCGCATTCTTTCTTTCCTCTTTCATGCCTGTGAAAGTATTGAAAGGCACGTTTAAAAAAGCCAATGCATTGGTTACACCCAGAAAAGTATTGGTGGTAATGCAATTCAGTTTTGCCATCATCCTGATCATCTGCACCATTATCATCAAACAGCAGATGGACCATGCCCGCAACCGCGATACCGGTTATAACAGGAACAACCTGGTATACCAGTTTATGACGGGTGATATTCCCAAAAATTATGCACTGATCAAAAATGAATTGTTGTCATCCGGTATTGCAAAATCAGTTACCCGGACAAACTCACCTTTAACAGAAAGATGGAGCGATGGATGGGGACAAAGCTGGGAAGGGAAAGATCCCAATGACAACACCTCTTTTGAAAGACTGCTTGCAGATGAAGGGTTGGGTGCTACCGCCGGCTTGCAGTTTATACAGGGGCGTGATTTCAACCTTACGCAATTCCCTACAGACTCAACCGGTTTGATCATCAACGAGTCATCACTAAAGCTGATGAAGTTTAAAGACCCCATCGGTAAAACGGTAGAAGACCTTGGTATTAAATGGCATATTGTCGGGGTGGTAAAGGATTTTATTCTTACCAGTCCGTATGAACCGATACGGCCACTTTTAATATGCGGTGCAAAAAGCAGTTTTCTTAGTTTCAATGTAGTCCAGATAAAATTAAATGGCAATAACCCTACGGCACAAAACCTGCAAAAGGCACAGGGCATCTTCAGGAAGTATAACCCTGATTATCCCTTCGAGTATAAGTTTGTAGATGAGGCTTATGCGCAGAAGTTTGAAAGCGAGCAGCGGCAGGATACACTGGCTGCACTGTTTGCAGGGCTTACCATTTTTATTTCCTGTCTCGGTTTGTTTGGCCTGGCAACGTATATGGCAGAAAACAGGATCAAGGAGATTGGTGTAAGAAAGGTATTGGGCGCCTCTGTGGCCAGTATTACTACCTTGCTGTCAAAAGACTTTGTAAAGCTGGTGGTGATCTCTTTTGTGATAGCTGCGCCAATTGCATACTGGGCCATGCATTCGTGGTTGCAGGGGTATGAGTATCGTGTAAGTATTCAGTGGTGGGTGTTTATGCTTACCTGCTGCTTGTCTGTTGGCATTGCACTATTAACGGTAAGTTACCAGGCAATCAGGGCTGCATTAGCCAACCCGGTCAAGAGCTTAAGAACGGAGTAGGGCAGGAGAGTAACCTGGCAAGGTCATCGTTTAATATAACAAAATGATACCGCAAACAAAGCGTTTGCGGTATCATCGTATTTAGTATAAGCTATCTTGCAATCAGCATTTTCTTGGTATCTATCACTTTTCCATCTACAAGCAATGAATAGCTATAGGCGCCTGATGCAAGTGTACTGGCATCTAACTTCAGGTTACCTTTTCCCTGTGCAGGAATATTCATTTGTTTCAGCGCTTTACCTGCGACATCATAAACAATCAGTTGTGCGGTGCTGAACCTTTGAGGAACGTTATAACTAATGGTGGTATTACCATTAAACGGGTTGGGCGTATTTTGGGTAAGGAATGCATCTGATACGGTTAGCGTACCGCCTGTGTTTTTTCCTATTGCCGCTTTTAACTCGTCAAGCTCCCTTTTCAATGCTTCATTTTGTGCGGATAATTCCTGTACGGCCTTTACCAGCGGCACCACAAATTCTGCATAACGCAACCCGTATACATCACTTTCGCTTTTAGGTGCATCTACACCGCTAAACACATATCCAGTTTCTTTTGCAGCTTTTTCAACATCCTGTGCAACAAAACCGCTGTATATTACTTTCTCCTTTTCATCAACGGCCCTGGCAGAAGCACTGGCTGTTTTTTCATCATTAGCGGAATTATTCTTAGGAGATAATTTTTGGTTAAGGCCCTTGATGTCGAGGTTATAGGTTACCGGTTTCAGCTTATTAATAAAATCCAGGCCTGCAACATTATCCTTTACATTCTTCTTAAATCGTCCGTCGGATATATTTGACCAGTTGGCATACCCACCTATACTTGTTACAGCCGAGTTGCCGATCCTTACCTGGTTGCTTGCTGTTGCAGTGGCGTTGTAACCAACGGCTGTTGCGTTGGTATATGTTCCGGCAGATACATCGGCACTATATCCCAGCGCGGTATTGTAGTTGCCGGTAGTGTTTCCGGACAATGAAAATCTTCCGATACCCGTATTGTAATCACCACTGGTAGTTGACTCTAATGAATAGGAGCCCACCGCAGTATTACCAAGACCGGTATTGTTAGAATAAAGTGCATAATAACCATTCGCGGTTGAGGATGAGCCGGTGGTATTGGCCCTTAATGAATAATATCCATTGGCCGTATTATAGTTACCTGTAGTGGTTGCATAAAGTGATTGTGCACCTGTTGCTGTATTAAAACTGGCGGTAGTAGCAGTATTAAGCGCCTGTGAACCAGCTGCCGTGTTATTGTTACCTGTGCTGCTGTGACTTAGTGCATTGTAGCCTGAAGCTGTATTGTCAGTGCCGGTAGTACTCACTTCCAGTGCATAATATCCATGTGCAGAATTTCTGCTGCCGGTACTATTTAAATACAGGGCTGCATACCCTACGGCAGTATTGTAAGCGCCGCTGCTGTTGGAATAGAGTGAAAATGCACCGTAGCTGGTACCGTAGTTGCCCGTTGTATTGGCATAAAGTGCGCCATAGCCTGCAGCCGTATTGTAAGAGCCCGAGGTATTTGAATATAAAGAACTAATACCTGTTGCCGTATTATAATTACCGTTGGTATTGTAATATAATGACTGGTAACCGATAGAAGTATTTGCAATACCTATGGTAGTTTGATAAGCTGAAAATGCCCCGATAGCCACGTTGTTTAGCCCCGTGCTGTTAGCATACAAGCTTCTGTAACCGATGGCAGTATTATGGTAGCCGGTAGTATTGGCGTATAAGGTTTTGGAACCGATGGCGGTATTTTGTCCGGTTCCTCCGTTTTGACTAAACAGCGCAGAATCGCCAATGGCCACCAGGTAACTGCCGGAAACATTGCTTGTAAGCGCTCTCACCCCAATGGCCACATTGGCACTTCCTGTGGTGTTGGAGTACAGGGAAAAGTAGCCTACTCCCATGTTGGAATTACCTGTGGTGTTTGCCTGCAGGCTTCGTGTGCCAATCGCTGCATTGGAATTGCCACCGGTATTGGCGCTTAACGCATAGTACCCGATACCTGTATTGGCATAGCTGCTGTTATTAGGCAGAACAGAAAAACCAATAGCCGTTACACCCTGTGTTGAATTGGTTCCAAAATGTATAAACTTGCTGGCTGCAAAATAAATAGAAGAGTCAACATATAACTTTCGCCAGTTTCTGGTAGCAGACCCCAGGTTCCTTGTATTTGAAGCGCTCGGCAGTAAATCCTGGTTTACTGATGTTGGGGAAGCCAGGTTGGAAAGGCTGGTATTGGCCTGTGAATAAACATTTGTTGAATAAATACATAATAGTAAACCCGTTAAAGCATAGAATTTTCTTTTCATAAAAATCGGTTTGTTGTGAAAAAAATTACAGCCAAATAAGGGCTGTTGTTTTATTTTGGAGGGGACAGGATTGAGTCTGTGTAATTATTTTAACTGCGCTTACAACAGCGGGAGATTCCACAATAGAAATACTTTCCCGGGTTAGTAATAGTCAGTTAACAGATTACAAAGAGATCAGGGAATTAACTTGATCTGACAGTTCTTGATAAGACGATAATAGTCATGTCCGTAAACAGGAGTGGGTTGAACAAAAGCATATACCGGGAACACTTGTCTTGCATATATCCCGGTACTTAAGTTTAAAGAACCTGTGATGCCTTTTTATCAATAGCGCAATGCTTTTGATAATGCTGTTTTTTCCAAAGAAGCAGTAGGTAAGATGAGTTTTGAAATAAGAATCTTCACCAGGTTACTTATGTATTTTGCTCTTGCAATACACTTGTTAGTAGTAATTGAATGAAAGTTCTACAAAACTTTGTGGGGCTTACTGAAACGCTACTGCTAAAATAACAGCAAAGAAAAATGGCAATAACCTAACTGGTTATAAAGCTAAAATAGATTACAGATTTTGTCAAGTAGGCATCGGGGAAAAAGTACCTGCAATTAGTAAACGTAGCGCTTTAGTTATTAAACGTTTGATGCTTAAAAAGGGTGCTATAGTATAATCAGCATATTTTGTTGTCATGAACAACCGGATGCGTAACCAGGTATAAAAGTTGCCGGGAAGGGAACTGGATAGCAGAATGATTTTCGAAATTGCTACAGCAATAAAACATTAATAATACCCGGTGTTCAATTCTTTGCCAATACTTTTTCATAAGCTTTTCTTGCAGCACCCCTGAAATAAACCTCGCCGCAAAGTACATAACCACACTTCTCAAAAATGTTCATCATTGCCGGGTTATCAAAGTTGGTATCAGCTTTAACGCTGTATATCTCGTGGCTAAGCGCAAACTCTTCTATAAAAGCAAACATCTTTTTTGCCAGCCCTTTTCCTAAATGCTGTGCTGAAATGGCTACCCGGTGAAATACAACAAAATCTCCGTTGGTAAGCCATTTGCCTTCTATATCGGCATAAGCTGGTTCGTCATTAATCAATATGGCAGTATAACCTGTAATTGTATCCTTTTCTGTTAGCACATAGCCTGCGCCCTTTTCAATGTCTTTTTTTATTACATCAGGGTTAGGATAGCCATCCTGCCATTGTTTACTGCCATCTGCCTTTCTGCGTGCGATGGCCCCCTGTAAAATCTCCCATATCTGCGGAATATCTGTCTCTGTTGCTTTTCTGAATTGATCGTTCATTCGTTCTGAAATTAACCGGTAATAAAGGCCGCTTGTTAATGATGATAGTTTACAATAATCTCCTTTTGTTAAGGGGCTTTGCTGCTGTGCCGGGATTAAGATTGATAGCCTTGCAACAAAAGCCAATTGAAAACCGAAGTACAAAAATATCTTTTGTTGCTCAATAGTATAACGTAAACCGGAGTTGCTCTGGTAAACAAACCAGAAGTGATGCTTTGTATTGTTAACAGGCATTGTGGCAAACGGGCTGTTATATGCCGTTTTATATCTTCACCTCCTTTAAGCTGTAGCCGATAAACTTCTCCGCACCGGCCAATTCTTTTATCTGTGGCTGACAATAATTCCAGGCGGTAATAAAAAACTTTTCCCACAACATTATCAGCATCAGGGTTCCACTCACTGGAGAGGTCATTCGTCTCATGCACCAATGTATTATGACTATCATAAATACGGAGACTTCCTTTTTTAATTCCTGAAAAGAAAATATGAAACCTGTTGTTAAGCCCGTCATCGTTTGGTGTAAAGGCATCTGGCACACCTATTACATAAGTATCAGTAGCAGAGGCTTTATCATTGATTAAATTATCACCTATGGATTTCTGAAGATGGTCTTTGTTACAGCCGCAAAACCGGTAATGTTATAAGCGGGAAAATAAATAAGAGGCAGGGTCTCATGAAGTAGTTTTAGAGATACGATTAAATAAGTGTGAGAAAATAAGAGAATAATGTACTACATCAAAATGATGATTTTTTGTACGGGAAGATAATTCCGTCGATCTCAATCACTGTTTCATCTCATTCTGATGATCTATTGTTGAATTATCATGCAAATTGGCCATCGAAATATAACTTATGAGATTGCGCAACGGCTCTTCTAATATCAGGGCAATCAAAGTATGGATCATAGGAAGGGTATTATTGTTATCTGGTGCGTTAATGCTGCCTGGATTATTGGCAGCACAGGTTACCGTATACGGAACAATTTATGACCAGACGTACACACAGGGATTGGACGCTGTAAGCGTTTTCAGCACATCGGGTAAAAAGGTTATTTCAGATTCTTTAGGAAAATACCGTATTGAAGTGGCGAAAGAAGACTCTCTTTATTTTAGTTATGTAGGAAGAGTTACGCAAAAATTTGCAGTGAGTGATATCCCGGAAGACCAACCTTTTGATATGAGCCTGCAGGCAAGTTTTCATGAGCTGCCGGCGATACGTGTATGGGCAGGCAGTTACCGGCTTGATTCGCTTAATAACAGGAAGGAATACCAGAAAGCATTTGACTATTCGCCTGACTATCTCGGGACGCCAAACAGCGGTTTCGGGCTTGGAATAAGTATCAGCGCCCTCTTTAGCGGTAAAAAGATCAGGGCAATGGAATCATTGCAGAAACGCCTGCTATGGATGGAAAAGGAAAAATACATTGATCATCGCTTTACCAAAGCAATCGTTGGAAAGGTTACCGGTTTTTCCGGGCCGGTGCTTGATAGTTTTATGATACGCTATCGGCCGGATTATGAAACATTAAAGCGGTTTGAAAATGACTATACCTATTATGAAGATATAAAATATCGTTCAGAGGTTTTCCTGCGTACACGCAAAGAAGAAGGTGAAGCTGTTAAATAAGGAAGGTCCCTTCTTTAGATTCCACGCAGAAGTATGTTAATGTATAGCGCTGTCATTTTAAGCCCTTTGCCCGCCAGTTACAGTAAACCTGAATTAGCCAGCTTATTTGCATTGATCTTAGACAGGTGCACAAAGGTTTTTTGCAGGTTATTTACCTGGCAGTAATTGATATATAAAACAGCCTGGAAAACAAATTACCGGGTACCCCATTGAAATTTGCGTATGCCTATTACAGCGAAAACTATCGTGTAAGCAAGTGTTAGTAATAAGGCGGTGGTAGTATCGCTTGTCCAGGTAGACGGCTCCATACCTACAGATACAATCATTTTTGTAGCACCATAGGGCGACCAATGGATCATTTTTTTAAGTTTATCGCCAAAGGCGCCCATATCACCCACCATGCCCACCATTATAAATACAAAGTACACAAGACGCGTAGTGGAGTTCACAGTTTCCGGGCTTTTGATAAGCCCTACAATTACCTGACCGAGACTTAGATACACGGTGCCACCGATCAGTGCTGTAAAAAAAGTAATAAAATAGCCTGCCGGAGAGATAGATATCTTGTCTACATAATACCCTGCAAGAAATACCAGTACCGTCAACAATAAGATCATGGCAAGCTGAACAGTAAGCCTGCTTGCCATAATTTCCCAGGCAGACAGCGGCGCTACCCGCAAGCGTTGAAATATTCCTTTGTCCCGGTCTCTGGCAATGGAGTTGGAATAGCCCATCAGCCCGATGGCGATCAAGCCAAGTGTGATACAGGTAGAAAGTGCAAAAACGGCCCCCAGTTTATCAATGATCCCTCTCCATGAAATAAGAATGATCACTGGTACCAGCAGCACCAATACAAATGCGCGGCGGTTGCGCCATTGGGCAGTAAAATCGGCACGCAGTAAAGCGGCAAAAACAGCAGATTTTTTAGGGATGGTAATTTCCATGTTTTCCATATCAGTAGTTTTATCAGGCGCGGATAGCGCGGCCGGTGAGTGCAATAAAAACATCTTCCAGGGTAATCTTGCCCCGCCTTGAAACAGCGATTACTTCGGGGTCATCGCGGTATTTATCAATCAATGCCTGTGGGGTATCAATAATGATCACCCTGCCATGATCGATGATACCAATACGGTCGCATACCGCTTCCGCTTCCTCCATGGAATGTGTGGTTAGTACTACCGCATGGCCTTTTTCACGAATGGCTTCAATCCGTTCCCACAAATAGCGTCTTGATTGCGGATCGAGACCCGTGGTGGGCTCATCCAGCAGCACCAGCCGGGGATCATGAATTGTGGCGATGATCAGGGACACCCGCTGTTGCTGCCCGCCTGAAAGCTGCCCATATCGTTTGTCTTTCACTTCTGCCAGGTTTACTTCCCTTAACAGTTGTGCCACTTTATCGGCTGCCATCTTAATGCCATAGACTCCTGCGTATAAACGGATGATCTCTGTTACCGTAAGTTCAGGTTGGAAACTGGTGGATTGTAACTGCACCCCCATACCCGCCCGGGCATGCAGTGGTTTTTCCCTGGTACTGTAGCCGGCGACTTCTATGGTGCCTGAGTGGGGTTTTAGCAGCCCTTCAATAGAGCTGAGTGTACTGGTTTTTCCTGCGCCGTTGGGGCCAAGCAGCCCGAAAATTTCACCGGATCTTACATCAAAAGACACATCGGTAACGGCCTGTAAAGAACCATAGAAAACATTCAGCCCACTCACTTTTAAAATACTGTTGGATGGATGATCGTGCATCTTGTTGGTTTTGAGCTATCTCAAAGATGGCAAGTACAATCGGCGAGGCCAAATATAAAAAGGCAAGTGTTGCAATAATGTCGGGCAGCAGTGGTTTCATGTCGGTGAAGCGTTGTACCGGGGAAGATAAAAAGGTATAACCAACATGCTGGGTTCTTCCTTAATAACTTGAATAAAGCAGCATTTTCCGGTATGGCCCGGTGCAGTTTTTCCGGAGTTTCTTCGTATCTCCTTTTATATTTTAAGGATATTAAGTTCATAGTAAGTTTGACATTACCGGATTTGCTATCAATCAAGTTCGTACCAGGTTCAAATACAATTGGAAGAAGGTTGCGAAGTGTTTTCGCTCAATAGAAGCGTTGTGTTAATAGCAATGTTTCCGGCGCAGGGTACCCGGCTCTGTAAGAGCCTCCTGTATGATTTAACGATATATCGATGATGATAATTTTTTATATCAAGGTGGCTCCTACGTAGCCTATTGCCTGTTGCGTTTATTTGCTATAAACAGGAAACTCCTGCGGAGTAAAGTGCTGCAGCAAATCTTACAAGCAAACACAATGTTCAAAAAGGTATCGCTTAATATGTTTCAGTAGAAAAATGCACATACGTAAAACATTCCGGAAGATGTGTGTCGTATATGCCATGTTTGTTAAATGCCCAGGCCGGGTGAGGTTGTATTTCCTTGCCCGAAGACAGGAGTTTTTGAAACCTTCCAAAGAAGATGCGCCAGGTATCACCATCTGAGGGCGGGAGAGACCTGCCATTGGCCAGCCAGTGCATACTCTTCCAGGGGATGGCTATTTCAAGTGTCCAGCCTTTGTCTACATGTGAGGGATTGTTGATCTCACCATCAATCTTTACAGCAGTTTCCAGTCCTTCCATATCATAATCAAGAAAAGCCCATCTAAGACCCCGCGGGTGACGCCCCCACCAGAAAGAATCTGCGGTGCGGTCATAATCGCCCCCAAATGTCAGTGCCTTCTCCTTGAATACATCAAATGCCGGCACATCAAATTTCCCGCCTTTCTGATAGGCGTCGCGCCAGATAAAGAACACCTCGTAAATGGTATTCAATGCATTTATCTCCAGTTCATAATAACAGTCTCCGCCATCAATAAATACTTCCAGGTCATTCTCCAGGAATACAATATCATCACGTTGAGAAGTGGTGGCGGCAACAAATGGTTCTTCCGCCCAAAAGGCGATATAGAGGTGATCATCATTCCATAATACCGCGGTACGGGTATCATAAAAGGCGGGGCTGCCATCAACCATATCCACAAAACGGTCTGATTTAATGGCCTGCTGCCACTCAGGTTTGGTAAGGTCTCCGTCAACCGTAAGTGAGGTGGTAATTTTGTGGGCAGTGTAATGCTTTACCTCGTCCTGGCTGCAGCCATAGGTGTTTTTCCCGCTCATGATAAACAATCGTATTGCTGTTAGAAAAGCTTTGAATAAACTACTGTTGTGATTCGTAACTCCTGATCACTTTAAATTTCGGTTGCCCGCCATCACCATTCACCACATTGTATTGTATGCCCCTGATGGTACCGCTTGGCGCCACATGTGCAGAGTCTGCCGTATTATACACGGGGAAGCGACGTATAAGCGTACCTTCCATCAGCATAAACTGGTCGTGACCTTTATAACCGGCCCTTAACTTAGGGTCATCCAAAATATCGGGAAAATAGATCGGGCGCATGTTCTGGTTGCCCTGTGAAGAAATGGCAAAAACGGTTCCGTAAGCATTGTCTTCACCATTGTATACGTACATCAATACATCGGGAAACCCATCTCCATTCAGGTCATCAACCTCAACACTCTTAATCCTTCCCTTTACTTCAATGTTTACATCCCTGGCATCTTTCTCAAAGCCGATAGGTTTAACAGTTACGCTGTTCTTATCCGTGTTTTTATTATTGGTTGAAATACGGTAACCTGACTTACCTACCTGCACGGTAGTATCCAATCTTCTGAACTGGGCATTCACACTAATAGCAGCCGTTAATACCAGGAGCATCAACATGCCCTTCTTAAAAAACATGCACATATCTTTTATCATTTGAAAGGCGGTAAGATAGAGAATATTTTGATACGAAAAGGAGCGGTGGCTTTAACACGGTAAAAGCTGCCGGTAGAAACTTAACAGGAGCGCCGGGGATAGCGATAAGGACTTTGATATAATAAAAAACGGGCAGCAGTGATGCTCAACTGCTGCCCGTGTAATTGGTATTAATACAACGCGTTTAATACAAGGTAAACTCTACGCGCCTGTTTTTCTGACGGCCTTCCTTGGTTTTGTTAGAGGCTATTGGTTGTGATTCACCATACCCGGTAGCTTCTATGCGGCTTGGGTTGGCACCTTTGGAAACAAGGTATGCTTTCACCGATTCTGCACGATCTTTTGACAACCGAAGGTTAGATTCGTCTGATCCGATATCATCTGTATGCCCGGCAAGTTTAAGACTGAAGTTTTTCTTCACCAGTATTTCAGCTACGCGGTCAAGGCTTTCAAAAGAAGTACTGCGGATAGTTGCTTTACCTAGGTCAAACTCAAGATCGCGGATGGCATCTTTTACAATGCGCTTGTCTTCTTCCGTAATAATTACCGGCGCCGGTACTTCTACTTTAGGAAGTGTGCAACCTTGTCCGTCAACCTTATCACCCGCAGGTGTATTGGGGCATTTGTCAAAGTAATCAGATACGCCATCTTTGTCAGCATCTGCTTTTAACTTGTCAAGCTCTGCCTGCAAGGCATTTACTTTCGCCTGCATATCTTCATTTGATTTGGCATTTTTGGAAAGTTCTGAACTTACAGAATTGCGAAGTGCCATGTTCTCATCCTGCAGGTCACGTTGTAACTGGAAAGCAGGGTTATTGGCCATTAACTGTGGCTTGGATTTTTTACCTAATGAAAATTCCAGCCCCACATAACTGTAGGAGAATTTGTCTTTATTAATGCCGCGATCATAACCATCCAGGTTACTGGCGTCAACAAAATTCATGCGATGCCCCAGGTCTATATTGATGCCTGGTGCAGTAAGGATCTTGATGCCAAAACCGGCAGGGATAAAGAACTCCTTAATACTTCCGGATGCCTTGTAATTAATTTCCTGGCTGGTTCCTGTGGGCACGATGTGCGGTTGATAAGCCACCCAGCCGCCACCAACGGATACATAAGGAACAATAGGTGTTTTCTCGCTGATCCAGTTGATATTGCCAAAGTTGAATACGGCACTTACACTGGCTGCCCAGTTAAGATCAGTATTGAAGGAGGAGTAAGGGCGGTTTGGCAAACTGCCATCGCCTAATTCCTTAGAGTTATCACCCTTTAAAGTGCCTTTTAAAAACTCTGCCTGTGCACCCAGGTAGTGGGTAAACTGGTTCTTAATGTAGAATCCATACCCTATGGTTGGCTTCCACTTACTGAAGTCATTGGAGCCGCCGATAGCTACTACAGGTGCAAGCACACCACCGTTCACACCGATGGAAAATGTGCGAAACCCTGAAAGACCTGTAAAGGGTTTTACCTTTTCTGTTTTGCTGGAGTCTTGTGCCGATACACTGATAAGAGATGGAAAGAGCATAAGCAGCAAGCAATGTTTCCTGATCATTTGTTTCATACTAGGTTTTTTAGATTAAACTGATGCCATATGGTAATGGCGGGTTATGGTTTAGGAATGAATTGCAAATGAGGTGCCAATAAATAACCAGGCGGTTGCAGGGTTAGTGATGCCTGTGAGACATAAAAGTAATTCCTGCAGGTAAAGATGAGCTAGATGAATGCCTGTAACTTCCTATGCCAACCCAACCTCATCCTGTATATATTGACCTTTACAGCGGGAGTTTTATTATAGATTGGCAGGTAAGCATATTCCCGGATGGTTTATTAAATGACCACTGAAGCACGTGCCAGGCCATTTAACACTATTGCCTGTTGTCTTCCTTTCAGTTTAATTTCTCCTAAAGGCCTGGTGATATAATCCGGTGAAAAGTAAAGCTGGGTAAGCAGGTCTGAAGATACAATGACCTCTTCTTTAAATTCAACACATTTATTAAGAATGCGGGATGCTGTATTTAGTACATCCCCGGAATAAGTGATGTCACGTTTAATAATTCCAACTTCTCCGGCAATTACCCTTCCGCAATGCAACCCTGCTTTAAAGGAAGGTACCAGCCCGTAACGATCCAGGTATTTCTGCGCGTGCCGCTGGATATGCATTTTCATATCAAAGAAACATTTGAGACACTGGGTGTTTTCGATGCCTTCTTCATACTTCCAGGCCACTACCACTTCATCGCCTACATATTGATAGATATTGCCCTTGTTGTCAACAATAGGCGTAGTGATATCTGCAAAGAAATCTTTCAGCAGCAAATGATAATGTTCATTGCCCAGCTTCTCTGCAATGCTGGTGGAGGCATTCAGGTCGAGAAACATAAAGATGCGCTGCTCCTCCACCGGGGTATTATATTTTCCCCGAATGATGTTCCAGAAGTTTTCCTGGCCAAATTTGCTGTTCACCTGTAAGAGCAGTTGTGTAACGGCTACCACGAAAGACCAGGCAATCAGGGCCCTTGCATGGGAGGTATCAGCCATAAAATGTTTGAATGCTTTCCAGGTAACCGGGTCTGACAAAGGTTTACCCACCTGTGATGGTACTATGATGAGCCCCATTAATAAAGTAATCAAAGCCACGATCAGTACAAAGGAAATGCTTACTGCAATAATGGTGCGGCCATAGGGTTTGTCCTGGTACTTAACATTCACATAAAACACGAGGAAACTTCCGCCTAACAAGGCTCCCATTAAACCGGCGCCTACATTTCTCGCTGCGGCCAGCAGGAAAGAATACTTGTTTGATAACCCCAGCGAGTTGTCTGTGAGCAATACCAGGTGATCGTATAAGGTAATAAAAAGGCCAGCGATCATCCAGGAGATGATGATGACCTTTAGTTGTTTTAGTTTTAACTGTTTGCCTCTTTTCATGAGATGGGTTCGTTTGTTAAACTGCTTTGCTGCAAAGCTATCCGGCGTAATGGATATTATGCCGGTGCTGATAAGACTTATTCAAGGGGTGATAACGACTTTGTGATAAAAATATTTGGGATAGGTATCTGATTTGTCGGGCAAGCTGAGTTATTGATTTGCTAACGCTCAAGCCGCCGGGCTTCGTCCCTGCAACGGTACTGCTTTGGCTTCTCTGGAAAAAATATCCTCCGGATTTTTTCCAATTCCGCTGCGCGGAACCGAAGCCAAAGAGGTACCTTTTGCAGGGACTGGTGTAACATGTAGGAGAGGTGAGAGGGGCTGCGGGTGGATGATGGTTTTTGTTTCTTGTTTGTGAAGCTTCGTTTAGGATTTTGTGATAAAAATATTTGCGATAATGATTTGATCTATCTGATAAGCTAAATCGTTGATTTGCTAGCGCTCAAGCCGCCGGGCTTCGTCCCTGCAACGGTACTGCTTTGGCTTCTTTGGAAAAAATATCCTCCGGATTTTTTCCAATTCCGCTGCGCGGAACCGAAGCCAAAGAGGTACCTTTTGCAGGGACTGGTGTAACAGGTAGCAGAGGTGAGAGGGGTTGCGGGCTGATGATGGTTTTTAGTTTGATGTAGCATAAATTAGAACCATACTTGCATAATGACCTTATTGTTTCTATGAAATCAGCGTACTAAGTAGTAAAGTTTAAACGGTAATGTTTATTGTTGTGAACAGTTGCTTAAAAAATGTAATTCACAATGGTGCAAAAATGGTTTTAGCTGATTTTAACCGTCCGTGCTTATTTTTGCAGGCAATTATTTAATACTTTCGGCGGCATGAAGCAAATAACCGGAATTGTAGTATTCCTTTTACTATCAATCATCAGCTTTTCCCAAACCTCTTTCTTCGATTTTCAGCGTGGATACCCCAGGGTTGCACAGGCATTACGTGCAAAAGAAGATACCTTAAAAAAGCAGTTTGCAGCGGCTGGTTTACAATGGCCGGCGAAGCAGGTATATATCCGCTCCTTTAAATATGACAGTCAACTGGAAGTATGGGTAAGAAGTAATGCTACCGAAGAATTCAAGTTGTTTAAAACATACAAGGTTTGTGCAATGGCCGGTGCCATCGGTCCAAAACGTATGGAAGGTGATTACCAGGTACCCGAAGGTTTTTATTATATCACAGAGTTTAATCCCAAAAGTGATTATCATCTCAGCCTGAAAATAAATTATCCAAATGCTTCAGACAAAATACTGAGTGATATGCAAAGGCCCGGTGGCGGCATCTATATTCATGGTAGTTGTGTTACGGTGGGCTGTATTCCAATTATGGACCCGCAAATTGAAGAACTGTACATACTTGCTGCTAACGCTAAAAACAATGGCCAGGATTATATTCCCGTTCATATTTTTCCTATCCGGTTTAGCAACGTAAAGAGCTTTGAATATTTTTCCAAGGTAACCAAGGACGACCAGGAAATGCAAAAGTTTGCCGTGCGTCTTAAGACTGTGTATGACTTCTTTGAAAAGGAAAAAAAGCTTCCCCTGATCACCATTAATAAGACCGGTGAATATATGGTGATGAATTAACCACTCTAACAAAAAGCAGCTTCCGTTAATTAAACTCCGCTTCTTTTAATATAAGGATGAAATCATCTTTGCTGATGGGCTTTATCTTGTAGCCACTGATCAGTTGATAATTCTCAGACTTTTCGATATCCTCCTGGTTGTTGGAGGATGTAACCACATATACCTGCGGCTGGTAGTCTTTAATAGACAGTTCGATAAATTCATCCAGGAACTGCCATCCGTCCATATACGGCATATTAAGGTCTAAAAAGATCAGCTCCGGCAGGGCATGGATGTTCTCTGCATTTTGTTTGAAATATTCGATGGCCTGTTCCCCATCATAAAACTGGTGTACGGTATTTATGCCGGATACTTTGCGGATAATGATCTTCATGGTAAAATGAAACACTTCATCGTCATCAATTATCCCGATGGAATCAATTTTAGTTTGCATAGGTTTCGTCTTTTTTGAGGTGAATGATAAAAGAGCTTCCTTCATTTAGTATGCTTTCCACGCTTATACTGCCTCCAAAGAAGCTGAGGTGATTCTTGGTGAGAAACAATCCTACGCCGTTGCTGTCATAACCCTTGTGAAAAGTCTTCTTGTACTTAAACAAGTGGTTTTTGTATTTGTTCAGGTCTATGCCAATGCCGTTGTCTTTTACAATAATGTAATCCATATTATCCCTGAAACCACTGCTGATGGTTATAACGGGTTTTCGCTCTGCAGACCTGTATTTAAGCGCATTGCTTAACAGGTTATAGAACATACTTTCCAGGTAGATCTTTGGAAAGAGTACTTCCTCTACGTGCAGGTCAAGCCGGATCTCTGCACCGGTTTCTTCCATCTGTGGTTTCAACATATTAATGGCGTATTGAACAGAAGCTTTGATATTCGTTTTAGATAACCTGATCTTGCGGTTGAGCTGTATATCCACAAACTCTTTCAGATCATCAAGTGTGCCGGTGATGGCCGATGCTGCATCTTTTACTTTGGAAATGAGGAAGAGTTTATTATCCAGGCTTTCATCGCTTTCAATAAACTCGCTCATGGTAATCAGCGATGCGGCAGGGCTGCGCAGGTTATGACCAATGATGCGGTTAAATTCATTTACCTGGGAGATATTATATTCCAGTGCATGGTTCTTTTCTTCTAGCTGGCCAATCAGTTTTTTATTTTCTGTGATGTCTATTACCTGTAATATCAAAAACAAAGGTTCATCCTGTTTATTCCAGATGATAGAGGCGGAACAAAGCCCCCACATAAGAGCGCCGTTCTTTCTGAAATATTTTCTTTCAATGCGGTAGTTATTAATACTTCGCTCAAGTAATTGTTGTATCAGTTCTTTGTCCTGCTGTTCGTCGGCAGCATCACTCATGTTTCGCAAAGGCATGTTAAGCATCTCTTCCCGTGTGTAGCCGAACATATCACAGAGTGACTGGTTTACGTCCAGCCACCTGCCACTGATATCAACCAACGCTTTGCCCACCGGTGAATACTTAAATACATTGTCCAGGTTTTCACGGCTTTGGGTAAGTTCCAGTTCCTGTTCTTTTCTTGAAGTAATGTCTATGATCTGGGAGATAAAGAAATCAGGTTTTCCCTTTTCATTCCTTACTAAAGAGACCGAAAGAATCGTCCATAAAATAGAGCCGTCTTTCCTGATATAACGTTTCTCCATTTTATAGTTCTGCATATTGCCATCCAGTACTTCGTTCAGGTAACCAAGATCAAGCGTGAGGTCTGGCCCGTAGGTAATTACCTGGAAGTTGAGCAGCTTTAGCTCTTCTTTATCATAACCCAGCATATTGCAAAGCGCTTCATTGGCTTCAATAAATTTGCCATCCGTACCTACCAGTGCCATACCTATTGCCGCATGGTCAAAGATGTTCTTAAAAGTATCCTGGCTTTGTTTAAGCAGCGATTGCTGCTTCTTGATGAAAGTAAGGTCCTGCACGGTACCGATTACCTTGTCTGCATTTCCCTCTGCATCAAGCAATACTTTACCCCGCGCAAACAGTGTTTTTTCGATGCCGTTTTTATCAGTAAATATCCGGTAGTGGTCTTTGTATTCTTTGCGATGCACATAGCCATCAAGCTCCAGCCGGGCTTCTTCCTGTTTATCGGGTGGCAGTATGCTGATGAATTCATCGTAGGTCTTAACCTGTATATTGTCTGGAATTCCATAAATATTCCTCAGGCTGTCTGACCATAGCAGGCTGTTGTCTTTTATATTCCATTCAAAATGGCCAAAGCCGCCCATTGTCTCGGCTTCTTTTAATTTGTGATTTATACTAAGCAGGTCTGCTTCCATACGTTTACCTGCCTGAATCTCGTTATCCAGTTGTATAGCCGTTTTAAGGCTGAAGGCGTATGGTAACAGCTTAATAAGATAGAATACCGTAACCCAGCTAATTATACCCGTAAAAAAACGAATTAAGGCGCTAAGGCGATAAGCAGGAAACCAGAAAATCACAGCATCCATAAAGTGCGTAGCGCCGCAGGCGAGAATAAATGCCGCAAAAAGAAAATAGAGCTTTATAAAACGCTGGTGTTTTTTGCGCGTAATAAAACGAATAATGATGATGGGGATGGCAAAATAGGCACTCCATATAAGCAAGTCACTGATGATGTAGAGCCAGCCATGAAACTCAGTCCATTTGCCACAATGCCAGCGTGGCGGCCAGTCACTTGTATCGAGTAACTTCCTAAAAAAATCTGTCAGGTCGTTCATGTGTGTGTTTTCTCAAAGAGGCATAACCCTGTAAGTTATGCGCACTTTGTAAGGTTTTTTTGGATAGAATAATAAGGCCTTTCTAAAAACTAAATCCCGGGCCACAGTTAAGCCGCACTAAATAAAAAGAATATCTTTTATATCGAAAAGCTTTCGCTATTTAAAATCAATTAAAATACATGTCCCCGTCTTCTTTTGCAGTCGTTATTTCGATAATCCTGTAAAGATATATCTGCTTGCGGAAGAAACCAGTGTTCCAATGAAGATGAACAAAAAAGAGGGGAAAGTGCAGGTGCTGCGGGATAGTTTGGTCGAATATCTGTCTTATTTCTGCCGGTTGTGATTTATGTAAATTCATTTTACCCAGATTGGTTACCTGCTGCATTTTTTAGGAAGGGTAATTGATAGCTGCCCGGTTATATACTTTCTTCTTAATTGCCTGCCGCCCACATAATCGCGTTCCTGAACAGTGTGGTGAAGGCTTCATTTTTTAACAGGACAGGGGAGTGGCCCATAAAAATATACACATTACGGGCAGCTACTTTTTCATTGGTCCAGATGACCGGGTGATCGCCCATTTTAACAGAGCGGTCTGGCTGGTAAGACGATTCATCTACGTTGGCAATTACGTGAACATTGCTCCTGGGGCTATGATCATACGTGTACCATTCCTCCTGGTCAATTATAAAAGAAGCAGGCAGGTTCTTCATCACCGGATGTTTAGCATCTTCTACGTTAACCTTGCCCGAAGCAAAGTCGGGGATATAGTTTTTCCAGCGGATACCTCCCATAAAATCAGAAAACCATTGCCAGATGCCAAAGCCATCAAACTCGCCCAGCAAAGTGGCGTGGTGAAGACCAATCCATCCACCCTTTCCTTTGCTGATATAGTCTTTAAAGGCAGCCTCAGCCGTATCGCCCCATCCGTAAGGCGGATAATCCAGTTGAATAAAAAGCTTGTACCCGGAGAGATAATCAGCGGTAATATTTTTAGCGCTCTGTATATAATCAATGGCGAAGCCGCTGTCTGCCGCAAGACGATCAAGCCAGGGGCGGGCCGCTTTTGTGAATAAGATATGATGTCCGCCGTTTTCAGCCAGTACCAGTAGCCTGAACTTGGGGTTAGCTGTTTGCGATTGAACTTTGCCGGAATTTAACAGCAATAGCAGGAAGCAGCCTGCCAACAGATGTTTTATCATGATGAATGTAAGATAGTAAATGCGTGTTGGCAACAGGAGAAAAAATTGCGATTAAAAATCCGATTGAGAAGATGAAGGCGCTCCTGATGAATAAGATTAAACGAAGTATTAAAAGATACTGGCATAGCTATTGTATTGTTGTTAGAAACGTTAAGCTATGAACAACAAAAGTTTAATCGGCGGAATCGCTGTTGCCGTAGCGGCAGGCGTAGGCGCGTTCCTTTATTACAGGAAAAAGTCATCCCGTTTACAGGGAAGTAAATCTATTGAAGGTGCAGCCGAAGACGCTTATCATACCATGGATAAGCATCTGAACCACCTGGAGCACAGCACAGAAAAAGCACTAAGCTGATAAGAATTGAAAAGGGGCGTTGCCCCTTTTGCTTTTATTTGTGTGGACGATATATTCATCCTTTCATTATATAATGCAAGGCGAGTTCTCCGTTGGGGAATTGTTTGGTGCCGATAAGCTTTAGGGCAATTGCTGTTTGCTGCTGGCTAATAAAAAGCGGAATTCCCTTGCCAAAAATAGATGGGTTGATAAAGATCCAATATTCATCAATAAGTTTACAAGATACCAGCAACTGCGCAATAGCGGGACTGCCAAAGATTAGTATATTACCGCCTTCCTCTAATTTACTCTGTACCAGTTTTTCAGCTATATTTTCTGATATAATTACTGTACGATCTTTTTCGCTTTTTAGTGTTTTTGAAATAACGATCTTCTTTGCCTTGCTGTACCACTGCGAATATTTTACCGTAGCTGTTGATGCACCGGGCAGATCTTTTGCCGTTACCCAGTAACCTTCCAGCATTTCATAAGATATACGGCCAAATAAGGCGGTATCGGCGCCTTCTGTAAGATCAGCAACAAAATCAAGGTTTTCTTCCCCTGCTTCAAACCCATCCAGTTCACCATTAATACCGGCGACAAAACCATCCAATGAAGTGTGTGCGATTAATATTAGTTTTCTCATCGTAACATGAATTATAATTATCTTAAACAACCCGGTTGCCTTATATGTTTTACCTGCCTGTTACTTTTTAGGTTTTGCACGCTCATATTGCACCGGCCACTCAATATTATCTTCCAACGCTATGGCAGCATGTAACGGAAAGTAAGGATCTCTTAAAAGCTCCCGCGCCATAAATACAAGATCCGCATTGTTGTTTTGTAGAATTTTTTCAGCCTGCTGTGCATCGGTTATTAATCCTACCGCACCAGTAAGTATACCTGTTTCTTTCTTTACACGTTCCGCAAACTGAACCTGGTAGCCGGGGCCAAGAGGTATTTTTACATGAGCTGCATTGCCACCACTGGAACAATCTACCAGGTCAACAGCTTTTTCTTTTAGCATACCGGCAAGCTTTACTGAAGATTCAATATCCCATCCACCATCCACATAATCTGTGGCAGAAATTCTTACAAAAAGCGGGTACTCATTTTTTAGCACTTCCTGTATGGCGGATGTAATTTCCAGCAATAGTCTTGCACGGTTCTCCAGGCTGCCGCCATAATTGTCTTCCCGCTTGTTGCTTAATGGGGAAAGAAATTCGTGAATAAGATAGCCATGTGCCGCGTGAATCTCTATTACTTTATAACCCGCCCTTATGGCACGTTCTGCTGCGGCTTTAAAATCGCTGATTACTTTATTAATGCCTTCCTGTGATAGTGCGGTGGGGGCGGTTTCATCTTCTGTAAAAGGCAGTGCGCCCGGGGCTACAGACTGCCAGCCGGCAGCGTCAGCGGCAGGTAGTTGCTTACCACCTAACCAAGGTGCAGTATGACTTGCCTTACGCCCGGCATGCGCCAATTGTATACCAGGCAAAGCCTGCTGGTTGCTGATAAAACGGGTGATCTGCGACAATTTTTCTATGTGTTCCTCTTTATATATACCAAGGTCATTAGGAGTGATACGCCCCTCTGCTGAAACCGCCGTAGCTTCCTGTATAATTAATGCCGCGCCGCCTGCCGCACGGCTGCCAAGATGCACCAGGTGCCAGTCGTTGGCAAAACCATCTTCTACAGATGAATACTGGCACATAGGCGATACCACGATCCTGTTTTTAAGAGTATATCCTTTGATGATTAAAGGAGAGAATAGCTTGCTCATAACATGCAAATTACAAGGATATGGTTAAGGAATACTTTATCATAACTATAAAATGCTGTGAGCAGGAGATGAAGGGGATTATCTTAACATAAAACGCTGAGCTGGGTATCTGATCTTATTGCTAACTTTAGTATGCCGGGAAAAGCAGGCCCCTTAGTAGGTTTCCTGGCATATAAGACTAATGCAATTTTATCCTTCAGAAAACCTTGTGTATGGAAACTGTGTTTTGTATATCTATCAACATCAGGTCTGGTACAGGTTATGAACTGTTGGGAAAGTTTATGCTTGGCTGCAATCGTCAATTTGCTATTGCTGTTTTTAAACAATTGAAAGGAAACGTAAGCATCATCAATGATGAACCTATTCAGCTTGATTTTATAGAGTCGAGAAACGGGCTTCCCGTGCATCTTGAAGTAATGAGTTGCAGTCTTAACCAATTGGCTGAAAACACCCGTTTAATTACCAAGGAGAAGTTTATGTTGCTGAATATGGAGAGCCGGTAGTTTTAACTAAAGTCTTTGTTGTTCTGATAGCGTAAGTATTTTTCCAATCACAGTGAAGAGTATTGGAGAATTCCAGTCAACGGAAAATTCAAAAAAAGCATTTTTGTGTGACTCCTTTTTTGAAAAAATGGAAAAGTAGTGGCTGTATTGTTTTAAAGCAACATCATCCCATATAATTAGGCCGTGTTTAACTAAAACAATCCCTTCCGGAGTAAATCTTACACCTCCTAACTCAAAAGGTTGATTTGATAAAAAGAGACCAAGATGCTTTTCGATAAGATCATTAAAAAAGAAATCATATAAGGCTGTAAGAATTTGATGGTACTTATCATTCAGCTTATGCAACCTGATACGATAAACAGATTTGAGTCTTAATTTTAAAACCTCATTGTCCGTTCTGAGAATATCTATACAGTAAATACGACCAATATAAAATTTATATCCTTTTATCCATTTAATTCCATACCTGATACCAGAAAGATTAGTACTTGTTATAAGTACCGGTTGTGTATTTTTTTCCTCCAGCTCATTATAACTGATAAGTTCATTGGTGATAACGATTCTTTTGGTATTATGTAATACAGAAGGTTTAAAAGTAAGTTCAAATTGTTTCATCAGCAGGATAACGTTTGCAGAGAAATGGATCCGCAAAATACAATGTTTTATTGTTTTATGCGGTACAGCGATCTGTTATTTGTATCGTTAAAAATATTTCTCCATCGTTATACCAAAAGTGATCAGCAGGTTCTCTCTTTTTGTCCGGTTGATTTGATTGTAAGTACCCGATGCTGTAATGCCCAGCCATTTCTTTAGCTTAAGCGTAATGTTGGTAACCGATTTGAAGTTATAATCAGAGATGTCTGTTATAGAAGGTTGGTAGAAGAAGCTGCCATCCATCAGCACTTTTTCATAGATCTCCCACCTGAATTTTGTCCGGAAAGAGTTACGGACTGTCTGGTACAGGTCAGGGCCTATCCGTGCATTGATCAGGTCGCCCGTTTCATATAAAAATCCATCGCTGAAAACAAGGTTTGCAGTGTTGCTTTTAACAGCGGTATAACCAATACCGCCACCAGCCTGCAACCGGCGATTGATCTTTAAAGAATAACTCGTCTCATAGGTCAGCAGCCCCCAGTAATAAAATCTTTTTGTGTCTTTAAACAGGTCAAGGTCTGCATAAACTCCAAAATCATTATTGGTAAGATTTTTATTTTGCTGACCATAAATCCAGGTGCTGCTCGTATTCACTGAAAGTGTCTTGCGATGCACATTAAAGTTAAGGGCATTGTTAAGTACATAAGAATTGGCATCATTGGTTTTGTTAATAACGCCGGTAGAGGCGTAGCGGATATAGTAAAATGTACTGTCATTAAACTGCCCGAAACAGCAGCCAGAACCCATTATAAAAGCTATTAACAGAACAATGTTTTTCATAATCATCTGATTTCAGCATTAACAACTTCATACCGGTTAGCGGTAATCACAAGCCGGCAATATAGGAAAGGCTGTTTAAATGGGCCTGATTGAAGAAAAAAATGCACAGCCTGTGGCAGATTTTACAGCATATCATTGTTGCTTTTTATGGTGCGGTCTTTGTTCTGACTAATTGTTAAACCGTTTATTTATTGATCTACAATTTATTCCTATGCCTTCAAAAGTACACAGGCAACAATTGAAAGAAATTTATAATCATATCGTTGGATTCTGGTATGCAGAGAAAAGACAACAAGTACTTATCTTTTCACTGGTAGAGGATTTTGCCCAGCCTGCATTTCTTAAGGTGATTGAATATGGTCATAAAGAAACCATGACTGTTTACAATATTAGTATGGATATACTCAACCAGTTTTATTTTGAGCTAGGTTATTTTGAAACAAGACCTTCCTATACCATTCATTCCATTACACCAAAGGAAATGATTATTAGTAATGAGGAAGGTGAAACAATGCGATATAGCAGGCGTATTGATACATCGTTTGCAGATGAAATCATCCGGAGGATTTGTTAGCAGTTACTAATTTTTGTTATTGCTACACGGTGTAGCATATTTGTAATATTGTTATTCATGCGGCGCCAATAAGTTTAGTGGATAGAAATTTATATTTCTCAATATCCAGAATGCAAGTATTACTCCCAGTGTGATAAAAGCAAATGTTTTAGAGTAAAAGAAATATTGTGTTACCGGCTTTTTTCTTAAAGTATTCACCACTGCTACTACGCCTGAATATAGAAGGAAAGGTAGTGATGCTACCAATAGTACATTATAGTGTATGGCTTTACCTGTTTCCCCATGTAACAATGCAGCAATTGCTCTTTGTGAACCACAACCAGGGCAATAAAAACCGGTAATAGTATAAAACGGACATTTGAGCAATTGAATTACAGGCGCAGCAAATAAACTGTACAGGATAATAATGAAAATAATGATTGCCGCATTGATAACAAGACGTAATTGTCTTTCTTGCATACACTAGTAGCTGTGGCGTGCCCAGAATCCTGTGCTTATACCAAATGCAATTAACAAGAAGTATAATACAAATACTCCTATACTCACAAAAAAACCAATTTTAGTCCATTTGCCGGCTTCTTTGGAGGCAACTGCAGCGCCATTATAATCTCCGGCTGTAAACTTGGTGTTTACCTGGCTGGCATAAACAATACCCACAATGCCAAAAGGCAAACAGCAGAATAACGTAACAAGAATTGCTTCAACAAGCCAGTTTTTTGGTGGGGTTGTTGGTTGTAGAAAATCTCTATTTTCCATATAGTAGTTTTTAAAACGGTAAACAGATTTTTCCTAATATATTTCAAATACCTGGTAATTCAAAACGATGTGCCGGTTATTTTTAAGCAGAAGTACCTGCTCGATATAAAAGCAAAAAGACGGACACTGTCCGTCTTTCCTGCTGTTTCCCTTTCATAAGGTGTTTATTTTTTATACATGCTCAATTTGCCATCTTTTCCTACTTCCAGGATCATGTGTTTGTTATCCTGCTGAAGGTTTACATAGTAGTGGGTTGAACCTTCTGTTTCATTGTCAAATTCAATAGCTTCGGTAATGGTCCAGTCAGCATATTTTTTAGTGATTGCATCACCTGCATTACCAGGTAATTCGCTAAGCCTGATGTGCTTGCTTGTGGCTACCAGTTCGCCTTCTGCAGAATAAAAAGCTTCCAGGCTTTCATTGTTATCAGTAAAGCTGATCTTGGTGATATCATTTACATCTTTCACTGAAATATTGGTAGCATTAGGGAACGCTTTTTTGAATGCATTAGCGCCGCTAAAACTTGCTTTGTCATTGCCTGCTGCCATTACGCTGCTGATTAAACCGATAAAAAGTGCTGAGGTGATAAGTAACTTTTTCATAACGTTTGTTTTATAAGTTTGATTTGATTGTTTGTTTGATGTAAGTAATAATTCCAAAGCGATGCCAAAGCGTGCCACCGTATATAACTGATTGATTATGAGTTGTTTTAAATTCTCTTAACAAATAAAAAACTGTCCGGTAACGTAACACTTACTGTTCAAACCGAACGCTTATGATACGTTTACAGGTAACAGTATTATGATTATGTGTCTCATGCATCTTTCTCATTCGCTGTATGCTTATTAAAATGTAACGCAGTAACATTTTCTTTTAAAGTAATATCGATCTCATTGCCTTTTTCTGTCAGATAGTTAACTTTCAAGAATGGAACGGGTAACCTTATTTTATATTGAATCTCCTGGTATCAAAAGCTCGCAGGAATTATATTTTAATGAAGCAGGATCATTGTGTTTTGACGGATATGATATTGGCAAAATAGTGGAGGAAGTATGGGGTGATAGTGACTATGAATATCAGTATATCATTATTGATAAAGAGGTACAGAAATTCTATCCGTTATTTAACCTCGAAGCCGGTGACAGGTCTTCACTTCTGGTGGCAATGAAACAACGGTTCAGTGTGAATAATGCCTTTAGTATGCTTGGTACATTTATGCAGGAACATAATATACAGTTCGATAGTTTTACCTGGGCATAATAAGATGATCATAAATTTTATTGCCGCTCAAATCGCCAATCCAGTGAGCTTCCATTTCCTGCAATGTCTGTTGCGTATATCTTTAATAAATGCGTTCCCTTACTGCAGTGTTCATCCATATAATAGGTGAAACGATCCTGTCTTTTTTCAAACAGTAACCATCTTCCATCCAGCGTGGCTGTAAAATTACCTGGCCCGCCTGCATTATCTGCAAAGCTTACTTCAATGGCATCTTCTCCGTTATAAATCTTTTGCGGATGTATCATTGTTAAGGTTGGTGGCATGGTATCCAGTTGCAACCATATATTACCCGCTTCTGAAGTTTACCATTCATTTCATTGCCTGCCCATGTTCCTTTAACGGTTACCTGGTGACGTGCATTTGCCATACGCATCACCACATGATTACGCAACGGACTTTTAGCCGGTAACTTCGTTGTAATAGCAACAGTAACACTATCATGCAAGGGAATGGTCTCAGGAAAAAACCTGATGACAGCAGAAACCATGTCTTTTCCTTTTGATGGTAGTGCGGTTAACTGCATTGCCGCGGCATCGTAAAAACTGTTCTTCGGGAAAAATATACGTGCACCGGTTGTTTGAATTTGTTGCTCAATACCGGGTAATAATTGTTTATTGGCAGAAGTATTGTACCGCGGGGTAACGCCATTATATCTTAGTAAAAAAGAAGCAGAGTCCCGGTTGCCTGCCCAGTCTGTAATCAGCAACTTTACAGCATGTGTTTTCCTGTCGCTCAGATCAAGTATTCCATTGGATGGAGATCCTCTGAAGATGGGCAGGCGGTTCCCCGGCAGCTTCAGCAATAACAGTACATTTTTATTTTCAAGGATACTTTTTCCGTAATCGATACATGCATTTACATACCGGGTATCTGCATAAGAAAAACTATCAAGGGTAAGCTGGAACAGCAAGGCATTATCCATCCAAAGCGCAGCATGATAAATACCCATCCTGAAACGACTATTTTCTTTCATACAGTCAGCAGCTTCAATTCCCATCCCGATAAAAGGTTCGTTTACGATAAGCTGGCGTGCCGGTTTGTTAAACTGATGTCCTTTGGATTCATAAAAACTTCCTTTAAGATCATACCACCAGAGTTGCCGTATTTCAGGCGCCTTTGTATCAGGTAAAACAAACCCGGCCTGCAATGGATTAATATTCTTCTCGGTTAATGTATTCCTCGTTTCAAAATGAAGATGCGGCCCTTCTGAAGCGCCGGTGTTACCGCTTTTGCCAATCAGTGTTCCCCTGGAAACCTTTAGGCTGTCTTTGGGTGGTGCAATATCCTGTCGCCATGATTGAAGTGCATATTGTTTTTGTTTCACCAGTTTTTCTATTGTCTTATTAAAACTGTTCAGGTGCGCATACACAGTGGTAGTGCCATTGGGATGGTCAATATAAATCGCTTTGCCAAAACCTGCATCCTCCACCGTAACGCGGCTGATATACCCTTCCGCCGCAGCATATACGGGCAGGTTTTCTGCACCCTTTGTACGTATATCAAAACCCATGTGAAAATGATCCGGTCTTAACTCGCCAAAGTTGGCTGCAAGTGTAGGTTTAAAAGAAAGCGGCGATCTGAAATAGCCACTCATACCCGTATCATTGTAATAGTAGACAGCGGCAGAAGTGCATACCAGCAAAACAATGATGAGCGTATAACGTTGGATGGTTCTGGCCATAAAAAATAATTATGCGGCCAAATTACCAGCCTCTGCATCCCTGGTCAATTGAACTCTGCCAACACACACGGGGCATCTGCATAACAGGGTTTACTATCGTATACCGGTATGCATATAAAAAAAGGAAGTTTGCAGAGATAAAATGCCATCACCCTGAAACCTTTACAGCATCAAACCATAGCACGCATTACATTTGATGCATGAAGAAAAGACTGGGACTGTTGCTGGCAGGTTTTATCATTATTTATTACCTGGTACATGCTGCCGATGATCTTCCTGAACTGGTGCATGGCAATCACGGGCTTCAATGGCTGCCATCATCGCGATCTTATCTTTTGCATAGCTTGCGGGAGATGGCCATTGCTTTTCTTTACCCGCTGAGCGTTTACCTGGTATTGCACCGCTTCTATCCGCAACAGAAATTTATAACCGCTCTGGTTACTGCCGTAGCTACTCTTCTTCTCTTATATACTTTACATTACCAGTTGATAAAATGGATAACTGAACAACCCTTCCGGTTACGGACTTTTTTCTCAGAGAACCTGTTTTTTATTTGCGTGTATCTCTTATACGGTATTGTTTTCTATTTTATAAGATATGCCCAGTACCGTGAACTACAACAGCAGGAGTTGCTTTTACAAAACCGCCAGTCAGAACTTTCTTTCCTTCGCTCACAGGTAAATCCGCATTTCCTGTTTAATAGTCTTAATAATATTTATGCGCTGGTTTATGAGCAATCAGAACATGCATTACCTGCTATTGCCGGTTTGTCTGAAATGCTGCGGTATATGTTATACGATACCAATGAAAAAGTCCCCCTGGCCAAAGAGGTAGCGTATATAGAACAATATATTGCCTTGCAGAGGCTGCGGTTTGATCATCCTGTTCATGCTGCGTTAAAGCAATATGGAGATATATCCGGCAGGGAAATCTCGCCTTTGTTATTGGTACCCTTTGTAGAAAATGCTTTTAAACATGGCGATTTTTCTGAAGGTGGAAGCGGGGTGGATATGCAACTCACCATAAAACAAAATGAGCTTTGTTTTTATGCCAGCAATCAAAAGGGGAGAGGGCTTAAAGATAGCGGCGGCGGCGTTGGGCTGAACAATGTACGCAGGAGGCTGACATTATTATACCCTGGAAAACATCAGTTGGAAATAAACGATACGACGGACCTGTTTACCGTAAACTTAACCTTAACACATGAGTCATAAACCGGTGAGATGTATTATTGTGGATGATGAACCGCTGGCCGTAAAACTGCTTGCGGATTATGTAGGGAAAACCCCAGGCTTTGAGCTGGTATTAAAGACCACACAGGTATTTGATGCGCTTTACCAGGTGCAGGAAGGCAATTGCGACCTGTTGTTCCTGGATATTCAAATGCCGGAACTGAGCGGGATACAATTCATAAAGATCATTCGCAACAGTTGCCGGGTAATTTTAACCACGGCTTATCCCGGCTATGCTTTGGAAGGTTTTGAATATGATGTGGTGGATTATCTTTTAAAGCCGATCACTTTTGAGCGTTATATGGTCGCAGTGCAAAAGGCGCGTCAGCGAATGAGCGAATCTCCGGAACCGTTAAAACCGGAAGCCCCTGCCCAGGATTATCTTTTTATACGCACAGAATACCGCATACAAAAACTAAATTTTTCCGATATCCTCTACATAGAAGGCCTGCGGGATTATATCGCCTTTCACACTGTACAAGGCAAAGTGCTTTCACTGGAAACCATGCGGCATATGGAGGAGGTTTTACCGGCGCATCGTTTTATCCGCATTCACAAATCTTATATCATTCATAAAGAGAAGATAGATTTTTTGGAACGCGGAAAACTGGTCATCGCGCAACAATACCTGCCAGTGGGGGATACCTATCGCGAAAAAGTAATGGCGCAATTAAATGTGGTGTAAACATCAGGCAGCTTTGTTTTATGATTCTCCGCTAAAAATAAAAAAGCCCTGTATAAAAATACATGGCTAAAATTTTCAATTAAATCCCTAATAAAAGTGTCGTCTGTTATTACGTACGAAAATGTTTTTCTGTTGGTTTTGGCAGCAATCTTTATTATCGTATCTGTTTGTCCGGAGAATACTTAGTATATGCAGGGATGGTAAGTATAAATTTTGCCATTGCATTTTTTCTGCTGCTACCCATGCAATGAATGGTAAAATCATTGGTCACCTCCAAGCCATACCAACAAGCTTCTCCCGGGCCTTTCATGTCTTTGAGCCGCAGGTGATAATCCTGCAGTAAATGGCGTTCATTATAATGGGTGCATCAGTAAAGGCGCCGGAATCCTTGTTTTTCCCGTCAAAATCCCCGAAAGTTAGAAAGAGACTTGTATTCCTCTGCGTACTCAGCGTTCTCTGCGTGAAATATTCCTCACACCGGGTACGCAGAGACCTGTTTTTTGAGTCAAACACCCGAGTTAGAAGATGCCTTGTATTCCTCTGCGTCCTTAGCGTTCTCTGCGTGAAATATTTCTCACGCCGGGCACGCAGAGACCTGTTTTTGAACCAAACACCCAAAAATTAAAAGATGCCTTGTATTCCTCTGCGTGCTCAGCGTTCCCGGCGTGAATCATTCTCACGCCGCGTAAACAGAAACCTGTTTATGAGTCCAAACCTCCGAAAGTTAAAAGATGCCTTGTATTCCTCCGCGTGCTTAGCGTTCCCTGCGTGAAATATTTCTCGCACAGAGACCTGCAGCAGATCATCTCCTTTCCCCTCTATAAGATCCGTCGTAAACATTTCACTCCGTCCGTAAATGATTCACCGGGTTGGTAAACGCAGCATTCAGCGCCTTAAAACTCACCGTAATCAATGCAATCACTATGGCCGAAACACCCGCAATCCCAAACACCCACCAGCTAAGACTCGTACGGTACACATAGTTTTGAAGCCATCCATGCATAAAATACCAGGTGAGCGGACAAGCAATCACAAACGCAATGGCAATAAGCAGGATGAACTCCCTGGAGAACAGGTAAACAATATTGCCGGCCGTAGCACCAAGTATTTTCCGGATGCCCACTTCCTTAAGCCTTTGCACAGCCATAAAAGAGGCCAGTCCATACAAGCCCAGGCAGCTAAGGAAAATGGCAATGGCGGCAAAGCAGGTGTATAGTTTGGAAAGCTGTGCTTCCTGTTTATAAAAGCTGGCTACCTTTTCATCCATAAACTGGTATTCAAAAACATTCTCCGGGAAGGTGCCGTTCCAGAGTTGTTCAATGCTTTTAACGGTGGCAGGCAGATCAGCACCGGTGATCTTTACACTCGCGGTGTTATATCTTCTCTTCACATTACAAACAAAAACCGGTGAGATGGAGTCTTTAAAAGAAGCCGCATTAAAATCCTTGATCACGCCAACAACCAATCCTTTAATACGACCATCCCACAGATCAATCTCTTTGTTAATCACCTGCTGCGGCCGAAGATGCAGCCTGTTGACAAGCGCTTCATTCACCAGGAATTCGCGGATAGAATCGGTGCGGGTAAAGCTGCGGCCCGCCACCAATGGCAACTGGTAGGTGGCTACATAATCGGCATCACCAAATTTGCTGATCGCTGCAAAGTCAACATCCTTCGCGGCATGATCAAACTTAAAACCGGTCCACCAGTTGTCTACATCAGATGGCGACTGAGAGTTAAAGCTCACCATGCTTACGCCTTTCATTTGAAGCAACTGGTTACGCAGGTAATCAATCTTGCTGGTGCCGGCGCTATCGTTTTGAAAAGGAATATTTACCAGCGCCTCTTTGTTAAAACCCATTGCGCCATTACGGAAATAATTCATTTGTTTGGCGATAAGCATGGTACCGATGATCAATGCCTGGGCGATCACAAATTGAAACACCACGAGCCCTCGTCTAAGGGTGATGCCTTTGTTGCTTCGTGCTGTGAACTTGCTTTTAAGCGCAGTGACAGGATTGTATCCCGCAAGCACCAGCGACGGGTAAAAGCCTGCCAGTAGCGTGACTGCAGTGGTAACGATTAACAGGAAGAGCAGCACTTCCTGCCGTTGCAATAAGGTAATGGGTAAGGTAATATCAAGTAACAGGCTGATAGGTTGTAAGATGATGGCCACCAGTATCACCGCTACCAGGACAGATGCCATCACCAGTAAAAAAGTCTCAAGCAAAAACTGTTTTTTCAACTGGTATTTGCTGCTGCCAAGCACCTTGCGTACACCCACTTCCTTGGCGCGGTTAACAGCTTGTGCGGTGGATAGGTTGATAAAATTCACGCAGGCGATCAGCAATATAAAAGCAGCAATGAGCCATAAGGTGCGGATGCGTTCCCTGGTAATCGTCTTGCCCAGAAAATTACCGGCTTTCTCATCAAAGTGAGTGTCACGCATGGGTTGAAGCAGTTGTATGATCCTGCTGTCTGCAGCACGGTATTTCCCGGCAAAATCTATCAGCGGTTTACCAAAGGAGGCGGCAGTGGCGCCCTTTGGCAACAGCACAAAACATTTGTGGTTGCTGTTGATGCTTACCCAGTCTGTAGACTTTGCAAAAGATAAAAAAGTGTACGGGATCACCATCGTGATCTGGAAATCCGTATTGGATGGCGCATCCGCCAGTATCCCCGTTACCCTTAATAAAACATGGTTATCGATTTTTATATTTTGCCCGATGGCTTTTTTCCAATCGGTGAAATATTTCTCTGCGGTCTTCTTGCTAAGCACCACTGATTTAGGATCGGCCAGTGCAGTGGTGGCATTACCTGCCAGCCAGGGAAAATCAAAGATCTTAAAGAAGGAAGGCTCGGTGAGGAAGACGCCGCTTTTTTCCTTGAACTTTTTTACAGGGCTGCCATGGTCGTCCATCACCAGTATCGGCAGGTTGTCTACGCTAAATACACCCGCCACCTGTTCCAGTTGCGGAAAATCATTTTTGAGCGCAGTGGGCAGGGGTGCAGGCACAGCAGCAACAGCATCATCTTTTTCACCTTTGGTAAGTACACGGTAGATCCTGTCTTTCTTACTGTGAAATTCATCAAAGCTTAACTCGTATTGAATCACTACAAAAATGGCCAGGCACACCGCGATGCCGGTGGCTAGACCACTGATGTTGATCAGCAGGTAACTTTTGTTGCGTAGCAGGCTTCTGATGGCCGTTTTAAAATAGTTGCGAAACATAAGTTGTGTTTTTTAGTGAAAAAAATGACAAAGGAAAGTTGATACGAATATTTTCGTCTAATTTGATGCCATGCTGTATATCATTTGATAATCAAAGGACTAACAGAAAAGCAGGCAACACACACTGTACGCTTTTGATATAGTTTGCGTACGGTTGCGGCACGTGCTGCTTACCGGTGTACCTCTCTTCTGATGAAATAAATTGAATACCGATGGTATAGAGGAGATGGCATTGTGCCGCCGCCATGTTTCAAAAACATCCATGACCGGGAGCCCATTGTTCAGGAAGAGGTCGCTCCTGTGAAAATGTGTTGAACCCCGATGGCTTTTCATCACAGGTACACGTATGTCAACACCTGTATAAATAATGGAAGTTTTTTAAAAGAGATCAGTGGATTTCTGTTTGCAAAAAAGAATCCATGAGGCTTTGCAATGTTGTTTAAGGGAAAATGTTTATCACGCGATGTTAGTCCCTTACGGAAGAACTGCGTACAATTAAACTTGTTTGCATGGATTGAAGGATGGGGCTGGTATCGCCGGGGCCTTTACGTATGGTCTCCAGCAGAATACGCATCGCGGCACGGCCCATATCCGCCACCGGTTGTTCCACGGTGGTAAGAGCGGGTTCAATTACTGCAGCCATGGGATCGTTACTAAAGCCGACCACGCCAAGTGCTGCCGGAATCCGGATACCGTTTTTCTTTGCATATAACATAAGCTGGATGGCGGTAGGATCATTGATGCAAAAGACCGCATCCGGACGCTGCGCCTGGGTAAGCAGTTTTTCCGCGCATTCCCATGCGCCCTTCTGTGAAAGGTTGCTCCGCACCACCATTTCCTTTTTGAAAGGAAGCCCGTAATGTTTAAGCGCATCCATATATCCATTGAGCCTGTTATGGCTTACCCGTAATGCGGGTGGCCCGCTGATATGCGCAATATGCCGGTAGCCGTTATTGATCAGGTGTTCCACCGCTTTAAACGCCCCTTCATAATCATTCACCAGTACTTTGGACGTATCCATTTCTTCACACACGCGGTTAAAGAATACAACGGGAATACCATGCCGTTCAAAGGTTTTAAAATGATCAAACTTACGTGTCTCCCGTGTCATGGAGATGAGCACCCCATCCACCCGGCTGGCGAGCAATACCTTGGTATTCTCCACTTCGGTTTTAAAAGATTCCTGAGACTGGCAGATGATCACATTATAACCAGCCTGTGCCGCCACTTCCTGCGCGCCAATGATCACGGTAGGGAAGAAGTAGGTAAGAAATTCCGGCACAATGATGCCGATGGTGTTGCTCTTGCTTTTTACCAGGCTTTGTGCAAGCTGATTGGGCTGGTAGTCAAGCTGACGCGCCACTTCCAGTACGGCCTGTCTTGTCTGGCTGTTGATATCGCTGTGTTCATGCAGGGCGCGTGAGACGGTTGATTTGGAGATGTTAAGCACACGTGCAATATCCACGATGGTGGCCATATGTCTTTTGCTGCTGGCGGGCAACACTTCTTCCTTTACCGGCAGTGTAAAATATACCTTGCAGTCTTTACAATAATAGCGTTGCTTTCCCCTCACCATACCGGCCCTTGAGATCGCATGAACCTGTTCACATTTTACGCAGCGGATCATAGACTTTGCCAATCGTTTTTTGTATCGCGATAAAAATAAGCCGCTGCGCCCAATATTCCATTAAGCTGTGGGTATTACCACAAATATTTAGCAGGGGAGAAGTTATCTTCTGTCGCCGCATCGGGCGACTTGCAGTCGCCTGATGGATCAACGTTGCAGCAGTACAAAAGAATAACTCACGCAGAGCCGCAAAGCCCGCAGAGTAATAGCATTTTACTTTGTGGAAACTACTTCGTGCCTTTGCCCCTTCGCCCCTCCGTGCCTTCGTTCACCCCCTCACTTCCCCTCCGCAAAATCCAGATACTGCTCCCAGTCATACAACGTAAAATCATGTTTGCCGGTACGGATATGATAACGGATGGTTTCGCCCACGGGATGATTCACCGGCGGCATCTCCGTTACGCCCAGCCCTTTCTTACCAAATAAAGCATATACGGGTTCCGCGTGTTGAGCGCTCAGGAATTCCCCTTTCGGGTCCGCCCACAGATCATCGGCAGCACTGGCGACGTACAAGGGCCGCGGCGCCATCAGGGCCAGTAGTTCATGCTGGTCTACCGGAAGTAGTTCAGGATGTTTGTTGTATTGTTTGTACGCAGGCGCAAACCAGTGCGGGAAGGACGTGTTGATACGTTCAATGGTTTCGCCAAACCAGCGTTTGGATAAGGCCGCACCTCCTTCACCTGAGTTGTTGGAAACCACGATGGCAAAGCGGGTATCATTGGCGGCGGCCCATAAACAGGCCTTACCCAGCCTGGAGTGCCCGGTGATGATCACCTTTTTTGCATCAACGGCAGCTTCTGTTTCCAGGTAGTCCATCATGCGGCTCAGTCCCCATGCCCATGCACCGATGGCGCCCCATTCGTTTTCGTTGATGGATAGGGCTGCTTTCATCGTGGTGCGGATGCCTGTCTTCCAGCCATCCGGGTGGTCGGGTTCCAGGTCGCCATAATAGGCCGTGGCCAGTCCATAGCCCCGGTTGATGATTGTTTCCACGGCCCATTTGCTGGTATCTGTTCCCCTGGACGCTGCGGTTGCCCGGTGGTTCACAATGCCCTTTGTTGCATCATCCATGGCCCAGCGGGTAGATATAAGGATTCCCGTATCTGCCTGGATCGTCTGGTTGCCGCTAAAATTAAGACCGGTAAAAACGGGCACCGGCTTGTTCGCATTTTTTGGCAGGTAGAGCAACACGTCCATGGACGGCCCGGTGGATACATTATTAGTGAAAAAAATAGTCACCTGTTTACGGATGGCTTTACCGCCCAGTGCCGTGGAGTCTATGGAAGTCACTTTAAACTGCAGGCTGGCGGGTTTACCCGGCATTTTGCCATATACGTTTTTAGCAAACAAAGCAAGTAAGGCCGCACGCTGCTGCTCCCATTGCTGCGGCGTGCCGATGCGTTTGCCATCGGCCCCCTGCAAAGGATCGGGTAGGGTATAGGCGGGCACTTTCGCTTCGTCCTGGTTAATGGGAATATCCTGTGCGGGGCTGCTGAATGGAATAGCTGTGATCAACAGAACAAGGCAAACAGTCATTATAGGTAAGCAATAACGATTCATAGATGAACAACGATTGAGTGATGGATGTGCTGAAAATACGAAAGATTTTTGAAGGGGTTGATGGTAGTAGGGGTGTATTACGTAATAGCGGGGCTTGGATAAAATTTGTGATTACAGATACCGCGCTACAAATGAAAACTCACGCAAAGCCGCAAAGCCCGCAGCGCAAGCTAAAATTTGAAATTTTTGTAGCCCGGCAGCAGTTTACCCCTTCATCGGGCGACTTGCAGTCGCCTGATGATTAAAAAGTATGCCTGAGAAAAAGATGCTCCCGCAAAGCCGCAAAGCCCGCAGAGAAATACAAGTGGTAAAGAATTCTTTTAGATCCTGTCAGCAGGTTCCCCCTTCATCGGGCGACTTACAGTCGCCTGATGATTAAAAAGCATGCCTGAGAAAAAGATGCAATGACGCAGACTGATGAAATTGGCCAACGAAACAAGCAGTACCCGTGCAGGGTATACGCGGGCACTTTCGCTTCCTACTGGCTAATGAGAATATCCTGTACGGAGCTATTGAATGGAATGGCTGTGATCAGCACAATAAGGCAGATAGTCAATATAAGTAAGCGATAACGGGTAACCGATGAGCAACAAATGAGTGATGGTGCTGAAAATACGAAAGATTTTTAAAGGGGGGGGGTGAGGAGCAGTAGTATGTAATGACGTTGTATAGGTGGGATTCATAATGTAGCTATCCATCTTTTATTATACTGCCACTAAGCTGCATATAGAACGCCAAACAAATGATGGCTTTTATTATTTATCCGAAGAGCGTCGCACTAAACGTTCACAAGTAAAATAACTGCCGCACTATTAAGAGATGTATGGAGTTTAACAGATCATCAGCAAACGGTGCTGCCCGGCTTTTTCCTTTGGGGCACGATGAACACAGGGAGGAACCTTGCTTCCGGGATGATCGACCGCCAACCTGCACAAGTTACCAATGCCTAAGCTGGTAATCGTTGCTCCCGGTTTAGCGGAGTAGTGCAAATCAAAAAAATGCTCACGTAAAAATGTTTCAAAACCTTCGTTTGCTCCTCCATACAGTTTTTTAAGTTCATTGCGTATTTCGGGAACAAGCACTTTTTGCTGAGCTGCTGAATTTGGTAACAACTCACTGGACTCACCATAATAAGTGCATAAAAAAGTATCGGTTGGTACGGTAGAGCGGTCAGCATGAAAAGAATAAACATCGGTTGGAAAAAAAAGGCTGGCATCATCTCTCTCATAACACCTGATCACATTAAGTATTGGGGATGCACCATGCTCTTCCAGCAATTTTAAATCATGTAAAAGAACTTCACGGGCAAGCTGCCCCTGTTCACTCAATACAAGAGCACAAAGCTCCTCCTCATCAAGTGTTTTTATATTTTCGGCAGACGCTGTTTTACAAACAATCTCTCCAAAATCACCCGGTAGTTTACGCGGCCAGCAAATAGCATTTATTGTTCCATGAAAAGGCGTGGAAACAAGCTCCTGGAAATTCCCGACACATATCATTTGGTTACTTGCACAAGCTAAGTTCATCTGTACATTTTATACCTGTATAAAATTATCTCACGAAAATAGTACTACTTAGCCTTCCTTCATGACTGACACCGACCAGGGTGAGTTTACGGCTGTGTCTTTGAGGAGACTAATCAACGTGTTGTACAGCAAAATTTTACACGATATCGTATTGCAATGCTTTATTTGCCGCAAAGTTTAGGAAGGGAAATGAAAGACAAAATCTGACGCTTATAAAATATCCAGAGACTGCTAATGCAATTTGTAGTTCCGAATGATTTTCAGACACACCTATGATTTAGATTGGAAATTCCTTTTAACTAAACTCGTGGCGAAACACTTGCTCTAAATTTCGCAAAGGCTAAGCTTTTTTTCTTTTCCTGGAAAACCATATTCGTTCATTGGCTATAAGCCTAAAGTCTAAAGCCCTAGCTTGCTGCCGATAATTTTTGTAGATTTCTTCACTAATTTTTGAAATACCTTTCGAATCGAAGGGATGAGACTGCAAACAACTCAATACCTGAATATCAAAAGAAGCCGACAGCAACCAATCAATGTCCTGCTTATATCCTAGCACAGCAACCGAATTGGTTTTTTCCATAAAAGATTGTAATCTTCACTTATCAGTCTTTACCGTAGAACAACTGCCGAAATAAATCACTACCCTATCACACTTGCCTTCCAAAAGCTCTGCTAATCTGTTTAAATTTACTTTTTGCTTACTACCAATACAAATGTTTTCGGGTTCGCCATGAAAGGCAAGGTATAAAAGAGGATAATTTCTGTGAAAGGATTTAGTGCACCATCGCTTGATGGAGAATTCAAACTCTTCAATTGTCGCGCAACGGTGATGTACAAAAGGTGTTTTACCAAAACGTTTAATTAAGTCCAAAACAGGGTAAACGGTAGTACTATCGCGATGATCCCCATACCAAAAACCTTCGATGCAAAATATTCCTTTCATATTATTATCTAAGTTTAAGTATTTATCAATCCCGCTATGCTTCAATATAGATACATACAGAAAATTATATTTACTTTCTATTAGCAACTAAATTAAGTACGGCCAGCGAATTTCTAAGCTTCTTTCTTTCCGTTTTGTAGCAACTCATGAGATATCTGTAATCATCTGAATAGTAAAGCTCAATCCCAGCACCTAACGTTTCTCTTATATCTTCCAGCGTCTCGGCAAAACTTTCGCACTCTTCCAATTGCTTATACATAGTGGTGAAAAAATCTTTCTTTTTGGAAATACCACTATCATCGAATTTTTTGCTACCCAAAGCTTCTACAAATTTAATAAGCTGGCCGCCGGATTGCCATTGAAATTCCTTCAATAAAGAAGCAGTCTTGAGGTATCGCTTAAATTTTGGATTGTACATAAGCTTATTGTCTTCCTATTATCGGGTTAATTTTATTCCTCAACGTGGTTTCAACAATAGGCATAATCTGGTCGTAGCTTGATACTCCAATATTTATCGTACTCAATCTAAAAATATGGTTATGAAAATACGGACGGGCAAACAACTTTAAAGCAAACGTGGGACTATTTAAACCCAAAAAGAGGTGTTCATGAAAACGGTTTCCTATGCACTTTGACTTGCCAAGATATACAGGTATCCATTCCTGCATTTCTTTGTGATGTGTTAACCTTTTTAGCTTAATGTTCGGTACGGACTTCTTTTTATAATCTTCATGCTCGTATTCTTTTCTGAAATTTTCTACCCATTGTTCGAATTCAGCAAACTCATTGGTATTTTTTACTTCAATCAGGTAGATACCGGGGTACTGTAAATCACTCTTTTTATCTTTGAGTTTTTCATCGGTTAATACAAACTCAAAATTCGTTACAAAGTTCATTTGCTCTGCAATGGCAGCTATTTCTCTTACAGAAGAACAAAGCATTGCATCAATTTCTTCAAGGGTTTTCATGTATTAGTTTTAAAGGATGAAACTATTAAATCGACGGCAATCCCAATTCTTTTAAAAACTGATTGTGTGTAGCCTGGGCTTTTTTGATGTCTTGCTCAATCGCAACCAGCTTTTTGTTTACCTCCAGCAAATCAATTTTTTCTTCGTCAACGGAGGTGCTAACATACCGAGAAATGTTCAGGTTGAAATCGTTTTGCTCAATTTCTGACATAGACACTTTCCTGGAATAGCGTTCTATTGTTGAACGATGTTTGTAAGTGTCTACAATTTGTTCAATATGCTCGGGAAGTAAACTGTTTTGGCGTTTGCCTTTTGCATAATTCCCTTCACCAGAAGCATTGATGAATAATACATCGTCAAACTTCTTGCACTTCTTAAGCACAATAATACAAACAGGAATACCTGTAGAGAAAAACAGGTTAGCTGGTAACCCTATTACCGTATCAATATTTCCGTCTTGCAATAATTTTTTGCGGATACGTTCTTCTGCACCGCCGCGGAATAACACACCGTGTGGTAAAATAATGGCCATCGTTCCCTGGCTGCTTAGAAAGTGAAAGCCGTGTAACAGGAAAGCAAAGTCGGCAGCCGATTTGGGTGCCACACCGTAGTTCTTGTTTTCCAAACCCTGTGTTTGCATAAATGCAGACAGCGCTGCCACTGCTTTTTCAAATCGCTCTATTACCATCGGGGCAGGTTCTACCAACCATATCTCCCGGCTGTTTTCTTTATGCTCACCGGAGAACAAACCAATGGCTTCATCTACGGCTGCCTGCTGGCTGCGAAAATCAAGGATATTGCCATAGGGTTTGGTATCGTTTAAAATACGGTTGGTACGGCTGAAAGCCTGTATCAGGCCATGATACTTCAGGTTCTTGTCTACATACAGCGTGTTGAGATATTTACTGTCAAACCCAGTAAGCAGCATATCCACCACAATCACGATGTCAATTTTATTTTTAGCCGGGTAGTCTGCATTGCTGTATTTATGAAACTTAATGCGTTGCTGTACATCCTGGTAATACTGGTCAAATTCAGTAATGCTATGGTTGGTGCCGAACTGGTTGTTATAATCGTTGATGATTGTTTTAAGCGCCAGCTTCTTTTCGGCAGGCGACTCTTCGTTGTCTTTCTTCTCCTGGGGCAGGTCTTCCTGTATTTGCTGCACATCTTTATTGCCTTCGGCAGGTGGAGAAAATACACAGGCGATATTCAGCCGTTTAAAATCTTCATTGGTTGCAACTTGCTGGCTTTGCAGGTCTTTAAACAAGTTGTAGTAGGCGATGGCCTCATTAATAGAAGCTGTAGCCAGTACTGCATTAAAACGCCGGTTATTAGTTGCCGCATCATGTTTGGCCAGTATTGCTTCTGTTACAGCCTCCTGGGTAACCGTTTCTCCAGACTTGGCCTTATATTCACCTTCACCCTTGAAGTAATCTATATGAAACTTCAATACATTTTTATCTTCAATGGCATGGGTAATAGTGTACGCATGCAATTGCTTTTGAAAAATATCTTCTGTGGTTTGCAAGCTTGCTACATCGCCCTCTATTTTCTGGTAATTTGCATTGGCCTCAAAAATGGGTGTACCGGTAAAGCCAAACAATTGTGCTTTGGGAAAGAAATCTTTAATGGCTTTGTGGTTTTCGCCAAATTGTGAGCGGTGACATTCATCAAAAATAAACACCAACCGCTTCTGGCTTAGCGGTTCTAACCGCTCCTTGAAATTCTTTTTTTGGTCTGCATCCAACGCCAGCCCCAACTTTTGAATAGTGGTTACAATTACCTTATCCGCATAATCTTCACTTAACATCCGGCGCACCAGTGTTTCTGTATTGGTATTTTCCTCTACGCAACCATCCTGGAACTTATTGAATTCTTCCCGGGTTTGCCGGTCAAGGTCTTTACGGTCTACTACAAATAAACACTTTTCAATGTCAGGATTGTCTTTTAATAAAGTGGATGCTTTAAAAGAGGTAAGCGTTTTACCGCTGCCTGTGGTATGCCAGATATAACCATTCCCCCTGTTTTGATGAATACAGTCAACAATAGCTTTTACCGCATATATCTGGTAGGGGCGCATCACCAATAATTTCTGCTCACTTTCTACCAGCACCATATAACGGCTAATCATTTCACCCAAGGTACACTTGGCTAAAAATTTATCTGCAAAGTCGTACAGGTTGGTAATTTTCTTATTGTCTTCCGCAGCCCACTGGTAAACAGGCAAAAACTGTTCATCAGCATTAAAACTAAAATGCTGGTTGCGGTTATTGGCAAAATAGTAGGTATTGGAGCGATTGCTTACGATAAACAGTTGTATGAAACACAGCAGCGAATTACTATAGCCATTGCCGGGGTCATTTTTGTAATCCACTATTTGCTGCATGGCGCGGCGTGGGCTAATCTGCAAAGTCTTTAATTCAATCTGCATTACAGGCACGCCGTTAATCAACAATATTACATCATAGCGGTGATTGCTGTTTTCAGTATTTATACGCAATTGGTTAATGACTTCATATTCATTCTTACACCAGTCGGTAATATTTACAAGTGAATAATGCAGCGGCGTACCATCTTCACGCATAAAGGTATTGCGTTGGCGAAGCGTTTTGGAAGCCTGGAAAGTGTCTGGATTAATGATTTCATCCCGCAGACGGTTGAACTCTGCATCTGTGAGGTTAACCCGGTTAAGCGTTTCAAACTTCCTGCGAAAGTTTTGTTCCAATGACTGCCTGTTGCGGATATCGCTGCGGTAGGTATATTTCAACTCCTGCAACTGACCCACAAAGCCATATTCTATTTCGGGTTCGTTAACTATTGAACTTATTTCGTCCATTGGCTTTTCTCAATATTGTATTAAGGTTTGTAACTGCCTTGCTGTAAAAATTACAGATAGCGGGTAAATTTAGAGGATTATGTGGAGGTGCGAAAAACTTCTATGTACTTGTTGTGTTTAGTCATATGATGTAGCCATATAAAATCAATATTATGAAAAGTAAACTCTTTCTATTTGCCTTTGCGATAATCTACATCTCTGTCATCCACGCCCAATCCCTCACCCCCTCCGACAGTAGCGCCATCCACACCCTCATCGCCAACTACTCCAAAGCCCGCGAGCAGCGGGATACCGTGCTCCTCAAACAAATTTTAACTGCAGACATTGACCAACTGGTGTCCACCGGTGAGTGGCGGGAGGGCATGACCGCCGCGGTACAAGGCATGTTGCAAAGCTCTGCTGCCAGTCCGGGTACGCGCAAGCTGGAGATTGCCAAACTGCGGCTGTTGACCAAAGGCGCTGCGCTGGTGGATTGCCGCTACATTATTCAAAACACAGATGGCACCGCACGGAATATGTGGAGCAGCTTTGTAGTGGTGGATAAAGGAGGGGAGTGGAGGATTGGTGCGATCAGGAATATGAAACCGGGCAAGTGAAAAGGGAAAAGTGAAAAATGAAAAATGGTGGCTGGTTACTGGATGCTGGTGGCTGGTTTGCAGTACGTTTTGGGAGGAGCGGTGCGTTTCTTTAGGAGTTGCCGGTTGCCGGTTGCAGGATACCGGTGGTGGTGCGTTCGTGAGGGGCGGTCTGCTTTCTGACTTTGTTTTAGTAGCAGGTTGCTGGATGCTGGTAGCTGGTTTGCGGTACGTTCTGGGAGGAGCAGCGCGTTTTTTAGGAGTTACCGGTTACCGGTTGCAGGATACCGGTGGGGGTGCGTTCGTGATGGGCGGTTTGCTTTCTGACTTTGTTTTAGTAGCAGGTTGCTGGATGCTGGTAGCTGGTTTGCGGTACGTTCTGGGAGGAGCAGCGCGTTTTTTAGGAGTTACCGGTT